>ERZ795052.607-NODE-607-length-54044-cov-12.205820_pt1 | contig 54044 bp, 30 predicted proteins | sample MGYA00375136_ERZ795052 | MGnify/ENA primary metagenome ERZ795052 (study PRJEB30181, sample SAMN05720156) | activated sludge metagenome | isolation source: Anaerobic digester | place: Japan | collected 2015-05-26 ... | reverse complement strand
GGGTCGATGCCCGAGCGGCTAAAGGGGATGGACTGTAAATCCATTGGCTAACGCCTACGGTGGTTCGAATCCACCTCGGCCCATTCTTATATACTTCACACCGGACAAGGACCGTTTTTCCTTCCCTAAATCTTTTCAATATAAGTTCTTGCATCTTATCTGCCTGCCGCCGCAACGCAGGCGGGAACGGGTGGATTGCCGCTTTTTTTGAATATGGACACATCGAGTATAAAACTTAAAATAATATTCTCAAAAAATGTTAAATTATTGTAGAATATCGTATTACTATGGGTGTCAGTGCAGGTATGTCTTCTGTTGTTGGAAGGCCCTATTATGGACCAGAAGAATCTGGATAAGGAACAGAAGGACGAGTATTTTCTGCGTCTGCTGATGGGAAATCAGCAGAATATCTACGCATTCATTCTGGCGATGGTGCACAATCGGGATGATGCCGATGACGTTCTGCAGGACACTATTACTGTTATGTGGAGAAATTTTTCCAGTTATCAGCCGGGAACCAGTTTTGTTGCATGGGGGCTTACGATTGCGCGGAATATGGTTTTGAAATTCTATGAGAAGAACCGCCATTCCAAGCTGAAGTTTGCTTCCGAGATTGAAGAAGACATCACGCGGTTTACAGCCAAGATGCTCGAGTCGGGTGAATCCCGCATTGAGGCCCTGCAGAATTGCCTTAAGAAGCTCAATCTCAATGATTTGGGGCTGGTTCGGCTGCATTACGAGCAGGGCAAGCCCCTCAAGCAGATTGCCATCGAACGCGGCATACCGGTTTATATGATTTATCGGATGATGGGGCATATCCATAAGCTGCTGGCCCACTGCATACGAAAAACCCTTTTCCCTGAAGGAGCTGCCTGAACGTATGACTGGACGCATCGATTACGACGACTTCTATGGATTGATTCTCCGCGTCATCGAAGGCCAGATTTCCGACGAGGATTTTTTTGCGCTGGAGGCGATCCTGCAGAAAGACCGCTGCCGGCGGCGGGAGTATGTCGAATCGGTTCTGCTGTATGCGATGCTGCACAAGTCCAACTCCCTGTTCGACAAGCAGTTTGAGGGAGCCGACCTGTGCAGTATAAAGCTGTGGGAAATTCTGGCCGAGGATGAGAAAAACGCCCCGGCCGTGGCGGTACCCAAAATGGAGCCGTCCCGTCCGCTGATTCAGAAGGTCGAATACAAGCGCGCCCAGCGAAAATTCAGCAAAAGTTCGCTTCTGACGGTGCTGGTGTCTGCCGCAGCACTGCTGTTTTTTATCTTCTATGCAGCGTTGACCGCCCCCCGCCAGCAGCAGCCCCCCCTCGGGCTGATTACGCAGGTTCAGGAGGCCGCAGCGGCAGAACATAAAAAGCCGCTGAGGACAGGGGCAGCGGTCTATCCTGAAACCTTGACCCTTCAAAAAGGGTCTATGAAAGTCGAATTGGACTCGGGCGTTGAATTGGTGATTGCTTCTCCCAGCCAGATTGTCTTCGAGACGAAGAATTCGGTTTTATTGAATATCGGCAGTCTGGTCGCGGCGATTCCCCCGCAAGCCGTCAGCTTTACCGTTCGCACGCCCCTGTGCTCGGTGGTGGATTACGGCACGGAGTTCGGCATCAGCGTGGATGCGGCCGGACAAACGCAGGTGGAAGTTTTCAAAGGCAAAGTGGACCTCCGCGACAACCCCAATCCGCTGGTGTTCGGCGTTTCCCGCTTTGTTACAGCCGGCCAAATCGGCCGGTTTGACCTGTCGGGTGAAATTACCATTCAGGCCGCCCATGAGGTGCCGGCGGAGAACAAGAATATCTATGTTCGAGGCCTGCCGATTGAATGGGCCGCAAAGACCCGCAGGGCAGTTTGGAACGATTCTGCCAACTGGGATAAGGGATTGCCGAATCTGCTCCATGCCGCTTTTTTGAAGGATATGAAGCCCGGTACGGCCTGTCAAATCGATGCCTCGCATTCCGGAGCTGCCCGTGCACAGGCCCACTATATCAATGTGGGGCTTCGCGGATACGGCTGTCTGGAAATGAGCGGCGGGCAGCTGGAGACCAATGAGATCTGGATCGGACGCCAGCGGGGCGGACAGGGGCTCTTTACCCTGACCGGCGGCACGGTTTTAATCGGCGATGAGCTGGAAAGCAAGATTGTTGTCGGCGGGGCCTGGGAAGACGGCGGCGGCGGACAAGGACTGCTCGATATCCGCGGCGGCAGCATTCAATTTTCCAGCGATCGCGGTTCGGTTATTCTGGGCTGGGGCGCTGCGGCCGAAGGGACGATCCGTATCGAGTCGGCAGAACTGATCATTCCCGGCCAGCTGCGGCTGGGCAGAGCCAATGATGTCAATGGAATGCAGATTACCGAAGAAGGCGTTGGGACTGTCTATTTGACCAAAGGCCTGCTGCGGGCCGGTTCGGTTCTCATTTCCAGGGGGCGGATAGAAATCGACAGCGGCACGCTGGAAATCGCCGGCGATGTTCGCCAGCAGGCCCAACAGTGGATTCAAAACAGTCAGATAACAAGCAAAGACGGGCAGAATCCGTTGACGGTTGCGTACGATTCGCAGCGGAATACGACGGTCGTAAAAGCGGCCGCAGCTGTCGATTCCCTACCGATGCGCCAAGACCAGATGCAGACGCTGCCGGCCGGCAGCCTAAAATGAAACGAGTACTTGCGGAGGACTGGCATGTGAAAAGATACGGGTGATGAGATGCACAATCGGATTAGAAGAAAGCAGGACTCTGTATCCGACCGGATACAGCATAAACAGCGGGGATGGGATGCGGCAGCTTCACGCTGCCGGCGGATGGGAAATCCAGAAAGGGGTGGCGGTTATGAGGGATTGGTTGAGCGGATAGAAAAACAGGAGTTGTATTGCACAGTGTGCCCTTGACGGGCTGAAATCCAACATATCAAATTGTTTTTAGGAGTGCTGATGATGAAAAAAATACTGTCATTTATGCTGCTTGGAATGCTCTTTGCTGCACCGGCACTGGCCCTTATCGATGATTTTGATGCTGTTCATAATTACAAAACCGACGGCGTAGCGGGTACGGGCTGGGATAATCTTTTCGCCGTAGGCGGCGTCCAGAGCAGTTTGCAGGTTCAAAGCGGTTCCGGCAAGCTGCGTCTCCAGTCGCAAGGGACGACCTACAATGCTCCCTGGGATATGAACAACGACGGCATCCGCGATGTCGGGCCTTCGCTGACCGTCAGCCAGACAGGGGATTTTGTGATGATTACCCGCTTTCTGGGGGAGTCCGGCACCTCTGCATCGCCGGTATTTCACCAGAGTGCAGGTCTGATTGCACGCAATCCGAACACCGCATCGGGTGAAAATGTCGTGCTCAGCGCTTTCTTCCCCGTTTGGACAGGACATATCACCTGGAATGTGGTCAATGATGTCCGCACGGGGGAAAGCGGCTCAACCGTGGCCGGCTGGTCCGATCGGCCCGGGGCTTTTGCTGCTGCTGCCCGCTACTGCTTTATGAAGCTGGAGCGGACAGGCAATCAATTCCGTATGTATATCAGCCAAGACGGCGTCAACTGGCTGCCGCTGGTAATACAGGGACCGGCCATCTATAACGGCACGCAGACGCCCGTTGTCTGGACCCGCAACGATATGCCCGAAACTATCCAGATTGGTCTGTTTCATGCGATTTATGAACAGAATCTCGGCTGGAGCGATTTTGACTTTGTGTATGCAGGCCGTCAGGTGGCTGCGATTACCCAGAATCCGGTTGTCCGTGAAGAGGGGCAGACCAGTACCGATCTGACCATCACGCTGACCGGTCCGGCACCGAGTGCAGAGGTGCAGGTCAAAGTGATTCCTTATGCGATTCCTTATACTTATACAGCCGAAGATAATGATCCCAATGATATTCTGCTGGTCGGCTCAGAAGGCCAGGGACTGCCGCTGACGGTAACATTCCCTGTTGGAACCACCCAGCAGACCATTACAGTGAAGGCTACAGAAGATGCTTTGGCCGAAGGTTTGGAACGCATCGGTTTGAAAGTGCTCACCTACAGCACAGACCCGGCCTATGACCAGCAGTTGGGCCAGTGGACACTGGTAACCGTTATCGATAATGAGCAGGGCGGGCTTGAAATCGGGCAAGGCGACGGATTGGTTGTGGATGAAGACGGGCTGCTTACCGATACCTTCACCGTCTCACTGACGCAGCCGCCGGCCAATGATGTAACAGTGTCGATTACGACGGATGGCCAGACAACAGTCAATCCGGCTTCGCTGACCTTTACCACAGCCAACTACAGCACACCCAAGACCGTCAGCGTCAAGGGAGTGGATGATGCTGTGCTGGAAAATGATCCCCATGTCAGCATCCTCAAATTCAGCATTTCCAGCGAAGATGCTGCCTATAACGGCGTTTCTGTACCGGATATCTCTGTGCAGGTTCGCGAAAATGAATGCGGCGCATGGGGCTATTCTCCCTATGATGAAAATGAGGACTGCGTTGTGAACCTGACCGATTTGAGCGCATTGGCCGCCCACTGGATGGAGTGTACATTGCCGAATGCTGCGGGCTGTCTGGATGCACGCTGAGGCAGGCAATCAAGACACAGGCGTGTAAAATTGTGGAAAGAACTTTATTTTGGGAGATATGAATATGAAAAAGCTTGTACAACTGATATGTTTATTCGCCTTGCTGACGATAGCAGGTGCGGCTTCGGCTGCAACGCTGCTGATTGACCTGCGTGCTGATGATCTGCCGGAAGGCGATTTGAGAAGCTGGACCAATCAGGGGGCAGCCGGAGGAGTATTTACCATTGCCGACAGACCCGATGACGGGATTGTGGACCCCAATGCCGTTGTCCAGACGGTTGCAGGCCGCAAAGCTGTGACCTTTGCCGGCGGTGCGTGGATGCAGTCGGATATCACCGCGCCGGCAGGACTGACCGGCGCCCATCCCTGGACGGTTATGGTCTGGGCGTATGCGACTTCGACAACCGGCGAGGATTGCCTGTTTCAGTGGGGCGACCGCGGCGGGGGCACCGCTCACTTCAACTTTGGAACGCGGGCGATTACCTTCTGGAACGATGTGTTTTATACCAATGCACCGGCGCTGAACCAATGGGTGCATCTGGCCGCAACCTATGATGGAACCAACGTGCGGCTGTATGTAAATGGAACGGATGATACCGTAGCCGCCAGAAGCCTGAACATCAATACCGGCAACTATATGCGGATTGCCCGTGCCATGCCGAATCTGTGGGGAACCCATCCGTTTGGCGGCGCCATTGCTTCTATTCAGGCCTATGATGCAGCGCTGACCAAGCAGGAAATTCAGGTGCTCACAGGTTTGTTTGAAGCCGGTTCGCTGAGTCCGACGGGTGTATCGGTGCGGGAAAATGGTCCGGCATCCACAATCTATGTACAAATCAACACCAATCCTATTACCGGCCAAGGACCTCAAACAGACTTGGAAGTAACCCTGAGTCTGATCAGCACCCAGAAGGATATTCAGCTCGGTACGTCCCCTGTTGGACAGCCCTATGTTATAACGGTTCCGGCCGCATCCTATCAGACGCCTATTCCAATCAGCGTGCTGGCCGAGGACGACGATATTATTGAAAGTCAGCATGCGGTTCGCGTCAGGGCGGTTGTTACTGCAGGCGATCCGGACTATCTGGGCAAGATTCTTGTGCCGAATAACGGACTTGCAATCACGGTTATCGACAATGATTATACCCCCTGTACAGCGCCCGGTTTGACCAACGGCGCTTATGTGGACCACTTCGATTGCAAGTGGGATTACACGCAGGGCCCCAGCTCGATGTGGAGCGGTCTGATGGATACAGCCGGCTATACGACGGATGCCACCTCCTCGATCAGCGCTGCCGGCGCTTTGCGTCTGGCATCGGCCAATGCCTTCTGGAGCGGCAACGACACCACGGGACCGTACCTCTATATCGATGTGACAGGTGATTTTGAAGTGGAAACGTATATTTCCGAATACGCCAACAGTATTGCCGGACAGGACGGTGTCCTCCATAATGCCGGCGGTATTATGGTTCGTCTGGCCGATCCGGCAGCCGGCGGTGCGGGCGAGGATAATATTCAGGCCAGCTACTTCCCGATTTGGGGCTGCGGCAACATCCTCTGGTATCACAACAACGGCGCCCGGACGGAAACGGATATTGCAGACACCGCCTGGGACGGCAGCCGTTATCTGAAGGTTGTCCGCAAAGGGGCAGCGTTTTACTGCTACCACAGTCCGGACGGCAATACGTGGATACCGTTCCCGTCGGCCAATCCGATGATTCGGCAGGATATGAATGTGCCGACGCTGCAGGTTGGATTGTATCAGTGCACCTTCAACAATACGCTGGGATTTGTCGATTATGACTACTTCTCTCTCAAGAAAGTCAGAGGCCATCTGACCGGCACGCTCAATCTGACCGAATGCGATGCTGATGCCGGTACGGTGCAGTTCCAGTTTGAGACCGACGGCGTAAAAGCACCCATAGCCGATATTAACGTGACCGTTTATGCGGTCGCCGCTTCTGGAGCCGACCCGAACTCTGATCCCAACGATGTAGTCATCGGCACAGCGGAAATGGGCCAGCCCTATACATTTACGGTCTCACCGGCCCAATACAGTCAGCCCCAGTTGATTCAGGTTGCGGCTGTCGCTGATGCCACTCCGGAGCCGGATCAGCTGCTGACGCTGCAGGCGCAGATTGCCAGTACCGATCCGAACTGGAATGGACTGCTTATCAGCTCCGATGTTCTGATTCATGTGATGGAAACGCCGGGGCTTCTGCTGGATACCGGCGATGGAGTCCGGGTGGCTGAAGGCGACGGACCGGATACATTCACCGTCCGCCTGAAGATTCCGCCGCTGGCTTGGCCGGTTTCGGTTAACATAACCAACGCTGCCGGTCAGGTAACAGTCGATCCGGCGCAGCTGAGTTTTGATGCCGCCAGCTGGAAGACGCCGCAGGTTGTAACAGTATCGGCTGTTGATGATGCGGTCCTTGAAGCGGATCCCCATGCAACAACTCTGACTCTTACAGCCGCCAACGGCAATGAATACGATGCATTGGCTCCCTTGACAGTGAGCGTCAGCATTCTGGAAAATGAATGCGGTGCTTGGGGGTATGTGTGGGGCGATTTCAACAGGGACTGCAAAGTCGATGTTGCAGACTTAAGCGAAATGGCAGCAGCTTGGCTTGACTGCACCAATCCGTACGATACGGGATGTGTGGATTTACGCTGATTGGCAGTTTCTTCGGCCGGGAGCATGCCGCTCCCGGCCTTTTTTTCTTTTTAAGCGGGGGTGTCTATTCGGCCAGCTGCAGGGAAGCCGGCGGCTGAAAACTGCCGGATAGGATTTGCGTTGTCCGACAGCAGCGGGTATTATATTGCAATACTTCAATTTCTGTATTAAACAGATGCATGCGGTGTTGGTGCCGCAGGAAACTGCCGGATTGGATTTACAGCGGAAGAAGTGACTGGAATAGTTTAAAGATTCTGGTAAAATGGCAATCTGTATTTCAGATAAGGAGATCAGCTGTGTTTAAGGATGCCGGGGAAATGGGAGTTTCAATTGTGTTTGCAGCGGCAGTATTTTTTCAAGCAATCGTTGGCGCCCAGATGAATGAAACAATAGGCTACCAGAAAGAACAGCTTCTTCCGGCTCGGCCGCTTGAGCTGTCAAAAGTTCGGCTGCTGGGCGGACCGCTCAAGCAGGCACAGGACAAGGATGCCGAGTACCTGCTGAATCTGGAACCCGATCGGATGCTAGCCTATTACCGCCGGCAGGCGGGGCTTGAGGGCAAGGCCGCTCCGTATGGCGGCTGGGATGGCGGCGGACGCAACTTGACCGGGCATATTGCAGGGCACTACCTTTCAGCTGTCAGTCTGATGTGGGCGGCCACCGGCGACCAGCGTTTCAAAGACCGAGCCGATTATATTGTCAAAGAACTCAAAGAGGTTCAAGACAAGCACGGCGACGGCTATTTGTCGGCATTGGAAGGCGGTCGGGAGTGCTTTGAAGCAGTCCGCCGGGGCCAGATTCGTTCAGGCGGTTTTGACTTGAATGGACTCTGGGCGCCGTGGTATGTGCTGCACAAGACCTATGCCGGCCTGCGCGATGCCTATCGCTATGCAGGCAGCAAGACCGCACTGGAGATGGAAATCAAATTTGCCGCGTGGGCGGAAGGCATCTTGGCCGATTTGACCGACCAGCAGGTCCAAAAAATGCTCAATACAGAATTCGGCGGGATGGAAGAGGTGCTGGCAGACCTGTATGCGGATACAGGGGACATCCGCTGGCTGAAGCTTTCACGCCGGTTTGAGCATCATTCGATAACAGAACCGCTCAAGCGTCATCAGGATATTCTTTCCGGCAAACACGGCAATACCCAGATACCCAAGCTGATCGGATCCGCTGACCGATTTGTGTATGACGGTCAGGCCGGTGATTTGCTGGCGGCTGCCTTTTTCTGGGATGCGGTCGTCCAGCATCACAGCTATGCCACCGGCGGACACGGCAAGGATGAGTATTTTGGCGACCCCGACCGGCTCAGTAGCCGCATTGACGGCCGGACGGCAGAGACCTGCAATGTTTACAATATGCTCAAGCTGTCGCGCCGTCTGTTTTCGCTGCGTCCCGATACGCATTATGCCGAATTTCACGAGCGGGCGCTGTTTAACCATATACTGGCCTCGATCGATCCGGAAGACGGGCGAACCTGTTATATGGTGCCGGTCGGGCAGGGGGTCAGTCATGAGTATCAGGATATGTTCGGCAGCTTTACCTGCTGTGTCGGGACGGGAATGGAAAGCCATGCTCTGCATGCCGACGGCATTTATTACGAGTCCGGCAATAAGCTGTGGGTGAATCTGTATGCTCCCTCGACTGCGGACTGGTCGGGCATAACCATCAAAATGGAAACCGATTTTCCGGAAGGTGATTCGGCTGCGCTGACGATTACAGCCGAACAGCCGCGTCCCTTTGTGCTGGCGCTGCGGCGTCCGGCGTGGGCGGGGGAAGGATTTGCTGTTGCGGTTAACGGAAGCCCTGTGGACAATCTTGCCCAGCCGGCATCGTATGTGGAACTGAATCGGACATGGAAAAGCGGCGACCGGATTGAATTAACCCTGCCTAAACGGCTGCATCTGGAAGCTACGCCCGATAATCCGCGCCGCGTTGCGATTCTCTGGGGGCCGCTGGTACTGGCCGGCGATCTTGGCCCTGAGCAGCGCCGCCAGCGTTCAGCACCGCGCGAAGAATCCGAAAGAATTCCGGTTTTTGTAGCGGCTGACCAGCCGGTCGAGCAGTGGCTCAAGCCTGTGGAAGGCCAGCCGGGGCATTTCCGCACAGCCGGCGTCGGCAGGGAACGGGATGTGGATTTTGTGCCGTTTTATAAACTGCATCGGCGAACCTACGGGATTTATTGGGATTTGTTTACAGAATCCGAATGGCAGGCCAAGGCGGCTGAATATGCGGCAGCCCAAGAACGCCGGCGCAAGCTCGAACAGGCGACGGTGGCTTATGCCCAGCCCGGCGAGATGCAGCCGGAACGGGATTTCAACTATCAGGGCGCCGACGATGTCCGGGTTGAGCGGTTAGGGGGCCGTCCATGCCGGGCAGGCGGAAGCTGGTTTTCATTCGATATGCCTGTCGAGCCGGAACACCCAATGACGCTGATAGCAACCTATTATACAGGGCAGTGGCTGCGTCAGCCGGCTGTCTTTACTATTCTGGCTGATGGCAGAAAGATCGGAACCGAAACTGTCGTGCGGCGCGACCCGTATGAGTTTTATGATGTTGAGTACCTAATTCCGCCGGATCTTGTTAAGGATAAAAAGAAGATAACGATACGGTTTGAGGCGGCACCGGAAAGCCGCATTGCTGCTGTTTTTGGCTTGCGTATGATTCGTGCTGATGCCTCGCGCTAAAGGCTATTAACAAAAGCAGAAATGACAAGGTAAGGAGACTATCAATGAAGGCAATGCAATTGTTGTTTTCGGCCGGCCTGCTTGGCATGATAGGGTACTGCATGGCGGCTGAAGAGTCTGCCCGGCCGGAAATTAATCTGGCTGTGGTGGCGGTTCCATCCAGTTCTTATGTTTCAGGCGATACGAGTCTGGAAGCCCTCAACGATGAAGCCCAGCCCCGCAGCTCGCGGGACCGGCGCCAAGGGGCCTATGGCAACTGGAACCGCACCGGTACGCAATGGGTGCAGTATGATTGGAGCCAGCCGATCAGCACCCGGAAGATAGATGTATATTGGTGGGATGACCGGCAGGGTGTCCGCCTGCCCAAGGCCTGCCGCCTGTTCTATTGGGATGGTCAAAAGTTTGTGCCGGTCAGCAATCCTGTGGGGTTGGGAATTGCCGAAAACCAGTTCAACACGACAACCTTCGATGAAGTGCAGACAACTAAGCTGCGGCTCGAAATTGATTCTGATGGAAGCTATTCAACAGGGATACTCGAGTGGAAGGTTTACGATTCCGGCCGGTCGCCGGCTTTTGCGCCCCGGGTGTCAGCTGGTGTGGACAGAGTCGTGGTGCTGGGCGGCCGCACCTATCTGAAAGGGTCGGTCAAGACGCTGGACGGCCGGACCGAAACCCTCCGATGGCAAAAGTCCGAGGGGCCGGGGGATGTTGTTTTTGAGGATGCTTCAAAATCCGATACCGCAGCGGTCTTTTCGAAAGCCGGCGAGTATGTGGTGACGCTTACCGCCGGAAAGGAGCCGCTGACAGCGTCTTCATCTCTTCGGGTTAAAGTGATTCCGGCGCCGCCCAAAGAACCCCTCCGGGCGGTGGATACCCATCGCTATACTATCCAAAGTCCGCTATGGAACAGCCGTGCCAAGGCCCTTATTGTTAATTGGATTCCTCACTGTATCCGGAAGATTTCAGATCCGCAGCTCCGGGAAGGCGGCATCAACAATTTTATTGAAGCCGCCAAGAAGCTGGCTGGTCAGGAACACGGCCAGCATAAGGGGTATGTATTTTCCAACGCTTGGGTTTACAATACCATCGAATCCATCTGCATTGCACTGCAGATTGATCCGCAGGGGGATGCAGATATAATCGCTGCCCAAAAGATGATGCAGGAAACTCTTGAGGACTGGATTCCGAAGATTTTGGCGGCTCAGGAGCCGGACGGCTATCTTCAGACAGCTTTTACGCTCAGTAATCGGCAGCGCTGGTCGCCGCGGTTCAGAGGGGACCATGAAGGCTATGTGGCCGGTTATTTTATCGATTGCGCTGTTGCCCATTATGAGATGACCGGCCGGAAAGATACCCGCCTGTATGATGCCGCGATCAAATTGGCAGATTGCTGGTACAATGCTATCGGTCCGGCTCCCAAGCAGGAATGGTATGATGGCCATCAGGCAATGGAAATGGCTCTGGTCCGTCTGGGGCGGTGCGTTAATGATGCACAAGGCCAGAACAAAGGCAGCAAATACATTCAGCTTGCCAAGTTTCTGCTGGACTGCCGCCGAGACGGCAGTGAATACGACCAGAGCCATCTGCCTGTTATCCAGCAGTATGAAGCTGTGGGGCATGCTGTCCGGGCAGTCTATTCTTATACGGGCATGGCCGATGTGGCATTGGAAACCGGCGATATCGACTATCAAAGCGCTGTTTTTTCCCTGTGGGACAACATCGTTAATCGAAAATACTATGTAACCGGCGGCATCGGCAGCGGCGAGACATCCGAAGGATTTGGGCCGAATTACTCCCTGCGGCACGGCGGCTACTGCGAATCCTGCTCCAGCTGCGGGCAAATCTTTTTCCAGCACCGGCTGAATCTGATGACGCACAACGCCCTCTATGCCGATTTGTATGAAGAGACCCTTTATAATGCGCTGCTGGGTTCGGTGGACTTGGAAGGCCGCAATTTCTACTACCAGAATCCTCTGATTTCACAGGGCAGACGCTATGACTGGCATGCCTGCCCGTGCTGTGTCGGCAATATTCCCCGCACGCTGCTGATGCTTCCGACGTGGATGTATGCAAAGGGACCGGATGCTGTTTATGTGAATTTGTTTGTCGGCAGCACGGTGAAGCTGGAGGGAATTGCGGGAACCGATGTTCAGATGGTTCAAAAGACAGACTATCCGTGGAAAGGAACTGTTGAGATTACAGTCAATCCTGTCAGCCAAGCCGAATTTACGGTTTTTGTTCGTGCGCCCCATCGCAGTGTGAGCGAATTATACAGCGACATTCCGCCTGCTGACGGGATTGCTTCTTTGTCGGTCAACGGCCAGAAAATCAATCCGGCCGTTGAGAACGGCTATGCCGTTATCAAGCGGAAATGGAAAGCCGGCGACCGGATTGAATTGGTCCTGCCGATGCAGATTCAGCGGATTAAAGGAATTGACAAAATCGAAGCAACCCGCGGACAAGCAGCGCTTCGGTATGGCCCTGTTGTTTACTGCTGCGAGCGGATTGATCAGCCGCTGGACAAAGTGCTGCCGCCGGATGCGGCTCTTGAAACCGAATGGCGGGCGGATTTCCTGCAGGGCGTGATGGTCATCAAAGGAAGCTGGTATGATGGAACGCCGCTTTTGGCTATTCCATATTACGCACGGGATAATCGTTTCCCGGATGAACAGTCCCGTCCGCGAGACCGCGGTCCTGCCTCTTCTGTATGGCTTAAAGAACGCTGAAGCACAATGTCCCTGCATAAAAAGGGCAGCCCGCTGATGGGCTGCCCTTTTTTTATGCGTTTGGTCTTGCAGCCGGCTTAATCGATATGAAACACTTCTGTCAGTTCTCTGGACTGGGGGCTGTTGTCGGGATTGGAGGGCATAATATCTTTCATATAAGCCCACCATTTTTGGCAGATGCCGGTCTGGGCAATTGCATCCCATCGTTTAGGGTCCTCAATCTCGACATAGCCGAATAATTGACTCGTTTCTTTGTCCAGAAAAATAGAATAGTTGTGAACACCGTGGTCTTTTAATGTCTGATGCAGCTGTTTCCAGATAGGACTATGCCGCCGCTGGTATTCATCCTGATATTCCGGATAGACCTGCATTCGAAAGGCTTTTCGTATCATTGTACTTTGCCTCAGCTTGGTTTTTGATTCTATTTTAGGATAAATGCCCAGATTTGTCAAAACCGGAAAAACAATGGAAATCCGCAGGATTTGCCGATAAACTTGGTATTCGAGCTGTGGTGCGAAAAAGCCGATTGCGGAGAACAAGGATGAAGACGACAATTAAATTATTCACGGGTTTGGCAGGGATTGTTCTTGTTGGAGCAGGAGGCCTTTTCCTGTGGCATCAGGTATCCTCTAAGCGGACAATAGAGCAGCTTTTGCGGGAAAATGAAACTCTTAAGACGGCTATTTCCAACCTGACGCAGGAAAGCCAGATCGGCTATGCGAAGGTGCTGTCGCAGGAGATTCGGGACGGCGCAGTATATACCAAACTGCTGTTTGTTGAGGTTGATCCATCGGATTTCACAAAGCACCTTCTCCGCAGGGAATATGAAATTGAAGGCGATGTTGTCCATTTCGATACACTGATTGTTACATTCGGCAGTCAGCTGGTGATGGACGGCAAAGAGCGTGCGATGTATCTGTGGCGGCGCATCTACGGCGAGAAAATGCCGCCCGAACAGGGATTTCCTATCGAGCAAGAGGGTCAGCCTTCCCCCCGATACAGTGAACTATGTGCAAAATTGTCAATCGAAGACCGCAAGCTGTTCTGGGATGAAATCTGGTCGCTTTCCAATAATCCCAAACGTCTGGAAAAGCTGGGCATCAAGGCGGTTTTCGGCAATGCAGTTTATCGCCAGCTCAAGCCCGGTTTAATCTATGTGTTCAAGATTTCGCCGACGGGTTCGCTTTATCCAGAAATCGTACCGGATTTATAAGAGATTTTGAAATACCTAACGGATACGAATCGGAGAAGAAGATAGACTGGATATGTAAGGGTGAGATTATGAAAATTCAAAGTGTCAAGGGCCTCATTTGTTTATTGAGTACAATTGGGCTTTCTTGTGCTGCTTTTTCCCAGCAGGACGGTTGCCCGGAAGGAAAGCTTGCCCCGAAGCCGCTTTATCGAGACCCCGTGTATGATGGTGCTGCGGATCCGGCCTTGTGCTGGAATCGGGCTGAGCAGAAGTGGTTTATGCTTTATACAAACCGTCGGGCCAATATCCAGAATGCAGAGGGTGTAAGCTGGGTGCATGGCACGCCCATCGGCATTGCTGAATCATCCGATGGAGGCGCCACATGGACCTATCGATGCGATGCGAATATCGGCTATCAAAAGGGCAGCGATACCTATTGGGCGCCGGAGGTTATCGAGCATAAGGGTCTCTATCATATGTATCTGACCTATGTGCCGGGGATTTTCAGTGATTGGAACCATCCGCGGGATATTATTCATCTGACCAGCAAAAACCTGATTGATTGGGAGTATCAATCCACGCTCAAATTGTCTTCTGACAGAGTGATTGATGCCTGTGTGGCACCGCTGCCGGAAGGCGGCTGGCGTATGTGGTATAACAATGAAAAAGACAGAAAATCTATCTATTATGCCGATAGTCCGGACCTTTATGTATGGGAGGATAAAGGCAAAGCCGTCGGCGACCGGGCAGGGGAAGGGCCGACAGTTTTTGACTGGAAAGGCCATCGGTGGATGATTGTGGATAACTGGCAGGGACTGGGAGTCTATCGGCTCCAAGAGGATGGCAGCTGGCTGCGTCAGTCGCAAAACCTTCTGCAGACGCCGGGCAGGGGAAATGAAGACGGCGTGATTGGACAGCATCCCGATGTGATTGTCAGTGATGAACGGGCTTACTTGTTTTATTTTACCCATCCCGGCAGAACAGGGGAAAATGCCCGCCGGGATGCTTATGAGCAGCGGCGAAGCTCAATTCAGGTAGTAGAGCTGGACTACCGCGACGGCTGGCTGACCTGCGACCGTGACAAGCCGACCTGTATTATGCTGAAAGCTCCGGCGCTGGAATTTAATGTCTGCGATTATGGAGCAGTCGGAGACGGCCAAACTGTCTGTACGCAGGCTATCCAGAAAGCAATCGATGCCTGTGCCAAAGCCGGCGGCGGAACGGTTGTGCTATCTGTTCCCGGAACATATATGACCGGTTCGATTTTTCTTAAAGACAATGTCAATCTGCGGCTTGACCGGGCGGTTGTGCTCAAAGGTGTTCAGGATGAATCGGCCTATCCGGAAGTCTATACCCGCGTAGCCGGCATTGAAACCAACTGGCCTGCGGCTTTGGTTAATGCCCACGACTTGTCGAATGTCAAAATTTACGGACAGGGTACCATCGACGGATCCGGTTCCATGTGGTGGGATAAATACTGGAATATGCGGCGTGAATATGATGCCAAAGGACTGCGGTGGGTGGTAGATTACGACTGCAAACGGCCCCGGCTTATCCTGATTTATAATGCCAGCAATGTTTCCCTCAAAGACCTTACTTTGCAGGAGCCGGGTTTTTGGACAGTTCATATCTGCTACAGCTCGCATATTACAGTTGATGGTCTGATAATTCGTGCCAACCTTGATGAGCGGGTCGGCCCGAGTTCAGACGGGATTGATATTGATTCTTCGAATAATGTTCTGGTTCAAAACTGCGATATTGACTGCAATGATGATAATTTCTGCCTCAAGGCCGGTCGCGATGCCGACGGCTTGCGTGTGAATCGTCCGACGCATGATGTTGTGATTCGCGACTGCATTGCCCGGCGCGGACACGGCCTGATTACCTTCGGCAGCGAAACCTCCGGCGGCATCTACAATGTGGAAGTCTATAACCTCAAAGGATACGGCACCAGTACGGGCATTCGCTTTAAATCAACCCAAGGGCGGGGCGGTACTGTCAAAGATGCCTATATTCACGATATCCAAATGGTCAATGTCCGGGATGCCATCATGCTGGATTACGACTGGTATCCGGCTTATAACACTGTTCCGGATGCAGTTCGCCGGCAAATCGAAGCCGAAGGCAAAGAATTGCCGCGACACTGGAAAGCCCTGATGGAACAGGTTCCCGAAGACAAAGGCACGCCGTATATCCGTGACATTCGGATTGCCAATATCCATGCTGTGGATTCGCAGACGGCCATTACCATCAGCGGCCGCAGGAATCAGCGGGCCGGAAACTTTTTACTCGAGAATGTCCGTATCACTGCCAGCAAAGCAGGCACGATAAAAAATGCTGAAAACTGGACATTCAAAAATGTTGTCATCGAAGCCAAGGACGGTTCGACGGTCAAATTTGAAAATTGCGAGAATATGACCGGCCTCTAAAATCCCAAACAAGAAGGCCTCTATTGAATAACACAATAGAGGCCTTCTTCGCGTATTGTCTCTATCAGACAATACACCCTCCTCTTCCTGCCTTTGGTTTCATCTATGCAAACTGTTACAGCGGTTCTTATACAACGCCGTATTGTTATATTGTTTTTGCTGTATCAGCGTTTTCTGCTGAGCAGTAGTCCGCCCAATCCCAGCAGAACCAGCGTCGCCGGTTCGGGAACGATAACAAGAGTTGGCCATCCGCCGTTTGCATCTTCTTTGGAGGCAAATCGGTTTTCGCTGTTGTTGGAACTCGTGCCTGCAGCGTTAATAAGCACAAACGTAACCAGACCATTTGTGTCTGCGTTGAGAAAATCTGCCAGAGGCAGAGTAGCCGGATGCGTCAGAATTGTTACCGGCGGTGTTAGAGTCGTGCCTGAACTGCTGCCGAGGCCGGGAATGATAAAAGTTCCCAACAAAATCAGTCTTGCGGGATCGATGGCATAATATCCCAAGTTGTTTCCTTCGGGAGGTGTAAGAAATCCGGGAGCGTTATCATAACAGAGTGTGGTTTCGCTCCACAATTCGCCGGCATCGCCATCGACCAATCCATAGACATGCATAACTTTATCACTTCCCTTGGTAAATGTCTGTCCCAGCTGCAGTTTAGCGTCTGCAGCGATAGGTCCGGAGACAGAACTGATGTCAAAGCGCATAAAAGTTGCTCTGAATCGTGAACCGCCGCCGTTATAACGAGCCTGCATGCCGGTTGTATTATGGACAGTATTGGACCAATAGGAACTGCTTTGGTTGTCGTTGGAAATCCAACCGTCAGCCCCATTGCCGTCTGCTGTTGTGATAAGCAGAGCCTCAACCCCTGTGCCTAACCAGATCGTTAACAACAATACAATTACTTTCTTCATTTTTCCATTCCTCCAAAATTCACACATACACTTTCTTAAAAGGGTGGGCAGCTTACACTGCTGCCCGCCGAAACACCACCTACAGTTCAATCAGGGGCACACATAACTGTTGCAGTCAAGCCATTGTGCTGCAAATGCGGCGAAGTCTTTCAGGTTCACCATGCAGTCGCGGTTAAAGTCTGCAGCATTTGCGGAATAACCCGGCGTATTCTGTGCCGCATCACAGGGGTCTGTGCCGACATAAACCTGTACGGTATCGGAAGCTGTCATGTTGGAATCATCGGCTGTCAGGCGGAACACATAGGTGCCTAATAACGGCAAATACACAGTTGTTTCCAGCGTATCAGCCGGATCAATGGTTACAGTCGAAGGACCGCTGACTTGTGTCCACTGAACGGTGCAGGCGGCCGGGGGATCCGGCAGACCGTCATCGGTTACAGTACCGCTGAGCGTAACAGCTGCATCGCCGTTGTTGGCAGCTGAATCGGGCACATAGGTCAGTGTCAGATTCGGCCGATAGTCCGGATTGGAATTTTCTTTGGAGCCGACGCCGAATCCTCTGTCGGTGCCGTCGTCATTGGCTAAAATAAATGTGACCAGTCCATTGTCGTCAATACGGCTTTTTAAGAATGCTTCCAGCGGCGGGCCGGAGATAGTGATTTTGCTGCCGACCGCTGAGCCGCCGATTGTTTCGACGATTCCTTCGACATTGTCGTCGAGGTCTGTAATCCAGCCGTTAGCCAGCGCTGTAGTCATCGGCATAGTACCGTTCCATTCTTGACCGGTGTTGGTATCCATCAAAACCGCTTCACTCCAGTTTTGGGGGGTGTTGCCCGGAACATTATTCAGGCCGTACAGAGCGAATCGGGCATTGGTGGGCGTGTCGTTGCGGGAAGCGCCGCCTGAAATGGTCAGGGTCAAGGTAACATTCGAAATCACACCCGGTCCCATTGCTGTAAGAGCGGATAAATCGAACCGGAGATAACCGGCAAAATCAGTACCGCCCCCGCGTATGTCGATAACAGGTTCTGCGCCGCGAACCGTCGTATCACGCAAATAAGTATCGGCATCACTGGTCGTATTGACGACAGCTTTGGTCAGCCAAACATACTGGTCTGGTCCGGCATTGACCACCGGTGCGGCATTGTTGGTGTCAAATACCCAGACAAAACCCGGTACTGTGCGATCCGGGAAGGAACTGTCGTGAATGTCAACAACCCAGTAGTACGTTGTAAACTGCGCCAGCGGAGGGATAGCAACCGAATTACCTATTACGCCGGCCTGCAGCAGGGGAAGTCCCCAATGCGGCTCCAGTGCATTCGGCTCGGTTGTGCCGAAGTAAATGTCACAGGTAATTGTCTCGCCCGGATTGTTGGGTTCGGGGTTGGTCCAGCTTAACATATTGAGGCCTGTCGAAACCGTTGCATAGGAAGCCGGAACCGGTGCTGTTGCACGGGCAACAATATCATTGGAATCCGGCAGAACCAGTGTCGGAAAGGTAATGCCCGCGGTGGTATTTTCTTTTGTAGCAAGTTCGGTCTCATCATCCTGCCCAATCAGCAGCAGTGTCACCAATCCATTGGTGTCTGACCGGAGAAAGCTGGCCAAATCCAGATTGGTTGGATTAGATGTAAGAATAACTGGAGCGGCGGTAGTAGAAGTCTGGAATGTGCCCAACAGTTTGGTTTTGGCTGTGTCGAGGGTATAACTGCCCGGTGCCGCCGGCAGCACTTGACCGGGAGCGGTATTGAAGGTAATCCCGCCGGTGCCGCTTTCAATCCAGTAATCCAGCCTGTCATCTGTCAATCCATAAACGTTTACCGATTTCCCGCCGGATTTCATATATGTTGTTTCAAATTTCAAATAGGCGTCCGTCGGATCCAGCAGGACGTTGCTGAGGTCGAAGCGGATATAGGCAATTTTGACACGGTTTGTACCGTTGACGCGGATACGCATGCGCGGTTCCGTTCCAAAATTGCCGTCGGGACTTTGGCTGCCGTCATCATTGGCTACATAGGTATCGGCACCATTGCCGGCAGCTGTTGTGACGGCCAGTTCTGCATGGGCAACGAGCCCCAACAGACTCAGCAAAACAATTGAAAACAATAAATTTCTCATAGCGGAATCCTCCATAAAATGTTAATAAAGATATAGAAGATCTGTATATGCAAAATTGCCATTTACACAGCAATATCTTCGAAGTGAAATATGCCTTTTGTTAATACCCCTCCGTATGCTGTTCATTCTTACCGCAATCCTCTTCATCCGCCTCACCTTTCCCGGCACTATTTACACGGGCATTGATATTAGTCAATCATTACATTTGGACATAGTAGATTTAATGGTTTTTTACGCAAAAAGTTATAATTTTTTTAGGTTTTATTGGAGGTATATCAGGTATTAATTGTCTGGATACATGTTATTAATTTAGTGCGCCAGGCATTATTCGATAAAAAAAAGCGGGCAGCACAAAAAGCTGCCCGCCTAAAAGAAATTACTAAAAACCAAATACTTTTACAGTTCATCGCATGCTGTTACAGGCCATAAACCGCATTCCAGCCAAGACGAGGCGTAAACTGTAAAATCTTCCAAATCAACCACACAGTTGCCACTGTAATCTAAAACAGGTTTGAAGCGGCAGTAAGGACCGGCTACATCCGAATAAATGGTAGCCAGTGTGTCGGCATCCAACGGATAATTGTAAATCCGTATCTCATCAATCAAGCCATTGTACAGAGCATCTGCTTCCCAGTTGCTTTCGCCGATGAAGTTGCCGGTTCGAGTAACATAATTAATCTTCTTTGAGATACTGCCTGTCTGAATCGAGAAGCCGTCTTTATACAGCACCACATTCCCTGCCTCGTCCACAGTGGCCGCAAACATTTGCCATTCATTTAGAACCAAAGCATTATTTGCTGTGACAGCTCCGGCACTGGCATTACCCTCGTAACAGTTGAAGGTCAGGTTGCTGGTTGTCCCGTTTCGAGTCAGGAAGATGTTATCGCTGTTCGGTCCGTTACCCAAATCAATAAACCGTGCCCAGCTGGTTACAGCTGCCGGTTTGGCCCATACAGTAAAGGTCAGGCCGGCCCGGAAATTTTCGAAACCATCGGGCAGGTCAACATAGTCATTATCACCGTAAAATTCCATGGCATGATGATTGCCGTCGATGACAAAGTTCGGCTCGCCGTAGATTGTGCCGTTGTAGACACCTGTCTGGTCAACGGCATCGCCGTTGAACCCCCACTGAGCCAGCAGGCGTTTGACTGCCAAATATCCCGGTGCGGATGGTTCGGAATTGCCGCCCGAATTCTGCCCAATGCAGGTATAAGCCCCATCATCTGCGGCTGAAACATTGCTTAAAGTCAAGGTTGTTGTGTACAAATGTTCACCTGCCGCATTTATCGTGATGTTAACATCCGGATCGCTGGTATTCAGCGGCTGGCCGTTTCGCTGCCAGATAGCTCCGGTCATTTCCGTCAGAGCTTCGAAGGTTGCCGAGAAGACGGCTGTTTCGCCGGGGAATTTGTATTGTTCGCCGGGATTGGTCTTGACGACAGGAATAGCTGATGTATGAAACTTCCACACCTTGATATTCATCAGCTCATTTGGATCACCAATATGGTTGGGGTCGGTGGCCGGATATTTCCAAGACTCAACAACCCAAGTATAGGTGGCCGGTACGTCCAGCGGGACCATTTCGGCCGGGATGGAAAGGCAGGTTTCGTTGGCCGGCTCTTCAATAGTGGCCAGATAAGTCAAGCGTGATTTGTAATCGATCTCATTGGCATCTCCCTTTCCGAACCAGACAACAGCAAGGTCGCTGAGGTAGTTTCTCCAGCAGATTTGGGAGAGATTGAGATTTGTGATAGTGCTGCCGTCTGCCGGATTCGGTTCGACTGCGCCGCCGGGAATATATGTAATCTGCAGGTAAGGCCAATAGGTCTGTGTTGCATTCTCTTTGGTGGCAAGGCCATATCCTCTGCTGCCGCCGGCATCCTGCCGAATGATAAAAGTCACCAGACCATTGTCATTAACACGGCTCTGGAGGAAGTTTACAAGCGGTTTGCTGCCGGTTGCGGAATCGACGAGGGTTAATGTTGTTCCGGCGGCATACGATCCTCCCGGACCGTTTACAATCGTCTCTGTTGTGCCAACGCCGTCATCGGCGTCCAGATTTGTTACACGGCCGCCGGCGATGTCGAGTGTTTGGCCTGTCCATTCGACTTCAAGCCCCGTGTTGCTGCGGTTGAGGGTCAGTTCGTTCCAGTCCTGCGGTGTATTGCCTGAAACATTATTCAGGCCATGGACTGCCCAGCGTCCTGTAACCAGAGAGTCGTTGCGTGGCGCCCCGCCGGACACAGTCATTACCAATTGTGCATTCAGTACAGTGTAGATACTGAGGGGGGCCAGATTAAACCGTACATAGCCCATATGGTAGGGCGCCCCATAGATATACATATAGGGATCTGCCCCGTAGGTGTTGGTGGCATCTCGAATGCCGGTATCCGCCGCACTGGTAACGGTCGTTGTTACGTCTGCATAGGCCATAAGACTAAGGACACTGAACAACAGGACTGCAAGGTACATGTTTCGTTTCATACAAATTACCTCCTAAAAGTTGTATATTTCCGTTATTTACCCGTTACGTTATATTTTGAGGAATATTCCTGTCTCTTATTAAAATAAAACTGTACCGCACTATCCTCCCATTGTTATCCAATAAGGGATATCAATATTTCGGGATTTTTTTACACGAAATCTACAAAAAAGTTTGTTTTGCTGTTTTTTCAGATGCAAGGATTTATGTCATAACGACTCCTCTTTTTTTCAGCTTTTTCCGGCGGATAACCAAAGTCCTGTAATCTCAATCCAGTCAATATTGGCAAGACCCTCAGAGGTTTCTGCTGTCAGACGGATCACATTGTTTCCTTCCGCCAGATAGACTGTAACCGCTTCGGTCAAATTCCATGTTGTCCAAGCGCCGGTAATGGGGAAACTGATGCCGGCGGCCTGCTGGGAGCCGTTGATGCTGACTGATCCTGTTCGGTCTTTTGTTCCAAAGTTGGCAAAACGCCACCGGAGGTCATAACTGCCGGCCGCAGGGGTGTTGACGGCCCACTCGATATAGCTGCCGACAGCATTGTTCGTATTGGCAAAGCCGGTTCCTGTAAAGCCGGCGTGATTGGAATCAATAGTGCCTGTCACGATTCCGAGAAAACCCGGCTCATTTTCCTGAATTGTAAGGCTGGTTATAACATCGGGTTTGGCTAATACTTCATCAGAAATCTGGGATTCGTTTGACTGTTTATCGATGGCAGTAACCACGTAGTAATAGGTCATCCCGTTGACGACATCATTGTCGATATAATTGGAGCTGTTCAGCAGGGGTGATACAAGCGTGTAATTGGAGCCTGAGATGATTGACCGGTAGACCTTGTATCCGGCCAGATCACTTTCGCTGTTGTCGCTCCAGTCCAGCGATACCGTCCCGTTTCCCGCTGTTGCAGTCAGGCCGGCCGGTGCAGCGGGCGGGGTCACGTCAGACCCTGCCCAATTGCCTGCCAGAGCAGCAAACTCATACAGGTTAACCATGCAGTCCTGATTAAAGTCAGCATCTGCGGCCAATGTACAGCTGTTTAGCAGCCATAAATCCAGAAAGTACGGCAGGTCTTCAAAATCAACAATGGCATCGTTGTTGAAATCGCCGTACAAAACAGGAATTCCTGCAGGGACAATATCGGGAATCGGCGGTGTGCTCATCCCCGCCCCGATATGAAAACTGGGGTGTGGCGGCTGATTGTACGCTACATTCTGCCATGCGATGGCCGCACGGTACTGCGGGTCGTGCATTAGGGTGTAAAGCCGATGGCTGGTCAGGGCAGTTGTCGTATAGATGCGCAAAGCTGTATTAGCTCTGGTCCTCCAGATGACCTCTTCGCGCCAGTCGCCCAGAATGTCGGCGCTTAAACACGGCGTCGATTTAGTGCCGTTGTTGGAGGAGCAGTTGGTCGCCGTCAGCAGCCGTGTGTCGCTGCTGGTTCCGTATTTATCGATATGATTGCTGTCCAGCAGTTCACGGATAAGGTCGCTGTCCCACCAGATTACAAAGTTGGTCGAACTTGGCGAACGGCCCAGATAATTGCCATAGCGGTCGCGCAGCCCTCCTGTGTTGCTGGACCACATTTCCGCCCCCGGGTTGCCTGCATAAATATCGTCTGCGCAGCCCCGCCCCACATCTCCTGGCGTCATGCTCCAGATGATTTCGCCGGTGGCTGCATCTCGAAAACTTGTGCCGATGACAGTCTCGCCAGCCGGTTCATGGATGGCAAAAACCTCCAGTCCCGGACGGCTGGGGTCCAGGTCGCCCACATGCAGCGCATCCCCGTGACTGAGGCCTGTGCTGTAAAGTCCTGTCCCATCATGATCGATGGTACACGAGCCGTAAACGATTTCATCAAAGCCGTCGCCATCCACATCGGCTACGCTGAGATTATGATTGCCCTGTCCCCTGTAAGAGGCATAACCATTATTCGTATCAAAGACCCACCGCAGAGTCAGTTTGCCGCCGCTGAAATCCCAAGCAGCCAAGACGGCCCGTGTGTAATAGCCCCGGCACATCACGACACTGGGATGCACGCCGTCCAGATAGGCCGCACAGGCCAGAAAGCGGTCCACGCGGTTGCCGTAGGAATCGCCCCAGTCGCTGACTCTGCCCCGCGGAGGAATATAATCGACTGTGTCAAGGAAGGCACCGGTCTGTCCGTCGAACACACTCAGATATTCCGGCCCGGAAAGAATGTAGCCGGAACTGTTGCGGTAATCGGCTGTCGGATTGCCGAGAATGGTTCCCTGCCCATCGGTTGTTCCGTCAGCTGTTTTACAGACCAGTTCCGCCCGTCCGTCGCTGTCTAAATCATAGACAACAAATTGCGTATAATGCGCGCCGGCGCGGATATTAATGCCCAAATCGATCCGCCATAACAGCGTACCGTCCAGCTCATAGGCATCCAGATAGACATTGCCGGTATAACCCGATTGCGAGTTGTCTTTTGAATTGGAGGGGTCCCATTTGAGAATGATTTCATACTGCCCGTCGCCATCGAGATCGCCGACACTGCAGTCGTTGGGGCTGTAAGTATAAGTGACTCCATCGGGAGTGGTGCCGCCTGCCGGACGCTGGAGGGGAATATCCCGATAAAAAGTATCCCATACCGCAACTGGCGGAGAGGCCGGCCGTTCGACCCCATCTATGACGGCACTGATACTATACGTGCTGGAAAGTGTTGTTGTATCAAGAATGTTTGTCGAATCGGTAATTGGTGTTGAGGTAATGCGGGTTGAGCCGCGATAGACATGATAGCCGATATTTTTCCCCCATTCGGTGCCGAGCATGCGCCACCCGACATATACCTGATTGGAGCTTATCCGAACAGCAACTGTGCCGCGGTCGAGATTTTCCATATAGCGAGCCGCATATACCATAGAAGGCGACAGCAGCAAGCATATAATAATAGCAATCGCGCATAGTCTCATTTACACCCCCGAGCAATAAGTTTACCCTTCGAGCAGTTTCTTTATTGGATATATAGTTTCTAAGCCGCTTTTTTACAGATTTTATATTTTTTTTATAAATAATTATAAAAACATCTATATCCTAACCAGTAATGAGGGCTATAATAAACCAGTTTAGGAGCTCAGAGGGAAACAGAATGGGAGAAGAGACAAAGCACGGAAATACAAGGAATTATCAGCTTTTTATAAAACTGTATCTGGCCAATGAGCGCCGCATATACGGATACATCAGGTCGTTTATACCTAATTGGTCGGATGTGGATGACCTGATTCAGGAAGTGGCCTCTGTAATGTGGTCTAAATTTGGTGAGTTTGAGCGGGGGACCAACTTTTCCGCATGGGCGTTAAAAATTGCACATAATCAGGTGCTGAATTATTACAAAAAAAGGAAAAAGGATAAGCTTTATTTCAGCGACCAAGTTATTGAAGCACTGGCTGAAAAGGGGATAAAACAGATGCCGGATGTTGAAGAGCGTCTGGAGATTTTGCGAAAATGTCTGAATAAATTGAAAAGCCATGAGCAGACGCTCATTCAGATGCGCTATGAGCCGGGTGCTTCAACCAAAAGCGTATCCTTACAAACCGGCAAGGAACTGCATGTGCTGTATCGGCTTTTAAATAAAATCCACGCCAAACTTCTACTGTGCATCCGGCAGATGCTTGCGGAGGGAGAACCGCTGTGACTTTTACACCCGAACAATTAAATCGTTTGTTTTACCTGTTCGGAGGTGTGCGGGACGGGACGATCAGCCGGCAGGAGTTTAAGGAGCTCGATGCACTGCTGGCCGAAAACCAGCAGGTATTGGATCTTTATTGGGATTATGTGTCTTTGTGTACGGATCTGTGCAATCTGCAGGCGGCCACGCAATACAATAAGGGCATTTCTGTGTCTCTGGAGAGCCGTTTGGAAGAACCGGAGTGTCTCCAGGCCGCATCCGAGGCGGTTTCTCTCGAGATGCTCCAGCTCTGGGGTGAATATGAAAAGCAGGCACGGGCCATCCATCTGCCTCAGGAGGATGAATCCGAAATACCTGTCTCAAAAATTCCGGTGGAAAAACCAATTCGCAGGGTTTCCCGGTCCTCGCTGCTGACGATAGCGGTTTCTTTGGCGGCAATATTAGTTTTGCTGGTTTATATTTATCTCCATCCGTATCCGTCCTATGAGGTGGCAACAGTGCTGGATGCGATAGATGCACAATCCGCTTCGGGAGCAGCATTTCGTGAAGGCCAGCGTATTTCAGCGATGTCCGATTGGATTCAGCTCGATAAAGGCGTGGTCAAAATTGAGACGGACAGAGGAGTTCAGATTATTCTGGAAGCTCCTGCGGCATTTCAGTTTACAAGCGGCTCAGAAATTGTATTGGATCAGGGACGTCTTCTGACGCTGATAACATCCGAGATGGGAAACGGTTTCAGTGTTCAGACAACAGACTCTAAAATTATAGACATGGGGACGCTTTTCGGCGTTCAGGCAGATCCGCACCGAGGAACCGAGCTGCATGTGTTCAAAGGGAAAACTGTTTTGATTCCAAGCACGAAAAGCAAAACTAAAAATGCAGTTGATGTATCTGCAGGGCAGGCCTTCAGCATCGACCGACAGACCAGCGAGGTCAAGCCGATAGCGCTGAATCAGGAGGCGTTTGTACAGGCGATTGATTCCAAGAGCCGTTTTCTTTGGAGAGGACGGCATAGGATTGACCTGTCGGATGTGGTGGGGGGCGGCAGCGGTTTTGGAACCGGCCGCTTCGGAATGGGATTGAATCCAAAAAACGGGCAGTTTGGAACGGTGGAAAATCTGATTCGCAAAAGCCCAAACACGTATATTTTAATTCCGTCCAGTGTTTTTATCGACGGAGTATTCGTTCCCAACGGACAAACAGAGCAGGTCGTCAGCTCTCGGGGGCATTGCTTTGAGGATTGTCCTGCAACATCCGGGGTGTATTACGCTGATATCTCCAATTGCCCTGAATTTATCCGGACAGAAAAAGACGGCCGCCGTTACCCGCTGGTTTTGGACGGCATCAATTACAGCCAGCCCGGCAAAGCCTGTATTTTTCTCCATGCCAATCTGGGGATAACCTTTGACTTGGATGCGTTCCGTTCCCGTCTGCCGGATGTCCGAATTGTTTGTTTTCAGGCAGACATCGGCGTCAGCGAATCTGTTCCCGGCTCCTTCTCGGCGGACTTCTGGGTGCTTGTCGATGGGCGGGTGCGGTACAAGCAGACGGATGTGCAGACCAAAGGGCGTATCGACACGGTTGCTATTGAATTAAATGAAAACGACCGGTTTTTGACGCTGGCTGCTACAGAAGGCCAGATAGAAGAAGAAAACCGTCCCAGCAGAATCGGTTATGACTGGTGTCTTTTTGCTAATCCTATTTTAATACTGGAGTGAACAAATGAAGCACGGATGGCTTGTATTTGTTGCAATCAGCATTGTATCGGCTGGATGGGGGAAATCTTTATCTGCCTCTGTTTCTCTAAGCGGAACGTGGCGGTTTGCCCTTGACAAAGAAGGGCAGGGAATCAGTCAGGAATGGTTTAAGCGGGTGCTGCCGGAAACAATCCAATTGCCCGGAACGCTGCAGGAGCAGGGCTTTGGAGATGAAGTATCTACAGCCACACCGTGGATGTCGCGGCTGCATGACAAACATTGGTATCTGCGGGTAGACTATGAACGATATGCCCAGCCGGGCAATATCAAGATACCCTTCTGGCTTCAGCCCGAACGGCATTATATTGGCTGGGCGTGGTATCAGCGGGACATAGAAATCCCGGCCGTCTGGCAGGGCCGGCGCGTGGTACTGACTCTGGAGCGACCCCACTGGTCTACGACGGTCTGGCTCGATGAGAAGCAAATCGGCTTCAATGACGGGCTTTCAGCGCCTCATATTTACCCATTAGGTCTTGTAAGTCCGGGGCGGCATCGGTTGACGATTTGTGTTGACAACCGAATGCTGCAGGACATCCGCGAAGACGCTCACAGCATCACCGATTCCACGCAAACCAACTGGAATGGCCTAATCGGCACTCTTTCTTTAACCTCTACGACGCCCGTTTGGATTGATGATGTGCGGGCGTTTTCAGACATAGAAACAAAAACAGTACATTTGAAAGTATGGATAGGCAATATGACCGGCAAGGCCGGCAGCGGTACCTTGTATGTCAATGATAAGCCGATTCCCGTACAATGGACGGCGGAGGCAGGATATGCAGAAGCGGATTATCCGCTGGGGGACAGTGCTGCCCTGTGGGATGAGTTCCATCCTTCGCTGCACCGGCTGACGCTGAAGCTGACGGGGCAGCAGGCCGACGACCAGCGGGAACTGACAGTCGGATTGCGGCAAATCAAGGCCGAAGGGGGGCGCTTTTATTTAAATGGGCGCCGGGTTTTCTTCCGCGGGACGCATGAAGGGTGTCAGTTTCCGCTGACCGGCTATCCGCCCACAGATGTGGAATCGTGGCGGAAAATATTCAAGATCTGCAAAGATTATGGTCTTAACCATATGCGGTTTCATTCCTGGTGTCCTCCGGAAGCGGCTTTTACAGCGGCCGATGAAATGGGCATCTATCTGCAGCCGGAATGTTCCAACTGGGGACAGTATTCATCCCGCGATACCCGCCTTGTGGAATGGCTCGAAAGGGAAACAGAGCGAATCATCCGGGCTTACGGCAATCATCCTTCTTTTGTATTGTTTTCAACCGGCAATGAGCCGGCCGGGCCTTGGCAGGAACCCTTGCTGAAATGGTGCCGGGACTGGAAGGCCCGCGACAACCGGCGTCTGTATGCCAGTCAGACTGGCCGTTTCTTTGCGGAACGTCCCGGCCCTGTGCCGGATATTGACTATCTGGATACAATGCGCATCGGCTCGTATATGTTTCGCGGTGCAACCGGCTGGTTCGGCAGCGATTTTTCCCGTTCTTTGGAAGGAACGACGTACCCTGTTATTTCCCATGAAACAGGTCAATGGTGCGTGTATCCCGATTTTTCGGAAATCCCCAAATACACCGGAAAACTGAAACCGAAGAATTTTGAGATATTCCGAGACTCGCTGGCCGAACACGGCATGCTGGACCAAGCGGGCGATTTTCTGCTTGCCAGCGGGAAGCTGCAGGCCGCCTGCTATAAAGAGGAAATTGAGGCCTTGCTGCGAACACCCGGAATGGGCGGATTTCAGCTTCTGGATCTGCACGATTATCCCGGACAAGGGACGGCACTGGTTGGGATTTTGAATGTTTTCTGGGAATCCAAAGGATACATTACACCGTCGGAGTTCCGGCGTTTCTGCAATGCGACAGTTCCGCTGGCGCGGATGAAGCGCCAGATTTATACAACAGCCGAACAGCTCAATGTTGATTGTGAGATTGCGCATTTCGGAGCGCAGCCGCTTCAGGATGTCCAGCCGTTTTGGAAAATTGTTGATTCCGGCGGCAAAGAAGCTGCCGGCGGTCAGTTTGAAAGAAAAACCATAACTGTCGAAAACGCTATTCCGCTGGGGACGGTTTCAATCTCTCTGGGCAGTCTCAAAGCGCCGGCCAAATACCGGCTTGTAGTGGGGCTTTTGGGCATGGAGATTGAGAATGACTGGGAGTTCTGGCTGTATCCGGCGCAATTGGATACAGCAGTGCCGCAGGATGTTGTTCTTACACGTTCTTTCGAAGCGGCGGCAGCGGCACTTCAAAAAGGGCAGAAGGTTTTGCTGATGCCGACTTCGGACCAGCTTCAGTGGCAAAGTCCGCCTATCGGCCGGCTGCCGATTTTCTGGAATCGTCTGATGGGTCCCGGCTGGGAGCGGTTTTTAGGGCTGGTCTGCCAGCCGTCTCATCCGGCGCTGGCATTCTTCCCGACGGATGAGCATTACGATTGGCAATGGCAGGATGTTTTCAGCCCTGCGTGCCGGGCTGTGAATATCGATGCTCTGCCCAAGACGCTCAAGCCGATTGTGCAGATGATTGATGACTGGAACCGCAATTATAAACTGGCCGCAGTATTTGAATGCCGCGTCGGTTCAGGCCGGCTGCTGGTGTGTGCGGCGGATTTGGAGTCAAACCTCGATAGGCGGCCGGCCGCACGCCAGCTTCGCCGGAGTCTGCTGGATTATATGGGGGGCAGTCACTTTAATCCGTCGGCAGAGATTTCGTTAGAGCAGTTGGAAGGGCTGCATTTTGATAACCGAATAATGAAGAAACTGCAGGCCGCTGTTACCGCCAGCATGCAGAATCCCGGCAATCCGGCTTCCAATATCCTTGACGGCAATCCCAATACCTATTGGCTTGCGGGAGGACGCGGGCAGGGGCATCCGTATGAGTTGGCAATTACATTTCCGCAGGCCGTTGCGCTGAAGGGGCTTGTATGGATGAACCGCCAGAACCACCGGGAACATGAAGGTGATGTCCGTGATTACAGGATTGAAATCAGCAGTGACGGACAGAATTGGACACTGGCAGCACAAGGCCAATTGAAATCAACATTTCATCCTCAAACGATAGATTTCGGCAAAACAACGGACGCCAGCCGCATTAAAATACATATCTTGTCTGGATTTGGGGGCGATTCCACTGCTTCTGTAGCCGATGTGGCTGTTCTTTATGCCGGTCCGAAGCTGGCAGATGATGGGTCGCAGCCGAGCATCTATCAAAAGCAGAAAACAGCGACAGAAGAAATATTTGAAGGGCCGATCCCTTAATGCAAATTGGTTATTCTTATTCGGAGAAAAGGTACCTGTGATTGTGCTTACAGGTGCTTCTAATACTGCTGACAGGAAAGGACTGAAGACGTGGCTGTTATAAAATGCAGCGGGAGCAAGCGGTTATTAATAACAGGGCTTATGGGATGGATGTTTCTTATCTGCAGCTGTGCAGCACAACCGACGGCTTCGCCGTGGCCGGCAATGGAGGCCCAATGCCGGCCGTGGACCTATTGGTGGTGGATGGGCAGCGCGGTGGAGAAGGACAGTATTGCGTTTCAATTGGAGGCATATCAAAAGGCAGGGCTGGGCGGAGTCCATATTATTCCCATCTACGGCGTCAAAGGATACGAAAAGCAGTATATTGAGTATCTCAGCCCCCAATGGTTGGAGATGCTGGATTATACAGTGCGTCAAGCCCGTCAGCTTGGAATGGGCGTGGATATGACGCTGGGCACCGGCTGGTGCTTTGGGGGGCCGACGATTACAAATCAGCAGGCCAACGCGGTTGTTGAGCATGCCGTGCAGACTATTGAAGCAGGTCAATCATCGGTAAAACTCAGATCTGCATTGCCGTTGTATGTTGCTGCTTATGGTCCCGGACAAAAGGCGGTGGATTTGACAAGCCGCCTGAAACCCGATGGCACCCTCGACTGGACAGCTTCCGACGGTACATGGCAGGTGTATGAACTCTGGCAAAAGCCGTCCGGCCGAAAGGTCAAGCGGGCGGCACCGGGTGGCGAAGGGCATATGCTCAATCCGTTTTATCGGCCGGCGATGGAAGAATATCTGGCTTGGTTCGATCAGGCATTTAAGGATTACAGCGGGCTGAAGCCCCGGGCGACTTATCATGATTCGTATGAATATGTCTCCAATTGGTCGCCGGATTTACTGAGCGAGTTTTACAAACGGCGGGGTTACCGTCTCGAAGAGTTTTTGCCGGAGTTTCTGGGATACAGTCAAGACACCGAACGGACTAGCCGCCTGAAGGGAGATTACCGTCAAACGCTGTCAGATTTGATGGTAGAAAATTATTCGCTGTGGGTCCAATGGTCGCATAAAAACGGCTTTATAACCCGCAATGAAGCCCACGGTTCTCCGGGAAACCTTCTTGATTTGTATGCTCTTGCTGATATTCCCGAGACGGAGTTTTTCCGACTGGACCGCAATCCGCTGGTGGCCAAATTCGCTTCATCGGCGGCTCATACGGCAGGCCGTCTGCGAACCAGCAGCGAGACAGGAACATGGCTAAAAGAGCACTTTCATGTGACGCTGGGCCATTTGAAAAATTTTATTGATGGGCTGTTTATCAGCGGAATCAACCATATTTTTTATCACGGTACCTGTTATTCTCCCAGAGATGCCGAATGGCCCGGTTGGGTCTTTTATGCATCCACCCAGATGAATCCCCGCAATTCTATCTGGTATGATGTGAATGCCCTGAATGCCTATATTACGCGATGCCAATCGGTATTGCAGGCCGGCCGGCCGGATAATGACTTGCTGGTCTATTGGCCAATCAGCGACTACTGGCACAATCCGAAGGGTATGAATCTGGATATGACCGTCCACAGTACGCAATGGTTGGCCCAGCAGCCCATCGGCCGATTGGCAAAAGAGTTATGGAACAAAGGATATGCCTTTGACTATATTTCTGACCGCCAGCTTCAGCAGGTCTATTATGACACCGGCAGAATCAAAGTTCCCGGCGGCGATTATCGGGTTGTTGTTGTGCCGCATTGTACCTATATCCCTCTTGACAGTCTGCAGAAGTTGTTTTTGCTGGCTCAGCAGGGGGCGATCATTCTGTTTGAGAAAGCGCTGCCGCAGGATGTACCGGGATTGGGCGACTTGGAAAGACGTCGCGCTGCTCTGAAAGCATTAATGGACTCAATAATTTGGCAGCCGCAGTCCGGTTTGGTGAAGACAGGCAAAGTCGGCCAAGGTGCATTTTATGTCAGTGAAGATGTCGCATCTCTAATGAATCAAGCCGGCATTCAGCGCGAAACTCTGGTTGACCATAAGGGATTATATTATATCCGCCGCAGAGATGATAAAGGATATTGGTATTTTGTAACCAATCAGGATGAACAGTTTACAGAAAATCCAGCTGTGTCTGCTTTTGCCGGATGGATTACTCTGACTCGGCCGGCACAATCAATTCTTATTATCGACCCAATGGATGCCAAAACCGGATTCAGCCCAATGCGGCAGACACAGGACGGAAGGACACAGGTTTATATCCAATTGCAAGCCGGCCAATCGCTGATTCTGCGTCTTTTTGGTGAAAAACAAAATGATGCCGTCCGATGGACATGGCATCAGGATGCGGATTCCCTGAGGCTGGAAGGCAGCTGGAAAGTAGATTTTATTACGGGCGGGCCGCAGCTTCCGCCTTCTTTTTCGACCACTGTGCTTGAATCTTGGACCAAACAAGGCCAAGAGGCTCAGCGATTTGCAGGCACGGCCCGCTATCGTCTGACTTTTGACTTGCCCCAGATGAGGGCTGATGCCTGGCGGCTGGACTTAGGCAGAGTGGCTGCCAGTGCACGTGTTCGTCTGAACGGACAGTCTCTGGGAACAGTGTTCTCTGTGCCGTTTGCCGTCGAAGTACCCAAGACACTGCTGAAGTCCAATGCCAATCAGCTGGAGATTGAGGTAACAAATCTTTCGGCCAATCGCATTCGGGATTTAGATATACGCCAAGTGCCGTGGAAATACTTTGGGGATATCAATATTGTTAATATTGATTATAAAAAGTTTGATGCTTCGCAATGGGAGATTGTTGAATCGGGTCTTTTGGGGCCTGTGACCCTTATTGCCTTAAACGAGTACAGCCCGCAGTAAAACAGCTTGTTGGATATCCAGTTCTGAAAGTGCAGAAATGAAGAAAGAGACAATGACTTCGCGTCAGCGGGTATCCGCTGCATTGAACCATCAGCAGCCGGACCGTGTGCCGATAGATCTCGGCGGTTTTCAGACCGGCATTCATGTAAAGGCCTACAACAATCTGCTGGACTACTGGGGCCTTCAAGAGAAGATTCAGATTATGGATCCAGTTCAGCAGCTTGCCAAGCCCAGCGAAACTGTTTTGCAGCGGTTTCATGTGGATATTCGCTATATAACATCCAGAAGTCCGGCGGGATTTGACGGATCCATAAAAACCAATCGGCGAAGCGGCCGTATATGGCACGACCTGACCGATGAATTCGGCGTTATATGGTCAATGCCCGATGACCGGCCGCTGTATATGGATATTTCCTATCATCCTTTGGCAAATGCATCCATTACGGAGTTGAGACATTATCCGTTTCCCAACGGCAAAGACCCGTCCCGTTTTGCCGGTCTGCGGGATGAAGCGGCTCGTCTGCGTCAGGAAACTCCCTATGCCCTCAGCACCGGCATCGGCGGGGTGATTTATGAGACTTGCTGGTATCTGCGGGGGCTGGAGCGGTGGTATATAGATATGATGGAAAATCCAGCCTTTTGCGAAATGCTGCTGGATAAGATGCTGGCTTATTGGATGGATTATTATACCGGCTTTTTAAGAGAAGTCGGCGACCTTGTGGATATTGTAATGCTCGGCGATGATTTGGCAGGTCAGGATGGGCCTCTGTTCAATCCGGAGTTTTATCGAAAGGTTGTCAAGCCCCGTCAGAAGAAGCTGATTCAGCATATCAAATTGCTGACAGCAGCCAAAATCTGGTATCATACCTGCGGGGGGTGCAAACTCTATATTCCTGACCTGCTGGACAATGGAATTGATATCCTCAATCCCATTCAAATCGGTGCTGCTGGAATGGAGCCGGCACAGATCAAGCGCCAGTTTGGCGATAAACTGGTTTTCTGGGGCGGGGCGATTGACTCCCAGCATGTACTGCCTTTTGCGTCACCGCAGCAGGTCCGGGAAGAAGTCCGCCGGCATCTTGAAATATTCAAGCCCGGCGGCGGCTATGTCTTTAACAATATTCACAACATCCAAGCCGAAGTTCCTGTCGAAAACATCGTTGCGCTGTATGATGCGGCTTATGAATACGGATTTTATGAATAAAAGTCGGATACCCAATGGAGATGCACAATGAAAAACAGCAGGATTTACTGGATATGGGCAATTGCTCTGATGGCAGGTTTTATGTTCAGCACAGCTGGCTGTTCGGCAGAACACCAGAAAGAGGCTGGTCATTCTGGGACAGCTAAAGCCGACTATGAGCTGCCCCCGCAAGCGGATATACTGGCAGCCATGCGGCTGGCCAATCAGTATTTTATGGATAAGTGGCCGGACCCCGGCAAACCGATTGTAACGGATAAAACGCGTCCCAGCAATATCTGGACCCGCGGCACGTATTATGAAGGGCTGATGGCTCTTTATGAAATCGACCCGCAGAAAACCTATTATGACTATGCGGTTGCTTGGGGACAAGCCCATCAATGGGGGCTGCGCAGCGGCAGCAGAACCCGCAATGCCGATGACCAATGCTGCGGGCAAACCTATATAGATTTATACCGCATTGATCCCAAACCCGAGCGGATCGCCCAAATCAAGGAATGCATTGATGCCATGGTCAGCAGTGATAAAAACGATGACTGGTGGTGGATTGATGCGCTTCAGATGGCAATGCCGGTGTTTGCTCGTTTGGGAGTTCTTTATCAGGATAACCGCTACTTTGAAAAAATGTATCAGCTCTATATATATACCAAGGAAAAACACGGCGACAACGGCCTGTATAATCCGCAAGATCATCTGTGGTGGCGGGATAAGGATTTTGACCCGCCTTACCGCGAACCCAACGGCGAGGATTGCTACTGGTCGCGGGGCAACGGCTGGGTGTTTGCGGCGCTGGTTCGGGTTTTGGACATAATGCCTTCGGATGCGCCGCACCGCGACGAGTATATCAAAACCTTCCGGGAAATGGCCGCTGCCCTGCTGCCGATTCAGCGGCCGGACGGCTTCTGGAATGTCAGTCTGCACGATCCAACCAACTTCGGCGGCAAGGAATTGACGGGAACGGCATTCTTCACCTATGGATTTGCCTGGGGGGTTCGCAAAGGCATGCTGGAAGAAGCCGTCTATCTTCCGGCTGCTGTTCGCGGCTGGAACGGAATGGCCAAAGAAGCGCTGCATCCCAACGGTTTTCTCGGATATGTTCAGAGTACCGGCAAGCAGCCCTCCGACGGCCAACCTGTAACGTATGACAAAGTGCCCAATTTTGAAGATTATGGATTAGGCGGGTTTCTTTTGGCCGGCAGCGAAATCTACAAATTATCTCAGCAGTACAGAAGCCGGTAAATCAACTCTGCTTATGATAAAAGTGATCAGGTGTCAGATGACTTTATGTTGCATGAGAAGCCAACGATGGATTCTGTATTGGCTGGCTGTTTTTCTCGGAAGTACGGCAGCCGGCGAAGACGGTTACCGCTTGTGGATGCGTTATGAAAGAGCGGATTCCGCCTGTCTGCTGCAGTATCACAGGCAGGCAACTGAAATTGTTATTCAGGGGCAGACCGAGACATTTACGGTGATTGAAAAGGAGCTGCAGCAGGGCCTGTCCGGTTTGTTGGGAGTTGCGGTTCCTTCTGCATCGTCTGTTACACAGGATGGAGCCATTGTCGTCGGCACATACCAGACATCGCCGATTATACAGGAATTGTTCAGCAAAAGCAGAATAGACAGTCTTGGTTCAGAAGGATATCTTCTTTGCTCTGTGTTCTGGAAGAAGCATCCGATAACAGCCGTTGCTGCTAAAGAGCCGATAGGAGCACTCTATGGGGTCTTTCACCTGCTCCGGCTGATGCAGACTCAGCAGCCGCTTCAAGAGCTCTGCATTCATCAGAAGCCGCAGATTCAGTATCGGCTTCTGAATCATTGGGATAATCTCAATGGTTCTGTGGAGCGCGGCTATGCCGGCCGCTCATTGTGGCAGTGGAACCGGCTTCCCAGCCAGATTGAACAGCGTTACACGGATTATGCCCGTGCCAATGCTTCCATCGGCATCAATGGAACTGTGTTGAACAATGTAAATGCCCAAGCCGAAGTTTTGACAAGTCAATACCTGCAAAAGGCCGCTGTGCTGGCGGATATTTTCCGTCCTTACGGCATTCGGGTGTATTTGAGCGTAAAATTTACAGCCCCTATTGAAATCGGGGGGCTGGATACGGCAGATCCTCTACGGCCGCAGGTACGTCAATGGTGGCGTCAGAAGGCAGAGGAAATATATCGTTTTATTCCCGATTTTGGCGGATTTCTGGTCAAGGCCTATTCGGAAGGCCAGCCGGGCCCGCAGGCGTACAACCGGACGCATGCGGATGGGGCCAATATGCTCGCCGAGGTCCTGCGGCCGCATGGAGGCATTCTGATGTGGCGTTCGTTCGTTTATGATACTTCTATTGATTCAGACCGAGCCAAATGCGCCTATAAAGAGTTTGTGCCGCTGGATGGCCAATTCGGTCCGAATATCTTCATTCAAACGAAGAATGGACCGATTGACTTTCAGCCGCGAGAGCCGTTTAATCCGCTGTTTGGGGCAATGCCGAAAACGCCGCTGATGATGGAGCTTCAGATTACACAGGAATACACCGGACAGGCCAAACATTTGGTCTATTTAGCGCCGCAGTGGAAAGAAGTGCTTTTCTCAGATACTTTTGCCAACGGTCCCAACACTCTGGTGAAGGATATTGTTGACGGCAGTGCCCAAGGCCATTCTATCAGCGGCATAGCTGGTGTCAGCGGAATCGGCAGCGACCGCAACTGGACGGGCCATCATTTCTCACAGGCTAACTGGTATGCTTTTGGACGCTTGGCTTGGGATATGTCGCTGTCAAGCGGGCAAATTGCCGAAGAATGGATTCGGATGACCTGGACCAATGACCCGCAATCTGTATCAGCGATACGCTGTATGATGGAAGGTTCCTGGCAAGCGTGTGTCGATTATATGACTCCGTTGGGGTTGCATCATTTGATGGCCGAAGGGCATCACTACGGTCCGGATCCGGGATTTGTGCACGCCGGCAGGGCAGATTGGAGTTCCACGTATTATCATCGTGCCGACTTGGAAGGACTCGGCTTTGACCGCACCGACAAAGGCAGCAATGCGGTCAGCCAGTATCATCCGCCGCTGCGGGATTGGTGGAATTGCTCCGAAACCTGCCCGGAAAAATACCTCCTGTGGTTTCATCATATTCCATGGAATCAGCAGCTTAGCTCGGGACGCACGCTGTGGAAAGAGTTGCAGGCCCATTACCAAAGCGGAGTAGAATATGTCGAATGGATGCAGCGTGTCTGGGAATCACTCAAGGGGAATATAGATGCCGAACGTTACAAAGATGTACAGCAGCGTCTGACAGTACAGTACGAAAATGCTGTCCAATGGCAGAATGTATGTCTGACTTACTTCGGGCGTTTTGCAAAGGGAGATTCAGACAAGTGAATGATTGGTAAGCAATCGCCCCCGTCCGGCTTGCGGAGTTCTTGATGGGTCTTGAAGATTGTTGGCGGCATTGAGATAGTAAAACTGTCTTATTTAATGGGGCTCCAGAATAGCCGGCTGCCAATTCTCTATGCATCCGACAGTTTCCGGCTCATTGCAAACCATCCACTGCTTGAGCAGGGCTGCTGCATCGAACAGGTCGATATGATTATCCCCTGTTAAATCAGCCGAGTAGTTGGGTGCCGGCGGCTGCGGCGTTTCAGTCAGCCATTGGTGAGCCAGCAGCAGCAAATCGCTCCAATCGACACGGCAGTTTCCATCAAGGTCTTCCGGCAGGCGGAAACCCCATGCGATGACCTTGCTGCAATCAGGGGGAATAACCGAGCCGGTTAAGGACAGAGTAGTGATAGACATTGCTGGGATACTCAATGTATCGGTTGGATTAAATGTTCCCAGATGTTCAGTATTCTGCGAGGCCGTACTGCGATAAATGTCGCCGCTGTTGATTGAGAACTCAGGGATAGAAACAGTCAGCTCGACGGCAGCAGAGCCGGGATTGATAATAACTGCTGACAGATGCTGATTATCGGGACTGATGTAGGCAGATATCCGCAGCCCGGCAATATCCAGAACGGTTCCCAGCCGCTGCCAGCCGGAGTGAATAAACGCAGAAAAATGCTTGAATCCATAATAATCGTTATTGAGAGTATAGCCGGATGAAGTTAAGGTAATCAGACCTCCGCTGTTCCAGAATAAATCCCAATACAAGTAAGCTGCAACCCCTTCAACTGTCAGAGAATTGTGCAGCAGCAGGGCTAAATTCAGGGCATCCGGCCAAGCATTGGTTGCATCCTCATATTCCGACTGAAACAGGGGTTTGGTGCCGTATTGAGAGGCGAAATTAGCCATGGTCGTTAGATAGCGGTCCGGCTCATCTCCGCAGCCGGCACCGCCAGTACTGTTGCTGCAGTTGTACAGATGGTGAGCATAGCCGTAGACATGGGAATCATCGATAAGATTGCTGATATAATTCCCAATATTTGAAAATCCGGTTGTTTCCGGGGCCAGCATCTTCGGCATCAAAAGCCCCATCTGCCCATTCAGCTCCTGCCAGACCGCTTCAAAAGCCAAATTATAGCCGGCCATTGTCGAGGTCTCTGTCGCCCATAAATAGCAGGTGTCCCACCCGGAATTGACATAGTCCGGCTCGTTCTGGATATTAATATAAGTTGCTGCAATTCCCCGGGAAGCCCAACTAACCAGACTTCTATACCACCAATTTGCGAATTCCGGATACATATACTCGTTGTACTCATTTTTTTTCAGCGTTCCTTCACGGGTGTTGTTGTTGCTTTTCAAATAGGCCGGCGGAGACCATGAAGAAATCATAATTTTCAACGGCCTTCCGGTAAGAGCCCGTGCTTCCCGAATGATTTGAGCGGTACGGTCCATATATGCTGAATCGATTTCAAAGGTATTCCGGATTCGATAAATCTCCAATCCAAGCTGATTAAACATCAAATCATACAAAGTGTTTTTCTGGGGATGATTGACCAGCAGGCCTTCATACCATGCGCCGGCAGCACCGAATCCTTCAATAATCTGATGACGATCAGAGATATCAATGCGACAGCTTGCTGTACTGGAATCTGGTCCAAGAACTTCGGCGTCATCGACATAGAAACTGATTCCGGCTGCAGGACCTTCAAAATAGATATCCAGATAAGTCAATGTGCCAGAAACAGCCAGCGTAAATTGCCCTGTTAATTGGGTCCATTGGCTATTACTGACTGTTTTCTGGGAAATCCCGATATATTTTGTGCCCGCATCGTCCCGCTGCTCAACCGTCAATTTAATGGTGTCGCTGGCGGTATTTTCAAGCCGTACCCAGCCCGAGATGGTTACGGTTTGTCCGGGTGCTGCTTTGCCGAGTATCGATTGTTTGATGCCTTGCCAGACGGCTGTTCGGTTATAGGCACGGCCGCATTGCAAGCCGCTGCGGGGGGAGGCGGTGACCGCAGAAATGGAGCAGTTTCTGGCTTGCCAGCCGGTTGTGCCTTCTTCAAAGCCGGGATTGGTTAACAAATTGACAGCACTGTAAAGGAGAGAATTAAAGGTAAAAAAGACAAATAAAAGTCCGTATTTGATAGATGTGTGAAAATTATATTTGTACAATAAACGGCAAGTATGGATGTGTTCTATCACTTTTCTTTTGCCCCCTTATATGAGAAATTCAGGCAATTATTTTGCCTCTTCTTTGTTCAGTAAACGTTTACTGAGGATATAACTTATTTTATTTAGAAAAGACCAGTGTTGTCAATGTGATTTACCGCATACCTTCTATTTACGTCGAAATAACCCCAATATCAGGCTTTTTTTACACAAAGTCCGATAAAAATATTTTACCAAAACAAAATTACAATGCGTGCAGAACAGTTTTTAGATTTTGCTTTAAAATCTTTTAAAATAAATACTTATAAATATTCACAAGGATTCCAGTTCGGGTGAATAATTAGGACAAAATTGTGATTTATAAGATTATTTCTTGACAGCTTATGATATGAGAGAATAAGCTATAAGTAAACGTTTACTGATGCTTTTCATGCTGACGAGGAGAGGAAGGATGGCCAAGAAACGGTCGGTACCTACCGTTCGGGAAATAGCATCCCACTGCGGTGTAAGTGTTGCTACGGTCAGCCGCGTTCTAAACCGCAAATATACCAATGGTTTTTCCGTTCGCCAAGAGCTGCATAATCACATCACAAAAGTAGCCGATGAGCTTGGCTACCGTCCAAATCTTGCCGCTAAAAACCTTGTCCAGCGTCAGACGATGACAGTGGCTATCCTGGGTTGCAATACTGTTTTCGGCTGGCCAAGCAATATTTATCAGAATACCAGTGAGGCGGCTATACGTCTTCTACAAAGCCGGGGCTACAATGTCTGTATAACAGCGCCAAATCTGGAAAGAGATAATACAGAATTGCCGCCTTGGCGTGTGGACGGCGTGCTTGTACTGCAGGAGTGTTCTCCTGAGACTATCGATGAGATGGAACGGATTGATGTGCCCTATGTTGTTGTCAACGGGAAAGGGGGTCCCAGTTGTTCATCGGTTGTGCCGGACGATATCCATGCGGCCCGGCGTGCAGTGGAGCATCTTCTGGGATTGGGGCATCGGCGGATTGCCTATGCAGGTCCAACACCCCAGCACCGCAGCCATGCCAGTGTGGCCGATCGTCATCAAACCTATCTTTCTGAATTGAGGATTCGCGGATTGGAGCCCATCGCCGGGCATAATGAACAGTTTATTTCCGGATTGGATTATCTGGTATCGGTTGTTCTTAAGCAGAAAGCTACGGCTATTGTGGCCTACGACCATGTTATTGCCCTGAAAATCCTGCACGATGCCCATATCTTGAATATCGATATTCCCCGGCAGGTTAGTTTAATCTGTTTTAACGATGAATATCTGTGTGACATGGTAATGCCGCCGCTGACAACCATCGGAGTGCCGTCACGGCAAATGGGGCAAATCGCTGCCGAAATGCTTCTTCGGCAGATGGAAGCGGCTCCCGGCGAACGGCCTGCCGAACATATTCGCGTGCAGCAGGAGCTGGTTGTTCGTTCGTCCACGGCAGAGCCAATTCGATAAAAAGGCAATTTACTGGAGGCAATATTATGGGAAAGATGAGAGTTTGGATAACAGTTCTGATAATCGCTATGGCTGCTGCTGCCCCTGCTGTTGAGGTTATCAGCATCGACATCAATAATTACGGCAATGAAATCGCCTATTCCGGCGAGGCGGCGGTTTCGGGTGCATCTCAATGGATTGCCTATTACGGGGGCTGGGGAGTGCCGGCTGGTTCGCCCCGAAGTGCCAATCTTGCTAAAACCGGAACGATTCAGGCCAGCACTTATGCCGAGCAGGTTTGGATCGGGGACCCCGGCGGACACAGCTATGTAACCGGCGCAAGCAGCGGTTTATTGGATGACGGTTTTGTAAGCAATACGCCTTCTCCCACGTTTACGGGAAACGATCCGAATATATCCTTTATTGGTCTGGATCTGTTTGGCGATGCCGGTCTGAGCCATGCCTACAAGGGCACATTTGATGTTTATCTATACGGCAACAGCGCAGGAAGCTTTAAACTGACGGATGCCAACAGCGTCAGCCCTCGTCTTATAGCGGCAGGAGCTGTAACCGGAACAGTCACCCCCGGGGTATTCGAATTAGGCAAAAATTATGTTGTGTTTGAAAATATATCGATTGCTGACCCCAACAGTGTCCGGCTGTGGTATTCCAATGAGCTGAACGGCATCCAGCTTGTCGGCAAGAAAATGCCGGTGCAGATTCAGAAAACAGGCACCGTTATCAGTGCCGTCAATTATACGGCAGCCTATGATACCAATAGCCGAGATGGAGAACCTACCCGTTATGGGCCGGATACAGGATATACGGCAGGAATCGGAAGTTATGTCTCGTATTTGGCTCCGGGAGAATATATGGATTATGATATAACGGTTGATCTTGAGAATATGGGGCAGTACAGTCTCACTGCAGGTGTTGTTACCGCCTCAGGTTCCGCTTCTATGCAGATATTTATTGATGGGGTATTGTTGGGAGCTGTCACCTGTCCCCAGTATGCCGATGGGATGATCTATGAGACAACAGCACGTACGATCAATCTTTTCCCGGGCAGTCACACAATAACGTGGAAAACACCGACAATCCGCTATAACAATATTGTGGACCTCAGACTCAATTACAGCGGGCCTGTTGTAATGAGCAATTGTGCCCAAGTACGGACGTACGGATTCAATTATCCCGGCGACCTGACGGGAGATTGCCGGGTCGATATGCAAGATCTGGCATTGATCATTGAAAATTGGGCTAACTGCTATGATCCCCAGCCCGGTGCATGCGATTAAATTCGCCCAAGCTGGATAACAAGGTATCAGGAAACGATCGGTATGAGGAGAAAGAATATGAGATCTCAATATATGTTAGGGCTTGTTCTGCTGCTGAGCGGTTTTGCGCGGGCAGACAATGTGGTGAAGACCCTTTATCTGGACGGTGTTTATATGGGTCAGACGACAGCCGAAGCCGCGCTGGTCTATGCCTATGACCGTCTTATTATCGGAGCAGAGGGGGGCGTTGGCTATCGCTATAACGAATACAACGGCAAGATTGATGAATTTGCGGTGTACGCCGGCATCTTAAATAGTTTGCGGATTACCGCTCATTACAATGCGCTGTATTCCGATCCCAATGCTTATGTCAATCAGGTACTCAGCGACAATCCTTTGCTGTATCTGCGGTTTGAGGACCCCAACAGTTTCAATAACAGCCCCGCCAAAAACAGCGGAACTGCCAACGTAAACGGTACCTACATTGACAGTGTATCCCTTTCGGCCGGTGTTGCGGGCAAAGCAGCCGTATTTCACGGCGATGCTCCCGATGGAGCAGGGGATTGCGTGGATGTCTCGGATGCATCGGGGGCTTTTTCTCTGGAGGATATTACGATTGAATTATGGATGCAGATCACAGCAGATCCTAATACTTATCCGCGGTTGTTCCAGCATAATGGCGGATGGGACAGCCCCAGCAGCTATGGTGTTATGCTGGTTGATGCAAACACTATTGGTGTAATCGGTGGCGGAACGACAAATTATTTCGATACGTCCGGAGGCGTATCCATTGCAGACGGCAATTGGCATCATCTGGTCGTTACATACGATTCGACGATTGAGCAGATTACACATAAATCCTATGTGGAAGAAGTGATGGATGATAATCCGGTGCTGTATCTGCGGTTTGAAGAGTTTCCCCTTGTGGATTCATCTGCCAACAGCTACTGGGTTGCACATAATACGGGCGTCCAGCTGAGTCCCTTTGAGACCTCGTGGGGAATCGACAATTCGGTCTATATTCCCAACAGCGCTGATAATGCCGTAGCGGCAGGGCCGGCAGCGGCAATGCCGGCAGATTTGACGCTCACTGGCGACAACTATGCTTTTGCTGATGGCGATATCACATTTGAGTTCTGGGTAAACAGCACAGGGATGGATGCTTATGCTACTATTTTTCAGCAGGGCAGGACAGAACTGGTGGCTCCGGGCATCGGGAACAGCAATGGTACTTTGCGGATTTTATGCGGCGATGACGGAAATCCCGATAACAATCAGAACTGGACTTATACCGGTGCAGCTACACCCTTGGACGGCAAATGGCATCATATTGTTCTGACATATGATGAGATTGATCCGGATCATATGACAATTGAACTGTATAAGGATGGGGCTAAAGTATCGACCAAAGCGATTACCAGTACAACCGGTCAGGCCAAATTAGGGCCCGAGCTGAATCACCTTGTTATCGGCGGCACGGGTACCTATACAGCAACGAATCCCGGCAATCGCTTCTCGGGTCTGATTGATGAATTTGCAGTGTACGCCGGCGTGCTTTCGGAAAGTCGTGTGGCCACACACTACGCAGCGGGACTGGCGGCAATGAAGCCCAAGACCTGCCGGCAGGTGTGGATTAAAGGGCAAGGGCTGACTGCCGATGTAGACAAGGACTGTGATGTGGATTTGACCGATTTTGCGGCGGTGGCTTCCGGCTGGCTGCTGTGCAATGATCCTGCGTTGTTTGGGACGGATCCAGACTGTGCTGCAAATTGGTAAGCGGCAGCATCAAGCAGAATAAAGATTGCCAGATAGATAAAAACAAATGCGGCAGAATCTGTCTCGGCGTGCGAGGCAGGCATTAATTTTTTGGTTGGGAGGATGTAACGATGAAGAAACTGAATGCAGCAAAGATTGTTTTGGGTGTTTTGTGCGCAGCGATGAGCGTTTCATCGCCGGCTGCCTACAGGGATGTTGTAATGGCAGACAATCCCTTGTCGTTTTGGGAGTTCGAGGATGCTTCCAGTGCCAACGGCGATGTCTGCCTCGATTCGGCAACCCGTGCCTATAAAAATGGCACCTACATTACTAATGGTACAGGCGTTGCGGATATTGCTCTGGTACCCGGAAAGGTCGGCCAGGCGGCGCAGTTAAACGGTTCAGGCAGCGGCGGTGCCGGCAACTGCATTGATATCTGGGATGGTGCTGCCTATCCCTATTCCTTGTCCAAGGACAGCTTCGGCTATCCTCTTCAGACGGTTTCGCTTGAGGCTTGGATCAAGAGCAGCACCACGGGCGGCTATGCCCGCATTATGCAGCACAACGGCGCCTATAATACCTTGGATGGTTACGGGATTGGGTCCTATGGTTCGACGACCGGAGACATCACGGTGATTGGAGCCGGAACTACATGGTACACCGGCACGGGCAATGTCTTTGACGGCGAATGGCATCATATCGTTGTGACCTACAATCCGCTTCTGGATAATGAAGATGGCATAGACGATATGTACGAGTATGTCTATATTGACGGTGTCGGCAAATGGGGCAATGTTATCGAAGACGGGGCGTTGGGCTTTAGTTACGACCGTCTGACCCTTGGCAGTGAAGGCAATCGATGGTATTTGTACAATGGTTTTGTCGGCCTGCTCGACGAAGTGGCAATTTATGATACTGTACTAAGCGCTGACCGTGTTGCAGCTCACTACGCCGCAGGTATAATACCTGAGCCGGCTACGTTAACCCTGCTGGGATTGGGTGCAATTGCCTTATTGCGGAAGAAGTAGTCCTGTTTTAAAATTGGCAGCGTGTAGGGAAAAGGAACAGAAGTAGCAGCGGCCCGCTGTCCAGCGGGCCGCTGCAAGGGGGAGGGGGTGTGTATAATCGGATAGCAGCAGGGAGAATTAAAGGATAAATGTTTGGAAGGAAAAAGACATGAGAAAGAAAATAGGATTTACCTTGATTGAGCTGCTGGTGGTGATAGCAATTATTGCTCTACTGCTGTCGATTATGATGCCTGCACTGAAGAGAGCCAAAGAAGCGGCCCAGCGAACCGTATGCATTAATAATCTCAAGTCACTGGGAATCGCCAACGAATTGTATGCCAATCAGCATAATGGAGCTTATGTGCCGATTTTAGACAGAAACCGTAAGGATTTTCAGAACCACTGGATTACCAATATGTCCTTTCGTGCCAATCTGGACTTGGATTCTTTTCAAAGCAATTCGACGATGAAATATAAATCGCCTGAGAAGTTTCTGTGCCCGACCGATAAAATCGGCAAAGATCCCGCCAATGCAGTACAGGGTGTATTAATCAGCTACGGCTATAATTATACCGACTGGGGATGGGATATGGTTGATTATGCCGGCCACAAAATGAGCAACATTACCTCTCCTGCGACACGCATCGCTTTTATTGACTCTAATGACTGGTGGGTTCAGTGGTCTGCTGCGGACTATCGCAAGGGTTGGGATGTGCTGGGGCAGGCCAATATTCAGGCCTATAAAGATGTCGGATTGCACGGTCCTACTATCTACCGCCACAGCGAGGGGGCCAATATCGGTTTTTATGACGGCCATGCCGAGTACAACAAGAAAGAGGAAATTTTTATTATCAAGGATTTTGAGGCCAGCCCCAAACAGCCCGGCCGGTGGGTGGTCAATCCCCAAAAATACCTTCAGAACAATCTGTAAAAGGCATTTTTTATCAGTATGGAGACTGGATAAAGACATTACCCGCAGATAAACCTGTCTAAAGATCTGTTTTTTTAAAGGAATCAGCAATGGAATCGAACGCACAGAAGCTATCTATTTTTGAAAAAATCGGTTACGGTCTTGGGGATACAGCTTCCAACCTGTTTTTCCAAATTTTCATTATTTTTCTGCTTTACTTTTATACGGATGTGTTCGGCATAACAGCAGCCCAGCTTGGCTTAATGCTGCTAGTGACCCGTTTTTGGGATGCAGTCAACGATCCCATTATGGGCATGCTTGCCGACCGTACGGTTTCACGATGGGGCAAGTTTCGACCCTATCTTTTATTTGGTGCGGTGCCGTTCGGCATATTGGGTGTACTGATGTTTACAACACCCCAGTTTAGCCCGACCGGCAAACTGATCTACGCCTATGTAACGTACATTGCTATGACAATGATTTACACCGCCGTTAACGTCCCGTATGCAGCGCTGATGGGGGTTATCAGTCCTGACTCTATGGAGCGAACGGTTGTTTCGTCATTCCGTTTTGTTCTGGCGTTTGTCGGAATGTTTATTGTGCAGTATGCCCTGCTTCGACTGGTGAAGCTGTTCGGCGGAGGCAATGAGCAGCTTGGCTGGCAGCTGGCTGCGGCAGCCCTTGCAGGTCTGGCGGTGGTGTTGTTTCTGATTACTTTTTTTACTACCCGCGAACGCGTGCAGCCCATCGGCCAACAGCGTAATAAACTGGCCGATGATCTTAAGGATCTTCTGACCAATAAGCCATGGCTGCTGATTGGCAGCGCCACGGTTTTCCAATTGATGTTCATTGTGATCCGAAGCAGCAGTATTATGTATTATTTTGAATACTACCTTGGCAATAAGGAATTGTCATTTTTCGGCAAAACAAAAGTCTACTCCTTTGAGGATATCGTTTCGGCTTATCTGCTGACAGGAACAGTTTTTACCATTCTGGGGGCTGTTCTGACCAAATGGATTGCCCGGGCTTTTGGAAAATCCCAGACTTATTCCGGCGGATTGGCCATAGCAGGGATCGCCAGTGCACTGGTGTTTGTGCTGGGGCCGGACGATATTGTTCTTCTCTTCGTGCTGCAGTTTATTACGTCATTTGCCATCGGACCGGTATCGGTTCTGCAGTGGGCTATTTATACCGATACAGCCGATTATTCCGAATGGAAAACCAATCGGCGGGCGACTGCATTGATTATGGCTGCATCCCTTTTCGCCTTGAAAATGGGTGTAGCGCTGGGCGGGACAGCACAGGCATGGATTATGGCTGCTTACGGCTATGTTGCCAATCAGCCGCAGACCCCGCAGGCCCTTACAGGCATTCGCATGGTAATGAGTGTGTATGCTGGTATTTTTGCTCTGTTAGGTGCGGCTGTTATGCTGTTTTATCCATTGAATAACCAGCGGATGAAAACGATAGAGTCACAATTAAATGAGCGCCGGCAGAAAAACTCTGCAGGCAATTGAACAGACCATTTTTTGAGAACATCAAATAGAACAACACGAAAAGAAAAGGATTGAAAAAGTGCCGATGAATAAGACAGAGAACAAGAAGCATCCGTATTGGAATCCTGATTTACCGGTTGAACTGCGGGTACAAGATCTTCTTTCGCGGATGACGTTGGAAGAAAAAGTCGCGCAGATGCTGTGTGTATGGCAGAGCAAGTGTGGGACTTTTTTCGATGAAAAAGGACATTTTAATCCGCAAAGCAGCAAACTCAACTTGCAAAACGGCCTCGGCCAGATAGGGCGGCTCAGCGATGCGGCCGGGGGCTTAACTGCTTATAAAACAGCCCAGATGGCCAATGCTATTCAGGAATATATGCGGAAAAATACCCGACTTGGCATACCTGTTGTCATTCATGAGGAGTGCCTTCACGGGCATGCTGCCTTAGGGGCAACCAGCTTCCCGCAGCCGATAGGATTAGCAGCCACGTTCGATCCGGAGCTTGTTATGCGGCTTTATCAAATGACAGCCGAAGAAACCCGTCTTCGGGGAGCCCATCAGGCCTTGACTCCGGTTCTGGATGTGGCGCGAGAGCCGCGATGGGGGAGGGTTGAAGAAACCTTTGGTGAAGATCCCTATCTGGCAGCCCAAATGGGGCTTGCAGCTGTTCGGGGATTTCAGGGGGATGGGACTTTTAAGGATAAAAAACATCTGATAGCAACGCTCAAACACTTTGCCGCCCACGGCCAGCCTGAATCGGGAACCAACTGTGCTCCGGTTAATGTATCCCAGTGTATCCTGCGTGAAGTTTTTTTATATCCTTTCAAAAAGGCCGTGCAAGAAGGGCCTGCTATTAGTGTTATGGCTTCCTATAATGAAATTGACAGTGTGCCTTCCCATGCCAACAAATGGTTGCTGCAGGATGTCCTGAGGAAGGAATGGGGCTTTAAAGGGTATGTAGTGTCGGATTATTATGCGATACGGGAGCTTAACGAGAGGCCCGGCTTTTTCGGTCAGTATTTAGCCGAAAATCCCAAACAGGCCGCAGCGCTGGCTGTCAGAGCCGGCGTGAATATTGAACTGCCGGATCCGGATTGCTATCCGCACCTGATTCAGCTTGTCAAGGAAGGAAGCATTCCAGAATCACTTTTGGATAATCTTGTTGCGCCAATGCTTGAGTGGAAATTCAGGCTGGGATTGTTCGAAGATCCGTGGGTCGATCCGGATGCCGCAGAACGAATTGTCGGGTGTGAAGAAAACAGCCGTCTGGCGATGGAAGCAGCCAGAAAAACTGTTACGCTGCTTAAAAATGACGGCGCAGTGGCACCGTTGAACGCATCGGCTATTAAAACACTGGCCGTAATCGGACCCAATGCGGATCGCGTTATGCTGGGCGGTTACAGCGGAACTCCGCCGCGTTATACGACTGTCCTGCAGGGTCTCCGTGACTTTTTGGGCAATTCTGCAGAAATTCTTTATCACGAAGGCTGCAAAATCACCGTCGGCGGTTCTTGGCAGCAGGATGAAGTGATTTTGAGTGATCCAGCCGAAGACCGCAAGTCGATTGCCGAAGCAGCAAAAATCGCCCGGCAGGCGGATGCTGTCGTGCTTGTCATCGGCGGCAACGAACAGACCTCGCGTGAGGCATGGGATAAAAACCATATGGGCGATCGGGCAGACCTGCGAATGGTAGGTTTGCAGGATGAACTAGTCGATGCGGTAGCGGCTTCCGGCAAGCCGGTTATTGCGGTTCTCTTTAACGGTCGGCCGCTGGATATTCGTCATCTGGCCGAAAAGGTTCCTGTTATTTTTGAGTGCTGGTATCTGGGGCAGGAAACCGGGCCAGCGGTAGCGGAGGCCTTGTTTGGGCAGCTCAATCCCGGCGGCAAGCTGCCGATTTCTTTTCCCCGCTCTGTCGGACATATTCCTGCTTATTATAATTATAAACCTTCTGCCCGCCGCGGATACCTGTTTGATTCTGTAAGCCCTCTGTATGCATTTGGATTCGGCCTCAGCTATACGCAATTCGCATTTACCAATCTTCGGCTCCAAAAACAGACAATTCGTCCGGACGAATCAACTACTGTCTGTGTTGATGTGACCAATACGGGCAGCCGGGAAGGCGACGAAGTCGTGCAAATGTATATACGCGACTGTTACAGTACTGTAACCCGTCCGGTCAAAGAACTGAAGGGTTTCCAGCGGATTTCTCTGGCTCCGGGACAGACCCGCACTGTGCATTTTGATATTGAGCCGGAACATTTGGCGTTTTATAACATTGATATGGACTATATTGTTGAGCCGGGGGCTTTTGAGATAATGGTCGGCAATTCTTCCCGTGACTGCGATCTTAAGAAAGTGATTCTGACAGTCAGCGGATAAGCAGCGTTTTCGGATAAGAAGCCGCTATTTGTAATTCCGAACAAATTCTGTCAGAAGCCGCACTCCAAAGCCGATGGAGCCGGCCGTCTCGCCTTCTGCGCCTCCCCAAACGCCGACGCCGGCCATATCAATATGTGCCCATTTGGCTTTGCCTACAAACTGGCTTAAAAAGGCCCCTGCCGTACAGGCCCCACCCCATTTGCCGCCGGTATTTTTCAAGTCAGCGATTTTGCTTTTCATCGCTTCCAGATATTCGTCATCACAGGGCAGCGGCCAAATCCGCTCACCGGTTTTGGCCGAGGCGGCCTTCAGTTGTTCCATCAGCTCATCATCATTGCCCAGCAAACCCGCCCGCTTCTGTCCCAATGCTACAACACAGGCGCCGGTCAGTGTGGCTATATCAACGATAACAGGACAGCCCAGCGTATTGGCGGCATACGCCAGAGCATCGCACAAAATCATACGGCCCTCTGCGTCCGTGCTGTGGATTTCTACAGTTTTGCCGCTGTATGTGGTTATAATATCACCCGGACGATAACTTCTGCCGGACGGCATATTTTCGGCAGCTGGAATGATGCCGAAAACACGCACTTTGGGCTGTAAGGCAGCGATAGCCCTCATCGCGCCGAGAACCGCCAATCCGCCGGATTTGTCAAATTTCATATCCTGCATTCCTTCGCCCGGTTTGAGTGAAATACCGCCTGAGTCAAATGTTATCGCTTTGCCGACCAGCGCAACCGAAGAAAGGCGCCCTGATGCTCCCGCGGGTGTGTATTCTAATACAATCAGACGAGGAGGATTGTTGGAACCTTGCCCCACAGCTAAAATACCTTCCATTTTTTTTGTCTGCAGCTGCCTTTGGTTGAATATTGTACAGCGCAGCCGTGAACTGATTTGGGAAAGCCTTTTGGCTTCTGCAGCCAGCACGGCAGGGGTAATCACATTGGCGGGGCGGTTGGCGAATGCACGGGCATAGTTTTGGGCCGAACCTGTGATGATGCCGGCAGCGGCTCCTTGTTTGAGCTGCTTGACGACAGCAGGGCTGCTATCGGCTAAAATGATTTTCAGGCGCGCAGGACGTTTCTTTTCGGGATTTGTTATATATTCATCATAGCGAAAAGCTCCGAACATTGCTCCTTCAGTCAGAATCTGACCAATATCTTCCATTGCCAGCTTCGCAGCGGCATCTGAATGCAGACAGAATACGGCCGAGCCGGCATTTATCTCGACCGCTTTGCCGGCAGCTGCTGCAGCGCATTTGTGCAGCACAGCAGCCGTCAGCTTACTGCGCTTGCCTAAGCCGACCAGAAGAAGCCGTTTAGCAGCTAACTTGCCATTTGTATACAGCAGACAAAGGCTTGCAGCTTTCCCGTCAAAATCCCCAAGCTTTTCTATGAATTTGATCTGCCCGCCCAACCGTTTATCAAGTTCTTTTATCAGATGTCCTGAGTAATTATCCTCAAAAACTCCCACCGCTGCTATATCGGCAGCACAGGTAAAGATGTCGGTCTTTTGTACCCCAACTGCAATGTCTATTAACTGTTTAGTCATTGGTTCGGTCTTTCATTAAATTTATTATCTCTGTAACGAGCTGTTTCTTTCAGATGCAAAGAAAGGAAATGTTTTGTTTGGCTTGTGTGCTTGATGGATAAGAAAAGTCATTTTTTCAATTAATTGCGGATGCGCAGCTGCAATATTGTTTTCTTCCGACGGATCCTCAGCTAAATCATACAATTCCAAGGGAGCATCCGGATTGTTCATCGCATTCAGGCGAACGGCCTTCTGATTCCCAATAAGGACGGCTTGTTTGCCCCCGCGCTCGTGAAATTCCCAATACAGATAAGGATGCCGAAGTTGTGCATCTGGATTGCCCAGCAGCACAGGCAGAAATGAAATGCCGTCACTGTCAGGAAAGCTTTGTGTTCCTGCCAGCTGAGCAAATGTCGGCAATGTATCCCAAAATGCGCTGATATGATCTGTGCGGGTTCCGGCTTTGATGACGCTGGGCCAGCGAACCAGCAGCGGTACACGAATACCGCCTTCGTATAAATCCCGCTTATATCCCCGCAAAGGCCCATTGCTGTCAAAAAAGTCTGGATCTCCGCCGCCTTCTTTGTGCGGCCCGTTGTCGCTGCTGAAGAAGACAATGGTATTGTCATCAATATGCAGTTCTTTCAGCAGGGTTAAAATCCGTCCTACATCTCGGTCCATCCGGTCAATCATTGCCGCATAGGCCGCCCGGGGATGGAGCTGACGTCCATAATCCTGATTGGGATTGGGAATAAACGGATTGTCTTCTGGAAACAGCCCTTTGTATTTCTCGAGCGAGTCTGCAGGAACTGCCAGTTCGGCATGCGGGATAGTCAGAGCCAAATAGGCAAAAAAAGGCCTCTTGTGGTGCGTTTTAATAAATTCAATTGCCTGGTCAACGATTAAGTCATGACAATATTGGCCGGTTTGCTTTTCAGGGTCGTTGCCGGGCAGGTAAACCTTTTCATTATTTCGCCAAAGATACCGCTGGTAGTATTTATGAGCCATTGTCTGGCATTTAAAGCCGAAAAATTCATCAAAGCCCTGACGATTCGGGTCGCCTGAACTGTCAGGTCCTCCCAGCCCCCATTTACCGAAAGCACCGGTACTATAGCCGGCCTCCTTCAGAACAGAGGCCGCCGTTTTTGTTCCTGCTGCCAGCGGCCATTGGCCTTCCGGCTCAACACTCAGGTTGCCCCGAATCTGGCAGTGGCCGGTATGCAGTCCGGTCATTAGCGAACACCGCGACGGAGCACAGACTGTGCTGCCGGCATAATGCCGGGTAAAGAGAAGACCTTCGTCAGCCAATCGGTCAATATGGGGAGTGCTGAACCGCTTTTGACCATAACAGCTTAAATCGCCATATCCGAGGTCATCGGCGAGGATGTAAATGATATTGGGTTTACCTGCTGACTGTCGGCGGCAGATTTGCTGGGTTGAACAGCAGCCTGCGTAAACAGCTGCCGCACTCGCAGCAGCTGTTTTAAGAAAGTGACGCCGTGAATACAGTTTTTGTGGATGCGTTTTCATGAAGGTTTATGTTTTTTCTGTGCCCGATAGCGAAGGTAGCTCTCGATGAACGGTTCGATATCCCCGTCCAGAACTGCCTGTACGTTGCCGCTCTGATAGTCTGTACGATGGTCTTTGATCATCTGATACGGCTGGAGTACGTAACTTCGTATCTGATTGCCCCAGGCGATATCGCCTTTACTGGAATAAAGTTTAGCCAGTTCTGCATCGCGCTTCTGCTGCTCAAGCATATACAATCTGCTCTTGAGCAGTTTCATTGCTTCTGCCTTGTTTTTATGCTGACTGCGGTCATTTTGACATTGGACGACAATATTGGTTGGCAGATGTGTTATCCGGACGGCGGAGCTGGTTTTATTGACATGCTGACCGCCAGCTCCTCCGGCGCGGTAGTAGTCAATCCGCAGGTCCTCTTCATTAATGTCTATTTCGATGTCGTCTTCATACTCCGGCATCACATCCACTGCGGCAAAGCTTGTATGCCGGCGTCCGGCCGCATCGAACGGACTGATGCGAACCAGCCGATGGACACCCGTTTCGCAGGAAAGCTTGCCGAAGGCAAACGGCCCTTCGACCCGCAGGGTAATCGAGCGAATACCGGCTTCCTCGCCCGGCGTAAGATCAAGCTGCTCATACCGATACTTGTTGTCGTCAAAATAACG
>ERZ795052.603-NODE-603-length-54095-cov-13.491414_pt1 | contig 54095 bp, 45 predicted proteins | sample MGYA00375136_ERZ795052 | MGnify/ENA primary metagenome ERZ795052 (study PRJEB30181, sample SAMN05720156) | activated sludge metagenome | isolation source: Anaerobic digester | place: Japan | collected 2015-05-26 ... | reverse complement strand
CCGCAAAGGCCGCCCTGACCGGCTGCAGCACAAACCGCCTGTCCGGCTGTGGCGGTAGATGGCGACTCTATCTGTCCGATGCCGCCGATGGAGGCAGACTCCCTATGAGGGAATTATATGTGAAAATAAAACTCCAAAATCTGAACTTATACACCCATTTTTCTCAATGATGCACACGCCCGGGGCAAACCTGTTCTTATCGGCGAGGCCAGCCCTGTCTTTTGGCATACAGATCAAGGCGAAGCCAGCTGGAATGGCGATTTCGTGCCTTATTTTAATGTTAATAGTTGAAGGGATTGAGGAAATTTGGCAAGATCTTTGAAAGTTAAAAAAGAGGTGCCTGTGAATCTGAGGCACCTCTTAGCAAATAATCACTACGCAGTGTTTATTCTTCATCATCCACTTCATGCTCTATTTCATTGTCTTCGTTATTGGGGGGCATTGTTTGTTCAGCAGGTTGATATATAGCATTTACCAACAATTCTCTGCATTTCTCAAATTCTTCTTTTGTTTCCTTGGAGCCATGTCCTACATGTGCTTGACTCCCATATTTTTCTTCCCATACATAAACTAAGGCATGTAACATTTCATGTAGGAAAGTGTCATTACCATAAGCCTTATCAACATCTGTTATTGTTTGGCTTTTTTTTCTGCGATACAAATATCGATGCTTTTTATTTTCTTATTAGAAGTTACTTTTGCCTTACTTTTATCACCTCCATATGATGCCTTGCCAATCAGTCTTGGATCTAAATGATACATCAAAAATATATGTCGAGCAACATCAGTGATTGCTTTTTCACTAGTATCTTTCTTAGATTTATACTGAGCAATTAAATTCCTGACTACACCTGCTTCCCTTTTATTGTAATTTTGTAACAGATTCTCATGAGTAGGTGGATAAAAGTTTATTTCATCAGAGCAATGTATATTATCTGACATTTCCCATTTAAACGGTTAAAAACATGATTTTCTCCTAATGACATTAACAATTTTATAAAATTCGCTACCGCAGGGGCAAGAAAAATCCATTCCATGCCCGGTTTTCCTCAAAATCCCGTAAATATACGGTTTTCATGCACTCGAACACTTACAGACATACTTTTTGACAGACCTTGATTGCTTTGACGTTCGTAAAATCAGGTTTTTAAGCATTCTTCGGCATCATTTATCCGGTCAACACCGGCTTCAAGTGTTTGATTCTTTCAAGGATTTCATAGAACAGCGATCTTGAAACCAGCACTTCAGCCATTTGAAACGTCACATACCGAGCATGACTGACGACCTTGGTTCCGATCTTAACCAGTTTTTCCCGCATGGTATGCAATGACCAATCGTTTATGGACTTGGGCAGTGCCAACCGCCTCAAGAAGTTGCCAATATTATATGCCATACAGAACAACTGGAGTCGAACCTGATTATCATCGAAATCATGGCAGGACAGCCGTGTCCATTTCAAGGCATACTTGCCTTCCCTGATCCACTGCTCTGCGGTTCCACGCTTGTTATAAAACTTCACCACATTGCTGTGTTTCCAGCGAAGATTGGTCACGATAAAACCAACGCTCGGAAATAACTGCTCTGCGTGCCATTCCACTTTCGCAACGACTCGTCTGTCTATTTTCCAACTGGCGGCTTGGTATCGAAAACTGTGATACTGAACAATCGGCTCTTTCGGAGGACGTCCCACAGGACGAGTCAAAAGATGCTCAATGTGGCTCTGGAGTATGTTATTGCCCTTTAATCGAATTGCATAGAAATACCCCTCCGTTTCAAGCAGGCGGTAAATATCAGGATTGGCAAACGCCGCAGCACCACGAAAATAACGGGTAATATAGGTTCTCAGAGAGAATGCGACCCACAAAATAATCCACATAAAAAATAAAAGATTTCTGCAAGATTAGTTTGCATACCCACATTCCGGTGTCCTCATATTTTTTATCCTTGGTTATCGTGTCTTGATTCATACGACTTTCCTACAGAAAACAAGTGTTGACTTTTGAGGTATTCCGCCGTAGGATGTTTTTATAAGTATTGATAAAAACACAATTTGGGAAAAGACGATGTTCACGGGTATTATAGAAGCAGTTGGCGAAATTCGGCAGGTTCTGCCGCAGGGACAGCAGATGCAGCTTGTTATCGGTCTGGGGCGGGCCGGCGAGGGGGTGCGGGCAGGCGACAGTATCGCAGTCAACGGGGTGTGCCTGACCGCCGCCAAGGTGGAGGGAGGGTGTGCGGTATGCGATGTGAGCGAAGAAACCCTTAAACGGAGTACCCTCAGCCGCCTGAAGGTCGGCTCCAAGGTCAACTTGGAGCGGGCGATGAGTGCCCAAGGACGCTTCGGGGGGCATTTTGTACAGGGTCATGTGGACGGAACAGGACGCATCGCAGAGATTCGCAGACAGGGCGAGTTTGCAGTGTTTCGGTTTGAAGTATCAACGGATATTTTAAACCAAATTGTTCTGAAAGGATCTGTTGCCATCGACGGCATCAGCTTAACGGTCGCGCGGGTCGATGCGGCAGGCTTTGAGGTCGCCCTGATTCCGACAACTATTAAAGAGACCTGCTGGATGACAGCAAAGGTCGGCGATGCAGTCAATATTGAAACGGACATACTGGTCAAAATTATCCAGAAACAATTGTCGGCTATCCTGCCGCAGCAGACAATCACTGTCGAAAAGTTGAAAGATTACGGCTTTTGAATGGGACTATCAACAACCTGCTGGGCAATAACACGGTTATTGGAATCACGATGGGTGATCCCGGGGGCATTGGGCCGGAAATCGTAGTGAAGGCCCTTGCCGACCCGATGATTCGCCGCTTGGCCAAATTTGTGATTTTCGGCTTAGACGAACAGCTCGAGTATGCCGCAGATTTGGCGGAGGTAGAACCGTTCTGGCTGCGTCATCCGCATGAAAAAATCAGTCGGAACTATCCGCGGCAGGTCGTTGTGGCCGATTACGATGAGTATTCGGTTCCCGCTTGGGTGCATGCTTCCACACGTGTTTCAGGTGAGGCATCGATGCGGTTTTGCCTGGATGCCATCGATGCGGCCCGGGACGGCCTGATAGACGCCATTGTTACAGCTCCCATCAGCAAAACCAGCTGGCATCTGGCTGAAAGCCCATGGACCGGCCATACTGAGATGCTGGCCGACCGCTGCAAATCGCCGCGAAAGGTGATGATGTTTGTTGCAGGGCCTCTGAAACTGGCATTAGCCACGATACACGAGCCGCTGTTTGAAATACGGCACAAATTCACGATTGGGTGTGTATTTGAGCCGATAGACCTTCTGGATATGGCACTGAAGCAGTATTTCGGGATCGCCAAGCCCCATATTGCGGTGGCGGGTCTGAATCCGCACGCCGGCGAGGATGGTCAGTTCGGCGATGAGGAGCGGCGGATTATCAGTCCGGCAATCCTGCTGGCACAGGAGGCCGGCATCAACTGCACGGGTCCCTACCCGGCCGACACGCTGTTTTACCATGCCGTTCACGGTGCCTACGACGGCGTTGTGGCAATGTACCATGATCAGGGGCTGATTCCCATCAAGATGGCAGCGTTTGATCAGGCGGTCAATGTAACACTGGGACTGCCGATCATCCGCACTTCGCCGGGACACGGTACAGCCTTTGATATTGCCGGCAAAGGGATTGCCAATCCCAATGCTATGAAGGAAGCCATTCGGGTGGCTGTTCAAATGGCAAAGACGAGCCAAAAAAACAAAATCCAGACCGGTAAGTAACAGGGCAAAACAGGCATAGTTTCCGAAATAACAGAGTTCTTTTCAAACAGCATAACAATGCAGACAATATGTTTTGATTTTCCTTGTTATTTGCCTGTTTGGGCTGTATTTTGGATTTCGAAGTTAAAGATTTTCCGGACTTGCTGAATCATGCAGACCAAACAGGACATTGAGCGGCTGCTGGCGGGAGCGGGCGTAGCGCCCAACCGGCGGCTGGGGCAAAACTTTCTGATTGACCTCAACCTGATGCGTCTGCTGCTGGATGCAGCTCAGATGCATCAGCAGGATGTCGTGCTGGAAGTCGGCACCGGCACCGGCTCCTTGACGCAGGCCATCGCCCCCCGCTGCGGGCAGGTCATTACCGTGGAATACGATAGCGGTCTGGCTAAGATTGCCCGCAGTCAGCTGGCGGCTGTGCCCAATGTTACCTTGTTCAATATGGATGTGCTGGAAAACAAAAATGCCATTCACCATGAGATACTCCAAGCACTTCAGACGGCTCAGGACAGCTTGGGCGGCCGTCTTCTGCTGGTGGCCAACCTGCCCTACAGCGTCGCTTCCTGCGTGATGGCCAATCTCATCTGCGGGCCGGTTACGGCACAGGGAATGTATGTAACAGTTCAGAAGGAAGTAGCGGAACGGATGGCGGCAGGGCCCAATCATGAAGAATACGGCGTCTTGAGCATTCTGATGGCTGCCGTCGGCAGCGTGCATATCCTGCGAAAGCTGCCTCCTTCGGTTTTCTGGCCGCGGCCGCAGGTCGATTCGGCCATGGTCAGCTTTGTTCGGGATGAAAAAAAGGCCGCCCAGATTCATGATATGCATACCTTTCAGGAAGTCATCGGCCTGTTTATGACTCACCGGCGCAAAATGCTCAAGGCCTGTGTCCGGTTCGCCCCTGCTTCTTTGGCTCATATTCGCCACTGGCCGGATATTTTCAAGGAGGCCTTTGTGGACCCGCACTCCCGGCCGGAAGAACTTTCTGCCGCTCAATATATCTCTGTTGCCAACCTTTGCTACGAGCAAAGGCGGTAGCATGCAATATGCGGCAGCTTCTTTTAACAGCTGAAAGGAAACCTATGCAGACAAGAAGACAGACAAAGTGGAAAGCTGCAATCTGTTTCGGGTGGGTGCTGGTTTTGGCAGCGGGACTTTCGGCACAGAACCGGACATTTCTGACCGGCGGGGATATTTCGATGCTCAGCCGGTTGGAGGAGACCGGCGTGGTTTTTAAGGACGATGGGCAGCCGAAGGATTTGATTAAGCTGATGGGCGACTACGGTGCAAACTGCTTTCGGCTGCGGCTGTTTGTCGAGCCGTCCGGCCGGGGCGGCGTGATTCAAGATGTCCCTTATACCATCAATCTGGCCAAACGCATCAAGGCGGCGGGGGCTGTTTTTCTGCTGGATTTTCATTATTCCGACACGTGGGCTGATCCCAGCCATCAGAGCAAACCCAAGGCGTGGGAGAATCTGAGTTTTGCAGATTTAACCCGGCAGGTGCAGCTCTACAGTGCTGATGTCATAAGGCAATTGACCCAAGCCGGCGTGCAGCCGGATATGGTGCAGATCGGCAATGAGATTGCGCCGGGATTTCTGTGGCCGGACGGCAAATTGAGCGGCAAAGAGCCCGAAGCTGAATGGCAGCGGTTTACTACGCTGCTGAAGGCGGGAATCGCCGGCGTTAAGCAGGCCGACCCGAATGAGACAATCCAGATTGTCATTCATATCGAATGCGGCGGGGACGCAAAAAAAACCGACTGGTTTTTCAGCCATTTAGACCAATACGGAGTCGCTTACGACATCATCGGCCTCAGTTACTACCCGTGGTGGCACGGAACATTGGCGGATTTGCGAACGAACCTGACGCAGACCGCCGAGCGATTTAAAAAACCGGTCTTTGTCGTCGAGACCGCCTATTTCAACCAGCCGTTTGACCCGGGCCGGGGAACCTTTAAGGACAATCTGGCATGGGAAAAATCGCCGGCCGGTCAGCAGGCGTTTTTATGCGATGTAGTACAGACTGTTCGGGATGTGCCGGACGGCATGGGAATGGGGGTTCTTTGGTGGTACCCCGAATCGGTGCCGATTCGACAATCCGGCGGCTGGAACAACGGTGCAACAGCTCTCTTTGACAGCAACGGAAGGCCCCTGCCGGCATTGAGCTGCTTTCAGCCGCCAGCAGGAAAATAAACAAAAATCAAATCGTAATGCTTTTGTGGCGGTGGCTGTGGCATTCGATGTTGACAGCCGCCGGCAGCGAAGCGATATGGCACGGGGCGGTTTCAATACAGACGGCCAATGCGGTGGTATCGCCGCCCAGTCCCATTGGACCCAGACCGGAGGCATTGACCGCTGCCAGCAGGTCCTGCTCCATTTGTGCATAGAATGGGTCGGGGTTTGCCTCTCCGATTTTTCGAAGCAGCGATTTTTTGGCCAGCAGGCAAGACAATTCAAAATTGCCGCCCAGCCCCACACCCACCACAAAGGGCGGACAGGCGCTGGCGCCGGCCTGCTTGACTGCTTGGACAATCCAGTCTATTACGGCTTCCTTCGAGTCGGTTGGATTAAACATCCGCAAGCAGCTTTTGTTTTCACAGCCGCCGCCTTTGGCCATCAGGGAAATGTGAACCGTCTGTCCGGGCACGACCGAATAATGAATGACAGGCGGGGTATTGGTTTGGGTGTTCTGCCGCCGGTTGAGCGGTTCAGCCACAACGCTCTTGCGGAGAAATCCTTTTTCGTAGCCGGCCGCTACGCCTTGGCAGATTGCATCAACAATTGTCGCTGCCGGCTTGTCGTCCGGCGGCACAATCTGCACATCGGCCCCCTGCTGGACAAAAACCACCGCCAAACCCGTATCCTGACAGAGCGGAATCCTCTCCTCGGCGGCGATTCGGGCATTTTCAATCAATTGTTCGAGAATCTCCCTTGCCCGAGGATTGGTTTCTCTGCCGGCGGCCTGCCGCAGGGCTTGTGCAACATCCGGCGGCAGCTGAAAAGCACAGTCTATGCACAATGTTTCGACAGATTGGACAACCTGATTGTAGGCAATTGTTCGCATCAGGGAATCGCAGCCTCATAGGTTTTATAGAGTGTATTTCCCAAGTCATCCGAGACCGAGACCGCCACGATGTGCTGGCCGGATTTGAGATCATCAATCCGCATTGTAAACCGTTCGGTCAGGGTATCGCATACGCCGTCATCCGGCAGCCCAGCTGTCCACTTTTCGTTGCTGTCAACGGTGTACTGCACCCTGCCCAATACAGACAAGGCATCGGTCACTGTCATCTGCAGCACAATGGAGGTTCCTTCGATGCGCAGCTGGGCATCTGTAATTTGCGGAGCCGTATTGTCAATCACCACCGGATCGCTGATGCGCGAGCCGGTCAGAGCTGCTTCTAGCGTATTGCTTTTGCGGTCGCTGGCCGTAACGCGGATTTCATAGCGTCCGTCCTCAACGGTTCGACCGTCCCACTCAAAACGGTTTTGATCCAGCTGGTCCTTCATCGGAATCCAGACCGTCCACCCCAGCTTGCGGAACTCCAGCGTATATTCGAGCTGATCCCGGTTATCATCGCGGGCTGAAAAGGAAATGTCGATGATGCCGACTTTTTTAGGGTCGCGTGAGGGTTCAGCCTTGACCGCCGCAACAGTCGGAGCCAGATTGGGAATTACCGAGGCGGCGGTTACCTGCCGCACCACCGGTGAAGCATTGTCGCTGCCGGCCGTCAGGGTCAGCCGGTACTGGCAGAACCGTGCCACAGGACAGGCCAATTCGACCGGACCATCAATAACCGTTTCCGGACTCCATGGTGAAAATGTCGCATCGTTGGGGTCCTGAACATTGCCGCTGCGGCAGGCCATTGTAATCCGGCCGCCTTTGGGGATATCGGCTTCAATCTGCAGTTTTCCCCAGCGTGCGGGCTGTCCGGCATCCAGCAGAGCTGACTCAAATGTGCCGGTCGGCGCCACAGCACTATCCAGCTGAATCAGCCGAGCAGGATTGGACAGCCCCAGATAGATAACCCCATTGACCGGAAGCGCTGAAGTAATCTGAGTTGATATTTTATCCTCAAACACCAGTGCCTGTTCATCGGCTGCCGGATCAATGGCAAACAGTTGTCCCTTATTGCCGGTACCGACCCACAGTTTGCCATCGGCGCAATGGAGCGAATACAGAACAGCCATTTCAGTGAACATATCGGTCACAAATCCTTCCGGCGTTATTTTGTAGATATGACCGGCGGCCTTGGCTGCCGGCGGTGCCGGCGGCTGGGGAGCCGGCGCGGCTTCCTTCTTTTCCTCCTTTGTTTCGCTGCTGTTGGGGGTATTCAATGAACCTTCCAGCGGAACAGGCCTTTTGTCATTGTCAACATCGGGCCGGCCGGGGGCACGGCGCTGGGGGGCTGCGGGGGTCTGGAGCTGGAGCATTGCGGCCTGTGCACTGGTTGCAGCGGCATAGACATTGCCGTCGGAATCAATCCATAATGCCGGGATTTCGTCCTGCTCGGCATCATACAACACAGAGGTCTGTTTTTGAACGGTATCGATTTTATAAATCAGACCGCGCTGGTCGGCGCCGGCGTAGAGAATATGATCTTTTATCGCCAGTGAAAGGATATTTTTATCTTTGGCATCCCAGATTACTTCGGGATTCTGGCAAAATGGGTCTAATCGAAAGATAAGCCCCTCGGGGCCGGTAGCCAGATAGATATTGTTATCGGCATCTGCTGCAATTGCAAAAATATACTGCACACGCGGATCGGTAAACACCGTTTCGGCTTGGCCGGACAGACGAACCAGCCGCCCCTTTGTCCCGCTGACGCCAATCAACAAACGCCCTGCCACATCGCGCGCCAGAGCAAAGATATGTTCGTTGCGGATAGTCGAATCAGCTGATTGGTTGGGATCGGCAGAATCACGCGGATATACCTGTTCGGCTTTCCGGCCGTCATAACGGATGACTGCCGCATTGGGACCGGTTCCCAAAAACAGCGTTCCATCTGGCTCGGCCAGAATAGTATGAATCGACCATACATCATTCAGCAGGCCGTCGCAGTGTATTTCTCTGCTTTGCCGCGCCAGCCGCAGTGTGCCGGCGGAGTCTGCAATGACCTTATCCGTTTTGCCTTTGCCGAAATCCGCCGCCGTTTGATGGCGGATGATGGCAGAGGTAACTGCCCATCCGGCTGCCCCTGCTGTCAGAAACAGTCCCAAAACCGCAGCTATTTTCAGTTTCATAAGTCTCCTTTATATGCACTCTGCTTACTTTTCTACTGTAATTTCAATCTCGGCAGTTCCATCGACCACCGCATCCAAAGAGGTGCTGCCTTCCGCCCAAGCATTGTAGGGCTCCAGCGGCTGAAGGCGTTTGGCATCCTGCATCAGCAGCACTTTCGTGGGAGGAAGCTGCCCCAGCTCATGCTGGCGGATAACCAGTCCTGTTGCTGGAATCGGCATCACAGCATACAGCCGGTCACGGCGGTATTTGAACAACCCTTCGAGGCCGGTCTTGAGGGTGGGCAGGTCGTAGGCACGGAATTTATAAGGGGCTGCCTTGGAGACAAAGGCCTGATAGCCGGCAGCGCCGAAAATGTGTATTTTATACTTTCCGGCATCAAGGGTTTCCGGCACCTTCAACTCTATGGCTGCTGTTTTTTCGGGGGCCCTAAATGACCGGAGAGTTACTTCCGCTGTGATGGTTTGACCGGGACGGACGCGGGCATTAGAGACGTTCACTTTCCAGATGGAGGCGGCTATGCTGACGGGATCAATTTCGATTCGGGCATTGATCGAGCGAATCGGAACTGGGCCAAAAGGATTATTCATCAGCAAGTCTACAGCGGAGGCAGCATCAGAAACAACATCGCTGAGCTGGCGCCCGGAGGAAACATTATCAATCAGAAGCGGTTGTCCGTCTTCCAGAACAATCTGACCGGCATAGCGGACTGTATGTTCGGAAGGCAAAGGCCCCTGCATCTGAGCGGCACCGCTGAGAACAACCTGCAGAATGGACGGCGTCATACCGCGGTCGTCGGCCAAAAAGCAGTTATATACCCGCTGCCGGGGGTCATTAAAACGGCTGACTTCGATTTGCAGGGGAATGGTGCGGGGTATTTTGCCGATTGTTCCCCTGACGGCGCAGTTTTGGTCAAATTCCAGAGTTCCTAAAATGGGTCCCGGTGAGGACAATTTGAAAGAATATGAGCGGCTGGCCACAACCGTATGCACCACTCCGGCGGCAATGGGCAGATTGACTGGACCTAAACCGTTAAGACTATGCCCGAAACCATAGATTTGGTCACCGACGATTGCCGTTGCAGTGCCAATGCCGGACAGCGATATATCCCCGCCGCATAGGACGACTGCTAGCACGCTGCCCGGTTCAAAATTGCCTGCATCCTCCGCCGTTGCCGTTAAAACGGTAGGTCCGGCGGCTGCGGGCATCAGCCCGATCCGGCGCAATACAGTGCTGTACTGCTGACATACTTCAGCCGGCAAGGAGGTTGACAGCGGCAGCAGAAGGTCGTTATCGGTCCGGCGTTCCTGCAGACGCTCCATATATTGACGATAATATACCTCTAAATCAAGGGGTTGTGAAAAATCGAAGGCTGCTGTAGTTGAAGCAGAAACCTTTGTTCCTTGGGCAGTACCAACCTCAAGCATATCTTTAATAGGACGAACAAGATACAGAGAATCCAGAGACCCGTCCCAGCCCGCAGCCAAAGCACCCGCCAAACGCCCATCAATATAAACCGGCGAGCCGCTGCAGCCATGCACAGCACCGGCTTGGTTGAAGCGTTCATCGGTGCCCAAAACAAGAATCATATCCTGCCCCGGGCGCTGATTTCGCACAACACTGAGGACTTTGAGGGGGAATTTTTCCACTTTTGAACCGGAAAAAACAGTCAAGCAATAGGCATCCATATCAGGACGTACTTCGTCGAGACTGATGCAATCGGCAGGGGGTAAATTCTCAGCACGCCCCATCTGCCCTATTAGAACCATCCATAGAATGCAGAATATCGCTTTTCCGGTTCCACTGTATCTCATTAGAATTCCCCGTGCCTATTCGTTCTTTATCGATTTTATAGAGGAAAAATTAGTATCGTCAAAAACTGTTGCATGTCAAAAACAATTTTCCTATAATGTTTCGGTTGTTTTAAGGCCGGCTGATTTTGTAAAGGTTCTTTCAGGCAGTAAAGCCGGAGCAATAACAAAATAATTATAGACTATTTTAATCGAAAGGTCACTATGGATGCCGGACATCGTCATGAGCTGAAAACCAATGAATTGGCCCAGCAGCTTGGTCAGTTGCCCAAACTCGCCAAAGAAAACGCCAACTTTATTATCGGGACGGCATTGATTGTCATTGGTCTGATAACCTGGCCGGTGTTCAGCCGGATGCGTCTTCAGAAAGATATGGCTGCCCAAAGCAGCATCACCCAGTCCATTCAGATGCTGGACAAAGATGTCTATGATATTCTGCAGGCACAGGACGGAGATGCCCAGAATCAGGCGCTCGGAACGCTTTTAGTGAACGCGGATACCCTTCTGGAAAAAGCAGAGAAAATTGACAATCCTAATCTGGCCGCTTTAGCCCGTATTAAAGCCGCACAAGCCATTCGCACCGAACTGCATCTGCGCAAAGACGTCAGCCCCGAAATGCTCGAAAACCAGATCCAGAAAGCAAAGAGTGCCTATGAGCAGGCTCTCGAATCAGCCAAAACCCCAACGCTTAAGGCAATGGCCAAATTGGGGCTGGGATTATGTGCTGAAGAGCTCGGTCAAACCGCTCAAGCAGGTGATATTTACAAAGAAATCGTCAGCGATAAAACATTTGAGGCGACAGTTTTTCCCAAGCAGGCCCAGCAGCGTCTGGACAGCTTAGAAGATAACGCCCAGACATTTACATTTGCTCCTGCGCCTGCGGAAGCACCCGCCCCTGCAGCACCCGTCCAGACAAGCCAAACCGAGCCGTTAGCCGTTATTGAGGCCGCACCAGAGCCGGCAGTTCCGGCAACACCCGAACAGACATCGAGCCAACCTTAATCCATGTCTGATTTGAATGATATCCCGGCCTCTCCTGTTGATGATTCCGATGATGAGGCGCTGGACAATCAAGTTATTGAGCTGGACAGAAATCTGACCGATGAAGAAACCACACAGCTGGCCGGGCGGCCGCTGCGGTTTCGGGTAGGGTCCAATCTGAAGTTTAACCGGCTTGATAAATACCTGTGCGGACGATTCAGCCAATTCAGCCGCACACGGCTTCAAGCCCTCATCCGGGAGCAGGGCGTCAATGTCAACGGCCGGCCGGCCAAGCCCAGCCATAAGCTTCAGGCCGGCGACATCATTGAGCTGATTCTGCCGGCACGCGAGCTGCGTGAGCTGACTGCCGAAAATATTCCGCTTCATATCTTGTATGAGGATGATGATATTCTGGTGCTCAATAAGCAGGCCAATCTGATTGTGCATCCGGCGCGCGGCTATAAAAGCGGCACTCTGGTTAACGGATTGGTTTACCATTTTCAGCACCTGTCATCGTGTCCGGATGACATCCGTCCCGGTATTGTTCACCGGCTGGACCGCAATACCACAGGCTGTCTGGTTGTTGCCAAAAACGACACAGCCCACTGGAAGCTTTCCCGCCAATTTGCCGACCGCACAACGAAAAAAACCTATCTTGCTATCGTCCACGGCACACCGGAACTGCATTCTGACTGCATCAAGCAACCGCTGGGCATGCATCCGGTCATCCGGGAAAAATTTTCCATTCGGCCCGATATCGGCAAAGAGGCGGTTACTTTTTATGAAGTGCTGGAAGCATTTCGCGGCTTTTCATTGCTCAAACTCGATCTTAAAACCGGCCGTACGCACCAGATTCGGGTCCATTTATCGTACATCAAACACCCGATTGTCGCCGACGACATGTACGGCGGCAAACTGGTTTACCCATGGCAGATTGAAAACCGCCAGCCCGCCGCCGAAGAACCGCTGCTGGCCCGCTGTGCCCTGCACGCCTGGAAACTGGAGCTGACTCATCCGGTCACCCAGCAGCGAAAGACTTTTGAAGCACCCCTGCCTGATGATATGCAGAGATTTTTGGACGCCCTGCGGACATACCGCTCCTTGCCAGCCAAAGCCTAAGACCCCTTATACCGCCAGTGCCAAGGTTCGAAGGCCATTGCAGAACCTTCCGGATAAGACATCTCAAAGCCGAATCGGCCTGCATTTTCGAGCATCCATTGATATTGTTTTGTTGCTGTCATTTCTTCGGGATTATCCTGCCCGTTGATACCCTGTTCTGTAATGATGTCTATTGCCTGATGTTGTGGCCAGCCATGTTCACTGTACCCCGGCCAGGCAGCAAAACGGGCTGTTTTCAGAACTGAATACTCGTGATTTTTGAGATACACGAGAAACAGATATAACTGATATGCCGCCGGCCGATAGCCCGATTCCACATAAATGCCTGCCCCGATATCTTGTTTCATCTGACTGACCATTGCCGAAAAGGCCTCATATACCGGTATCGGCAAAAACTGGACCGGCAATTCTTCTGTTCGGCCGTCGGTTCGTGTTATTGTCTGGCCGCGAAGAGCAATGAAATCGGGCGTCTGGGGCGGTATCCCCTGATAGGGAATGGTCAATTGCAGCCGCCGGACATCCAGATTCAAAAATCTCCGCAGAAAGCTCTTTTGTTTTTTGTCCAGCGGGACAAACAAATCCTCAAACGTTAGTGCCGCTAAATCTTCCTGAATCCGCCGCTGCCGTATCATCGGCTCCAGCCGGTCTATAATACTTTCGACGTGCTGGCGATCCTCGGGCGAAAGTGCGGCAATATTGATTCGGCCGGCTGTGCATCCGTATAAAAATCCCATACAGACAGCTGCTATCCCGATTGAAAATCGCAAAAAAACGAATTTTTTGATTTGTTCTTTACGCATCTGCCTGCCCAGAAGTATAAGCAGATAGCGGAGGCAAGTAAATAGGCCTATTGTGCCCGTATTGCTGAAACAATTCAAGTTTCCGTTGTTTATCTTGAGAAACCAGACGTTGGCTGTATAATCGCTGGTTATGGTAAAAGAAGCGGACAATCTGACGCCGGCAATGAAACAGTTCCGGCATTTCAAATCGAAATATCCGGATGCGATACTGTTTTTTCGAATGGGCGACTTTTACGAGACCTTTTTTGAGGATGCCCACATCGTATCGCGTGTTCTGGGGCTGGTGCTGACCAGCCGCGGCAAGAGCGGGGATACGCCTATTCCGCTGGCAGGACTGCCCTATCACGCAGTTGACGGCTACCTTAAAAAGATGCTTCAGGCGGGCTACAAAGTAGCCGTCTGCGAGCAGGTTGAGGATCCTAAGCTGGCCAAGGGTGTTGTCAAGCGGGATGTAATACGGATTGTAACACCCGGAACGCTGACGGATGAGATGCTGCTGGAAGCCAAAGAGGACAACTATTTGGCCGCTGTATGGCTGGGAACGAAACAAGCGGCTCTGTCATGGGTGGATATCTCCACAGGTCATTTCTTTATTCGTTCGCTTGCGGACAAACACATTCTGGATGAGCTGCTCCGGCTGGGGGTTCGGGAAGTTCTGCTGGCCGAATGCCGAGGCCAGCTGTTTGAAGCGGAGCAAAAAAAATTAGTCCACCAGATTCGGCAGCTTACCGGAGCTGTCATAACAGAACGGCCCGGATGGTATTTTGACCCGTTTGGGGCAAAAGAAAATCTGCTCAAGCATTTCGGAGTCAGCACGCTGGAAGGTTTCGGCATCAGCGAGGATTTTGAAGGCATCTGTGCTGCCGGGGCTATCCTTGAGTATCTGGATGAAACACAAAAAACCGCCCTTAACCATATTACGTCGCTTCGTCTGGTCAAACCCAGTGACTACCTGCAGATTGATCCTGTTTCACTGCGGTCACTGGAAGTGGTGCGAACGATACGGGGGGAATCATCCAAGGGAACGCTGCTGGACTGCATAGACCAGACTGTTACCGGCATGGGATCGCGGATGCTTCGGTCATGGGTATGCATGCCGCTGCGCTGCACTGCCGAAATAACAGCCCGGCAGGATGCCATTGAAGAACTGGTTAACAACGATGCGTTGTGCACCCAGATACGCAAGCAGTTTAAGCATATCGCCGATCTGGAACGCATCGCCGCCCGCATCAGTACCTATCGCACCTCGCCGAAGGATTTGGTGGCATTGGGCATCACCTTGCGGACCATTCCGCAAATTCGCCAATTGCTGTCGGACTGTTCGGCCTCAATGCTCCAAAGCCTTTGTGGCCGCTGCGACAGTATGGACGAACTGGCGGACCTGCTGGAACAGGCGATTGAGCCGGAAGCTCCCTCGCATCTGCGAGACGGCGGCGTAATCCGCTCCGGCTTCAGCGACCAGCTGGATAACCTGCGGTCACTTTCCAAAGACGGCCAAAGCTGGCTGGCCGAATACCAGCAGCGTCAAATTCAGCGGACCGGCATTGATAAGCTGAAAATCGGTTTCAACAATGTTTTTGGGTATTACATCGAAGTCAGCCATGCCCATGCCGATAAAGTTCCGGCCGATTATGTACGCAAACAGACAATAAAAAACGCTGAACGCTACATCACGGACGAGCTGAAGCAATACGAAGAACAAGCCCTTGGCGCCCGGGAAAAAGCACTGGAGCTGGAATGCCGTTTGTTTGAGCAGGTTCGTCAGGAAACAACCCGTTATATTCGACGGCTGCAGGAATTGGCGCACGTGCTGGCCGTATGCGACTGCCTTGCCGCCTTGGCGTATCTGGCGCGGCAGAATCATTATATCCGGCCGAAAGTTACAGACGGCAGGGAACTGGTTATTATTGAAGGCAAGCACCCTGTGCTGGCGCAGATGCTGGGAGCTGAATTTGTTCCCAACGATATAATCCTGTCCGAAGACGGCAAAGATGCAGCCATTATCACCGGTCCGAATATGGCCGGCAAGAGCACCTATATCCGCCAAACTGCCCTGCTGGTGCTTTTGGCGCAAACCGGCTCATTTATACCCGCCAAGAAAGCCCATATCGGAGTTGCAGACCGTATTTTCACGCGGGTCGGCGCCTCGGACGAACTGACCCGCGGTCAGAGCACCTTTATGGTGGAGATGACTGAAACGGCCAATATTCTCAATAATGCCACGGACCGTTCGCTGGTAATCCTTGACGAAGTAGGCCGGGGGACGAGCACCTACGACGGGCTGGCTTTGGCTTGGGCGATTACCGAGCATCTGGCCAATGTCATTAAATGCCGTACGCTCTTTGCCACACATTATCATGAGCTGACTGAACTGGGGCAGCTTTTGGCCAATGTGAAAAATCTGAATGTAGCTGTGCGGGAATGGGCCGGAGAGGTTGTTTTTCTTCATAAAATCATTCCCGGAGGAACTGATAAAAGCTATGGAATTCACGTGGCCAAATTGGCCGGCATCCCGAAATCGATCCTGACCCGGAGCAGCGAAATCCTCAAGGAACTCGAAAATACCTTTGCCAAAGAAGCGGCCGGAGAACATCTTTCCAAAAACAAAACTGCTGATGAACAGCTGCTGTTTGTCCAAAAGCATAAATCTGTACTGGACAAGCTGGCCGGACTGAATGTCAACAAGTTGACTCCCATCGAAGCAATCAATCTGCTGGCTGAAATTCAACAGGAGATAAGCCGTTAAACAAGGGCTTCAGGCAGGCATAAAGTCCGATAACTTTTGTCTGTCCGCAGCAATCATAAATGCTCTTTATTTTTCTGCTGAAGATTTTTTTTATTTTCCTTTTCCAATATCCGACGTATAAGGTAGAAACAAGAGCAAGAAGAAAAGAGGAAACAAATGTTTCAAATGATAGATAAACTGCAGAAAGTAGTCAATTCCCTTCTGGGTTTATGCGAAGAGGGAGGAGCTGGGGTTTCCGAAGAAGACATTGTAAGCCCCGAATATCATAAATATGAACCGCTGGGAATTATGATTCTCAAAATGCAGGATGGTGTGCTTGAAAAACGCTATTTCCTGCGGATGGAAAAATGGCTGCTTTGTGACCCTGCAGCGGTTGAATATTACATTGATTTTCAAATGCTGACGGCCCTTTTGCATGAGCATTTCAATAAAAGCCGGCTGGAAAAAATTGCGGATTCCTTCAGAGAGATAATAACAGGCAAAGCCGCCGCAAACTCCTGACACCCCTGGCAGCCCAAATGGTGCTTATTTAGGCAAATTAGAACAGCATTTCGGGGATTATAGTTATAGCCTGCTGCGGGACCGTAATGTTAATGCAGTCGAAAAGGGAGTATTTAGCCGTTGCTGGGTTTTGAAGTTCTGACGTTGTCTTGCTGTGTTGTCTTTCTCGGCCACAGCAGAATATCATCTTTTTTCAGTTTTGGATGATTAATCCCGCCGTCATCGACCCCGTTAGGACCAAGCGAATACAAACGGAATTCAGAATCCAAACGCTCATATACAAACGGCCTGCTGGTAAGCGGATCGATAAGCAATTCATCGCTGTCCCTTTCGATATGCTCAAGACGCTCCGGCCATTGGCCATGCTGCAAAAAATACCGCTTCAAGCCCGAAAACAGATGCATCTGACGAACAATGGCCTGATGCCGCCGGTACTGACCATCCAGTGCCCAAAAGTAGCCAACCTGCTGCATTGCCAGCCAGTCGATTATACTCTGGGCATTCAGCCCCAGTGTCCAAACATATTTGATGCTGAAATTCGGCAGCTGCTGGCCTTTCTGCACCTGCAGGGAATAATAGTCAAAGCGTTTATCGATCAGCTGGGCGAGCCGCTGCGGCGACATCGGCAGACTCAGCCACAGTCCGATGACTGCCAGCCGGTTGATTTGATGCTGATTGAGAAACAATCTCCGGGCAGGATAGCCCAGCCCTTCCTGCAAAGCAGCAGCTGCATTGTGTGAGATGCGAATCCGGCCGGCCTCATTGACTTCATACAGCAGGGCTGCAATATTTTTCGTCAGAAGCTTTTCCCGCTGCAGGATATGCGGCCAGTTGCGCGTCCATCGGGGATTGAGGTCTTCAAAAACATCTTCAATTTTCACCGCCCAGTCGGGATTTTCGCAATACCGCACCAAATAGGTTTCCAATGCCCTAGCGCCCATCAGCTCCACATAAAACGCTCCGGCTTGGTCAAAAAGGGTCTGCTGCTGGTACAAATGCTGCGACAGATTTACAACCGCCAGCATTTTTTCGAGAGCCTGTTCCTGATGCCCAAGATATAAATCGCGGTTAGCTGCCCGCAGCAGCAGCCGTGCCCAGCCTTTGAGCCGATTGATGCGCTCCATCTGGGGCTTCAGCGCCGCCAGATTATAGGGAATTTCAAATCGGCACTGTTCCACGCGGGCTGCCGCCGACAGCCTTTCAATTGCCGGCTGCAAACTCAACATCCAGGCATCCAGCTGGGGATAAGCAGCAGGATCCCACGGCTGGCTCAGTGTTAATGCATCTTCCTGCGGACTGCTGAAGCTGTAGTAAAAAATAGTCTCGCTGTATGTATCAAGGATGGGCTGATACAAATCAGCGGCATTTTCCATCCCCTCCGGCAGATAATCCCGCTCAATTTCAGCCAGTGCCTTGTCATACTGATAGACGCGCCATCGGCTGCTGTTATGTTCCGGCAGATTGACCCATCCCCAGACAACCAGCAAAAACAGAGTTAGTCCCATCCATACCCACGGCTGTATCTTTCTGGGCACGAAAATCCCCACCGCCGGAATAACTGCCAGACAGACCAGCACCTTCCACGGCAGTTCAAAATAAATACCGGTAAAAAACAAAACACCAAAGGCAACAATGCTGAGCCACCGAAGCCCCCACAAAAAGCACTTCCAGACAGTGTAAGTGCCCTTAAAAAAACGCTTTACGGCATTCTTATCCAATCCAGCCCCCTGCCTATCTGCGGCGGCCGCTTTGGTCTTTAGTTACCAACTTCCACGCTGACCGCTTGACGTGGAGCCCATAACTAACAACTCAAACCTGCCGTTCCATACGCACTTTGACAACAATTTTCTTGATCCGCTGGCCCACACCGGCCGAACAGCCCGGCATATGGACTTCGTTGGGCCAGAAGACGGCAAACATTCCGGCCTTCAGGACGATTCGGCTCATCTGCGGGCAATGCTTATAAAAAGCAACATCCTTACGGCTGTCGTAAGGCTGCTCTTGATCAAGGCCATTTAAAACCGCATAACCGATGCATTCGGTGCCTGACGCAATGTATTGAATATCAAGATACTGTTGATGAATCTCCGGCCGGCCTTGTTCAAACGGCTTGGATTGGTACTCATCAACAATGTAAAACAGGGCATCGCCCTCAATTTCATACCGTCCCGGCAGCGACTGATGCACAGTGTCCTTCTTCAGCAGCTCCAGCCCAGCGGCAATTCGCCTGTCCAATCCGTTGTATAATGATGCATTATTGAGATGATCTGCTATCATCCGTTATTTTCCTTGTCTGCCGGCCAGAATAGCTCACAAATTCAGCTTATCGTGCAGGCACGCTTTAACCTGATCCAAAGAAACGCGGATCTGCACCATGCTGTCGCGTTCACGGATGGTTACAGTGTTATCTTCCTTTGTTTGGCCGTCAACAGTCAGACAGAACGGCGTGCCAGCTTCATCCTGACGGCGGTAGCGGCGGCCAACGGCGCCCTTTTCGTCATAGAAGCAGGCAAAACTGCCTTTGAGGTCATCATACAGTTTCCGGGCAATCTCGGGCATCCCATCTTTCTTAACCAGCGGAAACACAGCCGCCTTAATCGGCGCCAGATGCGGATGAAACCGCAGCAGACTGCGCGGCTCGCCGTTAACCTCGTCCTCATCGTAGGCATCCACCAGAAACGCCAATGTGCTGCGGTCGATGCCCGCCGATGGTTCAATCACATACGGAACATATCGTTCACGGGTTTCTTCATCGAAATAAGACAGCGGCCCCTTGACATAATCGGGGTCCTCCTCCTTAAGCGTTATTTTCGTCAAATCGCCCTTTTGCTCGAACCAGTCATTCATTGTGCGCATCCCGCGCTGATGCTGCCGCAGGTCGTAATCGGTGCGGTTGGCGATTCCTTCCAGCTCCTGCCAATCGCCTTGTCCAAAGGGGAATTTGTATTCGATATCAACACAGGCCTTGGCATAATGCGCCAGTTCATCTTTTTCATGTTCGCGGAAGCGGAGATTTTCTTTTTTAATCCCAAGGTTCAGATACCAGCTAAAACGCTGCTGCTTCCAATGATCGTACCATTGTTCATCGGTACCGGGCTTGCAGAAAAACTCCAGTTCGGCCTGCTCGAATTCGCGCGTGCGGAAAATAAATGCTTTGGTTGTAACTTCATTGCGGAAGGATTTGCCGATTTGACCGATGCCGAACGGCACCTTAACCCTTGTAGAATCCAGCACATTGCGGAAATTAACAAAAATGCCCTGGGCCGTTTCGGGGCGGAGAAACAGCGTCATCTGGTCATCCACATTGGCCCCCATCTGGGTTTCAAACATCAACTTAAAAGCCATCGGCTGGCTGAACTGCCCTACTGCTCCGCAGGCCGGACAGACCTTGCGGCTTAGGTCGTGGGGCTTGCCTGCCTCTATCTCGATATTAATATGTTCGGTATGTTCCTGATCGGAGCCGCCGTCGCTTTTATCCTGCAGATGGTCCACCCTGCTGCGGGTATTGCACTTTTTACAGACAGTTACAAGATCGGCAAATTTATCGGCATGGCCGGACGCCTTCCAGACCATCGGATGCATCAAAATCGAGCAATCCAAGCCCACAACATCGTCCCGCATCTGCACAACCGCTTTCCACCATGCATTGCGTACATTGCGCTTCAGTTCTGCTCCCAATGGGCCGTAATCATAGCAGCTTGCAAGGCCGCCGTAAATCTCACTGGATTGAAAAATAAATCCCCGCCGTTTGCACAGCGATACAATATCGTCAAGCTTTGCTAATTTGGCCATACCTTTACCTTTTCTGGAGTTCAGAATACTTCTTTTGTTCAGAAAGTTTTTATTTTACCGGTTATATCTAAAATTACAAGACGAAGATTTTGTACATAAGAGATTAGATTGTGGGCAACATTTGTTAATGTACAGCGTCTTTCTATAAAAAAGCTTTATGTTAAGCAAGACTTAGGACGAAAGGGGAATACCAATGGCGCACATAGGGATACCGGGCGGAATCGAGTGGCTGACCATCTTTTTTATCGGCTTCTTCGGCATTGGCATGAAATTGGCTTTTATGGTATTTGTCATCGTTTTTCTGATAAAAATCAACAGTTCTATCGAAAGTGTAAAGAAAAAACTTGACCAGCTTGAGCAGAAAAGATGAACATCGGGATTACACAAGTATCCCAATCGAAATGAATTATTCTGCGCAGGCATCATAGGCGGGTATTAACTATTGCAGGTATAGCTATTCCCCGAAAAAATTATATCTTAGCAATTGCAATACGGTCATTGCAGGCAGGATCTTTTTCGATGCGGATTTCTTTAAATAATGCAGTTTTTTCGAGCAGTTCTTTGACGGCCGGCCCTTGTGCATAGCCAATTTCCATCATCAATGCCCCATCCGTCTTCAAAAAATGACCTACCCGCTCGAGTATCCGCCGGTAGACCTCTAAGCCGTCTCTGCCGGCCAACAGCGCCCCCTTCGGTTCATAATCCCGAACATTCTTATCCAGCCGGGCATATTCCGGTTCGCTGACATACGGGGGATTGGACACAATCAAGTCAAACCGGCTCTGGTCAAGTCCTTCGATAATCGGATCAAACAAATCCCCACACAACAGCTGGACTTTGTCGGTCAATTTCAGCTTCTCGATATTGGCCGCAGCGGTCTTCAGGGCCGCATCACTGATGTCTGTCGCCGTAATCTGTACATTTTGGACATTTTTGGCAATGGCAGCAGCAATACAGCCGGAACCCGTACACAAATCCAGTACCCTTTGCATTCCCGGACGGCTTCGCAGGAACAGAATCGCTTTTTCCACCAGATGCTCTGTTTCCGGGCGGGGAATCAAGCAATCAGGCGTAATCACCAGCGGCAACGAATAGAATTCGCACCGTCCCACCAGATAGGCAATCGGCTCATGGTCCCCTGCTCGTTTGATCAGCGGCCGCAGCTTGTCAAGCTGGGGCTTTTCGACCACACGGTCATACAGTATGTAAAGCTGGATACGCTCCAACCCAAGTACATAGCACAGCAGCAGTTCGGCACTCAGCCGAGGGGAATCCACACCTTTTTGCTCTAAATAGCCGCTGACCCATTCAAGCAGTTTTTTTATTGTCCATACTTCCATAGCCATTTTTTAATACTTTAAGTGTCTTTTTGCTACTCTTTTTTTGTCTTATCCTTAACATCCCTTAACTGATACTTGATTGTTCAGTTTATGTTGGTTATCATTAGCATCAATTACAAAAAACAGATGTGATGAAGGGGTAATATATGCGTGTTGAACCGCGGAGCAGTGATTTTGAAAGTACGCCTGCAATCCAGTTTCCCGATTGCACAAAAATCAGCGAATATACGATAACCATCGTGCCGCGCTATTGCGAGACCGATCAGGCAGGCGTTGTGCATCATACGGTTTATCCGGTGTGGTTTGAAATGGGCCGCACGGAACTGCTGCGGGCTAACGGGCTGGCATACAGCGAACTGGAAAAGGCAGGGATTTACTTTGTTGTTGCACAGCTTTCCGTCAAATACCGCCGCCCCTGCTTCTACGATGAGCAGCTGCATTTAACCACTGTCTGCACCCGCATAACGAGTGCACGCGTAGAGCATACTTACACACTTAAACGGCCTTCCACCGGTCTTATTCTGGCTGAAGGAAGCAGTATCTTAGCTTGTGTGGATAAGCAGGGAAAACCGCGGCGTATGCCGGAATTTATGTATCCGGCCGAGTCTTAAAGTCTGCCAGAAAAAATTTCTTAAACTCAAATCACGGCCAACTTCAAAACAGATTGTTGTACCCCGAATGCAACTATTTATATTCAAGCAACTTACAACTTTAATGATGCGCTCTTACCCGGAAGTTTATGTTGGCAGGCAATTGCAGCTATAAAAAAATTAAGCCGGCTAATTATTTTTACCCTCCAAATGCCCCATAATATACGGAAAAAATGTGCAATAAAACATCTTTTCTGTGTTTTATAAATATTTCCTTATATTTTCTTTGCATTCTCTTGAAAATTCATTTGCAATCTGATATAGTAACGTTTGTCGTTATTGATAAGTACGGCATAAAAGCATAAATCTGGGGGGAAACAGATGACCGCTTTTGAACATACATCTGAATTAACACTGGCAGTCCAAGGGGCACGCAGTCCACCGGCCGAATAAAAAGGTAACAATTTTACTCAAAATGAATTTAGTGATTTCATCGCTTTCGTCTTGGTAAAGGCCATATCATCTAAAATCTAAAAAGGAACTTCAACATGACACTTTTTACTATCCAATGCAACGCTTTCAAAAATCCACCGATGACTGCCCGTCAAGGCCGGGGGCCGCCGAACTTGAAAAAAAAGATCGTTGACTGCAGCGAGTTTCCAGAGGCCTTTTTATTTTGTATGATATATATAGAAACGGGAACGCCCTGATTTACGGAAACATTGATATGCCGCCGAGGTACAAAGAAACTGTTCTGATACATTTTTATCGGCCGTGCTGGAATGCTCATGAACGGGGCCCGCCGGGAAGAAGATGGGAAGGTCCCAAAAACGCTCTCATAAAATAACAACACTGCAGCCAAACAACCGAATACTGCAACTCTATATATCCCAGCTGTTATTATAAGTAAAATTCCCTTTCCCTCCTTCCTAAAGAAACAGGAAGATTAAGCCGGCAGGGTAGTCCTGCCGGCGGTATATTTTTTCTATTCCGGCAACGGGTTATTGCGGCGGCAGCGGCCGCCTCTCAAAAGACAATCGCAGCGTAGCCGACGGATTCTTCGCTGGGCTGGTTGAATTTTTCGAGCATGATGTCGTGACTGGTGGTATGGCCGAGAAGAAGGCCTCTGCTGCGTCCCATGGCTTTGGCAGCAGCGACGACGACAGCCGCTGCTGCCGGACCGCAGGCATTGCCCTTATCAATTGCAATTTGAACCAACTGTTCTGCTTCCAGCCGGATTGCCGTATCAATAAATAGGCGATCATTAACCTCGCGAGCCCATCGCAGAGCATCAGGTCCTGTACCCTGCGGGCAGAAACCGTAGCGGGGGCCATAGTGCGTCAGATCGGTCGAGGCCACACAGACAATTTTTTTGTCGTTAATGGCGCTAATCAACCGTCCGATGCGCGCTCCGAAAGTATGCTCGGTCCCAGTTATCGGCATTACAACCGGCACAATTTGGGCTTTGGGGAAAAGATACTGGATGAAGGGTACCTGTACCTCAATGCTGTGCTCGGAGCGATGAGCCTGCAAATCAGCATCGGCCCCCTGTTCAATGATACGGCTGGACAAATCAGCATCTATCTCAATCCGTCCCAAAGGTGTTTCCCATTGGCCGGAGTCATAGACGGCCGGCCTGTCGCCATAATAGCGATGGGCTGCCCCAAAGATAACAAACGTATCCACATCGCCGTTGACTTGACGAATAGCCTTAAATGCAACGGCGGCCAATGAACCGCTGAAAACCCAGCCGGCATGGGGCACAATGGCGGCCACAATAGACTCGGGCAATTCTATTTTCAGATCACGCGGGGGCAGGCATTCTTCGATTTCCTCGCGGCATTCCTTCGCTGGTGCGCCGTAAAACTGGCCAGCTACGGCTGCTTTTCGAATATTCATCGGAAACCTCCTGTATTCTCTGCTTGCAAATATCCGCTTCAGCGGATATATTTAAGGATTGAGGCTGCATTCTGCACAAGCTAAATTATATTGTAACTGCTAAAAGGGAAAATACAATGGACAAAACCAGACAATCGCCGGTAGCGGTGGTGATGGGTTCTGACAGTGACGCAGAGGTTATGGAGGGTTGTGTCAAGCAGCTGCGGGAATTTGGGATAGATCCGGTTGTACGGATTTTATCGGCCCACCGGACCCCTGCTGCCGCTGGCGAATTTGCAGAAAATGCAGAAAGCAATGGGATTAGGGTAATCATTGCCGCAGCCGGGATGGCTGCTCATCTAGCCGGGGCTATGGCAGCCCATTCACTCTTGCCTGTTATCGGTGTGCCTTTGCAGGCTAAGGAAGGCCCTTGCGGACTGGATGCCCTGCTGAGCACGGTTCAGATGCCTCCGGGAATACCCGTGGCAACGATGGCTATCGGCAAGGCAGGGGCGAAAAATGCGGCGGTGTTTGCGGTTGAGATTCTCGCCTTGAACAATCCTGAACTGGCAGCCAAACTGCTCCAGTTCCGTAAGGAACAAGCACAAAAAGTCATCGAAAAAGACGCCAAATTGGATATATAGCATTAGGTTTTTCGAAGCCATTAAAAAAACAGCTGGGGAATAAAATCCCCAGCTGCATACAACAAAATCGGATTAGTTATTCCCGTATCGCGTCTCAGGCAGCCGCGGGCTGACAAAGACAGTATTTTCAAGATGCTTTTGCTCTTCAGCAGACAGGGTCGGCTGAGTAACAATATGAGGTGTAATAAAGACCACCAATTCGCTATTAACGGTACTTTCACCTTGAAACTTAAACAGGCCGCCTAAAAGAGGCAGATCTCCCAGAATCGGAACCTTATTGATCTGCTGGGACACATCTTGTTTTTTAAGACCGCCTATCACAACAGTCTGGCCGTCTTTAATCAGGGCAGTGGTAATAGTTTCGCGGCTTGCGACAATCGGCTGAGGATTGGTGTTGTTAACTCCCGCTACAGCCACATCGCCCGTCCGGACGCTGAACTTGGGATTGAGCTGAAGTCGAATCAGACCATCTCGGGTCAAATGAGGCGTCACTCGAAGTTCGATGCCCACATCGCGGAAGGAAGTGGTTCCGATGCTGCCGCCGGCACTGGTTTCTGTCAATTCCTGATAGGGGATTTCTTCCACAATCTTGATTTGTGCCAATTGATTATCCAGCACCATTACACGCGGATTAGCCAACAGTTTAGCCCGCACATCTTCTTTTTCGGCACGAAGCAGTGCATCGATATGAACATTGTCATTTAATATCCCAAAACGAAGCAGACCGTCGGTATCGGTGGCTTTGCTGATGGTGCCGTTGAAAGCCCCTGTCAGCGCCGAATCCCGCACGCCGTTATACATATTGCCTATGGTACCGATATCATTGCCCAGACGCTGACCGGTGCCGGGTTCGCCATAGCTGGTGGCGGTGCCGGCCTGCCACTGGATACCAAGGTCAAAACGGTCTTTTGAAGAGACATCGTAGATTTTGGCCTCGACGAGAATCTGCGGGGTTACACGGTCAATCTCTTCAATAAAAGACTGGATTGCCTGAATCTTGCTTTCGACATCCGTAACGATAATGTTGCTGGTGCCGGGATTGGCGGAGATAGAACCCTGCTCGGAAATGAAACGCTGAAGGGCTTGTTCAACTTCCTTAACATCAGCATAGGTAACGCGGAAGACGCGGCTGACCAGTTTTTCGCGAATTTCCTGAACATCCTCTTTGGCTACAACTCGGATGATATTGTCGGTAGCCACATACGTATAGCCATGCGTTTCAAGGATGCCGGCCAAGGCCTCCGACAGCGGAACATCCGTCAGGGTAGCAGTTACGGTGCCGGTTACTTTGGGACTTTTGAGGATGTCCACATCGGCCTGCTTGGCCATCATCATCAGCACATCATCAATCGGAGTATCGCGAAAATCAATACTGATTTCCTGCTGCATCCGCTGCTGGACCGGGCTGAGCAGAACAGGCTTATTGCTGACGACGGCAAGTTCATCGGCCGTCAGCAAAGCAATCTGCCCATTGACAAGCAGCAGCACTGCGGCAAATATTTTTTTGAGGCCGTGTATCGTATCCATAATCCTATCCTTTCCTGATTATTCAGATCGCTGTAGATGGGCATTTATTATCGCTGAACAGAACGGGTCCAGCGTTTTCCATTCGCTTCAAACTCAACGGTATCCCGCGAAATCCGGACTACTGTAACGCCATTAATCGTCTGACCTTCGGTCACTACTTGACCGTTGACTATGGCCGACGGCTTGTGCTGGCTAAACAGAATGCCGCGCACCGTCAGATCGCCCACTTCGGCATCAGTATCAGCTGTCTGCACAGGCACCGCCTGACGGACAACCGGTACCGTCGCATCGCGAAGGTCATTGGGAACCGGGTCGGGACGCTTCCAGTCTTCAATAGTTTTCTGCAAAGCCGGCACACTCTGTTCAGGATCCGGACTGCTTACAGCGGCAATGGCTTTGCCTTTTCCCAGCCCGCCCAAGGTCACATACAATACAGCAGCAAACACCACTGATAAAATGCCGACTAAAACAGCCATTTTTTTCTGACGCGAATCAACTTGTCCTTTAGCTGAGCCGAAAACAGCTTTCTTCACCTGCGAAGAAAAACCGCCGCTACCTTTGGGTGCTGATGGAACTGCTGACTTCGGCAAGGGCATCGGCCGTTTGGACGAAACCGCCGGCGTACTGATACAGACCGATGGATCGGCGCTGAGGCGCTGGGCCAGCGTAGGTCTGGATGCAGCAGACGCCTCCAAGGAATGGGATGCGGCTGCCGTCGGCGGTACCTGACTGGGCGGCGATGCAGCTGCAGAGAGGCTGTTTTGAGGCATCGGCACGCCGTCAAATATGGACGAAATCTGCTTGTGTAGTCCTGACTTTCTCATAGGTTATCTCTTCCGCTAATTGCCTGTATTCTTTTGCACCCGGATTGGCCGGATCGTAAGTGATGATGGATTGGCCCGCTGCCGGGGCCTCTGCCAATCGAATATTACGGTGAATGACCGTTTGAAAAATAAGCTGACCGAAATAATCCCGCATCTGCCGTTCCACATCACGTGAGAGAATTGCATTTTTTTCGGCCAAGGTCAGCAAAATGCCCCGCACTTGAAGCTGGGGATTGAAGCGTTCCTGAACTACACTGAGGGTTTCCAGAACCTGTTTTAGTCCTTCGATGGAATAATAATGCGTCTGAACAGGAATAATGACATCGGAAGCCGCATTGAGGGCGTTAAGCGTCAACAAACTGAGAGAAGGAGAACAATCGATAATGCAGTAATCGAAAAACAGGTCAGCCTGAAGAAGGCGATTATACAGAACATATTCGCGCTGGTTCATTGTCATCAGGGCTGCTTCGGCGCCTGACAGAAGCACATTGCTGGGAGCAATCATCAGCAGCGGTATGCCGGAAGGCATCAGAATACGCGATACCGGCAAATCATCCTGAACAATGACATCAAAGATTGTATGCTGACAGTGCTCCGGAATCAGTCCCAATCCGAGAGTGGCATGGCCCTGAGGATCCAGATCAACTAAAAGCGTGCGCTGCCCCCGGACAGCCAGTGCAGCAGCCAAATTGACTGCTGTTGTGGTCTTGCCGCAGCCGCCCTTCTGATTTGTTATTGCAATGGTTCTCACGATGCCGTATTTTGCCTTTAATTCTTAAGAGTCTTATCTGCTGCGGTTAGGCCGGCTGCCGATGCAACCGGTTCAGCGGAGGGCTGAGCAGATGCCAAAAACGACAGCTCCAGCTTGATATCATGACCTTTGGATTCCGCTGTTGCCCGCCGAAACTGGAGTTTTTCCACAAACACCGCAGGGCAGTTCCGCTCCAGCTGGTTGATGAAGCGGACAAACTGTTCAAATGATGCAAAAAATTCCACCGACAGCCATCCTTCGGACAGCCGCTTGGTACTTCCGAGCGTCGAAGCGTAGGAAGTCTTTGGGTTCTTGCTGGAAAAATCAATTAGGCGCAGATCATTTGAAATCTGGCCGATTTGAAAAACAAGATTGGTTACACCGTCAGCCGGTACAGAAAAGTCCGCAATAGTCCGGCTGGACTGCTCCAATCGCTGCTTGAGCTGCTGTTTTGTTTCTTCTCGGGCTGCCAGGCGGGCTTGTTCCAGCTGCTGGCTGCTTTCGGAAAACTGCCGCTGGACTTCAATCCGCTCGGCCTGAAGCGGCAGATACCACTGCCAATACCCCAAGACCAAGAGGACGATGCAGAGGCTCCATACAGCAATAAGCATTCTGGCATACCGGCTGAGTTTTATTTTTTTCAGCTTCATGATCATCCCTGCTCCTTAAGAACGCATTCAATTTCATAATAGACGGCATTCCGATTGTCCACCTGCCCCTGCTGGCGGGCTGTCGGCTTGATTTGCTCAAATACAGACCTAAGACGCGCCGACTGCTTGAGGCGGTCGAGATATTCCTGAACAGCCGGATCGCTTCGCTGGGCATCAAAACCGCAGAGAATCAGATTCAGTTTTCGGCGGACGACCAGCCGCTGCTTGGCATCGGCTGAATCGGCCTGCTGGATTTTTTCAACAACAGAATTCCGGTCCAGCTTCATCTCATAGAGAAAGATGCTGTCCGGCAGGGTTTGTACAAGTTCGACCAGCAGATCCGAAACCTGAATTCGATAGGCCAGGGCTGCAGAGATGTCTTTCAAGCATCCCTGCAGACTATTAATCTGGGCGAGGGTTTTGCTGTATGCGGCAGCATCCTCGGCATACAAGGCCATCTGCTCCTGATGCGTCTGGAGGGCGGCTTTCTGGGATTCCAGAAGCGCTTTGCTATGCTGCCATGAAGCGGCCAGCCCCCCTACGGCCAAAATCGGAATCAGTAAAGGAACTGCTTTAAGACCAATCCGCTTCAGATCGGTCTTTTCCGGCAATCCCTTTCCTTTGAGCAAATCGATAGAAAACATCATTCGACCATCCTCATTGCAAGACCTGCGGCCACAGCAAATGCCGGACCGCTTTGAATCAGTTCGGCTGCGTTGGGAATAGCATCATCAACAGGCATGGCCTCAAACGGATTTAGAATATGTACCGGCGCCGGCAGAGCGTCAGCAAGAAATTCCACAAAAGACCCCGTTTGCGCCAATCCACCGGATAAATAAATGCTGTCCAGGCCAGCGCCTTTTTCCTGAAACGAATAGAACCGCAGGGTCTCGTTAATCGCGTTGGCCAGCGGCCGGATCGCATCATTTAAAGCCAGCAGCACCTTATTCTGCGGCACCTCCGGTGAGGGTTCGCCGGCCAGAAACCGGCAGGCCTGGCTTTCGGAAACCGCAAGCATTTGACTGAGCTGCTCGGCAATCCGCTGCCCGCCGATATGAATATCGCGCACAAACGGCAGGCCGTCCTGACCGTAAATGACGACATTGGTGAACATCATACCCATATCGACCACTGCTGCCGTTCCGCCGGTTTCGAGCAACTGCAGCTCATTGAGACAATTCAGAAGGGCCAATGCATCGGCATCAATCATCAGGACCCGAACGCCTGCCTCAGCAAGAATCTGCATTTTCTCTTGAAGTACATGTTCGGCGGCAACCGCCATCACACCATGTTTCGGCTGGACAGTACGGCCGTCAGGGGACACTATCGGCTGACTTTCGATAAGCTGATAGTCCAGCACACTATGCTTCATATCAAGCGGACAGACCTGCTGGGCTTCAATGGCGACTGCCTGACCAACAGCTTCCATCGGCAGCGGTCCTAATTTAAAGCCCCGTATCATCACTTCCGGGCCTGAAACACCGGTCACAGCACTTCGGCTTTTCAGGCCGGCCTTTTGAAAGCAGGCCTTAACCGCTTCGGCACAACTCAGACGACGCTGTTTTTCGTCTCCTGTGCCGCCGTCAATCGGCTGTCTGACAGCCGCCGCAAGAGCATACCCATCACTGGTTTTGCGCAGGCGGACCAGCTTGACCGCGGACGTTCCGATGTCCAGACCAGCCGGTTCAATTTGTCGATGCGTCAGTAAATTGAGTGCCATACTTTTGTTCCGTTATTCTTCATTCCAGCGGCTGATGACAAATCGAGCACCTTCATCCGTTACAGAAACCGTCTTGAGTGCAGCGTCATAGTAAAAATTTGCCGGACTTTTCAATTCGAAATTATTGGCCACAAAACTTCCGTAAATATTGCCCCCGGAATAGACCGTCAAATCCGCATTTGGCGCATAAATAACGCCAAATGCATCGGTTTTGGCCTTCAAATCGATTTTTTGGCCAATCGGCCCTGTCCCGTACAGCTTAAAACGCGAGGGAATCTGGATGGCGTTATTGATGCCTGAATTGTTGTCGGAAATCCAGTTGCCGTCCAAATAGACCGTCAAGGAGGCATTATAAGCCGGATCCAGAAGAATTTCGCTGTTTTGCCCCATATCCACAGTGCCGGTTATATACAACGTGCAGTCACCGATAACCCGCAGGGTAGCACCTTGCCCCAATTTGACAGAGGAAAACCGGCCGCCGGCGGGAAAATCACCGCCCGGTCCGATTGTTTTTTCTCCTGTTTTAACCTCGATTTTTGTATTGGGTCCCAGCAGCGGCGGCGGGGAAACCTGCGGAAAATCGAGGGTTGAAGACAGTGCATAGCTGCGGTCAAAAATGGCACCCTGATCTTTGATGACTCTGGCTACATCGCCGCCGAATCCTACCACAACATCGCCATCTACAACGACGTTATTGTTCAGAATAATTGAGCAGGCCTCTGTACTGTTGGTCCCGATAATAACTTTCTGACTGCAATCGTCCGGATTTAATGAGACGTTTGAATCAACGCTTTGAACGACTGTACCGCTTTTAAGAATAATATTGTTTCGGCATTGAATTGCATTATCAAACAGACCTTTGAGCCGCAAAGCGGCTCTGACTGTACGGCTGCGATTGCGGTCGATACCAGTAGATGCTATGCGATAGCCATCGGCAGAATCATAGGTCGTTGTTACGGAATAAATAGCATTGGAAAAAGGCATTTCGACGCCGCTGGCCGAAGGGAGCAGATCAGCAGACCAAGTTTTAGCGATCACTGCATTATTGATCTCTTGGACCGCACGTTCTACCCCGGCGTCAGCGGCCAGACGGGCTTCCATATCTTGTATCTGGTCAAGGGATGCCATGCGTGACTGTGTTCCAAGCAGTAAAACGCTGGTTCCGATAATAAAACAGACCATCACAATCACCAGTACAAGGACCAAAACAGAGCCGGTCTGTTCTTTTTGAGGCAATATGTTCTGTCTTACAGTTTTCATTTATCGGACTTTCTGAATCTTCAATACATTTTCTAACCAGGTATCGGCCTGGATGCAGGATGACTTAACCATCATTGTGCAAAATAGCCGTCGTAACCATTACAGTCGATTCGTGGTCATCCTGCAGAACCAATTTCATTTCAATAGCACCGTTAAGCGGTCGGAATTCCAAATCTGCCACCGTGGAAGCCAGACAAACTTCCGACAAAACTTGACCTGTGCCCACATCGCCGTATTGAACATAGAGGCAGGATGGATCAGCAGAATTACGGTAGAATCGGGCAAAACGGTCCAATTGGGGGCTTGCCAGCCAATCGCTGTAATAAAAAACTGTAATATCATCAATTGCATCGAAATAATACAGCGTGCGGGATGCTTTGCGCACAACCTTGTCAAAGGCCGTTTTGGCTACGGCAGCATCCGCAATCGCCCTGCTGTTGACTTTTGCATACGAATCCAGCCAGCCCCGCTGTGTATCCAGCATCACTACGGCAACAGCCAGCAGGATAATAGAACTGATCGCTATGGCTAAAGTCAGTTCTGTTAGAGAAAATCCGGCTTTCATTGGCATGGATTTCATAAGACGGTCCTTTTATGTTTGTGTGAGGGTGGACAGATATAAGCGTCGGGGCTGCTTGTCCTGCCAGCTTATCACTACATACAGTGTTCGCAGCCGGTCAATGCCGGTATCGTTTTGATAGACCAGGTCAGCCCGGAAAGAACGGCCTTCGACATTCACCCGGTAAGTACCCAAATAGCGATATTCGGAACCGGTCAAGGCAGCGCTTTCTGTGCCGAAAATGCTGCCCGGCTGTATTTGGAAACAAGAATCAAATCCCGGCAAAGTAGGATCAAAATCAGCGGCTCCCTTATGGCCTTTCCAGGCCTCAATCAGCACATGCGCCGTGCGGGCGGCCAAAAGGTGCGTTTCAGCCCGTTCGGCATTCAGAACCGCATGGTAGCGAAAGCCCATGATGCCGCCGATGCTGATCATCAAAATCAGCATTACAATCAGGCATTCAATCAGAGTAAATGCCTGTTTTCTTACAGGATGCGCTGCAGTATGATTCATTGCGACCTCCTTTCGGAAGAATTATAAATCCTCCCAGCGGGTTACGGCAAAACGGATGCATTCGTCGTCCAGCGAAACATTTTTCAAGGCTTCATCATAATACATATTTCCGCCGTTTTTCAGCTCAAAATCATGAACGATAATAGAACCGTAGACATCCGTTTTATTATGAACCGTCATCTGGGCCTCTGGGGCATAGACAACACCATATAATGCTCCGTCATTTTTCAAATCGATGCTCTGGTTGGTCCCTGTGCCAAACAGCTTTACTTTGGAGGGGATTCGGCTTTTGTTGCTGATGCCTGCGGAGTTCCGGGCATCGATGCTGCCTTTAAAATAGAGCTTTAAAGAACCGTTGTTTTCCACTTCTATTTTGGCGCCGTTTCCCAAATCGATATCTCCGGTTACATACAGCGTCAAATCTCCGCCGACAATCAGCGTTTTGCCGTTTTTAACATTGATGCTTGTATATTTCCCGCTGTCGGCGGCATGCAGTGTGAGATCACTGTTGACCTGTAGCGACCCGCGTGAGGCAACATAATCAGGCGGCTCAATTACCGGCAGATTTATGCTGACAGGCATAACAAAATACTCCCCCGCCACGCTGGCGCCGCCGTGCTGGTTAATGACCCGCTGAGGGTCGCCCTCGGGCCCCACATAAACATCCGCATGGATTGTGCTGCCGTTGTAGATATCAACAGCTCCGCTGCCTGTGCTGAGCGTGCCGATGCGTACCGATACATCGGTATCCAGCGGATCGGCTGAATTGTATCCTGCCACGATCGATTTATTTTTAAAGGCCATGCTTCCTTGCGTCAAGACGGCATAATTTTCAGCAAAAGGACTGGTTAATCCAACCGTAGCCCGAACCATCCGGATCTGCCCGCCGCAGCGTCCTTCCGACGTAATCTGGTAGCCGCCGGCCAGCGAACCGGAGGTAAAAGTTACCGTGTAGCTGGCTGTACAGCCGGACATCGGCTGTGCCGTATAGACAGGAATCTCATCGAGCGTCCATGCCCCAGCTGCCAGCTGTTTGTTCATTTGGTAAATCACCTGTTCGATGCCCGCATCTGCAGCAAAACGAGCAGCAATTTGAGAAGCATTGCGAACAGTACGAAGCCGAGCTTCCTGCCCCACCTTCATGAGTGCCAGCGAGGTCATCGACAGCAGCAGAATAACCATAACCATCAATGCCAAGATGGCCCCTTTTCGCTGTTTTCTGATTATTTGTACACCCATCGTTCTACCCTGCTAATCATTGTGCCGCACCGAGGAGCAGACAACCGGCATCAGATCCGGATCTTCAAAAGTCAGAAACATCTGCACGGATGTTCCTTCCGCAACAAATGCTATCGTATCAACCTGCCGTGCCAGCAAGATTGTTGAAACAGGTGCATCCGCATCCGGCTGCCAGGTCCCAGGCAGTAATCTGCCGTGCTGGATAAATACATCCCTGTCCGATTGGTAAAAACGGGCATAATTTTCCGGCGAGGAAGCGGTCGAGCCGGCATTCCAATAATACAACTCCAGCGTTCGGCCTTCGTCGGCTATAACGGCTTTACGCATACTGGCTTTGCGGCAGACTGCATCAAATACCTTCTGAATAGCAAATCCGTCAGCCGCTGCATCGCTGAATACCCGGCTGCGCTGACGGGCCAAAGCCCGCTGCCCATCGGCCAGCAAAAAACCGATGCTGAGAATGACAATCGAAACCAGCGCTATGGCTGTCATCAGCTCAATCAGTGTAAATCCGCATCGATCTGCCTGTACGCTGTAGTGTTTCATCGTCTTTGATCAGTTCTGCACAAGAAAAGCGGAATACCGGACAAGAGGTTCATCGCCTGTCAGCGGCCCCGGTCTGTAATCGCGCCGCCAGGCAATAGTAACATTGAGCACCATCGGTTCAAGGTCTGAAGGTGGCTGCCAAGCCGGCGTTACATAATAGCACACTCCATTCAATTGAACCTGATAAAAGCCCAGACACGTCAGCAGGGCACCGCCTGTATTAGTCGCCGCAGGGGGGCCTTCTTGAGCGGATTGAATATCAAGCTGTCCAGCAAAAGTGCTGACTGGATCAAATCCCGCGTCGCCCTGAACACCCTTCCAGCTTTCCAGCAGCAGCAGCGCAAGCCGCGCTGCGGAGGTGTGGACTTCGGCAAGTTTTACATCGCGGGCGCTGAAATACTGATACCCCATGGCTCCCGTAACCAGCACCATCACAATGAGGATCGACAGCATCACCTCGATCAGCGTAAATGCTGTCTGCATCCTAATCCGCCTGCTGGCTGCTGCCGGGTATGGCATTCTGCCTCTGTAGATCATTCCCATTCCTCATTCGGCTGATTTGCCGGCACCTCCAATCCCATACCTCCCGTGCCGGCTGCTTACAGACAAAAGAGGCGGCAAGAGATTCTGTTGCATCTCTTGCCGCCTCCGTGCGCTAGCAATATGCTGTCTGTCAGTTCCATGTTCCAGAAGCACTGAGGGTCTTGGAACCGCTTGGAGCATTTGTTTGGCTGCCCGTAACGGTAATCGTCGCATTGCCGTTGGCATCTACGCTGGTGATGTTGTAGTCGCCGGGAACAAAATAGGTTCCTGTTAAATCAGCAGACGTAAAGCCCAGCAAGCTCATATTGGCCGCATTCATAACACCGGTGGGAGCTTCGCCGTGTTCGGCAAAATACACGCGAACAGCCGAGCGAATCGTTCCGGCGGTTGCATTGGCTTCAGACCACTTGGCCGAATCGATGCGGCCCCGCATCATCGGGACCGAAGCAGCTGCCAGAATTCCAACAATCAGAATTACGACCATCAGCTCAATCAATGTAAACCCTTTTACTTTCATTTCTGTTCTCCTGCAATTAAATGTAAGGTTGATAGTATTCTACCTGTTGACTCTATTTTGTTTTTCGTTCGAAAACACCTTCATCTTAAGTAAAATCCTTCCTGCATTCTTCTTTAGACCGACAGAGAAAAGATCGGAAGATACATAGCCAAAATAACCACCAGCACAATAGCTCCCACCGTTATTATCAGAACCGGCTCCAGCATCCCCAGCATCAGCGACACAAGTGAATCCACCTTTTTCTCGTAATACTCGGCGGTTTTTTCCATCACACTGGACAGCGAGCCGCTGTTTTCTCCTATTTGGGCCATCTTAACGGCCACGCCGGGGAAGAAACCGATCTGCTCCATACTTTGTGAAATACTGACGCCTTCGACCATCTTGTCGCGGGTATCGAGTACCCCTTTGCGCAGCAGATCGTTATTGGTCATCTCCGCCAGTATGCCAAAGGCATCCAGCAGAGGAACACCCGCCCCGATAAGGGTGCTGAGCGTTTTGCAGAAAGAGGCCACAAAAGCCATCAGCAGAATTTTGCCGAAAATCGGCAGGGACAAGCTGATTTTGCAGAAATGCAAATGCCCCCGGCGTGTCCGTGCATACAGCGACAGCCCAATTCCTGCCGCTACCAATCCGAAAACAATGTATAGGGCATTGTGAGCAATTGCATCGTAAACCGCCATAAAGCCGCGGGTAAAAGCTGGAAGCTCCCCGTTGAACTCCTTGAACATTGTTGTAAACCGGGGAATAATCAGAGTCATCAATACAATCACTATCAAGACAATAAATCCGACGACAAAAGCCGGATATGCCATAGCTCCTTTGACCTTGCGGGCCAGTTTGTCCTTGTTTTCATAGTGCTCGGCAAGACGTTCGAGGGCAACCGCCAGCGATCCGCCCGTTTCGCCTGCCATAATAATCGCACAGCACAGCTTGCTGAAAACCTTCGGATACTGCTTGACACAATCGGTCAGAGACATTCCCTTCTCAATTTTTTCGCCGATGCTTTTAAGAACATCTTCAAAATACGGATTGGAAATTTCATCTGCGATGGTCTGAATAGCACTGGTGATTGACAGACCGCCGGACAGCATTGTGCTCAGCTGCCAGCAGAAGGTTGCCAGTTCCACAGACTTGACTTTCTTATAGCGGACCGGTGCTGTCTTTTCCTGAACCGATCCGACAACTTCCGTAATAACCGCCGGCGTCAGTTCCTGACTGCGAAGAAAACTGAGCAGTTCCTCCTGACTGGCGGCCTGCCGGACTCCCTCCTGGCAATTGCCCGAATAATCCCATGCAACATATTCAAACGTCTTCATAACCAGCTTTCAAAATAGTGTCTTTCACTCTATTTTCCTTCCATCGTCATTTCGGAACGGCCGGTTCGGCTGAAAGCTCAAACAAGCCCTTAATTTCACAAATTTGAGCGTTTCTTCGGTCCGAAGCGTCCGATAACAAAAAAAAAAAAAAACAGCTAAACCTCTATGTTCTCTGCATAAGTTACACGGATAATTTCTTCGGCCGTTGTGCGGCCTTCAATCGCACGGGCAAGACCGCTGCTGAGCAGACTGCCGTATCCTTTTTGGCGAATCATCGTTCGAATCTGTGATTCAGAAGCCCCATTGGCAAGAGCTTCGCGAATCTGGTTATCCATGATCAAAAACTCAAAAATGGGAAGACGTCCGCGGTAGCCGCTTCCGCCGCACTCCGAACACCCTTTGCCATGATAGAATGTTGTGTTGGCAATCTGTTCGGGCGTTAATTCCAGACGTTTAATCTGAGTTTCTGTCAGTGTCTGGGGGGCTTTGCATTTGTCACAGATGCGGCGCACGAGCCGCTGCGCCAATATCAGGTTCAGAGAAGAGGCCAGCAGATACGGCTCCAGACCCATATAAACCAATCGGCTCAAGGCACTGGGGGCATCATTGGTATGGAAGGTGCTCAATACCAGATGTCCCGTCAGCGAGGCCTTGATAGCAATTTCCATCGTTTCTTTATCGCGGATTTCGCCAATCAAAATAATATCAGGATCCTGCCGCAGAATCGTTCGAAGGCATGAGGCAAACGTCAGACCAATAGACGGCTTAATCTGTGTCTGGTTAATTCCCTCAAGCCGGTATTCCACAGGATCCTCGACTGTCGTAATGTTTTTGTGGGGGTCCCGCAGCTCATTGAGCGCTGAATAAAGGGTTGTACTCTTGCCGCTGCCGGTGGGGCCTGTAACGATGATGATGCCATGGGGCTGCTGGAGCGTCATCTTAAATTTAGCCAGTAGGTCAGGCTCCAGCCCCAGACTGTCAAGATTATGGGTGACTGCTCCCTTATCAAGGATGCGCATTACAATTTTTTCGCCATAGATAGTCGGCAGCGAAGAAACACGGACATCAATTTCTTCTTTTCCCTGGCCCCGTCTGATTTTAAAACGGCCATCCTGCGGCAGCCGCCGCTCGGCAATATCCATTTCGGAAAGTATCTTGATGCGGGCAATTACGGCCGGCTGCATTTTTCTTGGCGGCGGCACCATTTCCGTCAGTAGTCCGTCAATCCGCATGCGGATGCTCATCGATTTATCCTGCGGCTCGATATGAATATCGCTGGCTCGGCTTTTAATGGCCTGACTAAGCAGAAGATCCACAAAGCGGATCACCGGTGCATCCTGTGCCTCGGCCGCAGCGGACACTTCCATAGCCAGCGTATTTTCCATCAGGTCGTCTTCATCGCTGCTGATTTCCAATTCGACCAAGTCGCGAAGCTGCTGTTCTTCGACATCCGTTCCATGGTAGACATACTCAATGGCCCGCTGGATTTCCCGTTCCGAAGCCAGCACAACCTGAATATTTTTCTTCAGCTTGACTGAAACCGTATCAACGGCAATTACATTGAGCGGATCGGCCATTGCCACAAGAATGCGGTCGTCTTTAGCATCGACAGCCAAGCTATGGAAGCGTTTGGCAATATTTTCAGGGATTCTGCGTGCTACTTCCTTGTTAATAACAGAAAGATCTGACAGCGATATGGACTCCAGATTCAGATAAGCCGCCAGACACTGCGTCAGCTGTTCATCGTTTAGATAGGCCAGACGCACCAAATTCTGTCCCAGCCGGCCTCCGCTGGTTTTCTGGTCGTTCAGTGCTGCGGCAAGCTGCTGTTCCGTGATATAGCCGTTCTGAACCAGCCAGTCACCAAACATCTGATTCTCCTTGACGGCCAGCGGCATACCGGAATACTGCACTTGTCTGGATACGTTTGCTGTCATTTCTGGTCTGGTTTATGTTCTGTATTCATATGCTATGTTTTCTGCCGGACGGCCTGCCGAGGCTGCGGCCGTCGGTGCGGAATACTGAAACGAATCTATAAATTGTTCGAGTGTCTGTGCAAGCTTGCGGCCGTCAACAGGCTTGGTGAGAAATCCTTCAAACAAAGCTGTGATGCGGCGATGTTCATCTTCATCAAACACCTTGGCCGATAAGGCAACCATGGGGACGTGATTCTGGCGGCGAATTTGTGCCGCTGCTTCATAGCCGTCCATCGTCGGCATTTTTAAATCCATCAGTATCAGGTCATAAGTATTCTGAAGGGCTTTTTGGACAGCCTCCCGCCCATCCTGAGCTGTGTCTACGCGAACGCCCATTGCTTCGAGCATTAAGGTAATAACCGTGCGGTTGGACGGCTGGTCTTCTGCCAGCAGTATCAAAGCCGGCTCAGAGGCAGACTTCTGTGTCTCCTGCTTTGGATGGCTGTATATCGGGGACTCCTGCCGGGTGGACAATTCCAATCCTGCGGGGATTCGCAGCGTAAACGTTGAACCGCTATTCACTTGGCTGGTTACCTCTATTGTTCCGCCTATCAGATGACATAACTGCTTGGTTAAAGACAGCCCTGCCGTTACTGTCAAGCCGAGATTAAAAAGTGTTTGGACTTGTTCATTTGATTCTTCCCGCTTCTGAGCCGGATCAAAAATAGAGTCGATTTTATCTGCCTCTATGCCGATACCGGTATCTATCACATCAAAACAAACTGCCGGTTCGGCCTGACTGTCATCCAATCGCACATGAATCCGAATGGATCCTTTGCGCGTATACTTGACAGCATTGGACAATAAATTGAGGAGGCATTTATACAGATGTTCCGAATCACAAACAATAGAATCCGGCAGCTGCGGATCAAGCTGCACAGCACAGGCAAGCCCTTTTTCCCGTGCGGCTGAACGCAAGATTGCCTCCAGACGCCCAAGAAGCTCTGCCAGATCGCATGATGTTTTGGAAACCGCAATCCGGCCGGTCATTACCTGAGTCCAATCCAGTACCTCATTGACCAGTGCCGATAAACCGTTGCCGGCCTGATTGATTTCTCGCACATACTCCAATTGATCTGGACTGAGCGGTTCAGAAAGAAGTAAATCGCTGAATCCGACAATGGCGTTAGACAATGTGCGGATTTGGTAGGCCATATTGTTCATCAGCCGGCCTTTGGCATAAAATTGCGCTTCCTGCAGGGCAATCTGTTTTTGCATGGCATCGGCTGCTGGGGTATCTTTTTTGTCCTGTTGTTCTTGTGCCACAATTTAGTCCTTATGCTGTTACCGATTAAATCCGACAGTTTCCCTGCATGAATCTGTACACATACGGGTACATCTGTCTGTCGTCATAAACCGCCAGTCAATTAACTTAAAAAAACTTATTTTGAAGGGATTGAGTGAATCAAACAGACTGACTGAATCATCGAATCGCTAAAATTGCATACCGGACAGTTCGTATGCTAATGCGTGGAGGGATACGAAAGCCCAATCAAGTCCGATAATAAATCTCTAAGGGATTCTGCGGAGTTCATAATTTGTGATATTATCGCTCTCTGGCGGTCTGTAAACACGACCGGCTGATTTGCATCAAAATCGTTTGTGCCTAGTGTTTTTCCTATCGTCCGGCCAAGCAATTCAATCCCTATGCCCTCTTTAGCACTGATGCAAAGGCCGTTTGGCAGACAGTGAGGAATATTTCTATCCTTTAAAAGGTCAATTTTATTATAAATATTAATAATGGGCTTTTTTTGAGCGAAATTTGCAATTACATTTGTATTAATTGATTGAATACCGCTATCTTCCAACGCAGCAGCATCGTGCAGATGCAGAATTAAATCACAGTTTTCCAGCAATTGCTGTGTAATCTGCTGAGCATGCCGCTGAAGAGCATAATCTTGTGCCAATGAGGTATCCAATCCGGCTGTATCAATAAACTCTGCATACAGCGGTTCCATCCGGCAGACAATACTGATCCAATCCCGCGTTGTTCCGGCGATGTCCGAGACAATAGCTTCCTGCCGCCCTGCCAAGCAATTCAAAAGGGTGCTTTTGCCTGAATTGGGGGGGCCGGCTATGACGATACGTACTCCGTGAATGATCCGTCGGGCAATGATGCTGTTTGCCAAAATCTGACGGCATTCATTTTGAATTTGCTCGCGTGTCAGTATATTGACGGCATCCATCATACGGCCTGCCCACAATGTCAGACCGGCAGCAATTTGGGCTTGAAGTATCCGCACGCCGGCAATGGTATATGAAGTCTGCATCGCCAATTTGGCTTCGGCTTCAATCAAAGAGCCGGACTGCCGTCGATAGCGCCTTAAAAAAAAGGTTTCCGCTTCTGTAAGCTGTGCTCCATAGGATTGAAGCAAATTGATAATTCGCTCAACCAGCAGAGGATTTCCGTGGCAATGAATAACATAAGAATCCTTTTCTTCACATCCAACAACTGCTTCATCAATCACTTGACTGCCATCCATAATGCAGCCATATAGGACCTGCTGAAGATCTATAACGCCGGTGTCTGCAGCAGTATTCGATCGATGCTTATTAAAAGGATTTTTTCTGAAAATTTTTCCAAGTATAGTTTGCGACTCCGGTCCTTCCAGAGCAATGCTGGCAATAGCCGCCATTTTCCGGCCGGTTAATACACACACTCTGGTTTGATTGTCTATCAATTCCATAGGTCCTTCAATTTACATCACTTGCCGCAATAATGAAATAATGACATCAACCATCACTTTTCTTTTGTAAAAATTTTACAGCTTTTTATTATCCAAAACTAACTATTTTATTTAAACTTGTCCAGTCAACTTACCGATTAAAACGGTAAGTATCTGGTTTCGAACAACTTATACGGAGATCGCTTATGAACGACTATTCTGTCAGCCCGTCCGGCGAGAAATTCCCGCTTCCCAAACCCGAGGAGTACCCTGCTGAATTTAAGCGTCTCGAAACTTTAGTCTCAACCGCACGTCAAGAAGGCAAAGAAATCGTCGTGGTCATGGGTGTTGGATTTGTCGGGGCCGTAATGGCAGCAATTATTGCTGATACAGTTGATAAAAAAACCGGCAAGCCGAGTAAATTTGTCATCGGCTGCCAGCGGCCCAGTACCCGCAGCTACTGGAAAATCCCGATGCTCAACAGGGGGCAGTCACCGGTGAAAGCCGAAGATCCGCAAGTGGACCCGATGATCGCCCGATGCGTGAAGGACAAAAAAACATTGGTCGCCACATACAACAGCGACTGCCTGTCGCTGGCAGACTGCGTAGTAGTAGATGTACAGTGTGATTTCAGCAAGCGTTCGCTGGGCAACCTGCGGACAGGGGAGGCAGAGATGAAAGCATTGGAAGCTACGCTTAAGACAATCGGTGAAAAAGTACAGCCCAATTGCCTGACGCTGATTGAGACTACTGTGGCGCCGGGGACAACCGAATTTGTGGCATGGCCGATTCTGAAGAAGGCATTCAAAGCACGAGGCATTGCATCCGAACCGCTGCTGGCACATAGTTTTGAGCGGGTGATGCCCGGCAGAGAGTACGTATCGTCAATACGGGATTTCTGGCGGGTTTGTTCAGGATGCAATGAAGCCGCCAAAATCCGGGTGGAAAAGTTTCTGCGGGAAGTTCTCAATACAGAGAAATATCCGCTGACAGTCATGGACCGTCCGATTGAATCCGAAACAACCAAAATTGTTGAAAATTCCTATCGCGCAGTTATCTTGGCTTTTCTGGATGAATGGAGCTTATTTGCAGAGCGCAACGGCGTTGATTTAATCAAAGTTATCAAGGCGATCAAAATGCGGCCGACACACAGCAATATTATTTTTCCGGGCCCCGGTATCGGCGGCTACTGTCTGCCCAAAGACGGAGGATTAGGATATTGGGCATACAGGCATATTCTGGGATTCAATGATGATATTTTCAAGCTGACTACCGCCGCCATCGATATCAACGATACACGCGGACTTCATGCAGCCACCCTCACACGTGATGCTTTGCGGAATATGGGGCGCTATATAGCAGGGGCATCTGTCCTCCTGTGCGGGGCCAGCTACCGTCAGGACGTTGCAGATACGCGGTACAGCGGATCGGAAATTGTTGTTCGAAAGCTTACAGAGATGGGGGCTGATGTAAAGGTTCACGACCCGTATGTCGAACACTGGTATGAATTGGAAAAGCAGGATGAGTATCCGGCTCCGGGACATTCATGGGCACGGTTTTTCCGCAATCAGGATGATTTGGTAAATCTACGCGTCGAAAAAGACCTTCCAGCGGCATTAAAAGGGGCAGAAGCAGTAATACTGGCTGTTCCGCATGCACCCTATCTGAATCTGGAACCCGATCAAATCATCAACTGGGTCGGCGGCCCGCTGGCTGTTATTGACTGCTACGGCATCTTAGATGATGCCAAAATTCGCAGGTATTTCGAGCTGGGCTGCGAGGTTAAGGCACTCGGACGAGGCCACATCCAGCGGATTAAAGAAAGTGTGCGCAGCCGATTAAAGAAATCTTCACAATAGACAATTTGCAGATATCCTTTATTCGGACAAATCGTAAAAGGGTAAAATGCGAAAATACTGCGCCCTTTTATTAGTTCAGCAAGTCTTTCTTTGAATGGCGAATATCTGGATATTACAGATATACATATTGCATTGTATTCTTTTTCTAATCATACTTCTTGCCCTTAAAATTAAATTTTCTATAATACTATTTTGCTATGATATTGTTAGGCCAATCGAGAAATTGGAAATGAAAAAGCTAAATCTACAATCTGTTCGAATACAAGATATTATTTCTAAAGAACAGTTCGGAAGGATTGCCGCCGGCTTTTTGCGGAATTTCAAACTTCCAGTTGAGACAACAGATATAAATGGCCAAGAAATACGGTCTCTCTGCAGTTCAAACTGTCATCCGGCATTCTGTCAGCGGATTCGTCTTTCTAAAACAGGCCTGAAGCGATGCAGAGAGGACCGTGTCCGCAGTTTAAATATCTCCATTGAAACCGGTCAGCCCTACATCACTCTCTGCCATGCAGGCATTGTTTTGGGCTGTATACCAGTGATGGACGGTAATATTCCTTTGGGAGGTCTGTTTTTCGGCAAATGCCTTTGGGAACCGTTGGATGAAACCATTGAATCGGATGTACAGAAGCGTCTGCGAGGACTTCATATCCATGAGAATGAAATTCGTCAGACGCTGCTGAAGGTTCCGGTGGTCTCGGCCCGGCGTATTCACGAGGCCTCAGAATTTCTTTACGTTCTGCTGTATCAGACAGCCGATCTGGATCCGCAGGTCATTCAGTGGCGGCGGCAGCGTTCGATGCAGCAGGCCCAAATCAGCCAAACCATCCAAGAAACCAAACTACTGGACTCGGATGAGGTCTATCCGTATGAGCTGGAATGTCAGCTTATCGGCAAGGTCAAAATCGGCGACCGAACGGGGGCCAAAGAAATATTGAATTCCCTGTTAGGCCGCATTTTGTTTCACAATCCCGGCAATATCAATCTCCTCAAAGCCCGTCTGGTCGAACTGCTTAGCGTATTGAGCCGAGCGGCAGCCCAGGGCGGCGTGGATATCAACCTGCTGCTCAATAAAAATATGGATTATATCAATAAAGTTTTGGCGCTGGATACACAGGAAGACATCTGCATCTGGATAAGCCACGCCCTCGATGAATTTATCGAAAGCGTCTACAATTCACAGGATGCCCAAAAGATGTCCCAGCTCAAGCCCGCTATTGAGTTTATGCAGTACCACTATTCGCAGCCGCTGACGCTGGCAGATATCGCCAAAAGCGCCCATTTGAGCGTATCGCGTCTGGCCCACCTTTTCCGCGAACAGATGGGCGTTACGATTGTGGACTATCTGACCAGTATTCGCATCCAGCATGCCAAACGGCTGCTGCTGACCTCTGAGAACAACTGCACCCGTATTTGCTACGAAGTCGGCTATAACAACCAGAGTTATTTTACCCGCGTTTTCAAGCAGCTTGTCGGCATGACACCGCGGGAATTCCGCCGGCAGAACAAGCGATAAAAAAACCCCGGCTTAACAGCCGGGGTCTTGTTCAATGGGTGCCGCTGCTGTATCCCTGACAATTTAGAGCGATTTAAGAGCGTCCACGATATCCTGTGCAACACGAAAAACAGTTCCATGGCGTGTACCTGCAGGAAATGACAGCTGGCTAGTAATATCGGTCCAGGCCTTCAGGTCCAGTGAAGCCGTTGCCTCCATTCGCCCTCGCGTATAGGCATCATAGTACAGATACCACTGTCCGCCAGCCTTTACAGCTGAGGGTCCTTCTACCCAAGCTGGGGAAATCGATTCGGAAGCAGGTCCCCAGGGTCCTGCGGCAGAGTCACTGAAAGCCATACGGATGTTTTTCTGGGCAATCGGCACTTTGGTCTCATTTTTAAGAAACATCACATAACCAGCGCCATGCTTGGCGATGAAGGCATCGATGCAGTTAAAACCGGGATCATAAAACAGGGCTGTATTGCTATAGGTTACAAAATCCTGCGTAGAAACATAGTAAATGCGATGGTTGTTGTCATCGCTGGGATTATAGGTCTCTGGAAATGCGCCGTCGATTGTGGTGGACCAAAAGATGAGAAAACGGTCCGTTGCCTCATCGTAAAAGATCTCTGGAGCCCAGCAGTTTTTGGCATTCGGCTCATGGGCCATCACAGGCAGAAATATCTGCTCCGACCAGTTGATCAAATCGGGCGAATGGGCAATGCCAATGCCCTTATCCCACCAGCCGGTTGTCCAGACAAGATGAAACATTCCATCGGGGCCTTGACAGATGCTTGGGTCGCGCATCAGCCGGCTGCCGACCTGCGGAGCAAGAAATGATGTGTCGCCTTTCAAGGCAGTAAACACCAGGCCGTCTTGACTGTATGCCAGATGAAGCCCATCTTCGCCGTTATTGCGAAACGAACTGTACAAAAACGCTGTCTTGTGCGGTTTGGACGTCCGGACCGTAACCACAGCAGCCGCATAACCCGGCATCTTAAACCGCAATGTCTGGTCATCCAGACCAACCACCTTGGCTTCAACACGAACTGCATGCGGATTAGCCAATGTGTTGCGGGCATACAAACTGCCCGGCGCCACATAATGCATATAGGCCGATTCAGCCGTAAAGGACGGATCGATTTCAAAGGCGACCGATTTGCTATCTGCATCCGGATTAACAATTCGGATATACAGTGTTTTTTCGTCTGCTGAAAGAGCTGAAACCACATTAAGATTGGTGTCTGTCCCGTTGGTTTGGACGCACAGAGGAGCGTAATGGTCATGCCACAGCTTCATAACAATATAATTCGGAGCGGCAAACCAGCCGGTATGGTCAAAGTTGATAAAGGCATTATCCCATCCGGAAGCCGACGTATGCCGCAAGAAGAGAGCCGGACCGCCGATTTCAAAAACATCTCCGGTGCGCTCAAAAGCATTCAGCAGGCCGCCAGCATACAAGCCGGTCCGCCAGTCGGTGCTCTGGGCATTCCATTCCGACATATAAATCTTCAAATCCGGATTGGCGGAGGCGGCAATATAGGCAGCCAGTTCTTTGATAAAGGCTTCATAGCTGCGGGGTCCCTGCTTATAGTTGTCCGGCGATTCGTAATGGTGCGTGCTAATGTAGTCAATCAGCACGGCACAGTTATCAATCAGCGTACGGTTCCAGGACTGATCATAGCTGCCGCTGCCGCAGGCAATCAGCTTGACAGGAACGCCCAGCTGTTCGGCCTTGATCCGCATTGCCGGCGCAAACAGCTGGACTTTGGCAATATAGTTGGTTATGCCGCCGCCCCAGCTGGTTGACCATGTTTCATTATCGATTTCCCAGTACGTTACATTGTACGGCTCCGGATGTCCATTCGCAGCACGGACAGCGCCCCACGGCGTATCGACAGGACCATTGCAGTACTCCATCCAGTCCAAGACATCCTGAAGGTATTGTTCTTCGGTCAGCTTATAAGGAATCGCCACACCGCAGGTGCCGTTCAGCAGGCCGGTGTTGACACAAATGAGCGGTTCGGCGCCGATGCGTCGGCACATTCGCAGGAATTCATCTGTCCCGTAGGAGTTGGTATCCTGATCATCCCACAGACTGATGGGGTACTTGCGGCGCTGATGCTGCGGGCCGATGCCGTCTTTCCAGAAATACGCAGACGCGTAGCAGCCGCCCGGCCACCGGATAATCGGCGGCCGCAGCTCTTCCACAGCCGACAGCAGATCCGGCCGATACCCGCCGACAGAGGCGGCATCCTGTCCCATCAGGCTAATCTGGTCAATTTTAACCGTACCGGCACCCAACAGAGTAATGCGGAGCATCCCCTGATTGGTTGAGCCGGCAGAGTCTATTTGAAACGGATATTCCGCCCAGTCAGCCGAAGGGGCCGGAAGAATTGCCTGTCCGAGAACGGTCGTATTGTCCAGCAGCTCCACTTTGAGACCTGCCGGCAAAGACCCCTTCATCCACAGAGAACCGTTGTATTTCTGCGGAATAAATTTGAAATTGTTCTGCATCAGGCCGGCAGCGGAGCCGTCACCAATAATCTGCACAGCATAGCTGTCATTGAGAGCATCGGTTGTCATCGTCGCCTGCGCTGTTCCGAAAACCGACCAGAACGCCGCTCCAAAGGCCGTTCCGGGAAGGTCCGGCAGACCGCTGAATAAAATTGCCGAATCGGGAATTTGGGCAACCTGAATATTGCGGAATCGGGCCTGGGTAGCCCATGTCCCCACACCCACTTGTCCGGTCAGATGAGGATTGCTGGAATCTGTAAAGCTGATAATCAAAACATTATCTAAATAAATGCTGTAGGTATTGCCTTGACAGCGAATACGGATGGAGTACCACTGTCCTGTATTAATGCTGCCGTTAACAGTTGTTCCGGAAACCGTGCTTCGGCTGCCGTTAATTTCCTTCTCGACAGCATGACGGACATTGCCCCATCCGCCGAGATTGAGCCAGTAAAAATTATCGCCGTCGGCATAGCGGAACGGAATAAGAAAGCCCTCGCTGCCCCCGTCCTTTCGGGCCTCAAGGGTCAATTCATAATCGCTCCAGCCTGTATCGCCAAAAGGCAGGCGCACATCGGTTGACAAACTGGATTGAATAAGCTGATTATCCTCAATCGACCAGATGCCGCCGCCTGAATCGCTCATTTCAAAGCTGCGGTTCCAAACCAGTTCACCCCATAGGCCGCCATTGACCGAATGGTAGATATGTTCCAGAAAATGCCCATAGATTTTCTCGTCAATCGTGTTGGCAATATTGGCCGTGTTGACAAAAAACGGCTGGTCTGAACGCTGAATGGAGCGGGCATAGGTGGTTTCATTGTACGTCCATGTATTCATCAGCCAGTCTGTCGCAAAATCCGTCAGATTGAGCGGGGCATCGGTTATCAGCCACAGTCCTGCTAAAACAGCAAAGTCTTCCAGATCGACTTTGCAGTTGAAATCATAATCCGTTTCAAGATAGCCCCAGACGCCGCAGGCATCTTCTTCGATGTAAACAGCCACATCGCGGATGGATACGCCATTAAATTTCGGATCGGTGCTTTGAACTGAATGCCCAATGTATTCAATATCAGCCAGCAGTGCCCCTGCATCGGCGACACCCACTGTAATGGTGCGGGGCTGGTTCCAGTCTGCACTGGTAAAGGTTATCGTCAAGCTCTGGCCGCTTCCATTTCCCACCGTCAGACCGGCGGGGGGCGTAATCGTCACCGTGACATCACCGGCCGGGGCTTCTTTCAGAACAATGCTGTAATCATCCGTATACACCAGATCTTGCTTGAACAACAGGGTTTTGCCGTCAGATTCGTTCAGTAAAATAGGATTATAGCCAAGAAATTCATTCGGCGCTAAAACGGTATCGCTGAAACGGACATTATCAAAATACCCTGTAATATGATCGGTAAAACTGTTATTGTACCAGCCCCTGCCGAATGTCCAGTTTGCACCGGAAGCAGCCAGCGCATTCTGGGCGGGCGTCTGGGAGGAAATGTCCAGCGAACCGACAACCTGATAGCCGCTGCCGTCCAGTTTATCGCAATACATCGTCAGCTCTGCCCCATCGCTGGTTACAGCCAAATGATACCAGCGCCCGGCTTGGACTGTAAAGTTGGAATCCAATATCCAGCGCTGTCCGCCGACGGATTCATAATTGATGCGAAAGGCCCCATTGACATTGTTTTTCTGCAGATAGAAATCCGATTCCGGCTCTCCGTGGCTTGCTCCGTCGCGGCCGATGAGGGTTTCCCAACCGGAAATATCATCCAGCCGTGCTGAAATTTCGATAGTCCATGCCTGCGGCGACCATCCGTTAATAACGGAATTGGTTGTATAGCCGTCCTGACTGCCGTTGCAATAGGCGCCTAAGCCGCTGCCGTCAGGTGTTTCGGCTGTAAACGACGGGCCGTATGTCGTATTGTAGCCGCGCATGACATAGCCGTTGACAATATCGACCGAGCCGCGTCTGGGCATATTGTAAAAAGGCAAACCTGCCGTACCGTCCTCAAAATTCCAATGGGCAATCGTCGCTGCCGATGCCGGCTGAACAAATAAAACAGCTGCAACGAGCAGGACAATACCGAAATAAGAACCAGACTTCATTTTAACCCCCGCAATGCAGATTTATAAAATAGCATATAAGCAAGCCACTCCGGCAGGAATAATCCTGCCGGAGTGGAGCCCAAACACATACACATTCTGAAGCGTAAATTCCAATCCCGCTGATTACGGGCAGGCCGTTGCCGGATAAAGACCGCAATCCAGCCATGTTGCTGCCATTATTGCCAGATCACCGAGATCTTCGATACAGTTGTTGTCATAATCATAGACCGGCTTGCTCAGACAGAACGTGCCCACTATATCATAATACATCTGGGCGATTTCGTCGGCTGTCAGCCCGTAGTTGTAAATCCGCACATCGTCCATTCGGCCCTGATACAGCGAATCGCCGTACCATTCGCTGCGTCCGATGAAGCAGTTGGTTCGGGTTACGATGTTGGGCAGATTGATTGTCCCTGTCACAAGCGGTCTGCCGTTGCGGTAGATGGTCGCATTGTTGGTCGCATTCTTATTGACCGTTACGACCAAAAACTGCCATTCGTTCAGGGTAATCCCGCCGGAAGGTGTTGTAATCGAAGTATTATTGGATGGATTGGTATTGTCATTTTCCAGACGCACGGTTGTACCGGTACCAACACGGGTAAAGTAAATGCTGTTGTTGGCGCCGTTGGTCCCGTTGCCAAATTCCACAATGCGTGCCCAGTTGGCCGCTGCTGTGGGATAGACCCATGCCCCAAAGGTCAGCCCTTGGCTGAAATCGGAGAAGCCATCGGGCAGGTCCACATACGGATCAACTGTATTGGTCGGGTTGCTGATTCCTGTTCCTGTAAAGGAAACAGCCTGTCCCATAGCCTCGTTGACGCTGGGTACATAGGCGATCGTAGCTGCTGCCCCGCTGGGGGTCATCACGGTTCCATGCATATTATTGCCGGAACTGTCGTTGGTATTGCCTTCAAACTGATACCACGCCAGAAGCCGCTTGACCACAATCGCCCCATTGGACGAATTGACGGATCCGCCGCTGTTGGTGGCCCGTGCATAGTATTGGGCTTCGTGAGCCAGCGAGATATTGCTGATTGTCAAGGTGCTGGTTGTTAATTCTCCATTGACGGTTTGCTGAATTGATACATCCGGATCAGCTGTGGTAATCTCCACATCGGGGGTGCCAACCTTGAACCACTGGATTGTACGGGTCAGCGGCAGCGTGCTGCTGCAGGTGGCCGTCAAAACAGCGCTTTCGCCGGGGAAGGCGCCTACCCGGCCGGGATTGACGCTAAAGACAGGCGACGGCGGGACTGTGGTGAAATTCCAGATCGGTCCGGTATAAACCGTGGTTCCGACAACCGCGTCCACACGCCAGTAATACTTGGTCGTGTACGCCAGCGGACCGGCAATCGCCTGCGACTGGGCAGTCGTCGTATAGTCCGGGGTCCGGGGCTGATTGGGATCAACCAGATTCGGATCGGTTGTAGGTCCGTAAATCTGATAAGAATCCGCTGTGACGCCGGCATTAATGAACTGCCAGCTCAAAGTCGGCGAACGCTGTGCATTCACTGACCGATGGCCGGGAGACGGATTGCCCAAATCGTACATCGTGTGCAGGAACTGGTCGGGCGTCAATGCCGCATCGCTGAACCGCACATCATCAATGTTGCCGATGACAAAGTCGACGTTGCCGCCATTGTACCAGCCGCGGCCGAAGGTCCAGACAAAATTGCCCTGTGCTAAAGCGTTATTCGTTCCAGAAAAAGCTCTGGAACCAACCAGCTGGTAGCCGTTGCCGTCAATTTTATCAACATACATCTTAACGGTAGTTCCATCCGAGACCACAGCAATATGGTACCATTTTCCGGCTTCGACCACAAAATCTGAATCGAGAATAAAGCGTTCCCCGCCAACCGTGCCGAAGTTGATGCGCCAGCGGTCGTCGATGTCATTTTTCTGCAGATAGAAATCCGCCTCAGCCACACCCAGTGAAGAGCCGTTCCGGCCGATCACCGTCTGCCAGCCGGACAAGGAATCCAATTTTGCAGAGACTTCAATTGTCCAGACAAGCGGCGACCACGTATTGATGGCATCAGCGCCGGCTGTGTAGCCGTCTTTGCTGGCTACCGGATAACGGGCGCTGGTTCCATAACCGGTCGGGGTATCCCCTAACGCAGAAAAAGACGGACTGTTGTTGGCAGTCCCGGACGCCCAACCCCACATATGGTAGCCGTTTCCAGAAAGATCGCGTGAAGCAATCGCCGGAGCCGTACCCGGATTCATTACTGTTTCTGGTGTGCCGTCCTCGAAATCATACCACAGCAACGTTGCTGCTGATGCCCCTATTGACAAGGAAAGCATCAGAGCAATTACAACTGCTGAATTCAATTTTTTCATAAGTTATACCTCCAAAACTCATATGCTGTTTTCAAATCCGATTTTCAACATTCAGAAAGGATACCCTTAATTCGGGCAGTCCGATGCCGGGTACAGACCGCAATCCAGCCACTGTGCTGCAAAGATAGCAAAGTCTGCCAAATTGAACAAGCAGTCGTTGTTGAGGTCATAGGTCGGTCTGGTGCGGCAGTACGGTGCGCCCGTATCAGCCACATACCGGTCGGCCACTTCATCCGGCGTCAGAGCATAGTTGTAGATGCGTATTTCATCCAGAAGCCCGTTGTAATAGGCGTCAGCCGCCCAGTTGCTCTTGCCGATATAGTTGTTTATACGGGTTACCACATTGGGAATCTGAACGGTACCGGTAGCAATCTGCAGCCCATCCTTGTACAGCCGGCAGCTTCCGCTGGCGTCCATTGTAATCGTAAACATCTGCCAAGCATTCAGAGCAATTGTATTGGTGCGGGAAACCGTACCGGAGCTGGTTGAGCCTTTATAAATGGTGTACTGCAGTGTTGCGGATGTCCCATTGCGGGCAAAATAGATGTTGTCGGCATTGGCCCCATTGCCAAACTCAAGGAAACGTGCCCAGTTGGCAGCCGAGCGCGGATAAGCCCAGACGTTGAAGGTCAAACCGCCTACAAAGTCGGCAAATCCGTCGGGCAGATCAACATAGGTATCGGTAGCGCCGCTCAAATCAAGGGCTTGTCCTACCTTGCCGGCTGCATAGGTCAGATTTCCAACCGCTGTGCCGTGATAGCCGGTGCCGGAGGCATCCGTCAGATTGTTTTCAAACGGCCAGTAGGCAATGAGCTTCTTGAGGACAATCTTGGCCGAAGATGAAACCGCTGAGCCGCCTGCATTGGTTGCCTTGACATAATAGCTGGCTTCCCTTGCCGCATCCACATTAGCAATGCTCAGCGTTGTAGTCGTCAGGTCGCCTACGGTAACAGTCTGAATAGACACATCGCCGCCGGCGGTAACTTCTACATCCGGCGTGCCGACCTTGTACCAGCGGACTGCATCGGTAAGCGGAGTTAAGCTCTGGCAGGTTGCCGTCAGCTCAGCTGTCTGGCCTTCAAACACATACGCGGATACCGGATTGACGGTAAAAGCCGGGAATGCAGGAATTGATGTAAAGGTCATTCCCGCACCCTGATAGGTGGTTAAATCGGTTGCAACTGTATCAACGCGCCAATAATATACCTTGTTGTTAAGCAGTTTCTGCGCAGACGGAACCGTATAGCTGGGGCTTGCCAGATTGGTTACGACCAGCGTGCTGATGCCGCTGACATCAGAGCGGTTGGGGTCCATAATATTGGGATCTGTCCCCAGATAAAGATTGTAGGACAATACATCAACATTGGCTTCAGGCGTCCACGAGAGCGTGGGCGTTACCGGAACCAGCGTCTGGCCGTAAATCGGATTATGACTCCGAATAACCAGCGGATACGCATTGTTTTCCCCGAAATGATTTGTAAAGCGCACTTCACCGGGATTGAGGGCCTTGTCATAAATGCGGAATTCGTAAATAGACCCATTCAATTCGGGGTCACCCGGATAGACGGCACTTCCCAGATAGGCAAAATTGTTATGCAGGCCTGACAAGGGCATCGAAACAGCCGTATTGGAGGCGGCTAAAACCCCGTTATGATAGATACGCATAGCGCTCAAGCCGCCTGACCCGCCGCCGGCTTCATACACGCATACAATATGGTATTTGGTGGCAGATGTAAGAACGGGTCCATCTACCAGCTGTTCGCCTGTTGACCAGCTGGGGAAACCATTGGTCGAAATAGCCAGTCGGGAACGGCCGGGGCCGGAAGGCGTGTAAAACAAACAATAGCCGCCGTCTCCACCGGAGGTATCGCCGAAGTCAAACACCCGCGTCCAGCCGCTGAGCCCATTGTCCATAAACCACGCTTCAATCGACACACTGGTATAGGTATTGATCGCTATCCCGGGACCATCCAGCACTGCACGAGCACCGGGCGA
>ERZ795052.601-NODE-601-length-54120-cov-6.409359_pt1 | contig 54120 bp, 20 predicted proteins | sample MGYA00375136_ERZ795052 | MGnify/ENA primary metagenome ERZ795052 (study PRJEB30181, sample SAMN05720156) | activated sludge metagenome | isolation source: Anaerobic digester | place: Japan | collected 2015-05-26 ... | reverse complement strand
TTTCTGCAAAGAAAAAGCCTAATACAAATTGTATTAGACTAATGCTTCTTATATGGCGGAGAAGCCGGGATTTGAACCCGGGCTACGTTTCTCACGTACTACTCCCTTAGCAGGGGAGCCCCTTCGGCCTCTTGGGTACTTCTCCATAGCCGATTTTTTATTGCCGTTTCGGGTTCTAAAATTTTCAAGATAAAAAACCTCAAAACAGCTTGTTTATGATAGCATATAGCGAAATGTATGTCAATTGTTCATTAAGGTTTCCAAAATCCATTTATTGACGGTTATTTCAAGGGCGGTATTGGCGTGTAACCGGCTTGCAAAGTCTGCAAATACGGGCAAAAAGCGTTTGATTACTAGCTTTATGTTCGAAATTGCCGCTACGCAGGGTTTTTTAGCTTTTTCGGCGAGGTCGGCTTATTTTTCGGTGGAAAAGTCGATGCTGCCGCTTGGCGAAACCGTCAGAACGACCGTGCCCGAAACGTCGGTGCGGTATACCGACATAGTGAGGCTTGCGTATCTGTCCAACACCTCGGCGTCGGGATGGTTGTAGGAGTTGTTCTTGCCGCAGGAGATGACGGCGTATTCGCAATCTACAAACTCCAAAAACTCTTCCGAAGAGGAGGTCTTGCTGCCGTGATGGCCGGCCTTTAAAACATCGCAATCCAGGCTTTCTGCGCGGAGGACATACCTTTCTTCGGCCTCCTCGGGGGCGTCGCCGGTAAGGACGATTCTTCGGCCCTTATACTCGAGCACGCCTATCGGCGAAATCTCGTTTTTGGCTTCGGCGTTATTCAATCTGTTTTGCTGCCAATCCTCGACGGTGGGGCAATAAAAAGTCAGGGTATAATCCGCGCCCGAGATGGTCACAACGCCGATATTTAAGCGTATTTCGGCGCCTTCCTCCAAGCAAACCGCGTTGAAGAAGGCGGCGTAGACCGCCGTTCCCAAGGTGTCCTCGTCGGTAAAGCGCGCCAGCGTCGCCGAGGAAATATCGGGGCTGACCGAGGAATGCGACGCCCTTACATTGGGAACAAAAAAGCAGTCCACGTCAAAATCGGTGTAAGCCGAATTTTTGGGCGCGATTACGTCGTCGAGATAGTAGCAGTGGTCGCTGTCGCCGTGCGTCAGCATGAGATAGTCTATTTTCTTAGCCGGCAAATGCTCGTTTAAATAGTTTAAGAGATAATCCAGCCGCTCTTTGTTATTTGAGCTGTTGCCGGCGTCAATCAGCATCGACTTGCCGTCGGGGAAGATAATCAGAATGGCGTCGCCCTGCCCAACGTCGATAAAGTGAACCTCAAGCCCGCCGCCGCCCTCTTCGCCCTCGTTTCTGTTGAAAAACGCGACGATATCGGAAAACTCAATGACGCCCGCGCCGATAAGCGCCCCTAAGACAATAGCCGCCGCGATAACCAGAACTATAGCGACAATAATGATTTTTTGATTTTGTGCTTTTTTAGATTTAGCTCTCTTTGCCATTGCCCCCGCCCTTGCGCAGCCCGCGCGCGCTTTATAAATCTTAAACCTATAATATCAATATATTACCATATAATAATATCTGTTTGGCAATTGTTTTGGAACTGTTTGGGATAAAAAAGATAAATTCAAATTATGCGGGCGCAAAGAAAAAACTGACTTGATAAATGAAAATTTTATTTAGAATTAATTAAATTGAAAAGGCGGCTAAAACCTCTCATAAATGAATTTTTAGGCCTTGATTTTTTTTAAAACAACTATATTTTGTGTCCTAAAAATCCTTGACGCCCATATATTGTGGTGTTACAATATCAAGTGCACGGAATCGGGGGAATGAAATAGCCGGTCCCTAACACAAATGAGAGGAGTGAAAATTATGATAATCAAAATTCTCAAAAGAGACGGAAGAGTAGAGTTCTTCGACAAGGAAAAGATTGTTAACGCCATATTCTCGGCGGCGCGCGCCTGCGGAGGGCGCGACCGCGCGCTTTCCGAGCGGCTGGCCGATATGGTTGTCAAGGCGGCCGAGGCGAAATACGTCGACACCATTCCCACCGTCGAGGACATTCAGGACCTCGTTGAAAAGGTGCTGATTGACGAGGGACACGCCCAGACCGCCAAGGCCTACATTCTCTATCGCGAAAAGAGGCGCGACGCCCGCCGCATTAACGCGCTCATCGACGAGACGACCGAGCTTTTCAACGACTACCTCGACGAGACCGACTGGAACATTCAGGAAAACGCCAACATGCAAAAGAGCGTTAACGGCCTCAACAACTACGTCCGCGAGCATTTCACCAAGCGTTACTGGCTCTATAAAGTCTATCCCGAAGAGGTTAGGAAAGCGCACGAGACGGGCGCCATCCACATTCATGACCTCGGCTTTTTCGGGCCTTACTGCGCCGGCTGGGATACCCGCCAGCTTCTCTCCGAGGGCTTCGGCGGCGTGCCCGGCAAAGTCGAGTCCAAGCCCGCCAAGCACCTTAGGACCTTCCTCGGCCAACTCGTCAACTCCACCTTCACGACGCAGGGCGAAACGGCGGGAGCGCAGGCATGGAGCAGCATCGACACCTATTGCGCGCCCTTTATCCGCTACGACAACATGACCTATGAGCAGGTCAGACAATCCTTGCAGGAGTTCGTCTTCAACATCAACGTGCCGACGCGCGTAGGCTTCCAATGCCCCTTCTCCAACCTCACCTTCGACATCAAGGTGCCGGCTACCTTAGCCGACCAGCCCGTCATAGTGGGCGGCGAATATAAGGAGGAGTGCTACCGCGACTTCCAAAAGGAGATGGATATCTTCAACTTGGCGTTCTGCGACGTCATGCTGGCAGGCGATGCCAAGGGCCGCGTTTTCACTTTTCCCATTCCCACCATCAACGTCACCAAGGAATTCGACTGGGACAGCCCGGTGATTGACGCATTCATGGAGATTACTGCCAAATACGGCATACCTTACTTCGCCAATTATGTCAACAGCGACCTTTCGCCCGAGGACGCCGTCTCGATGTGCTGCCGCCTGCGACTCGACGTTTCCGAGCTCAGAAAGAGGGGCGGCGGACTGTTCGGCAGCAACCCGCTGACGGGCTCCATCGGCGTCGTCACCATCAACCTGCCCCGAATCGGCTATCTCGCCCAAACCGAGGCCGACTTTTTCGAGAGAGTCAGAAACATGGCCAACCTCGGCAAGGTATCGCTGGAGCTCAAGCGCAAGATAATCGAAAATCAAACCGACCGCGGGCTCTATCCCTATTCGGCGCACTATTTGAGAGGCATCAAGGCCAAGATGGGCGAATACTGGGCCAATCACTTCAACACCATCGGAATAGTCGGCATGAACGAGGCCATTCTGAACTTCATGGGCAAAGATATAACGACCGACGAAGGCCAGGCGTTCGCCGTCAAGCTGATGAACTATCTCCGCGAAGTGATGGTTGAGTTCCAAAAGGAAACCGGCCACAACTACAACCTTGAGGCGACTCCCGCCGAGGGCACCACCTACCGCCTTGCGCGGCTCGATAAAAAATATTATCCCGACATCATCACGGCAGGCGTCAACGACGTCTACTACACCAACTCGGCGCAGCTTCCGGTCGGCTATACCGACGACATCATGGAGACGGTCAGGCTTCAGGACGAAATCCAGTCGCTCTATACCGGCGGCACCGTCCAGCACTTCTATCTCGGCGAGCGGATTTACGATAAAGAAGTTTGCAAAAAGCTCATCAGAAAAGTGTTCACGATGTCCAAGATGCCCTACATCTCGATTACGCCCACCTTCAGCGTCTGCAACAACCACGGCTATATCGCGGGCGAAAAATTCAAGTGCCCCGAATGCGGCGAGCCGACCGAAGTTTACAGCCGCGTCGTTGGGTATCTGAGGCCTGTTCAAAACTTCAACAAGGGCAAGAAGGAAGAATACCGCGAGCGCGTCAAATACGTCATCAGAAACGAGCAGCTTCAATAAGCCCTCCCCGATTTAAAGAAAACTCCTCTTTTAGTTAAAAAAATCCCGCGTTTGCGGGATTTTTTGTTTTCATTTTAGATTTGTGAAAATAAGTTTGGCGGTTGCTTTAATTGCCTCGAACTTTGGTGTTGACGTATTTATTCGCCACTCCCGCTGCCCAATTTAACATTTCCTTAGTGTGCGGCGGCGTTTTGCAGAACTCGGTAGGGTTGTATTGCTGAAGAAAATAGCGCTTGGCGCCCGCAATCAGCTTGGCAATCTCCTCGATATCTGTGGGCGTGAGCTCGGGATAGAAGGTGGTGCGGAACTCATGGTCTACGCCGCTTTCCATAATCAGTTTTATGCTCGAAAGCGCGGCGGAGCCGTCGGCGCCCGGCGAGATGAGCGGATATTTTTCAATCGGCGCCTTAATGTCCATGGCGATATAGTCAAGCTTGCCGCGCTCAATAAGGCCTGCCAGCACCGAAGGCCGGAGGCCGTTGGTGTCGAGCTTGACTTTAAGCCCCAGCGCGCGCACCTTGTCGACGAACTCTTCCAAGCCCTCTTGCAGCGTGGGCTCGCCGCCGCTGATTACCACGCCATCCAAAAAGTTCGCCGCGCGGGCTATCTTTTTCAAAATCTCATCCTCGTCAAAAAGAGGGGGATTTTCCAAAATGCCGCGGTTGTGGCAGTAGCGGCAGCGGAGGTTGCAGCCGGGCGTAAAAACAACCGCGGCGATGTTGTCGCCGTAGTCGATAAACGAATTGGGATTGTAGCCCGCCACCTTCATTTTTTTATTTTTTACCTTGAAAATTTACCAGCCTTGAACTAGCTTTCTGTTCAAGACCATTTTTGTTTCAATCAGTTTTTTGCCTCAAATTCTTTAGCTTGAAAGTTTCTTTAGCTTGAAAGTTTCTTTAGCTTAAAAGCTTCTTTAGCTTTCAATAAGCTTTTAGTTTACAATCAGTTCCCGATGCAAACTATCTTTTACCTTAAGCCTATTCCAATATTGCGCGGATACGGCGGACGCCTGCCGACGAGCTCTGTTCTTTAGTGATTTTGAACTTGCCGAGCTCGCCTGTGCGCGCGGCGTGCGGCCCGCCGCAGATTTCCTTGGAAAAGCCTATGGAGTAAACCTTGACCATCTCGCCGTAGCGGCTTTCAAAGACGCCGATTGCGCCGCTGTCCTTCGCTTCGGCAACGCTCATTTCCTCGCAGACAACCGAACTGTCTTTTTTGATTTCCTCGTTGACTAACCGTTCGACTTCGGCAATCTCCTCATCCGTCATCGGCCGCTCGAACTGAAAGTCAAAGCGGAGCCGCTCCGCCGTGATGTTGGAGCCGCGCTGTTCCACCTCGCTTCCCAAAACTTGCTGAAGCGCCTTATGCATGAGGTGCGTCGCGGTGTGCAGCCGCGCCGTGAGTTCGGTGTTGTCGGCAAGCCCGCCCTTGAACTTCTGCTTGGCGCCCGCCTGCGACTTTTTCTGATGTTCCGAAAAAGCGGCTTGATAGCCCGCTACATCGACCGAAAAACCGGCTTCCTTGGCGAGCTCCTCGGTGATTTCCAAAGGAAAGCCGTAGGTGTCGTAGAGCCGGAACGCCGTTTTGCCCGGAATGACCTTAGTCGGGATATATTTTACCACCTTTTCAAATTCCTTGAGCCCCTGCTGGAGGGTGGCCGAGAAGCGCTCCTCCTCGCGGTCGAGCTCGGAGCGGATTTTTTCGGCGTTTTTGCCGATATCGGGGTAAATATCCTTATATTTTTCGATATAGAGCGCGGCCAGCTCGCTCGGCGCGCCCGCCGCCAAATTCAATTTTCTTCCGAAGCGGACGGCGCGGCGGATGAGCCTTCTCAGCACGTAGCCTTGGTCGATGTTGGAGGGCGTGACGCCGTTTTTATCGCCCAAAATGAAGACGGCCGTTCTGATGTGGTCGGCGAATATCCGCATGGCGCGCTTTATTTCTTCGTCGGAAGTGCAGCTAAGCCCCGACATCTCTTCCAGCTTCTTTATGGCAAAATCGAAAAGGTCGGTTTCGTAGCCCGAGTTCAAACCGTTCAATATGGTGATTGTCCGCTCCAGCCCCATGCCGGTGTCGACGTTGGGACGCTCGAGCTTAACATATTTGCCGTCCGCCGTCTTGTTGTATTCCATAAAGACGTTGTTCCAAATCTCGAGGTAGCGGCCGCAGGAGCAGGCGGGAGAGCACTCGGGCGAGCAGGGCGGGCGGTCGGTGATTACAAACATCTCGGTATCCGGTCCGCAGGGGCCGGTCAAGCCGGCAGGCCCCCACCAGTTGTTTTTGGCAGGAAGGTAAAAGATGTTTTCCATTCCCAGCGAACGCCAGATGCCCGCGCTCTCTTCGTCGCGCGGCGCGTTGCCGTCGCCCGCGAACACCGAGACGGCAAGTCGCGCTTTGTCGATTCCCAAAACGCCGGTCAAAAACTCCCAGCTCCACGCTATCGCCTCTTTTTTAAAGTAGTCGCCGAGCGACCAGTTTCCCAGCATCTCGAAAAAAGTAAAATGCGAATCGTCGCCAACCTCGTCGATGTCGCCCGTCCTTATGCAGACCTGAACATTGGTAAGCCGCGTTCCCGCGGGGTGCTTTTCTCCCAAAAGATAGGGCACAAGGGGATGCATTCCCGCCGTCGTAAACAGCACGGTGGGGTCGTTTTCGGGAATCAGCGACGCCGAGGGAATGACGGCGTGGCCGCGCTTCTTAAAGAAGTCTAAATACGCTTGTCGCAGTTCGCTTGAACTCAGTTTTTTCATATAGGTAACCCTTTTATAGTAAAGAATTAAACTCTTTTTGGCTTTGTAACCTTATTTTAATGTTTCTTGTTTGTTGATTATCCACTAATTTCCGGCCGCTTTTTCGGGGTTATTTTCTTAAGTCCCCAAAAGGCGGTTAAACATGGAAGCGGCGCGCCAATTCGGACTTTATGGCATTAAAATTGGCGGTTAAACCCATGATTATGACGGTTCCACAAGAGGACGCGCAAATTATGCTGGGAAGCAGAATCTCCTCTTTAAACGCCAGATGGAAGAAAATCGGCATCATTCCGAAGATGGAAACCGCCATCATATACATGGCGTAAGCGCCCGCGCTTTTGGCGTTGGCGGAGAGCGCGCCCATCAATATGCCACCCAGCATTAAAAAAACGGGAATGGCGTAGGTGTAGGCCCAGTTGGTGTTGGGCGTCAGCCGCTGCACCGACATAATGAGCGCCGTCAAAAGCAGCATGGCGCCGAACAGTTTGCTGCCGGGATGGCTGTTGCTGTAAAGGATATAGCGGGCGGCGACGAAGACGATAAACAGCGCGATAATGGCTGTGAAGCTCCACGGCAGTGCGGGATCGTAGGCGTAGTTTATGGCAATGAGCAGCGCCGAAAAGGCAAAAAAGGCGATTAGATAGACGCCCCAAAATGAAATTTTGCGCCAGCGTCTGACTTTGTCGACCCGCGCGAACAAAGCTTCGCCCGCCGTGCCTTCGGCCTTGCCGCCGCAGAGCGGACAGGAAGTTGAGTCGCCCTCTATATTGACATTACAAAAAGAGCACCTCATACCAACTCCTCTCTCAAGTTGCCTTGAACGGTGACGTTGACGCCGTCGGCGGCCAGCGCCGAAAAGAATTTCTGCTCAATCGCAGCCGATTTGGTGAGTCTCGAAAAAGCCACGGCGAGTTCGCCGTTGGTCGTCGCAATCGCAACGTTGTGCGCAGAGTTTCTCGAAACGTTGACGGCGAGCGCCATCCTCGAAAATGCCAGCCCCTCGGTGTCGACTATGCCCACGCTGGAAATTATCATTGTTTGCGAGCCGCCCTTTATGAACAATTTGCCTATCTTTATGGCGAGCCACTTTAAAGGAAGCGGCATAAAGCGGAAGACGGGATGAGCAAACCCTCTCACCGACATGTTGATTTTATCCTGCATGTTCTCTTTGGAGGACTGCGCCTTCAATTGTTCGTCGACGGCGCGGATATAGTCCGAAAGAGTCATTTCCTTGGTGGCCGTAACCCTTATGCTCATAAAAAGCACGAAGTTGTGGACGGTAACGCTGGGGAAAATCTTTCTAAGGTTCATGGGAATCATGATGTTTATGGGACGGCTGATTTTTTCGCCCTCGGCGTCGAAAATCGATTTTATGGCGAGCGCGACGAGATAGCAAGTGACGCTTGCGCCGTGCGCCTTGGCACGCGCCGCAATTTCCGACGCCGGCATAAACCCCTGAATAAATCCGCAGCCGACGCCCTTTATCCATTCGCCGGTAAGCTTGTGGGAAGGCCGGCCGATAAAGGCGCCGAGGTCGAGCTTGGATTTTTCGGGCGCGAAATATTTTAAAAAGCTGTCCTCCTCCTCGGCATTGTCGGTAAGGGTTTCAAGCGCCTCGGCCTTAACATTTTCGCCGCCCAAAACAAAATAGTTGGCTAAAACGGCCTTTAAAAACTTGATGCCGCCGATGGCGTCGGTCAAAGCGTGCGAAAAATCAAAAGACACCCGCCGCCCGAAATAAGAGACGCGGAAAGGATATTCGTTGAGCTTTTTAAGGTTAAATCTTTCCAGCAAAATTCCGCTGTCGGGCATAACTACGGCGGGCCTCAGATTTTCCTCGAAATAATACCAAAACACGCCGCGGCGCAGCATTACCTTAAAAGAGGGATACCTTAAAAAAGCGCGCTCAACGGCGTCGCGGAGCCGCTCGGGCCGGACTTCATCCTTAAGTTCGACCGAAATGCGGAAGATGCTCTGGGTGTTGAGAGTGGTCATCACGGGATAGAGTTGGGCACTGTTGTCGAGTTTATACCACTTGGTAGTTTTATTCAACATAGGTAGTATTATATTCAATTATATTCTCTAAGTCAAGGAACGGAGTTCTTTAACCGAATTAATCTAAGTCATTATTGAGGTTAAAAAGCGCCGCGCTAAATACCTATCGAGCAACACCTTTAAGCTTTTAAAACTTATTTTTTTAATTTAAACGCATTTTTTACAGCTATGAGCACTGGACGCACTTATTATCGGGAGCATTTCATACAAAAATACTCGTTTTGTCCGATATTATTCCTTGGGCTATGATTTTTCCCCATAACTTGACTTTTGGGGAAGCCTCATCTATACTAAAACTTGTCGATAAAATCCAAATTATTTTAACTAAGGGAGAGAATATGAAAATTATCGTAATCGGCGCGGGGCAGGGCGCGCTGGTCGCGGCGTGCAATCTTGCCGCGGCAGGACACAGCGTCGACATCTATGAAAAATGCAGCGCCGAGAATTTGTCCTACGACTGGCACGACGACGTCGAGGAGGCCGTCTTTGCCGAAGTCGGCGTGCCGATTCCCAAAGAGAGCTTTAAAAAAAGCAACTGGTCGTTTGTAGCGCCCGGCTCCGACAAGTGCGTTAAGATAGAAATTCCCGAAAAAGATTTGGACCTTTCGGTGGAGCGCCGCCCGCTGACGAAAACGCTCGTTTCCATGGCGCTTGAGGCGGGCGCCCGCATTCATTATTCGTCGGAAGCTCAAGGCCTGATTATCGAGAACGGACGGGTTAAGGGCGCGACTGTAGGCGGCGAGAAGCTATATGCCGACCTCGTCATTGACGGCTCGGGCGCGACGTCGAGGCTTCGCGCCTCTCTTCCCGCAAGCTTCAACATTCAAACCACGCCCCGCGCAGGCGAACTATTCATCGCTTGGCGGGCGTTTTTTAATTCCAACGAGGGCTTTATCCCCGGCGCCGACACCGACACCAACAAGGTCTATCTCCGCCATTTGGGCGAGGGCGGCATATCGTGGTGCATTTACCAGCCCCAAAGCGGCCACGTCAACGTGCTCATCGGAAGAATCGATAAGCTTTCAGCCGAAACCAAGGACGCCGCTCTGGCCGATTTAAAGAAGAACAACCCCGTCTTGGGCGACAAAATTCTTCGCGGCGGATTCAATACCATAATTCCCGTGCGCTATCCCATCTCGCGAATGGTTGCCGACGGCTACGCCCTTATCGGCGACAGCGCCTTTATGACTATTCCCATGCTGGGAAGCGGCATTGCCAATTGTTTGCGCGCCGGCAAAATTTTGGCGTCGGTGATAAATAAGACGAATTCGTCCGACGCCGACAAGCTTTGGAACTATCAGGTCAAATATTTTAAGGCCATCGGTGCGGCGCACGCAGGAGTCGATGTCTTAAAGCGCTGGCTGCTTGTCGCCGACCCTAAAAAGATTCGCTTCGTGTTTGAAAGCGGCGTCATTTCGGAAGACGACCTCAAGCACGCCTCGGTGGGCGAGACGGTCAAACTCGGCGGTGTTGAAATGCTCAAAAAGCTGAAAGCGGGGTTTAGACATCTCTTTTTCCTCGTTAAACTTGCGCTTGTGCTTGAAAAAGGAAAAAATGCGACAAAAGTCGCCTTGCAAATTCCCGAAAAATTCGACAACGAAAAAATCCTTGTCTGGCAGAAAAAGCTGGATTCAATGTATAGCTAATCTAAAATAAGGAGTTATTATGAGTGAAAAAATCTCGGAAGTCCCCCCGGTCGACAAGCCCTTGAAGCTTGACTACGGCCAGACGTTCAAAGTCGGGTTCGCCTTCGCCATAGTCATGATATTTTGGTCGGCGTATGACTTTGTCATCCCGCTGCTGCTTGAAAACGCCTACGGCCTTTCCAACTTTCTTCGCGGCATAATCATGGGACTCGACAATCTTTTGTCGCTCTTTATGCTGCCGCTGTTCGGCAATATTTCCGACAGAGCGAAAGGCAAGCTTGCCAAAAAATTCGGGCGCAGAACGCCCTTCATTCTCTTCGGCACGATAGCCTCCGCCGTTTTGATGGTATTCGTGCCGCTGTCGGCACGCGCCCAGCAGGTAAAGGCGCAGGAGATTCGCGCGGGCTACGAGGCGCTGTTAAACGACGACGCCTTTATGACGGAGAGGCTCACCGATTTTTATGAGAAAGCCGAGCTCTACCGCGATACCGCGGGCAGAGAGGGAAGCAGCGCCTATTGCGACCTAAACTACGTGACAAACCTCAACAAGCTTTCCAAAGAAGAATATGTTAACATCCGCTTCGACGATAAAATGGAGAGCAAAAAGGCCGTTTTGGGTTTGCTCGGCGAGACCACCTACCTTTACGATGGCGAAGAGGTCGAACTTGACGACAACTACCAAAGCATTTTGGACAATAACGCCAAATATAAAAAGTTCGTGGCGGCCGGCATGAACAACTGGATAAGCGAGCAAGTCAACACCCGCGTCACCGGCACGGCCGAGGGCACCAAGAGCCTCGCCGTCTATATGGTTCTGCTACTGTTGGTGCTAATCGCCATGGCGACTTTCCGTTCGCCTGCCGTCGCGCTGATGCCCGACGTCACGCCCAAGCCGCTCCGCTCACAAGCGAACGCCGTCATCAATCTTTGCGGCGGCGCGGGAGGCGCGATAGCGTTTTTCATCTATACCATCGTGCTGTTCGGCAAGCGAATCGACAACTACATCATAATATTCGGCGCCGTGTCGGCGTGCATGCTGATGCTTCTCGCGGGATTCTTAATCTTAGTCAAGGAGCGTAAGATGGCGGCAAGATGCCGCGAAATTTGCCTTGAATACGGCATAACCGACGACGACGAAACCGAAGCCAAAACTTATGACGAGGCCGGAAATCCCGAATATCAGGCAAAAGCAAAAGTTAAGTTTAAGGACAAGACCAAGGAAGAAAAGGCCAAGGTCGTATCCTTTGTTTTGATTCTTTCTTCCATCTTCATGTGGTTTATGGGCTATAACGCCGTGTCTACCTCCCTTTCCATCTACACCACCAAGGCGCTCAACCTCGAGGCGGGCGTCGCCTCCGTCATTTCGGGCGTCAGCATGCTGATTTCGGCAATCGCCTTCATACCGGTGGGCTTCCTCGCCGTCAGAATAGGCAGAAGGAAGTCGATTATGCTGGGCTTCGCCCTCGCCGTGCTCTCCTTTGTGCTGCTGTTCGCCTTCGTGCGTCCCAGCGACAAGCAGATAATCCCCGCCGCGCTCTTCTCGGTGTTCTATTTGATATCGGGCTTCGGTTTGATTATCGCCAACGTCAACACCTTCCCCATGGTCGTCGAGCTCGCCGACGCGCAGGACGTGGGCAAATACACCGGCTTTTATTACACCGCGACGATGTCGGCGCAGGCGATCACGCCAATGCTGGCCGGCCTCGTCATGGACCAGAAGATGGAGTATCTGTTCATCTATTCGGCGGCCTTCGTAGTGCTCGCCATCGTCCTCATGTTCTTCGTAAAGCACGGCGACAGCAAGCAGATTCCCGGAAACAAAAAGCTGACCAAAGAAGAGAAAAAACAAATAATGCTCGATTCGATAACAGATTAACCCTAAAGGCTTAATCCGCGAAAAAACAAGCCGCAGCCGCGGCTTGTTTTTTTGTGAAATTTGCCGCACAAGCCGCAAGTGAAATTGATTGCGCTGCAATCAGTGAAACTTTTGACTGCGTCAAAAAGTTGAGGTGAAAATTAAAATTATATCCAAAACTGCGAACGCAGTTCGAAATTTCACCGTGCCGCAGGCACGATTTCACTTGAGCTTAGTGCAAATTTCACTGTGGGGCGAAGCCGAACAATTTCACCGGCGCAGCCGACTACACTGCGAACAAAGTGAGCGGCTTCACAGCTTTAATTGGGGTAAATTCTGATATTCTTTGTCAAAACGTCGGAATAAGAAAAAGTTTGCAGCGGCTCTTCGCCCGCCGGTTCAAACGTCCACACGGAGGGGTATATGTCGCGAACGCTGCCCGTCATCGTCACTATTTTGTTGCGGCCGCGGTTGACCTTCAAAAGCACCGATATGCCTTTCAGCATCTCTATCCGTTTTTTAGTGTCCGTCATACTGAGCTTGATTTCGCGCATAAAACCTTCCTCAATATTAATTATCGCCCGTATTTAAAAAACTAAACCGTAAGCCAAGTCATATTAGGCTAGTTTTCTTGCTTAAGATCAGCTACCTTCTTAAGGCTAAGGTTAATAATAAATTCCTTATTTATCTGTCGGATTAAAAATTCTAAAAGGCCTGTTCGAAAGGCCGAACCAATGCCGCGCTTATTTTGGTTGCATAAATAAAAATTCCCCCAAATATATTATAAAGAAAAATATCGGGAGGAATATTTATGGATTTTCTGTTTGAAAAAATCAAGTCGGACTCGCTTCAGGCGTTGGAAAGTCAGCAGAGCGTGGTGGAAAGCGCGCTTTCGGAAGCCGCGAGCGAGGGAATAACGCAGATTTTGAGCCTGTCGGCCGAGGCGAAAGTTCTTGCCGTCGAAGCCGTGGCGGGCGAAGCGCGCGTAACCGGCCGCGTCAATTTTAAACTTTTGTATCTTTCGGAGGACGAGCCCAAAAGCCTCGACATATTCGCCGATTTCACCGAGCGGGTGGCACACGCCGACATCACGCCGTCTCTCAAGCTGACGGCATCCATGACCGTCATCGACGCCGAAACGGACAGAACGACCTTTTTTAAGCTAAGGGCAGTGGTCGAGACGACGGTATGCCTGCTTATTAAGAAAGAAAAGGAATGCCTGACTGGCGCCGAGGCGGGCGTGCACGCCGAGGGCGAGACGGCGAGGCTGACCGAGCATATCGGCACAGCCAACGTCGAAGTCGAGCTGTCCGAGGAGGAGGCGGCGGGCGGCTGCATCGGGCGCGTTCTCATGCTGGATGCGGCGGCGATAGTAAGCAATGTTAAAACCGCCGAAAATGTCGTCATGGTCTCGGGAATGGCCGAAATGAAGGTGCTTTACACGGTGGACGACGCTACAAAGTCGCTGACCTTCGCAATGCCCTTTGACGAGGAAGTAGCCATTCAGGGCGTCAGCTTGACCGACCTCGCCACCGCCAAAGTCAGCATCGACAGCGCCAGAGTGGTGCTTACGGGCGAGGAAAAGGACAACATAATCCGCGCCGAGCTAAGGCTAAACTTAAGGGTGGACGCCTTTACGCTCAAGGAGCGGATGATGGTCAAGGACGTCTTTTCGCTTGAAAAGGAGTTGGAGCTCGGCGAGGATAGTCTGGAAATCGAAAATCTGGTGGGGACGCGCTACTTCACCGACGACCTATCGGGCATAGCGATGCTGGGCGAGGGAAAGCCCGCCGCGCGCGAGGTGGTCGGCGTCATGTCGGGACGAAACCAGCTCGCCAGCGTGGTCGCGGGCGAGGCGACGCTGACGGCGGAAGGGCTGATTACGGCAACGGTAATCTATCTTGACGAAAACGGGCTGGCCTCAGTTCAAATCGAAATTCCCTATTCTTTCGTCGCCGACTGCGACATAATATCGCAGGGCTCAAAGCTTCAAATCGACGCCGCCGCGTTTGAAATAACCGCGCGCGTGAAACGCGACAAAGAAATCGAGGTTCACGCCAAACTGGCACTTAAAGTAGACGTTTTCGTGGGAAAAACCATCACTTTTGTAAGTAAAGTCACCGAAGGCTTGGACAAAAAACTCAACACTTCGACGATCAGCGTCTATATCGCAAACGAGGGCGACAGCATTTGGGACGCCGTCAAAGCGCTCTCGGCGACGCCCGAGGAAATCAAAAAGCAAAACCCGGGGCTGGTTCTGCCCTTCCGCGAGGGCGACCGCGTAATCTTTTTCAGGCACATCAGCGTCTGACCGACTTATCCTCTTGACGAAGGGGCGGCGAGTGCGCCGCCCTTTCGTTTTGCTTTGAAAATTTTTTGACTTCAATATTACAATAGAAAACGATTAGTTCAGAAAACTTGCTTTAATTTTCACAACCTCGTTTATTTATCCCGCAACGCGTTTAAGTTCAAAACGCTTTGTTTTCGCGCTTCAAACCCAAATTTTCGACAAGATTAATTCAAATAATAGTTTTGTCTTTTAACAAAAAGCGTTTTTTGACCAATTAAAAAGAATGCCAATAACTTGAAAAACGGCATGCCTTATGCTAGACTTAGCATAGGATACCGCGCTCGGCGCGGTCGGAAGGAGGATACAATGGCAAACGGATTCGGAATTTCGAGATGGGATGACGCGAAAGAAATATACCGTCAGTTAAACGAGCTGACCTCGCAGCCGATATACTGCATAAGCAGCGAGGAATTAAAGCGCATTTTAGCGCATTTCGACACAAGTTGCGCCAAATCCAAGGCGATGACGGCGGAGGCCAAGCGCTACATACCGGGCGGCGTCCAGCATAACCTCGCCTTCAACTATCCCTTCCCGCTCTGTTTTGTCAAGGCGGAGGGAGCTTATCTTTACGACCTTGACGGCAACAAATATATCGATTTTCTGCAGGCGGGCGGGCCGACAATACTCGGCAGCAATTTCGAGACCGTCAAGGAGGCGGCCAAAAAGCTGATTGACGAATGCGGGCCCGTCACCGGTCTTTTCCACGAGGCCGAGCTTCTGCTGGCCAAAGAGATTCAGAAGCATATGCCCAATATCGAGATGTTCAGAATGTTGGGCTCGGGCACAGAATCGGTAATGGCGGCAATCAGAGTGGCGCGCTGCGCTACTAAAAAAGCGAGAATAATCAAGGTGGGCGGCGCCTACCATGGCTGGTCGGACCAGATGGTTTACGGCCTCAAGATTCCCGGCTCACGCGGATTTTTGGAGTCGCACGGAATCCCGAGGAAGTGCTACTCGCTGACCGACGAGGTTCGTCCCAACGACTTGAAGATGCTTGAAACCATGCTCCGCCTAAACAAGCTGAGAGGGGGCACGGCCGCAGTCATCGTCGAGCCTGTCGGCCCCGAGAGCGGCACGCGGCCCGTCGATTTTGACTATAATAAACACGTCGCCGAGCTCTGCTCCAAATACGGCGCGCTGCTCATATTCGACGAGGTCGTGACGGGCTTTCGAGTGGGCACGGCGGGCGCGCAAGGCTATTTCGGCGTCACGCCCGACCTCACTATCTTCGGCAAAATCGTGGCGGGCGGCTACCCCGGCGCAGGCGGCGTCGGCGGCAAGGCGAAATACGTCAGCGGCATGGCGGCGGGTGTTGCCACCATCATGAAGCGCGCCTACGTCGGCGGCACGCTGGCGGCCAACCCGCTGTCGGCAATGGCGGGCTACACCGCAATCAAGGCAATCGCCGAAAACGACGCCTGTTATAAGGCGGGCGTGGCGGGCGATATGCTGGCCGACGGGCTTAAGGCGATGGTCAAGAAATATAACCTTCCCTACGTCGTCTACAATCAGGGTTCCATCGTCCACCTCGAGTGCACAGGCGCCATGAGCTTCGACTATTCCAGCCTGTTTATGCCGGAATCTGTCATAAACCTTTTGAAGAACAAGAAGGATATGCTGAACCGCAAGGTGGCAATGGAGCAGATGGGCGCCGCCTACATGGCGAACGGTATCGTGACTCTCGCCGGAAGCCGCCTTTACACTTCGATGGCGGACACGCCCGAGGTTATTGAAGAAGCGCTCGGAAGGTTTGAGAACGTCTTTAGGAACGTTACCGTCATCGACCGCGAGCTACATAAATAATATCTTCAGCCCGCCGCCAAGCGCAGCGGGCTCATTTTTCGGTAAAACAAAAATACCTTTGCTTGATTGCGGTGCGTAGTTCATAAGTATTTACTAGGCTAATCGGCTATTAAGCAAAAAAACGCGGTTTGCTATATAATGCGTTAGTCTGCGTTGCATAAAGTTGAATAGGTATCAGGCAGAAAAGGGAGAAAAAAATATGAAGTATATTTTGGCGCACGATATCGGCACCAGCTCCGACAAGGCGGTGCTGGTCGGCTTCGACGGCAAGATAAAAGCGACCGCCGCCGAGCCCTATCCCACCTATTACCCCTATCCCGCATGGGTGGAGCAGAACCCCGAGGACTACTGGAACGCCGTAGTCCGCTCTACCAGACGCATTCTTGCGGGCGGAATCGACCCCGCCGACATCAAAGGCGTGGTTTTTTCGACGCAGGCACAGGGAATCATTCCATTAGATAAGACGGGCAAGACTCTTTACAACAACATAACGTGGGTGGACGGCAGGGCGGAAAAACAGGCGCAGGCAATCATGAGAAAATTCGGCGGAAAACGGCTGTTTACGCTTCTTTCGGGCACGCCGATAATGGGCAAGGACTGCATCGCCAAGCTCATTTGGCTTAAAGAGGAGCGCCCCGACATCTACAACCACACCGAATATTTTTTGGACGTCAACGGCTACCTCAAATATAAATGCACCGGCGAAAAGGTGTTCGAGCTTTCGGGCGCATCCTCCTACGGGCTTGACCTCAAGAAAAAGCAGTGGCTTTCGGTGTTGTCACTAACCGGCCTCGACATGAAAAAACTGCCGCCGCTCGTCAAAAGCACCGATGCGGTGGGAAGCGGCATAACTAAAAAGGCCGCCGAGGAAACCGGCCTTTTGGTCGGCACGCCGGTATTCGGCGGTTGCGACGACGTCCAGTCGGCGGCGGTGGGCGCGGGCATGAGCAGCGACGGCGACGTCCACATCTACCTCGGCACTTCGGCATGGGTGGCCGGCATCTCCAAAGACAGCACCAAGTTCATTCACGGCGCGGCGGCAATCCAGAGCGCCGACCCCAAGATGAACCTCATCGCCGGCATAACGGAGGCGGCGGGCAGCAACATTCAATGGATTTGCGACCAGTTCTTCCGCCGCGAAAAAGAGGAATACGGCGAAGGCATTTACGCCTATATGGACGAGGTCATAAAAACAATACCGCCGGGAAGCGACTATCTCATAGCAACGCCGTGGGCGATGGGCGAGCGCTGTCCCGTCAGCTCGACGACGACGCGCGCCACGTTGTTCAACATGAACCCCAACCACACGCGCGAGCACATTATGCGCGCCGTCTATGAGGGCATTGCCTATAACCTCCGCTGGATTTTGGAAAACTTCAAAAAAGACTACGGCTTCCAGTGCAAGACTTTCAGAATTATCGGCGGCGGCGCGCTCGACGTCGAGTGGATGCAGATAATAGCCGACGTCACCGGCATTGAGTTTGAGGTCGTCGAAAACCCCAGAAACGCCGGCGCGCTGGGCTCGGCCATAGTCGCACTCATCGGCTTAAAGGAGCTTTCGGGCTTCGAGGCGGCGCGGGATTTCGTTAAAGTCGCCGCCGTTTATCGCCCCAACCACAAGAACGCCTTCGTCTACAACGAGCTTTTCTCGATTTATAAAAGGCTCTATGACGACCTCAAAAAGAGTTACAAAATAGCCAACTCGAGGCGCTTCGAGGGCGAAATATTAGGATAAAGTTCAAGTTAAATATTGATAATGCGAGGCAAAAAATGTTTGAAAAAAAATTGACGGCGGCAGTCGAAAAGCTTTCCGAAACCGGCATAAACTTAGCGGACGCTGTGTTCGCGTTCGCTTGGGGCGACAGGCTCTTTATCACAAAACAAGGGTTTAATCTAAGCAAAACGGACGATAAAAGCCTTATTGAGCTGAAAAGAGATAATATTGGTGAAAACGAACTTAATGCTTTGAGTGAGGAAGGCCGTGCCGCTATATCCATTTTGAAAAAGAAAAAGAACGTGGGCGCGGTCATTTTCACCGCTCCCGAATACGCCGCTTTGGCGGCAGAGGGAAAACGGAGCATTCCGCCGATTTTGGACGACATGGCGCAGATTGTGGGAACCTCTCTTCCTTTTGCTGAAACCGGCCGAGAGGCGGGGAAAATTAACGCGTTCAGATGCTGCGTTCTGACGGTGAGAGGGCTTTTTGCGACGGCGAGAACGACGGAGGAGGCGGTGACGGCGACGCTGGTCGCCGAGAAATCGGCGCGCTGTTATATCAAGGCAAAGGCGCTCGGGGGCGCCAAGCGCATTCCTAGATGGCACGCCGTCTTAATGCACATCGTCTACAAAATAAAATACAGCAAGAAGAACATCGAGCGGCAAAAGGAGGGCGAATAATGGACGAGCTTGCTTTGAGAAATGAGCTTCGCGAGCTTGGCATACGCATGGTAAACGAAAACCTGGTGCAGGGCACATGGGGCAACGCCTCGCTTCGCATCGACGACAGATATATGCTTGCCACGCCGAGCGGGCTCGACTATCTTTCGCTCAAGCCCGAGGATATGGTGGTAGTCGACATCTACACCTTGGAATATCCCGCCGGCGGCTTGAAGCCGACCAGCGAAAAAGGGATTCACGCCGGCATCTACCGCGCCCGTCCCGAGATAAAGTGCGTCCTCCACTCTCATCCCTTAAACAGCTCGGTCTACGCCGCGGCGCACGCCGTGCTGCCCTTGAAGACGGAGGAGCACAAAAAACTTTTCAACAACGATAAAATCGCCCTCGCAGAATACGGCCTGCCCAGCACCGATAAGCTGGTCAAAAACACGCTTGCCGCGCTTAAAGAGGCCAACGCCGTATTCATGAAAAACCACGGCGTCACCTGCTGCGGCCCGAGCGGCGAGGAGGCCTTGAATACCCTCCGCGTTCTCGAAAAGCTTGCCGAACTTTAATTTTTAGCTTATCTTTGCATTGGGCGTTCCTTATCGCGCTTTGCGGGTAACCCGGCCGGCACCGTGCCGTGCTACCCGCATATTTTTTTGCTTCGGCTCTAAACACGAAGTCTCTTTGTTAGCAATAAAATTTGACAAAATCGGCGAATTATTGTATAGTTTCGTGATATGAAATATATCCTCGTTTTAGGCGACGGCATGGCGGATTTGGTCGTGCCGGGCGGAAAAACGCCGCTCGAGGCGGCGAACAAGCCCAATATCGACGCGCTGGCGTGCTCGGGCAGGTTGGGGCTGGTCAAAACCATTCCCGACGGCTTTTCGCCGGGCAGCGATACCGCCAACCTTTCCGTTTTAGGTTATTCCCCAAAAAAATATTATACCGGCCGCTCTCCGCTCGAGGCGGTAAGCCTCGGCATTGACTTAGGTGACGGTGACCTTGCTTTCCGTGCCAACCTCGTCACGCTTTCGGAGGACGAACCCTTTGAGAATAAGACGATGGTCGATTACAGCGCGGGCGAAATCAGCTCGGCCGAGGCGAAAGAGCTTATCGCGGCAGTTGACGAAAAGCTGGGCGGCGGCGCGTTTAAGTTTTACGCAGGTAAGAGTTACCGCCATATCATGGTGGCGAAAAACGGAATTGAGGGCGGAATTTTGACGCCGCCGCACGACATATCCGGCCAGAAAATCACGAATTACCTCCCCAAGGGCGTTTACCGCGAGGAATTTTTAAGGCTTTACGCCGAGGCGAACGCCGTTTTGGAAAATCATCCGATTAACGAGGCGCGCCGCCGCCGCGGCTTAAACCCCGCAAACTGCATCTGGCTTTGGGGTGAGGGCAGACAGCCAAAACTCGATAGCTTTTGGGAGAAATACGGCAAGCGCGGCGCCATGATTTCGGCTGTCGACTTACTTAAGGGCATAGGCAGGGCGGCGGGCATGACCGTCCTCGAGGTCGAGGGCGCGACGGGCACGCTCGACACCAACTTTTCGGGCAAGGCCGAGGCCGCGCTGTCGGCGTTAAATGATCACGACTTTGTCTACATTCATATCGAGGCGCCCGACGAGTGCGGCCATCACGGCGATTTTTTTGGCAAAACAAAGGCCATCGAAAAGATAGACTCCGAGATAGTGGCAAAAATTGTCAAAAGCCTGAGCGGGAGAGGCGAAGATTTTTCCCTTCTCATCCTTCCCGACCACACCACGCCGATTCAAAGGATGACGCACGGCAGCGAGGCGGTGCCCTATCTCATGTGGTCGTCCAAACAAAAGCTGGGGAGTTTCCCCCGTTACGACGAAATCACGGCGGCTTCCTCGGGGGTGTTTGTCGATGCCGGTGAGCTTCTGCCCGCCTTTTTCGCTCTCGTCTGATTTTTTGGCTTAGTCAGGCCGGGCAGCCGGGCAAGAGATAAGACAAATCCGAGCCAATCAACACCCGAATTTAGATTTTTTCACAAAAAACAGAAACAAAATTCGTTTTTTAAACAAAAACAAGCCGGCACGGTTGGTTTTTAGGTAAAAAATGCTTGGACAAGACACCAATAATAAGCCCTCAAAGTCAAAAACGCGGGGGCTTTTTTTGTCGGTATTCAGGGGCTTTTTACGCCATAAAAGCCCGAAATTTTACATTGACAACGATAGTGTCGTGTGCTAGAATGTATAAGTAAAAATATCGGGGAAGGTAAATATTTATAATATTTGCCCAATTTTTGCGGAGGACCTATGCGTTATATTGAGAGCCATTTGCCCAAGAGCCAAAGGATTGTCGCCAAAGCGCGCTTTTCAGCCTGGGTATATCTGCGCGAGCTGTTTGTCGCTGCGGTTTTGGGAGGGGGCATTTACCTTCTTTATTATTTCAAGGTAATCGGCTTCGGTGATAACTTGATGTGGTATGTCATCGCGGGCGCTGCCGGGCTGGTTCTTCTTTTATTTATCCAAAACACCCTAAACCGCATGAGCAACGAGCTTATTTTGACCGAAAACCGCCTCATCGGCCGCCGCGGCATTTTAAGCATAAAGATGGTCGACGTCGCGCTGCCCAATATCAGCAACACCGAGTCCTTTGCCGGCCTGTTCGGAAGAATGTTGGGCTACGGCAAGGTCGCCATCAAGATTCAGGACACCAGCCACATCTATAAAAACGTGGTGCGCCCCGACGCCTTCATCGCCAAAATCGGGCTTCAGACGGCGCGGCTCAGAAAGAACGAACAAGGCGAAAACATCGTCATCAAGTTCGGCCTTGCCACCGAGAGAGTCAAGGCGAGAAGAAGGGCGCCCATGGATGAAAAGACGCGGGCGGCTTTGGAAAAGCTTCAAAAGAAAAACAAGTAAAATCAGGCGGCCTCCCCCAGCGGAGGCCGTCGGTTCATTAAGAGGCTTCGCGCGGGAACGCCGCAACAAAACTCCGCTTCAGTTTTGCGGAATCATGGGTTTGAGATAAAAAAGCCGCATTTAGCCGAATACAAGTTTATAAGCAAGTCGGAAATAAGCTTGCGGGCAGAAAACTTGAGCTTATAAAAGATAAAAAACTTAGGCGAAAGAGCATTCTTAAGTAAAAAGGCATTTAGACGGATCATTATGGCAAACGAAAGCACCGCCACCATAAATTTCGATACCTCCCCCGCCGAACTTTCGGTCAGCGCGCCCAGAAGAAGGCGCATTTGGGAGCTTGACTTTATTCGCGGGCTTTGCATCCTTCTCATGATTTTCGACCACATCGCCTACATCGTCTGGGACATCTTCGCGCCCGCATGGTTCGGATCGGTCATCGAGGAGACAACCTTTGCCGCCAAGTTTTCAAGGTTTTTGATAGATTATTGGAACAGCGAACTGAGGCTGGTCGGGCATCCCATCGTGCTGTTTTTGTTTTTCTCGCTCTGCGGCACCTCCTGCAGCTTTTCGAGAAGCAACTTAAAGCGCGGTTTCGAGCTGATGCTGGTGGCCATTGCGATAAGCGTGGCAACGTATCTCTTCGACGAGTCGCTGTTCATACACTACGGCACCATTACCTTCCTTGCCTTCTGCATTCTTATTTGGGAATTTTTCGACCGCCTTGCCGCTTTTTTCGGCAAAGCTCAAAAATACGTGACGGCGGCAATTTCTCTTGCCATAGCCATCGCGGTAACCTGTGTTTATTTTCAATATAGAAACGACACTCTTGAAAACCTGCCCGCGGCGGCCGGCTGGCTCTTCGAGCAGGCCTATTTATACGACATTTTCAACTCGCCGGGCGAGTTCACGGCGTTTATCCCGTGGGCGGCGTTCTTCTTTTTCGGCGCCTTCGTAGGCCCGCTGCTATACGGCAAAAAGCGCTCGCTTTTGCCCTTTTTGGATCGCGGCTGGCAAAAGCCCGTCAGCTTTGTCGGGCGGCATACCTTGCTTATATACTGCGTCCATCAAATTATAATAACCGGCGTTTTAGCGCTCATAAGCTACTATATAATGACGCCGGGCGATTTCGTGGTTTTCTAGAATATAAAGCTTTTCAATTTGGAATAAGCGTAATTATTGAGTGTAAGGAGGAGAAAAATGAAATTTTCAATTATCCCTAAACCGCTGAAAATTACCGATTTAGGCACGCAAAAGATTGTAATCGCCAAAAACTCCAAAATCGAAGCTATAAACAATTTCCTTTCCGACGAGCTAAAAAAAGCTTTATCGGGGCTGAGCACCGCAGAGGGCGCGGCGGCGGTTAAGTTCGAGCGCACGGGTGAGCCGCTCGGCGAGGAAGGCTACCGCATAACGGCGGACGGCGCAGTAAAAATTCAGGCAAACGGCGATAATGGGCTTTTTTACGGTCTTCAGACGCTCATTCAACTGATTAAGTGCAATATAGCGGACGGCGCCGCGGTGTTTTCGAACTTTGAAATCGTAGATAAGCCGAGGTTTGCTTACCGCGGCTATATGCTCGACATTTGCCGCCATTTCTTTTGTAAAGACAGCATTATTCGCCAAATCGACGCCATCGCCCTTCTAAAGCTCAACAAGCTGCACCTCCACCTTTCGGAAGATCAAGGGTTCCGCATCGAGAGCGAGGCGTTCTCCGGTTTAAACGAAATCGGCTCTTACCGCCGCGAAACGGTGGGCGACGGAGAAAAACACGGCGGATACCTGACAAAGGCGGATATTAAAGAAATCGTGGCATACGCCAAAAAGCGCGGAATCGATGTCGTTCCCGAAATTGACATTCCCGGCCACACCACCGCCATGCTCGCCGCCTTCCCCGAGCTTTCCTGCCGTGGCGAGAGTTTGGAGGTTGCCACTAAATTCGGCATCAAGCCCGACATTTTGTGCGCGGGGAACGAAAAGGTATACGAGTTTGTAAAGACGCTGATTGGCGAAATCGCCGGGCTCTTCCCATATGAATATTTCCACATCGGCGGCGACGAGGCGCCCAAAATAAGGTGGGAGAACTGCCCTAAGTGCCGCGAAATGCTTGCGCGCCAAAAGCTCAATAACTTCGAGGAGCTTCAAGGGTATTTTACCAACGTCGTCATCGAACACTTAAAATCGCTGGGGAAGACTGCGATTGTTTGGAATGAAAGCGTGAACAGCGGCATTCTCGATAAAAGCGCCGTTGTGCAGTATTGGAAAAACGGTTCCTTCTCTAAGGAAAAAGTCGCTGCCGAGGCCAAATCGGGACGAAGCGTCATAGTGTCTAAATTCACGCCTTACTACCTCGACTATCCTTACGGCATGACGCCGCTTAAAAACGTCTATCTCTTCGAGCCCGCCATGGATTTTGCCGAGGGAGCGGTCATCGGCGTCGAGTCGCCGCTGTGGACGGAATACGTCGCCGACGACAAAAAGATTGACTACATGACCTACCCCCGCCTGACGGCTGTCGCCGAAACCGCATGGAGCGAAAAGGGCAAAAAGGATTACGCCGGTTTCAAGACGCGCCTTGTCGATTTCTACGCCCTTTTGGCCGAAAAAGGAATTGCCGCAGCGCCGCTGTCGGAGACCGACCCGCCCAAGCTCAAGGGCTTGATTTCCGTTGTCAAATTCTTCAAAAACGCCCTAAAATCGATTTCACCGGTAAAATAAAGCGCGAAGAGGCGTAAAAAGGCAAAAAAATAATGATTTGAACTAAAGAATATGGAAAAATAAATACCCGAGCTTATTATTGGGGCTCCATCGGATAACTATCCGACGGGGAGCTAAAAGTGAGGATGGTATGGTTATTGAGCAATACAAAAATTTCGGCAAAACCGCCGTCTTGAGATGCGGCAAACTGATGGCAAGGGTGACGCTCGACGTCGGCCCGAGAATCATTCATTTCGGCTTTGAAGACTTCAATTTCCTCTATGAGGACACCGAGCGCAAGGCGTCGAACGGCGGCGAGTTTTTCGACAAAACTTACGGCGCGAGTGAAAAATGGTATCTTTACGGCGGTCACCGCATTTGGAAATCTCCCGAAACTTTGGAATCCTATGCGCCCGACAACTACCCCGTGGAGTATGGCGAGGAAGGAAACGGCGGCGTCTTTTCTGCGCCATACGGCAAAAGCGGGCTTGTCGCCGAGCTCAAAACCCGTTTTTCGGATTGCGGCTTCATAATCGAAAACACACTGAAAAACGCCGGCGAAAATGCCGTAAGTCTTGCCATTTGGCCGCTTACGGCGGTAAAACGCGGCGGGCTTTTGATGGTGAAAACCAAAAACCGCGACCGCGGCTACCTCCCCGCCAAAAACCTCGTCTTCTGGCCTTATTCCGACCTTAAGGACGAGCGGCTTTTTATCGGAAAAAACCTTGTCATGCTGCGTCAGACCAAGAAGCCCGAGCCCTTCAAAATCGGGCTCTACCTTGACAGCCCGAGGGCGTTTTACGCCACCGAAAAAGGCCTTTTGTCCATCGAGTTCGAGGACCCGAAACCCCTTGAAAATGCGCTGCTTACATGCTCTAATTACCCCGATTTTTACTGCAATTTCGAGTCCTATACCAACGGCGAGTTTTTGGAAATCGAGGGGCTGGGACGCATGGTTACTCTTGCCGCCGGCGAGAGCGTAACCCTGAGAGAAGTGTGGCGCGTATTTGACGATTTCAACCCCAAAGAAATCAATGAAACGGCCGTGCTCGCCGAACTTGAAAAATATTGTTAAAAAGGTGTTTTATGCCTAAAACCGAAGTTTATATACCCGAACATGCTGTAAAAACGCCTGATTTGGCTATGGCGATAGTCGCACATCAAGACGATGCCGAAATAATGTTTGCGTCTTATATCGTTGACGCTTATTTTGACAAAATAATATCTTTTTCGGCCGTCGTTCTGACCGACGGAAAGGGCAGCGCGAGGTCGGGGGAATATAAAAATTTCGCCGACGACGAGATGAAAGAGGTGCGCAAAAAAGAGCAGAAAGCGGCCGCCGACATAGGCCGCTACGAAAGCCTTTTTCTGCTCGATTTTTCATCAGCGGAGCTGAAAAAAAATCCCGCCGCCGCAGCTTTTGAAATTAAGAAAATTTTGCTTGAGAAGCGCCCCAAAATCGTGCTTCTTCACAACCCCTTCGACAAACATCCCACCCACGCCGCCTGTCTTAAGGCATCACTACTCGCCCTGCTCGAAATAAAGGACGAATATTCGCCGAAGCAAGCGGTTGCGGGGGAGGCGTGGCGCGGGCTGGATTGGCTTCCCGAAAAGTATAAATTGGCGAAAGGCGGAAAGCGTGGCTTTAGGCTTCAGCGGCGGCTTCTCGCGGCATTTGAAAGCCAGATTGCGGGCGGCAAGCGCTATGATTTGGCGGCGGAGGGGAGGCGGCGCGCCAACGCCACTTTCGGCGAAAGCCATTCCGTCGACGACTTCCCCGAAGTCTCGCTGTTTTTGGATTTGACAAAAGTAGTGAAGGGCGAAATTCCGCTTCAAAGTTTTGTGCGGGAAGTTTTGGAAGAATTTTCAAAAGACGTGATGAAAAATTTGTAAAAAAACCGGCGGGCGACCGCCGATTTTTTTTGCCTTGCGGCAAAGTGAAATCGTGCCAGCGGCACGGTGAAATCGCTCACTCCGTTCGCGGTGAAATCGTTCGTGTTGCTCGCGGTGAAGGAGGCGAGAAGAGACGGGAAGGGGGCGAGAAGAGCGCGAGGAGGAAGCAAGGAGAAGGCGGGAGAGAGAAAAATTTTTCTCGGGCAAATATTTGAGCGCGCGGCGTAGTTTAATTTAATGCGATGGTGTGCTTTATATTTCTTATAGCTTGACACGCCCGCGCACTGAATGTATAATAAATTCGTTTATATTTTTTACCCTATGGGCGCGCCCGCGTAAGCGGGCATCGGAGGCCGAAAATGAAAAAGTTCAATCTCAGGTTCATGTTGCTGGTGGCGGTCTTGGCCGCATTGGTCATAGGTTTCACCGCCTGTCTTGCGACGGAAGACGTCGCCGACCCCTACCAGAACACCCAGGTTGAGAAAAACGCCGTTCTTTCGGGCAAGCTGGCGAGTTCCGACGCCATCGACCTGCTTTTGGCGTCGATACAAGCCAAGAGAGAGAAAGACCAAGTGAACGCCGACGCGGTTTACATAAACTTCGACGACTCGTTCTATTTCGGCCTCGACAAAGTAAACCAAGGCGTTAAAAAATATTATGAGCTCAAAGTCAAGGGCTCGATTTGCGTCGAGGACAGCACCAAGTCCAAGATGCTGCTCGAAATAATCGAAACCATTGAAACGGCAGGCACCACGGCGACCGGCCTTATGATGGGCATATACCTCTTCGACAACAACATTTTAGTCGACCTCGCAGGAATTTCCGGCCAAAAATATCTTATCGAAATCGACGACATCGATTTTACCGCGCTCTTTGTCAAAATAAAGGACGTTTGGGACAATATCCGGCTTAAATTCGAGCTTTTGGGAAGCGAATTCGACGCCACCGGCATCATGGATCTTTTGCTTCAATTTGCCGATCTCAACGTTGGTGATATTCTTGCCGGCCTCAACCTGCCGCTAGGCGGCGACATGATTTTAAAGGGCATAATCGCCACTCTTCTCTTTAACGAGGGGCTGGTCTACGACATGGGCGGCGGCGTCCAGCGCGTAGTGATGCCCGGCGCCAACATTACCGGCTTACTCGGCGCGGTGATGGAGATGGTGGTGCCGATGATAAGCGACGACATCAACTTAATCGTCGACAAGCTTTTGGGCTGGGATATCTTCGCTATTTTAGAAGCGCTGAAAACACTCAGCATCGACCTCCGCTTCGACACCAAGGACGGCGTTTTTTTGGGAATGGGGCTGGACGCCAAAGTTCAGGGCGACAACCCGCTGGGCATTTCGATGGGCATCAACTATATGGACTCCTCCGCCGCGCCCATCATCGTCTTCCCCGAGTTCAACCTCACCGACCTTCGCGATTTCTCCTTCACTACCCTCTCGCTTAACGCCGAGATGACGATAGTCGCCAAAGAGCACATCTACACTCTGGCATCCATGCTTGACTCGCTGGGTTCGCTCGCCGGCGGCATCAACATAGGCGGCGCGCTGCTTGAAAAGGAAATCCGAGTCGCCGAAGGCAAGGGCAGCGCTTACTTCAACCTCGAACTCATTATAAGAGGCGCCATCGACTTAAAGGACAACAACAACACCGAAATCTATCTGGAACTTAAGGGCAGCGGCGTCCAGCGGCTGGGGGCGTATTACGTCGGCTCCGACGAAACGCTCTACATAGACATGACCGGCCTCGGCGCGGGCAAGTTCAAAATCAGCTACTTAAACGGCGAGCCGCTCAACCTCACCAACCTCATTCTGGGCGTCATCGACAACCTGTTCGAAAGTCTTATGGCGCCTAATATAGGCGCTGCCGGAGCCTCCGTCGCGACGGCGCTTCTGGCCGACGTCGTCGAGGACGAAACGGCGCCCGCCGACAAGCGCGCCTTCGCCCAGGCGATGTTGGACGCCTTCTTCACCTACGCCACGCCCGACGACCCCGAACTCGCCGCCGCGCTCGGCTACAACAAGACTTTCTCCGAACAGCTTGCCGAAATCAGCGCCGACGAAGAAGAGGAAACTACCGACATCTTCGACCTCATCATCAGGATTTTGAACGAGGTCGAGATAGAGCGCGGCACCGGCCTTCTCTTCCTTGAAAGCATAAACGCCTTTTTGACCCGCGACGTCATCAACGAGATTACCGGCCTCATCTCGCCGGGGCTGACACTGCCGATAACCTCGGTAGATATCAGCGTCGACAGCGAGGGCACCTTCGGCCTCAACTCGCTGGGAATCATCGTAAACATCGGCACCGACGAGCCCGGCCCCAATGGCGAGGATTATTCCGACCTTTTAGTCATTTCGCTGTCCGTTCCCACTATCGAGTTCGGCACGCTGATTAAAGACTACACCATGCCAAACTTCCATTCCGCCGAGAATTTGGCGACTTATATCCCGCTTGACGAGAACGGCCAGTTCGCGCTCAGCGGGGTTTATCTTTCCATCGAGGGCAATTTCGACCTCAATATCAGTGAAAACGAAAGCATGTGGAATGCCTATCTCGATATGAAGAACGCCAGCATAGGCGAGATTTTGGCGCGGCTTTTAATCAGGTATGAGTCCGACAGCAACACCAGCCTGTCGTTTAAACTGGAGGCGAACGCCAATTTGGGCGATTTCTTGTCCTCCGACCTCCTTTTGACCGTCAAAAACGAAATTACGGGCGAAAAGGTTTTAACGCTGACGCTCGTCAACAAAGTCATCTATCTCGACGCGCCCGTCCTCGGCATCTCCAAAATCAAGATGGACATCTCCACCTTCCTCAACAACGGACGGTATGAGAGCGCATTCACGACTGCCGACGAAGGCGGCGGCGGACTGGGCGCGGTGTTCACCACCGAAACTGTGATGGCGCTTATCGCCGCGGTAATCAGCGACATCCGCCTCGATACCGAGTTTTTGGAAATCAATATCGCCAAGAACATGCTGACCGCCGTTCTCGCCCTGCTCGGAATGTATGGCAAGGACGCCTCGGGCAGTCTGCTCGGCGATTTAATCGGCATAGACGCCGCCATCGAAATATTCAAAAACGACCCCACCGTGCCTTACGGCGTCGACGAAACGATGTTCTCGAGCTTCGGCATCTCGCTGGAGTTCCCCGACGGGCTCGACCTTTCCGACATGAGCTTCAACATCTTCATGAAAGTGCCCGACACCTTTGAGATGGGCTTTGGCTTCGGCTCCATCGTGCTTTCGCTCGCCCGCGCCGACTTCGAGCCCGAGAACTCAATGGATTACATCGACATTCTCGAGGCGCCCAACGTCTGGCTGGAGCTGGGCGGATATATCGAGCTCGACCTCGCGAGCTCCACCATCAGTTTGGATTCGATGTTCGGCGAGCTGTTCTCCACGCTCAATCTTATGAGCTACGAGACCTACCTCGACGGCGTCAGGCAGACGACTTTCTCGGGTGCCCGCCAATATGTCAACTTTGAAAACGTCGACGACGGCGACGGCTCGCCCGCCACGGCGTCTTACTTAATCGCAGGCAGGGTCTATCCCGCCGCGCCCGCGCTTTTGAACGAAGTGTCGGTGTTCTCGCCGGGCAACCCCTACATTCTGGCCTTCAACCTCGGCCTCACCCGCGCCGAGCTCGAGGCCGCCGGCCGATTCGTCTCGGTTTCGGGCGCGCCCTACTTCGTGCCCGAGCTTGGCGCGAACGAGGGCGTCGTCATGCTGGTCGATATTTCGCATGCCGATTCCTTTGAAATCACGCTGGCCACGGCGGCGGGCGTCGTCAATCGCAAGAGCTTCACGCTCAAAAACGGCTTTAAGCGCGTCGACGACACCATCGACCCCACCATCGAGATTTTGGAAAACATCGAAGCGGGGCTGAACTTGAAGATTCAGGCCAACCTCGACCTCGCTCCTATTTTGCAGTATTATTTCGACCGCGAGATTTTGACCGACGCCGAACTGACCCCCTCTTACTCTGGCTCCGTTTTCTATTTCGACGCCGCCACCGGCGCCTTCGTCTCGGTGTCGGCGGCCACCGCCATAAAATATCACACCGCCTACGCCTACAATTCGGCGGAAGGCGTCTATACCCAAATTCCCGCTTCCATGCTGCCCGCCTACGAGGGCACGCTTTACGGTTACAGCTATCCGAGAAAAGCCTACGTCGAAATCGACAAGGCGACGGCGCTCAAATACAGAACGCTCTATAAGAACGCCACTTATAACACCGAAAACAACAACACCCAGATTCTGCTCGAGGTGTCTAACAGAAGCGGCAACGTCATAATGGGGCTCTACTACGTCGGCGGCATGCTTTATGTCGACCTCGCAGGCATGGGCGTCCAGAAGGCGGCCATACCCATCGATATCATGGAACTTATCGGCGGGCTCCTCATCAAGCAGGGCTCGGCGGGCACCTCGTCGTTCGACTACGACTACGACACCCTCCTCGGCGATACCTCGGAATACGGCATGGCCTTCCTCGCTCTTCTCACCGTCGCCGATTCCGGCATGAGCTTAAAGCTCGTCCGCGGCCTTTCCGAAATCCTTTTGGACTATGTCGGCATCAATATAAACTCGGTCGTCCTCGAGCTCGGCTTGGAATACGCCGAGGGCGAGACTCCCGCCAACGGATACATCCAGCTCGAAATGGGCAGCGAAGACATCCCGGGGTTACTCGGCCTCAAGCTGGGCGTCTACGTCCCCGAAATCGACTTCGCCGCGCACAATATTTCCAAGACCACTTTCACCGACGACTATACCATAGTCGACGCGCTGGGCAAGGGTATCTCCTCGGTCTACGTCGAAGCGTCGGGCTATATCGAGCTCTCCGCCGAATACACTAAACCCGGTCAAGGTGACTGGGATTTGGGCGACTTCGAGCTTGAGGGAATTTTGCATTCTCTGCTCGGCACGCCCGTTTCGCCCACCTCGGCGATAGGGGGTGTCAAACAGAACATCGCGATGTCGGTTGACACCGCGGCAAACGCCCGCGCGGCTTTGGGCTCGGGCGCGCTTTACGACTTCGCCTCTTCGGCCAAGCACATCTATAAAATCTCGGGCGAAGTATTCCCCGCCGACGCCGAAGTTTTGAACCGTTACGGCTTTACCGGCACCCATCTCATTTCTTTCTACATCACCTTCGCCGAATTCCCGTCCTCGGTCAAAATCAACGGCAATATTTTGGATTCCTCCGATTATAACGGCATCTATATCATAAACGTCACCGATGCTGCTACGACCGGCGGCTTCACCGTTGAAATCGACGGCGTAAGCTATCTGTTCTACTACGCCGACGAGAGCGGCTTCGTGCTCCACGACACCGACGCGGGTTACAGCCCCGCCCTTCTCAACACCGACGCCAACAGCATTTCGACGCTGATTTCGCGCCTACTCATCGAATACCGCATTCTTGCCGACATCGAGGCGACGCTGGGATTCAGAATAATGCTCAACGCCAGAATCAACCCCAACGACTACGTCGTCTACGACAGAAATTCCTACGGCTATATCGCGCGCACCACCGAGGAAGGCTGGACGCTCTACACTCAAACGGCAGGCGCTCTTTCCGACGCCGAGATGTATTCGCGCGCTACGCTGGCACAAGCGCAGGCGGGCGAGTTCATCTTTGTGAGAAGTCTGGAAGCCGACGACAGCGGCGCTATGCAGGCAACGTTCAAGGCCGCATCCAAGAAGCTTATCGACGCCAGAACGGCGATGACTTACGTCGAGTTTGCGCCCATTTCGGGCGAAGCGCTTGCCGCCGCCATAGCCGCGGGCACGCCGCTCTATTTCAAGGACGTGGCGAAATCCAAGTTTGCGCTCGCCACCGCGGCGCAGAAAGAGGAAGGCACGGGTATCTTCGAGATAGCGCGCCGCAACGCCGCTACGACGCCCGAGCTTGAAAACGGCGAGAATATCTTCACCGTAAATACCGGCTCCACCGAGTTTACCGAGGTTGCCGACGCCGACATCGAGGCCGCGCTCAACCTCTACTATAAGAACTTCGTTGAGGCTTCGGTAGCCCAAATCGAAATCGGCTTAGGTATCTACGCCGAAAAAGACGGCGTCATAGCCGAATACGACGAAGAAATTCACGGCCTGACATACTTTGTAACCAACGACGGCTTTACCCTCTATTACGCTTCCGAACTTCCCGTCTTTAAGCTCGCCACAACCGAACAGATGCAGTCGGCCGACGAAGCGGTAAAGTCGAGGCTCTTCGTGCCCGTCGACGAAGTGCCGACGCCGGTCGCGCTTGCCATGGACTACGCTTCCTTTGTGACGACCAAGGGCATGCAGCTTTACATGGTCGATCCCGCCGATTCAGCCGCTTACATTCCCGCCACCACCGCCGCCGTGCTTTCGGGCGCGCTGTTCGTGGCGTCGGGCTCGAGTTATATAGCCTATGACCCCGCCGAACACGGCGCGAATACCAATCCCGTTCTCTACCTTGACCGGCAGGGAGTTTATCAATACGCCTCGGCGTCCCGCATTCTGGCGGGCGAGAATCTCGTCGTCCGGTTGGACAACGGTGATAACGAGAATTACATCGCCGAATACGACCCCGCCCACCACGGCGGAGTATCTTTCGCCACGACGTCGGGCAAGACAGTCTATTACTTCGATGCCGATGCCTCCAAAGTGACCGAGGCAACGCTCGCCCAAGTGATGGCGGGAAGCTCGCTCGTCATTCAGAGAGGTCTTGACATCGGCTATATCCTCACGCACTCCGACCTCGGTCTGGAAATTTACAACGGCAGATACGGCGTCGGCAAGAAAGTTATCGGCGTCTATCTCTACTACACCGAGGACTCGCTTTTAGGCGCTTCGAGCTCGCTCTTCCTCGAGCTTGACAACAGCTTCATGAACGGCGTTAAACTCAGAATCGACGACCTATCCCTCGCCGACCTTCTCAATATGGGTTCGGGCGGTTTGACGGTCGCCGACGGCACCGGCGCCGCGGTAACGGCGGAGGACGAAGAATCCGCGCCTGCCTACGACGAGGCCGCCAACGCCACCATGGAAACGGTGCTCGGCATAATCAACGCCGCTATCCGCTCGCTCTCGATTTCCACCGAGGCCATTTCAATCAATTTGGGCGAAAACCTTTTGAATGAGATGCTCGTGCTACTTTTGGGAAGCACGGCGGCGCTGCCCCTTCTCAACGCCGAAAACAGCAAGCTGGGCTACAGCATAATCGACAAGGAGCTCCAGCTCGGCATAGGCATCGATCCCTTCGGGATTGCCGTCGGCATAGGCGGGCTCAAGGTCAGCTTCTCCGATACCACGCTTGCCGGCATCGACAGAAACGACTTCGTATCTCTCTCCGAGCTCTCCACCATTTCGATTTCGCTCCGCGCCGGCTTATACCTCGAGCTCAAGCACGGTGAAATACCCATAAGCGACATCGTGAGCGCCTTCGTCGCCGACCTCGCGCTCGAGTTCGGCTGCTTCATCGAGGAGAACGGCGTTTTGGATCTCTCCCTCATCATCGAGGCCAACCTCAACAGAAACGACGCTTTCTCGACCGAGATTTTGGTGGAAATCATCAACAATAAAGATAACTCGACGGTGTTCGGCATCTACATCCGCGAGGGCACCATCTACGTCGATACCGGCATGCTCAACAGCAAGCCCTTTAAACTGACCGACATCGGCGTGAGCGAGCTTATCAATAATCTTATCAATGGGCTTATTCCCTCGGCCTCCGACGACGGCTCCACCTCGGACGACGGCGCCTTGGGCGAGGACGAGGCAAAGATAAAGAGCGCCAAGCTGATTTTGGCGCTTGCCGAGCACAACCTCAAGATGACGATCACCCAGACCTTCGTCTACGCGCTGCTCGAAAACCTTATGCCGACTGTGTTCGGTTACCTCGTCGAGCAGGAGACGGGCGAAATCGTCGATTTCTTCGACGACCTCAATGTCGAGGCGCGCCTCGAAGTCAACACCCAGCGCCCCGCCGTCGAAATCAGCCTGTCGAGCTCGATATTCGACCTCACCGTCTTTGCGGGCGATCCCACAATAGCGCTCTTTAAGTCCAATACCATCTCGGGGCGCATATCCAACGCCGTCTCCGACAGCGACGGCTTTACCGACTTCGGCCAGAACCAGATCATTAACTTCGACGTCACCTTCGCGATTGAATACGAACTTGACGCCGCATATATCCCCGTCGAGGCCGACGAAACGGTGCCGAGCTATAACTTATTCAGCAGTTATTTCCCCTATGATCCCATCGCGCACGCGGGCTATACCAAATTCTATTACCTCAACGAGGCGGCGCCGGATAGAAGCGAGGCCTACGTCGAGGTGGCATCTCTTGCCGCCATTCCCGCGGGCGAGACGCCTTACGTTCTCGTCGTCGGCTCCTACCGTCAGGATAATTACGGCACTTTCAAGCGTCGTCCCCACGACCTCTCCGCCATCATCGACGGCATCGTCGGCATGGATTCGGTGGCGAGCGCGCTCTCCGGCATCGAGCTGGGCGGCATCGGCTTAAGCGACTTCTTGGCGCGCCTCGGCTTCACCGTCGCCATCAACGATCCCATCCACCGCGTCATCACCTTCCGGTTGTTCGGCTCCGTCAATCTGGCGCCGCTCAACATCTATTCCATTCTGACCTCGGGGCTTGAAACTACCGACATTATCAACAAACTTTTAAGCACGCTGGAGCTGGGCGTGGAAATTTCCTCTGCTAACCACGCCGTCATGGTCTATTACAGCGAGGGAACTCTCTACGTCGATATGGAGGGTCTGACGACCGATAAGGATGGCATAGGCGGGCCTTCCTTCAAACTTTCGGGGCTTAACCTCATCGATTTGATTATTCCGCCCAAAGCGGGAACTCCCATCGACGTCTCCGACGCCACGGCGACGACCTCCGAGGATCCCGCCGAAGAGCCGCAGGGCATCGACATGGGCATCATCGGCGTCATTTTAAGCGGTATTATCGACAAGATTTATCTCAACAACAATCAGTTCGGCATCGCGTTGAAGAGCCGCGCCTTCTCGACCGAAGTTCTGAGTGAGGTATTCAAGCTCCTCGGGCTTCAAATAGGCGACATCGACTTTGCCGACTACTTTGATCTCTACGACTACGAAACGGGCGCTTTGACGGGCAAAGCGAGCGGACTATTCGTCAACTTCAAGGATCCCAGAGTCAACTCCGAGAACGTCACCGTCGATATTCAGCTGGCGCTCAAGAAGGGCATCCGCTTAAAGCTGTCCTTCATCACCTACAACTTCGACTTCGGCACCCCCGGCCTCGTTCTCGACCACACCAAGGTGGCGCAGCTCTCCGATGTCAAGAACCTTCTCACCCAAACCGTCAACCTGTCGCTGACGGCGGGCGTCGAGCTTGCCATTTCCAAGGGCTTCGTCCACATTTCCTCAGTCGGCTCGGTTCCCGAAGACGCCCAGCGTTATAGCTACGACCAAAACACCGGCACCTATATCGCCGACAGCGAGGGCGAATATATCCAAACCGACGCCAACACAATCTACGATTTGTCGGAAATTCTGACCTCGCTGCTGCCCGGCCTGCTCTCCTCGCTCGGCGTCGAGGTCGACGTTCTGCCCTCCTTCGCGCTTGAGTTAGGCGAGAAATACTCCAACCTCTACGGCAGGCTTACGGCAAGCGTCAACCTCGCCGACCTCTTCGGCCTCAACGCCTCGCTCTCCGACGGCTATGCCATCGTCGAAGCGGGCGCCGAATACGACGAGAGCAAGAGCTATTATGTCGTCAACCAAGGCGAGGACGGCAAATACAAGTTTATTCCCGCCGCCGAGCCCGAAGTAGACTATGTAGTCTACGACAAAGTCTCTTACAGCTATCTGAACGCGCCCAAGAACTTCTACGTCCAAACCGAAACGGGCTATGAGCTCGCCGAATTCCTGTTCTCGGCGGCTTACCTCAACGCGATGTCGGCCTCGGGCAAGACGGTGCGCCGCGCCGTCTTCACCGCAAACACCGCGATCTTCGACCCCGCCGCCGTGTATTTCGTCCTAGTCGACGGCAAATATACGGTCGCCGACATTGAAGCGTTCGAGGCGGGCATCACCTACTACACCATTACCTCGTTCGGGCCCGCCATCGTGGCAGGCACCGCTTTCGACCGAAACGCCGTCTACGCCTTATACGGCACCGCCGAAGAGAGCTACACGCTGACCGAGCTCTCGCCCTTCGACGTCATCGGCGACGCCGAGGCGGTGTTCTACGTCGCGCGACTCAACCTCAACGGCGCGATTTACCTCACCAAGACCGGACTTTCCGCCACAGTCTACGCCAAACCCGGCGAGGATTTCGCGGCCGACAAGTCCTACTTCGCTTATTCCGCCGAATTCGGCGCCTACTTCCTCGTTCCCGCGAGCAAGCTGTTCGTCAAGGTGGAGGCGGGCGAGCCCTATTCCGAGCACATAAGGTATTACACTTTCGATGCCGCCGCCAAGAGCTATAAGCTTGCCGAGATAGCGGCGTTCGAGGCGGGCAAGACCTACTACCGCGGCTCCTTCACCGCCCTTTCCGCCGACGCGGCGTTCAACCCGCTCAAGAACTACTTCACCTATAACGAGGCGGGTTACTACGAATACGCCGCGATTAGCGCTTTCGACCCCGAAGTAACCTATTATTTAATCAACGACTACACCGAATACCTCGAAGCGGGCAGGCTGATGCGCTCCTTTGAAATCTCCGACCTGCTCTACGCCAACTGGAACGCGGTGGAGATCGCGCTCGAGCTTCTCGACAAGGTTTCGGATGAAGAATTCAAGCCGATAGCGGGCATCTACCTCGCCAACGGCACGCTCTACATCGACGGCACCGGCATCTTCGACGGCGCGCCCGTCGCCTATGTCCCCGACTTCGTCGACAAGATTACCAACGTCATAGTCCCCGAGGACACCGCCACCACTTCGGACGGCGGGACTTCCGGCAATTTGGCGCAGGCGGTAGTGAGAGACGCCGTCATCGCGCTCATGATAAGCGACCCCGAAATTCAGCTCAGCGTGACGCGCGAGTTCATCGCAGTGCTCCTTTCGCTCTTGATGCCCGAGCTGGGCGACGTCGTCTCCGTCTTCGATTCGATGGCGCTCTATCTCGAGGTGGGCAAGGAAAACGTCGAATCCATTCAGGACCTCTCCTTCGCGCTAGGCCTTAATATCGGCGTTCTCGACGTCAGTTTGCGGCTTAGGGAATTCTCGATAGGCTTCGGCAGCACCGGCACGCTGGTTCCCGAACGCGTGCTTTCCGAGGCAATCGCCTACGACAGCACCATCACCAACATTTCCTTCAACATCAAGTTTAACTGGGGCGTCAACCCCGGCACCGTCGACATCGGCAAGGCATTGACCGACTTGGTCGGCGACCTCACCGGCTTTACCGTCGAGATTCCCGACGACGGCACCGGCCGCTCCGAAATGAATTTCGAGCTCCGCTTCATGGCCTCGGTCGACTGGAGCAACTTCAACAACACCAAGATAGGCATCGAGCTCTATTCGGTATTCGGCACCTATCAAGAGATGTGGATAGGCCTCTACTACGTCAACAACGTGCTCTACGCCGACCTCAGCAAGCTCGACTTCCCGCGGCTCTCTTACAGCGACCCGCTGATTGCGGGCATGGGCCTCGGCGAATATCTTGAGAATATGCTGGGCGGCTACCTCGGCAGAGGCGGCACCTCGGCCTCGACGACGGCCGACGACTACGACGCCACCATCAAGCTTGACGCCGAAGAGCTCAAGATAAGCCTGGCGCGCGACTTCTTCAGGTTCGTCTTTGATTTGCTCGGAGTGAGCGAGCTCATTGCGCCCGAAGTCGGCTTCGGCGCCGCGCTGACGCTGTCCACCGACCCCCTCGTCTTTGAGCTGATGCTCGCCATCGAGGCAGACGCCGACAGCCCCTATACCTATATCGACAGATACTCGAGGGCGACGGCGGAAGCCGAATACCTCGGCGTCATTTCGATGTGGGACAGATATTCCAACCTCATCCCCTACGACGAATACAGCTCCTTGCACAGCCGCTACACCAACTACTACTATTACGACGTGGCGACGGATGACTACGTTCGCGCCGGCCTCGACGAAATCCGCGCCATGCGCAGAGTGCCCTACGCCTTCGTCGGCGACGAATATGTGCCTTACGATAATGATGTGCACGCCGACTACAGCGGCAAAATTTATCTGCGCGATCCGCAGGCGGGCACTTACACCGAAACGAACGCCTACGCCGGCGCCACCGCGCGCGAGAACGCCGACTACATCCGCACGCTGCCCAAGACGGTCTACGTCGAAATCCCCAGCATGTTCACCGCCGACACCCGCGGCTCCATGGTCAAGAACTTTGACTATCTGCCGATGTCGGAGGATGAGCTTGCGTCCGACCTCACGCGTTACAGCGGCTACTTCGAGTTTGACGAAGTCAAGCACGACCTCTACCGCGGCGGTATCTATTATATTTTGAACGGCGCCTACGCTCCCGCGGGCGCGGAATACGGCGCCACCAACGCCGAAAAGGCCGCCGCCTTAAGGCTCCTCGGCCTGACTCCCTACGCGCTCTTTGACGGCGTCGAAAGCTTCTTTAAATATGACGCCGCGCTCCACGCCGGACATAAGGGTGACATCTATTATCTCGACACCGGCGACATGGCCTACAAGAAGGTCAACGCCACAGTATACACCACCCTCGAGGCCAAGCTCGCTTTCGTGGCGCTGACGGGCTTTGAGCCCTACGTGCTCGCCAAGCACTTCAGAGAGGACGCGCTCGGCACCTATAAGCGCGTCGACGGCAAGAACATCGCCAAGAAGATGACGGTGTCGTTCAAGCTCTCCGACGTCGAGCTCAAGTTCTCGCAGCGCGATATATTCGACTACGAGGCGGGCTACTTCACCTCACCCAACTTCACCGACTTCAACGACATGGATAAAGTGTCGCTGTCGTGGCGCGTCGACCTCGGCATTGATTCGCCGGTGGGCACGACGGAGTATACCCAGCTGTTCGCGGCGCTTCTGCCTTCCTTCGGCGAAATGATTGCCGAATCGACAGTCTACAACAACCCCGTTTCTCAAAACTTCACGCTGGTGGTCAGCGCCGACATCGACGTTGCCGCCGTTGTCTCCATTCTGAACGGGCTGCTAACGGGCGGCGGAGTCGACATGAACGCCATAATCGCCGGCATTCTCGATATCGTCGACCTCGAAATCTCCATTTGGACGGAGAATAAGTCCCAGCTCATGCTCGGCATCTACATCAAGGAAGGCGCCATCTATATCGCCGCCGAATACTTCGGACTACCCAACCTCATGATAGGAAAAGAGGCGGTAGGCGCCCTCATCGGCACGCTGGCGTCCTCGCTGCTGGCACCCGAAGAAGGCACGGGCACTACCTCGGACGGCTTGCTCAACCTCGACCTCGACCTGCCGCTCATCAAGGACCAGTCGCTCCTTAACTTCGTCACCGGTTTGGCGCAGGGGCTCAGGATAACTTCCAAGATGGCCGAGCTGGTGCTCAAGAAGACTTACCTCAACGCCGTCATCGAATACCTGCTTGCCGGCTACGTGCCCTATGACCCCGACGTCCACGGAGGCGTGCTCACCGGCAACAAGACGACGCTGGGCTACACAATCTTCTACTACGACGCCGAAACCGAGACCTACGCCGACGCAACCTCGGCGCAGATAAACATCGGGCGCGACCTCTTTGTCAAACCCGAGCTCAAAGTCTATGAGGAAAGCGCCTTCGGCGACGCCGAAAGCAAGATATCCTTCAACTTCGAGCGCTACCGCTACGAGCCCATCACCTCGGAGGACCTCGCCGCCGACGGCTACTACTACGTCCGTCTGACCGATGCCGAAATGCTCTCCTACACCGGCGACCGCTACGACTACAACGAAGCAACTGGACAATATACCTACAGCATCACTGGCTCGGGCAGCTATCGCCGCGGCGTGAGATACAATAAAGTCGACGTCGAGAACGTCCACGGCGAGGACAGCTTTACCTTCGTCGAAGACGAAAACGGCGAATATAAGCAGATTGAGCGCGAGGCGCTCCTCGTCATCAAGATTGCTTTCTTCGAGGCGATGATTGGCGTCAAAACCAATATGCCGCGCCTCTCCTTCACCGACAGGGCGGTCAACCTGCCCGCGGGTAACTTCGAGGAGCTCATCAGCCTGAACTACTTTGCCTACGACGCCGAAAAACAGGGCGCCTACGACGAAGAAACGGGCAAGACCGAGAAAGGCTACACGCTCTATAAAGAAGAGGACGGCGAATACATTAAGGCGGCCGAGGAAGAAATTCTCGGGGGCGAAGAGACGCTCTTCATTCAGAAGATGGAGGTTGCGATGTCGCTTCAAATCAGAGGCAGCATCGACATTACCGCCGTCGTCTCCAACCCCGACATAACGCTCTACTTCGGTGAGTTTGCCGCGGCGCGTCCCGAGGACTTCGAGACGCTGGAAGCGTCCGGCTACACCCTCTATTTCAGAAGCAGCCTAGGCGTCTTCAAGCCCGCCACGCCCGAACAGAAGGCGACGGGGGACGAGATTTACGTTGCGGTCACTTTCCGCGTCGCTACCGAGGAGGAGATTGAGGACGGCGCCAACATCTACACCGCCGACGTCTTCCCCGCGCCGGCAAGAATCGCGCCCTATATCCCGCTGACGCTGGGCACGCTGGTTCCCGGCATCGTCGGCGACCTCGATGTCGGCATGGAGGCCGAGGACAACCTCAACGTTTCCGTTCTCTTCGAGTTCATGATTAACGCCGAGCTGAGCTTCAGTTTAGAGGCGATGGAATTTGAAATCGAACGCTTCGACCTCGCCATAACGGCCAACAAGGTTCAGGGCGAGGAAATCAGGCGCTTCCTCTCGATATTCTACGACAGCGCGACGGAAAGCATCTATCTCGACCTTTCCAACTACCGCGTCGCCAAACTTGCGTTGGGCGGCATATCCGTGCCCGCCCTCATCGGCAGCCTGCTTTCCGGCGGCGCCGAGAGCGACAGCGGCACCACCTCCGACGAGGTTGAATACAACCCCTATGAAGTCGCCTACATGCTGATGAATTGGATGCAGGACGGCATCGAGGTTGACATCTCCTCCAAGATGATTAAAAACCTCCTCTCGCTCTTCCTCGACGAGGAGATAGTCGGCTACATTCCCAACATCGGCCTCAACGCCGGCATCATTACCAACCCCTATCAGCGCATAGGGCTTTCGGTGGGGCTGTTCGACGGCATCGGCACCGAGGTTCTCAACCTCTCGCTCGCCGTCTTCGGCTTTAACGATCCCTCGCTCAACGGCTCGCGCTTCTATCCCTATGCCGCCGACATCTTCGGCGCCGATGACATCGACCTCGACGGCGACGGCACTTGGGACGGCTACACCAAGCTGGGCGACCTCAACATTGAGGCGCTGATGGGCGCGATAGCGGGCGAGCCGCTTGACCTCTCCAGCCTGCTCAACGTCGATCCTTCCTTCGACAGCTTGAGAATTTCGGCGGCTATATCGATAGGCGGCACGGCGTCGCAAGGCGTCCACGACTGGTCACGTGTCTTCGAGTCGATGCTTTCGGCCGAGACCGACGCCGCCATCAAGATTGAGGGCATGAACAGCAGCACCCAGATAATCATAGGCATCGACGCCCAAGTCAAGCTGGAATCAGTATTCAAGCTTTTGGGCGGCACCGAGCCCGATATGCTCAAGGCGCTTGCCGGCACTCAGTTCAGGCTTTCCGTCGAGGGCTTCTCGACCGCTTCGCCCGAGGCCGAGCGCACTAAATATCTGACGCTGACCGTTGTCATCGAAGAAGACGGCACGATAACCATCTATATCGACCTCGCCGGACTTGTTTCCAACACCAAGATTTGGAGCGAGGCCGAGGGCGGCTGGGTTCCCGCCGCCGACAAGCTCAATCTCGCCAAGATTAAGCTTTCCGGCCTCAACCTCTCCTCGCTTTTAGGCGGGACGACCGCTTCGGCCTCGGCCGACGACGGCGTGCCCAACTACGGGCTCATCGGCGAGACCGTCTACAAACTTATCGACAGCTTCATCGAAAAGATAAGCTACTCCTCGAGCCGCGTCTCCTTCGTCTTCGCCGAAGACCTGTTCACGCAGATATTCAGGCTCTTCAACGAATCGCAGATAAGGCTGGCCGAAACGATTATGCTTCCCGACATCAGCGCGGGCGCGCTCTGGCTCAACCTCAACGATTTGACCTTCGGCGCCAACATCAAGTTCAGCGACGTCTACGAGGGCAGAGATATTTCGCTCGAGCTCGGCATCTCGCTCTACGATTTGCAGACCAAGGCCTTCAAGAAGGGCGACCCCGACGGCTCGCTCGTTCCCTCCGACGCCGTCGACTATCTCGACTTTGCCGATTGGAAATTCAACTACGAGGTTTCGGGCAAGCTCGGCTACTACATCGGCAAGACCAACCAGGCCAACCCCGCGCTTGACATTTCCGACCTCGTCAAGCTGCTCAACGTCTTCAACAATCCGTGGGTGGAAATCCGCGCCACCGATACCATGGATAACATAGTCTATGACCTTTCGCTGTCGGTCTACGTCGACTTCGGCGACCTCGAGAACCTGCAGGTCAAGATTGAGCTCTTCGATGGCTCCACCAACCCCGCCAAGCCCGTCACCAACGGCATCTACCTGAACGGGCAGGACGCCTTCTTAGACCTTTCGGCGTGGGGCATACCCAAGCTCAGGCTGGCGGGGCTTAACATCGGCAAGATGCTTGAGGAACTTCTCACCGACACCCTCGGCATGGACTTTGCCGGCACCTCCGATTTGACCTCGGCGTCCTCCATCGTCCTGAACCCGAGGGCGTTCATGATGATACTCTTCCGTCCCGAATATTTCGCGGCGGCGCTGAACCTCAAGCTTATTCAGGCGTTCATCGACTACTCCTACTCGATGATGGACGACACCGAGCCCTTCAGCCTGCCCGACCTCGGCGATATTTATCTCGGTTTGGACAGCGAGGGACGCTATAACGACGCCACCGTCTACACCCTCGACGAATCCGTTTGGACGCCGGTTACGGCGGCCCAGCTCGCCGCGCTCCGAAAGCTCTATGTGCTGTCGGGCGGCGAATATATCCCGGCCGCGGCGCATCAGATAGCGTCGGGCTCCGGCCTCTATACCGAAGTCTTCACCAAGCCGACCGACGCCCAGTTCAAGGCCTCCAAGCGGCTGAGAATTTTCAAGAGCGGCATCTATTCCGAGCCCACCCTTGAAGAGCTAAGGGAGGAAGGCGCCTTCGGCACCATACTATACACCCTCGACGACATAAATTACACCCAGGCTTCGGCCAAGCAGATTGCGACCAGGCTGTCGCTCTACATCTCCGACGGCGCGGGCGGCTATATTTGCCCCGAATCGCTTTCGGCATTCACCGAGGCCGAAGGGCTGTTCATAAGAAGCTTCACGCCCGCCATCGCGCCGCAGATAGCCATGCGCCAGACGATATACCATAATTCGGGCGCGGGCTACGCGCACGCGACGGATGCCGAAATAGCGGCGGGCGAAGACCTCTTCACGAGATACCGCGTTGCCGAGGAATCCGAAATCGCCGCCGCGCTGTCGCTTTACACCAAAAACTCGGCGGGCGAGTATAACCGCGCCACGCCCGAACAGATTGCGCTGGGCACCGGCCTCTACTTTATCGATGTCTACGCGCCGGGCGCGCCGGTTCCCGCAAATCCCGTCACGGTGGCCGTCGCGAGAACGCTCTATCAGGTCATCAGAAAGGAATACACCACAAGCTCGGGTCTGACGCTGGCGTCCTCCTACGCGCGCTTTAACGCCCATTTGACGAGGCACCTGAGCCGCGCCATCTATCCCTTTGCCTCCGACGAAGAGATGCTGGCAAACGACAGCCTCTTCATCAAGAGCAGCGATGGCGTGACGCGCCCCTTCTTCGACATCAGGGTTTTAGGTAACATCTACGCCAGCCTATCCCTAGTCGATTCCGTCATTACTCACGACTACACCGGCTTCATGCCCGTGTTCTTTGAGGAAATCGTCGTGACCTCTGTCTCCTCCGCTGTCAACGGCTATATCAGCTACTACTATGACGAGGGCGGCCGCGCGATTGCCGTCATCCCCGGCGAGACCGACACCACGGGCAGGATTATCTACAAGACGCGCTCCCTCTACATCATGCAGGGTAAGAGCTACGAGCCGATAGATTTGAATACCCTCGCCTCCCACATCGACGGCAACACAAGGTTCTACATCAGCCTCTATGAGGATGCCATAAAATTCAACAACGGCTTGGACTTCTCGCAGATGGAGGTGCTCCTTGATGACCTCTCGCTCAACATATCGGGCGACATCATCTTCAATACCACCGACACCGCGCTCAACACCGGCGACATCAACTACGAATACAGCTTCCAGAGCTGGGTTTCTAAGCTTCTCGCTGTCATAATCGGCGGCTCGCAAGTCGCCGAGGACGAGGAATTCGACCTTGCCGCGTTTATGCAGAAGTTCAACCTCATACTTCCCGAGGGCATGGTCAACCTCAAGCTCAACATAGCGGCCGACCTCAAGGTGGGCGGGCTTATCTCCGGCCTGCTTTCGGGCGGCTCCGTCGATATCGCATCCATCTTGAAGTCCGACATCTTCATCGAGATAGTGTTCGGCGCGCCCATCAACAAGGTCATGCTGGGACTTTACTACCTCGGCAGCGTGGGCGCCTATACCTACGTCGACCGCGTCTCTTCGGGCTCCACCGAAAACCTCACCGAATATGAGGAAGGCGCACTGTTCGTCGACCTCTCCAGCCTCGGCCTGCCCAAGTTCAAGCTCATCGGGCTTATGGGAATTGTCAACTCGCTGGGCGGCTTACTCGGCGGCGGCGACGAGGAAGAAGAGAAGACGGCGACCAGCTCCGACGAAGAGCTCGACGACGTCGACCAGATTGACCAAGAGACTTTGGACGAGCCCGTCTACATCGGCGTAGCGCTCGAAACGGGCAGGCTTAGCATCTCCTTCGATAAGAACTTAGTGAAGCAGCTGCTCAAGCTTTTAGGCACCGACATGAACGGCATCGTCGACAGCGTGCTTGAGCTCTTAAGTCTTAAGATGCCGCCCGACGTCAGTCTGGATATTCCCAAGCTGCAGGAGATGTCGCTGATACTCGACCTCACCGACGGACTGCAGAGCATAGGCATCAAGGGCGCGGGCGACAGCGTCGGCGAGTCCTTCGAGCTGACATTCGGCAGCATCAAACTTTCGACGAGAGAGAAAGTCGTCGACACCGCCAAGGTCAACACCGACGACCTGTCGGGCGCCTACGGCGGACTGGTCTATGCCGGCGGCATAGGCAGCCTCATTTTGAACCTCATCGACGGACTTGACATCGACCTCTCTATCGATATTGTCAAATATACCGACGCGCTGGTGTCCAACAACCGTCCCAACGAGACTCAGCACAGCGGGGCCTACCAGACCAATGCCACCATACCCATTCAGAAGGACGAATACAACCGCCTCTACATCCCCATCACCGCCGAGCATCCTCAGCGCGATGCATGGGCAAACAGCGACAGCTCTTACGAGCTCGCCATCTGGCTGGGCAACTATAACCTGTGGCTCGACCCCAGAAACCTTGTCGGCGCAGGCCTGCAAGGCATTCTCGATTGGCTGGGCAGCGGCGGCACCATCCCCGGCTGGATAGGCGGCCTCATCGGCATGGATTTGACTTTCCCGCTCAACCTCTCCAACATTAAAGGCATCGACCTCCGCGAGCTACTCGGCAACATCGACACGTTGCTCGGCGGCGATGAGGAGGAAGCCAACGCGTCGACGGCGACAACGGCGTCCAACAACGTCGCCACCGCTTCGGCACTTCCCGAAATCGACCGCGACGCCATTCTCGGGCTTTTGGGCGAGGGCCTCGGCATGCCCGACGGCATCTCGATTGACGCCCTTATTCCCGCCTTGCTCGAGCTCATCGACAGCCTCGACGTCTATCTCTGGAACAACAACGACTGGTATCCCAACATCGACTCGGTGGCCAGCACCATGAACGGCGTCACCGAAAACATCACGCGCTACACCTCGATTTCGATTAACTTCAACCCCGAGAAGTTCAACAACCTGCTGATTGCGATAGGAAGAATCATTGTCGAGGTTCTCTGCGCCGATACCGAGGTTACCACCAATCCCATCTACATTATGCCCGACCGCGCCGAGTTCGAGACCGAATCCGCCTACAATACGGCGCGCGCCGCCTATCTTGCGGCATGGCGCGCCAAGTTCAAGTCGGCGCCTCACCAGATGACGCTGTTCTTGATTGACGCCATAAGCGGCGCCGTCGGATTCGATTTGATGGGGCTCTTCAACTTCAACTTCCTAGGCTTCGACCTCGGCGGCTTCCTCGGCAACATCCTGCCCAGCATAAGCATGCTGCTCGCCAGCTTGATGCCCTTCCCGCTCGCCTACGAGCCCTGCGAGTCCGCCCTTTATTCGGCGGCTTACAACCCCGCCGTCCACGGCACGCTGCGTCCATCCAACGTCCGCACCATTATGGGCCAGACCGTCTACACCAACGTCACGACGGGCGACTACAGAGTCTACGTTCTCGAAGGCGGAGAATACAAAGTGCCCTCGAGAGATAGGCTCAACCAGATTGCGGCGGGCAGTTACGCCGGCGTCTACGTCATCAACAGCCAGGCGAGAATGACGATTTATATCGACAAGCTCGCCGAAAACGAGATAGCCGAAATCGACATCAACATCAATCACCGCCCGATGAACGGCAACTCGCTTGCAAAGGGCGAATGGTGCGAGGTCTCCATTGTCAGCAACGGCCTCAACTTCAAGTCGGTTTCCACCGTCGAGGACACCTACGGCAACCTCGGCAACCCGATTTACGCCGAACAGCTGACGCTGACCGTCATATCCAACCCCTTCGATCCCGTCGAGCTCGACCCCGCCAAGCTTCTCAACGAGAGCTTCTATCCTCAAAAGGTGGGCGCGCTCTTCTATGACGGCACCGACTCGCGCGGCACCAACTTCTATGACTATCTCAACTTCAACTACGGCGGCGGCGTCAACATCTCGTGGGATACCTCGCACGTCATTCTCTCGCCGGGCGCCGACAGCTACATTTACGGTTATGTCCAGAACATTCTCTACATGGTGATACCCGTCACCGTCAGCGATACATGGAGCTTTAACCGCATTAAGAACTACGACGGCTCCACCATCTCGATCGATCAGCTCGGCGGCGCGTCCACCGCGCTGCCTGACGCCGTCAGAGTGTATTTCGCCAACAATAAATTCAAGTATATGTCGGTGGAAGGCGCGGGCGCCAAGATAAAGATCGGCGAGGATAAGTTCCTGACCGACAACATGGGCAACTATATCCTGACCGAAGGCTCGATTGCTTGGGACACCAAGAAAGTCTACCGCATTCTGGCCGAGGATAAGACGCGTCCCTTCGCCGAATATGACATCATGCTCGACCTCGAGCTTGCCAACATCAACGACCTAGAGGGCGGCACCTACTTCGTCTTCTTCACCTATCAGGCGGGCGGAGCGGCGCCCGTGACGGCCTACACCGTCATGAGCGTCAAGAACAGAGCGGTCGCCGAGCTTAAGAATCCCAAGACCATCAAGATAAGCTCGATGACTTACGACAGCTTCGCCAAGAACTACACGCCCGCCGCTATGATTCAGGGCGAGAACGGCCTCTTGATTTCCGGCCTCAACGCGAGTAACGTTGCCGACTACATCAGGTCCTTCAAGATGGACGCCTCGCTCAACTATCCCAACGTCTACGTCGGCTACACCGGCGGCAGCAAGGCCTACTTGAGCGCGGAATGGGATTTAACCAATCTCCTCAGCATAATCAACGCGCCGGGCTGGACGCCCGACCAGGGCTTCTGGTGCTATGTCAGCGTCATCGTCGGCAAGCGCGAGAAGATTCCGCAGCGAATCGACAACGTCTTCGTCTATATGGAGGCGCGCAAAGTGCAGTCGATTGCGGGCAACATCTCCTACAATCCCTATCTCGAGAGCGGCGGCCTGCTCGCGGGCTACAGCCTCGACGTCATGTATGACATCGGTTATATCGCCTACAACGCCGAACTGCACGCCGATTATCCCATCTACAAGCTGACCGGAAAGACGATGGCGCTTGCCACCGCCGAAGAGAAGCTTGCGGGCGAAAGCCTCTTTGTGAGGCCCGCCGACAAGGGCGTCTACTACAAATATAAGACGGTGGTGTCGCTGATACTGCCCGAAGACCTCGGCGATATCAGCTATCTCGGCCAGGGCTCCTTTGAGGCGCGCCTTGCCATAGGCGGCTCCGACACCTGGTGGAGTTACGAAACGGTGAGGACGGTCACGGTCGCCGCCAAGACGGCGTGTCCGCTGACGCTTAACCTCTCCGACACTCAGGCGGCCAACCCGATGTGGTATCTCACCGACGCTTACTCTAAACTCAATGTCACCTTCGGCGACGGCACCAAGCTCGACCTCGACGCCTACTGGGATACGCTCACTTACTATCTCGACTATGACTACCGCGTCCACGGCAGGGCTGTCGCCGGCGAGAACTACACCGACGCCGGATACACACTCTACTATCTCGACGCAGTAGCCAACCTCTATCGTCCCGCTTCGCCCGAACAGGCGGCGGCAGGCAAGTCGCTCTTTGTCAAAGACTTCGCCCGCTATGACGCCGCGCTCTTCGGCGCGGTAATCCCGGGCACCGGCCTCACTACACTCGGCTTCAAGCTCTTCACAAGAGATGGCACGGTATACAGCGAGTATAACGGCGGCGCCGCCGAAAACCTCTACGTCAAGAACGCCACCGCCTTCTCCTATGACAGCAACCGCGCCTACGCCACCGTGGAAGCGGGCGCGGGCGCAAACGGCGCTCTCGGCGCGGCAAACGGCGAACGGCAGCTCCTTAGGCTGACGGTCAGAACGTCCAAGATGACGCTCACCGACGTCTACTTCGCCGCCGAGCAGTCGGGCGGAAACTATGTGCCCGCCTCGGCTTCGGGCGAATACGCCGTCAACGTCTACCTCTCGGCTGTCGAGAACTACTTCAGGTCCGACGTCGAAAACGGCGTCTACACCGGCGCCGGCACACAGGCCTATATTAAATATCTCGTCAACGGCATCGAATATATCCGTCCCGCCAAAGTGACTTATTGGGAGCTTCCCGCGGGCGGAGCCTCGGCCATTACCAACGGCAGCGTAGTCTATGCCTGGATAGGTAGGGCGCGCTTCGCCGTCACCGTCAGCCTCGTCGACCTCGCCTCCCTCAATATCGCGGGCATGACGGGCACGACGGGTAGCTACGCCATGGACTATGTCAAGTTCGGCGCGCTGCCGGCCACGGGCTCCATGCTCCTGTCCGACGGCAAAACCGTCAACTTCAACATCGTCTGGAACAACGGCGTCGCCTTTACCTCGGGCACCGATGCCGTAAAGAATGTCACGGCGAAACTGACCAGCCCGCAGTTCATTAACGACCACGTAATCACCGTAGCGCTCCACGTTTTGAACAACACCGCCGAAATCGACGCGTCCTCGCGCTCGGTCGACAACATTTACCTCGTCTCGAGCTTCGAGGAGAAGCCCTCGATGACGATAACGTTGGGCGGCGGCGAATACCTCGTCAGCGGCGTCAAGCGCACTTACGCGGACGGCAACTTCACTTTCGAGACCAACGGCTACAAGATGACGGCGCCGGCTCAAACCGCCGACACCCAGACGATAACTGCAATCAGCGTCACGGTAGGCGGCGTAGCGGTAAATCTTTTGGACGGCTTCAGCTACGCTAAGTTTGCCGCGCTGCCCGCCAATGCTACCATCATCTTCAGCGGCTCCTCGGCGCCGTTGACGCTGCCGATAACATGGAACAACGGCGGCTACATCACGCCCACGACGACTTCGATGACCGTCAAACTGACCGGCACGCAGCTGGTCGGCGGGCAGTATTCGCAGACTATCTCGGTCGCCGTCACGGGCGGCGCCGTTGACGCGCTCTACACCGCCCACCTCAACAAATTCGTGCAGGCGAGCTTCAACACCCAGACCGTCACAATCAGCATTGGCGGCGGCACTTCCGTCACCGGCGTCAGCCGCGTCTACAACGGCACGCAGTTCACCTTCACCAAGGGGCAATACCGCGAGACCGTTAACGCCACCGGCTCGGAGTTCGTTGCGGCATCCGTCTACATCGCGGGCGTCGACGTGCTTGCCACCGGCAGCTTGAGCTACGCGCGCTTCGGCACGCTGGCCACCGAGTGCACAGTCAACTTCTCCAACGGCACCGTCACCGAGAGCGTCAGCAACTGCTCCATTATCTGGAACAACGGCATAGCCTTTACCGCGACCTCGGCGGAGACCGCACTCAGCATTTCAATCAGGAGCACCGCCTTAAGGAACGGCGCGCTGCCCACGACCGTCATAAGCTCGGTCACCCTCAATGTCACCAACTTCGGCGTGCCCGTGCTGCCCGTCTACTACACCGTGCACAACGACTATCTCAAGAGCGAGTTCGCCGAAGCCGTCATCGAGCTGCCGCTGGGCGACACCGATCTCACCAGCATCAGAAAGAGCTACAGCAGCGCCACGCAGAAGTTCTCCTTCTCCAACTCGACGGGCACTTATTTCGAGAGCTACGACGCCGTCTTTGCCGGCACCGTCGTCGAGTCGATTACCGTGAACGGCGCCAACATCTTGTCCGGCACGCTGACGCTCACCGAGTTCGGCGCGCTGCCTGCCACCGCCGTCTATAAGTTCAGCGGCGACGCCGCGACTTACAGCGTCGGCATCAACTGGACGAGCAACTACACGCTGAGCTCCACTACCATGAACGCCGTCTTCGATCCCACGCTGACGCGTTTCGTGACCTCCGATTCGAGAACGGTCAACATCTCGGTTGCCACGGTATCGGTCGTCTTCGACATCCACATCACCAACCCCTATGTCGAGAACATCGGGCTCAACAGAAACATCACGGTGGACGGCGTCACAACCACTCTGGCGGCCTACAACGCCACCAACATCAACTACACCTCGGCGACTAACAGCGCCACGGTAACGCTGACGAGAAACCGCTATTCGCGCACCTATACTATGAACAACGTAGTAACGGGCAGCGTCACCGTGACTGAAGCCTCGGTGCTGTCGGGCGAAAGCCAGAACATCCTCTGGAACGAAGAGCTTGACGGGCCTTTCACCGGCATCACCGCCGCCATTGTTAAATTCTCAAACGGCGCCTCGGCCAACGCAACGATAACCAACTGGTCGGTCACCGCTCCCGCGGCGGGTGAAAACAGCTTCGTCACCACGGCAACGATTCAAAGCTTGGGCGGGCTGCTGCCGGTTGGCGACAACAACAAATTCACCTTCACCGTCTACGTTGCCGAATTCGTGGGACTGCCCGACGACGTCGACTTTACGCTAATCGAGGTTGACCCCTACGGCAACATCGTCAAGATGGGCGGCAACTACGTGACGGGCAAGGGCAAGCTCGGCGAGTCGTCCGACACCGTCACCGCGCTTTGGGGCGGCGGCGGCATGCTCCGCGAGGTGTCGGTCACCATCACCTATCAATACGACATCCGCAATATGCCCGCCGAACCCACCGTTTCGCCGCTGCCTTACAGAATAAGCGGCGAGGGCATGACCGACATTGTGACGACGCTTGAAAACACCGACGCCCTCGTCATTACGCAAGGCATCTCGCTGGGCGCGCGCGATATCGTCATTGACGCGCTCGAGAACACCACCGAGTCGCAGCTCGTCGCGCCCGCCATGACGCTTGAGAGCGGCGAGATTGCCGAGGCTTATGATTTGAACGGCAGAAAGGTCAACATCAACTTCACCATCAGGATAGCCGAGGCCGCAGACATCGCGGGCACCTCCTATCAGACCTCCGATTTGACCAAGGTCACGGCAGGCGTCACCTACTACGAGAACGTGCTCGCCGTCGTCAGCTACGGCGGATTGAGCCGCCTCGTCAGAGTGCGCTCGGTAACGCTCCTCGACCGTTCGCCCGTCAACGTCATTTACTACGACAGCGAGGGCTATCCGCACTACCTGATGCGCTATAGCGAGCAGGGCGTCAAGCTTCTGACCGACAAGATTTACATCGAGAACCCGTTCTCCTACAACCCCGATTACGATTCGGCGGACTACAGCTTTGCGAGAACGGCCTACGTCACCTACGCCGACGGCGAGGTGCGCGCATACTCGATTAAGTGGATGGCGAGCGTCGGCGGCGTGTTGGGCGAGCTGCCCGCCACCGTCAACGGCAGAGCGGGCGCCGAGTTCAAGGCGGCCGCCGTCATCGGCGATCCCAACGGCTTCAACTACACCTATCCCAGCACCGTCTACATCGCCGCGCTGACGCTGTCCATCAACAATACCGACCTCGAGCTCAACGAACTCGGCAATCCCTACTCCTTCAAGCCCTACTACACCTCCGACGCCGAGAACGCGCGGCTCTCCATCAACTACAAGTCCTACGCTATAATAGCGGACGGCTACCGGCTGCCCGTCAGCTGGGACCTCTCCGGCCTCGTCTACGACTACAGGGGCGGCAACTTTACCGTCACCGCCACCATCGGCAACGACATAGCGGGTTACCAGAGAGTGGCAGTGCCCGTCACCGTGGAAGAGGAAGAGGTCGACTACATCTTCTTCGCCGACGGCCAAGTGCCGGCCGGCTCCGACTTCACGCGCGCCACCTCGCAGTATCTGCCCTACAACGAGCTGCTGCACGCCGGCAAGCGCGTGTTCAAGCGCGTCGCAACCCCGTTGGGCGGCTATGCCTACGTCATCGTCAAGGACGTCTCCGAAGTCCCGCCCGAAGAATACGGCTCGCTGTTCGTAAAAGACGAGCTCCGCGGCTTCAACCCCTTCAAGTCCTACACCATCGAGAAGGATTATCCCGCCACCGGCTACGTCGTCTTCAAGAGCGGCCTCATGAAGGAAATGGACATCGAGTGGAACCTCACTCAAATCAAGAATCCCTCCGGCTTCTACAAGGGCGGCGACTATATCGCGAGCGCGGCCATCGGCTCGGAATACTACATCGGCAGCCCCGCCGGCGGCAGAAGGGTAGGAAAGCAGGTATACTCGCAATATGTGACCTACTATAATAAGGAAGTCGCCTTCATCGTCGCCAACGGCAGCGAACTCTCCGTCATCGACCTCGCGACTTACGGCAGCTCCGTCATCGAGGTCAAATACGGCCGAGACAAGATTGACGCCACGCTCCGTCCCAACTCCTTCCTCACCGTCGACGGCCTCACCACCTTCGACTACATCGATCCCTACCGCACCGACGGCAACTCGCTCTATCTGCCCGACATCCGCTTCGTCATGGCCTATGTGCCCAACGGCGAGGGCGGCTACTCGGCGATTAAATACGAGATAGGCGCCAGCCAATACAACCTGATTTGGAACATGAGCGGCTACCGTCCCTCCTACGACGGCAAGGAGGCCGTCGTCGAGGCGCTGCTCACCACGGCAAGAGGCGGACAGCAGACGATAAGCTTCAGCCTGCCCGTCATGAAGATGCTCGCCAACAAGGTTGAGATTAAGAAGAACAAGATAGGCGCCTTCGCGCCCGCCACCTTCGTCAGCAACATCGGTGCCGACTACCGCGCCGACACGGTGTGGGAAATCAACCCCTACATCAACTACGACATGTATACGGTGTCGGCGACCAACTACACCGTCACTTTCAGCGGCTACCTTAATGACGAGCTTGTAGACAATGCCATAGTGAGGACTATCCCCTACGTCGCCGTCTCCATGCCCACCAACTTCTCGG
>ERZ795052.599-NODE-599-length-54139-cov-73.181699_pt1 | contig 54139 bp, 48 predicted proteins | sample MGYA00375136_ERZ795052 | MGnify/ENA primary metagenome ERZ795052 (study PRJEB30181, sample SAMN05720156) | activated sludge metagenome | isolation source: Anaerobic digester | place: Japan | collected 2015-05-26 ... | reverse complement strand
GGAGCTTGCGATGGGGGTTCGATTCCCTCTAGGGGCGCTTATGAAAATTAGACTCCTGACTAATAATTTACCGATGACTATTCCGCAATTAATGCGGCAGGCTGGTTATACTTATCTGCCTGGTCGTGGCAGTGACGATAGTTATATTAGAGTTCTTGGCCGTTCGCCTTATCCTAGATTTCATGCCTATGTTCAAGAAGAAAATGGCCAGCTGATAATTAATTTACATTTAGATCAAAAACGGCCGGGCTACGGCGTGTCGGCTCGTCATAACGGGGAATATGATGGACCGGTAGTGGAAGCCGAAGCGCGGCGTTTAAGTCAATTTATTTCCCATGACTAATCCCAGTGATGACATTAAAGCCCGGTTAAATATTGTGGAGGTAATTGGTGAATATATTAGGCTCCAGCCAGCGGGGAGCAATTTTAAGGCCAAATGTCCATTTCATCAGGAAAAGACTCCTTCTTTGATGGTCTCGCCGGATAAGCAAATTTGGCATTGTTTTGGCTGTGGCCGAGGCGGAGATATTTTTGCTTTTGTTATGGAAATGGAGGGTCTAAGTTTTCCCGAAGCTCTAAGGTTACTAGCTCCTAAGGCGGGGATAGAATTAAAGAATTATCAAGGGCAAGATAATTCACGGCGTAATCGGCTGTTGGATCTTTTAGGGGCAGCCACGACTTTTTATCATAAGCAGTTATTAGCCAATAATCCTTTAGCTCGATCAGCTTACCACTATTTAACGGTGGAGCGGGGTCTATCGCCGGACATTATTAATGAATGGCAGTTGGGTTGGGCTCCTAATGACTGGCAGACTCTTAGCGAGGCCATGAAACGTTTAGGTTATACAGATAACGAAATGCTATTGGCTGGTCTGATTAATCAGGCGCCTGAAGGTCAGCGTTTTTATGACCGTTTTCGGGGGCGTCTTATGTTTCCTTGGCATGATGTCAGTGGCAATATTATTGGGTTTTCTGCTCGTCTTTTGCCTCAGTTAGATGATGGTCAAACTGGTAAATATATTAATAGTCCGCAGACCATGCTTTATGACAAAAGCCGTCATCTTTTTGGTTTATGGTTTGCCAAGGGAGCGATTAAAGAAGCGCAGGAGGTAGTTATTGTGGAGGGCCAAATGGATTGTCTAACAGCTCATCAATATAATTTTAAAAATGTAGTGGCCACTTCGGGCACAGCGTTAACTGAAGAGCATTTAAAATTATTAAAACGTTATACCAGTAATATAGTATTGGCTTTTGATATGGATCAAGCCGGTTTGCTGGCGGCGGACAGGGCTATTGCTTTAGGCAGCCAGGCTAATCTCAATATTAAAGTGCTTCATTTACCAGACGGCAAAGACCCGGATGAATTTATCCGTCGCCATACTAGTGCCTGGGCAGAGGTTGTTAAACAAGCTCGACCCATTATGGATTATTATTATGAACTTTTACAGCCTCAGCTTAAAAGTGATAAGGTTGAAGAGCGTAAAATGGCGACTATCCGTTTTTTAAAGATGATTAGTCAGTTATCTACGGTGGTGGAGCGTGATTATTGGTTAAAAGAACTGGGTAAAACTTTAAATTTAGAAGTGCCATTTCTCTATGAAGAGCTAGCTAAGTTAGAGAAGTCTCAGAAGGTTTCAGCTAATAATGTTCCACTGAGGCCAGCACCGCAGACCAAGCCGGTTGATTTACTTCTAGCTTGGCTCATTAAGTTTCCCAATGTGCTTGAGAGCTTAGGTGAAGAGCTGGAGCCTGAATTTTTGAGTGACCCGCGGGCGAATCAGTTTTACAAAAATCTAATTGTTTATTATAATAAAAACCGACAAATTGACGGCCAGACAGTAGACTATCATGAATTTATGGATTGGCTTAAGGCCAATAATGGAGCCATAACTAAAGAAATTACCAGTTATATTGATGGTCTTTTTCTTTTAGTAGATAAAGATTTATCTGAAGCCACCTTAGAAGAATCATTGGGGGAGATAGCCAGGCTAACTAAAGTTATTAAACGGGAATTTTGGCACAAGCAGTTGGCCGCTATCAGCCGTAAGATTGGCGATTTAGAAAAAGACCAGGGATTAAGTGAACAGAAGAAAGATTTAGAGATTAATATTCTCTTAGGCGAGGCCGAAGATTTAAGTCAAAAATTAAGAGCTATAGACAATTAACATGAGCGCTAAGAAACCAGTATCAACAACTTCTTCTAATTTGAAAGACATTATTAAAAATCAGACAGCTGATTTTACGCCGTCTAGTTTAAAGGTGTCTGCTAAGGCTAAAAGCAAGAGTCCTGTTTCTAAACGCGCAGATCAGCATTTTAAAAAAGACAACCCAGCTTTGCCGCCTACCGAGAAGGAGATTCGGGCTTTAATTAACCGGGTAAAGCCGCGTGGTTTTGTCACAGAAACTGAATTGCTATATCTTTTTCCCAAGCTGGAAGATTATGTCTATGACTACGAACTACTTTTAGAAGAATTGCAGAAGCATAGCATTAAAGTTATAGAGACGGGGGAGGGGTATTTAGAAATTGGACAGGCAAAGGCTAAGCAGGAAGAAAAGACCAGGTCTATTTTAGGTGATATTAAAGATATAAAAAAGTTTGATATCTCTGAGCTTTCAGCCGATTCGGTGCAGATGTATTTAAAAGAAATTGGCCGGGTGCCTCTTTTAACAACGGAAGAGGAGATTGAATTAGCTAAACGCAAAGATAAAGGAGATAGAGAAGCTGAGCGCCGTCTTATTGAGGCTAATCTTAGATTGGTAGTCTCTATTGCTAAAAAGTTCAGCGGCACGCGAGGTCTTAATTTACTGGATTTAATTCAGGAGGGAAATATTGGATTGTTTCGGGCAGTAGAAAAATTTGAATACCGGAAGGGCTATAAATTTTCCACTTATGCCACCTGGTGGATTCGTCAGGCTATTACCCGCTCGCTGGCTGACCAATCGCGGACTATCCGCATCCCAGTCCATATGGTAGAGACTATTAATAAATTTCAGCAAGTGCAACGTCAATTAACCCAGGATTTGGGGCGTGAACCATTGCCGGAAGATATTGCCGCCGAGATGGGAGAGGATATAGATAAAATTCGTCATATTATTAAAATATCGCAAGATACTATTTCTTTAGAAACTTCAGTCGGAGATGAAGATGATGATTCTACCCTGGAAGATTTTATTGAGGATGTAAAAAATATGGCACCTGACCGGGTAGCGGCCTTGGAACTTCTGAAAGATTATGTACAGGAGGTAATTGCCACTTTAACACCCCGAGAACAGAAAATCTTAGAAATGCGTTTTGGCTTAGGCGATGGGGTATCTCATACCTTAGAAGAAGTGGGGCAGGAGTTTGAAGTAACGCGGGAACGCATTAGGCAAATTGAAGCTAAAGCTCTGGAAAAAATTAAAAAACAGGGGACAATTAAAAAATTACAAGACTTTTAATTTATTTGACAAGCCTTTGGTCTTTGCTATAATAGCAACATTATTCCCGGGTAGCGCAGCGGTAGCGCAGTTGGCTGTTAACCAATTGGTCGTGGGTTCGAATCCCACCCCGGGAGCCAGCGTGTACGAACAGAGGTTGAAGCCTCTGTTGTGTTTTATTTATTGGCGTTTCTGTTGGTTCTAACCCTTGATATTCAGCCTCTAATGCAGGGTAGTTATTTTTGATTGGAACGAACCATGCATTTGGTTCAATATAGAGCTTTCCGTCTTTAATCATCGGCGTTTTTCCGAGAGCCAGTAAAATTTCTTTTTTCAGTTCTAACCCTGCTTTGCCCATATTATTGGCCCTTATAAAAGCAGTTCGTGCATAGGTAGCAAAAGTAAAAGTTTTCTCAGTCAGCTCAAGCCATTTTTTAGCTCTTGTTTCGGTGAGCTGGTGTATCAATAATCCAATCTAATCTGTATTTGGCAGTCTTGATAGCCTTTTATAGCCATCTTTTTGTTTACCTGTTCACTATTCTTTGCCAATATTTAGTTAATGAGACCTATTTATGCCCCCCATTCATTAAACTTTGGATACTTGTGAATATTATCCACCTTATATTTACCGAGCATAACACATACTAAAAAACAATCATATAGTCTTTTCTTTTAAGGAAATACTGTTATTCTAGGGAAAGCAATCCGGCTCTTTGGTTAGCTTTACGGTATCCGCGGGGGCTTGTAGTAAAAGACAAGAATTATAACAGACTTGAATTGGCTACAAAGATATTTCCTTCCGGATTCTGTAAGTTTTAAAACAGTTTTAGCGAGACTGGAATTGTCTTTCAGTACTATAGTCAGATTTTCGTTACCCCATATTAAACTAAAGATATTAATTGCGATGGGCAATTTTTTCTTTCAAAAATTAAAACCGAATATTCTTAATAACGAGGGGATAGAAAATAGGGATTATTCCTCGATCGCCTTAGAAGAAAGAGCTTTTTTGATGTATCTATCTTAATAATGAATACTATAAAATAGAAGATGTAAAAAACTCTTTTTATATCAGGAAGTATATTGTCTAATATGGAATTGTCTGGATATGATGACTATTAATAATTTTAAAAGACATAAAGTATACTCATTTTATAGTTTGTTTAAGACTTGTTGGCTTAAATCGTCAATAATATGACAAAATAAAAAAGCCCGGAATGACTAGCATCGGGCTTATGGTTTAGTTAAAAAGGGGGGGGCTAGACTTGACGAAACATTTTCCTAAACACCATCTCCGGCCACTTAAAGCCAAAGTGCCAGCAGATGGCGACGGCTATACCGACCGTCTCCACTATGCATCTTTGGACATTTTTTGGGCCGGGTACTGCCACAAATTTGATTTTTTTGCCAGCCAAATACCATATAATGATTGTTCGCACGGCATGATAGTCTGACGAGATAACAACAAAGTCAAAGTCGTCATCTTTTCCAACCATTTGAATAACTTTTTCGCAGTTATCAATGGTGGTCAGACTCTCATTTTCTTCTTCAATTTCAATATTTGTTATTTCCTGGCGGATGCGGTGAGCCATAGCCGCCGCATTGGTTATTCCCTGTTGCTTTTTGGAAAATAACCCGCCCGTGCAGATCACCCGATCAAACGGGTAGCCTGAACGAATTAATTCGATGGCCTTTCGGCATCGAGCTTCGGCATCAAAACTGAGGGTCCATCCCTCATTTTCGTGCCCATGAATAATTAAAACGTTGGCCATGATGACCTCCTGTGTACTATTTTTTATGTACGTTGATAATAGATAATATCACTTATGATAGTATTTGTCAATAGTTACTAAGTAAGATTCAGTTTTTCTATTGTAATAAAAATACAGTTAAATATTTATAAAGAGCGCAGTTAGGGATCTGGCCCAATGATCTGCCGACAACTACGAAGCAATCCGTTCGGAAGGCGCTAATCTAGCTCGAAAGGGAAAGAGGAAGGCGTACTCCATGGGTTTTCTTTTTTAGGAATGATGAAACTTTTTTAAGAATTTGTGGGTAGTTTTTAATAACAATGTAAATAATTTTGTCGCTATAGAAAGATTAACCGTCGGCTCACCGGTTGAGGTTGCCGGTCGTTTAAAGAGAATGATGTCTACCTTGAAACTGCTGGAAGACCTGCCGATTAAAAATGGAAGAAACTATTCATTACTATATGGTTCGCCCAGCGGTTTTTTCTTCTAAGAAAATCCAACTATGCTCCAAGACCCGTCAAAATAATCCTAGCAGAATATGGTTATTTTTGTTAAGATTAGAGTTAGCTAGCGTATTATTGTATCTAAGTTAAAATAAGTGTATGAACTTTCGAAATTTAACCAAATTACATATTGGTGATAAGGTGGCGATTGTCTCACCTTCTTTTGCCGCTCCAGGAAAATGGCCTCATTTATATAATCTAGCCCTTCAGAGGGTCCGAGACGTTTTCGGCTTAGAGCCTGTAGAGTTTTCTGCCACATCAAAGATAGGAGCTTCCGCGGAAGAAAGATCAAAAGATTTGATTGACAGTTTTAATCGCAGTGACATAAAAGCAGTAATTGCCTCACTTGGGGGAGATGATCAAATAACATACATTAAGGATCTACCTCCAGAGCCATTCATAAATAATCCAAAACCATTTTTCGGTTTTAGTGATAATACACATTTTGCAAATTTTCTTTGGTTAAACGGAATTCCATCTTTTTATGGAGCCTCTCTGTTTACCCAATTTGGTATGCAAAAAAGAATGGATGAATATACTGTTGAATATTTGAAATATGCGCTATTTAATAGTGGCGAATTTGAGCTAAGACCAAGCAATATTTACAACGATATTGGATTGCCCTGGGATAATGTTTCCATGTTGAATCAAGCGCGGATATATGAAAAAAATGAGGGGTGGTATTGGAATGGCGATAAGGATACAGAAGGGGTCACCTGGGGTGGGTGCCTGGAGTCAATTGATGAATTGCTTAGACACGGAGTATCAATACCCACACTTGATGAATTTGAAAATATAGTTCTTTTTACCGAGACCTCTGAAGAAATCCCATCAAGCGATTATGTAGCAAGAGTTTACCGAGCGCTTGGAGAGCGGGGCATTCTTAAAAAGGTGAGAGGCGTCCTTGTTGGTCGACCAAAAGCCTGGGAATTTGATAAACAAAAATCATCAGAAGAAAAGGCGAAATATAAAAAAGAACAACGAGATACAACTTTAGCAATTATAAGAAAATACAATCATACTGTTCCAGTTATTCAAAATATGGATTTTGGGCACACTGACCCTCAGATATGTCTTCCATATGGCGGGAAGGTCAGAATAGTTTCTTCCGAGAAGAGAATTTTTGCTGAGTTTTAGAAAATGTCCAAGCCCATATATCTAATTTTTATGCCAAAAGTAAGAATTAATTTAGTTTATTTCGTCCGTTATATGACTCATCGTCTAGAGCTAGAGTTCAAGAAATTGCTAGATAGCCATTTTCATGGGTCAGTGGTGGCAAACAAAAATTGTCGGCTGGAAAATTGACTAGATCAGAAGATCTAGCAGACTATTGTTGCGTTTATTTTGCTGTTTGCGATTATAAGGCTAAATGAGTTTTTGTTGGTCATCATATTAAGTCAGTCCGAAAGAAGGTCATTAATATTGAAATACTTTCGCACTAGATTTTATAGAAAAAAATTATTTCTGACTAGACTTTATTTTAAATTGATTTATAATGTTTAGGAGCACGTGAATTTTACTTAGGTCAAGGAAATGGACCTATTTTTATATAAGATTAGTAATCTTAAAGAAATTTTTACATTATCTAAATTTAGTAAACTGAATTAGAAGAAATTATTGTTATTACCATGACAAAGCTCTTAAAATATCTTACTCCATATATCTGGCCCCTGCTTTTGCTAGCTCTTTTAATATATTGTCAGGCTTCGGCCACCTTGGCTTTGCCGGACTATATGGCCAGAATCATAAACCAGGGCATACTCGGTCAAAATACCGGCGTAATTTTTCATAACGGCTTAATTATGATTCTCATTGCTATTGGCGGTGGTTTAGCCACGGTGGGAGTGGGTTATTTATCTTCCCGTATTGGTACGGGGTTTGCTCGAGATTTGCGCACCATGATTTTTACCAAGATAGAAGATTTTTCTCTAGTTGAGTTTAATAAATTTTCCACTGCTTCGCTTATTACTCGCAGTACTAATGATGTTCAGCAGATCCAGATGGTTTTTATAATGATTTGCCGTATTGCTTTACTGGCTCCTTTAATGGGGATACTGTCGACCTTTAAGGCTTATCATTTAGCGCCGTCAATGACCTGGATTATGGCGGTAGCAGTAGTGGCTTTAATTGCCATAGTAATAGTGCTTTTCCAGATAGTTGTTCCTAAGTTTACTAAACTGCAAAAATTAGTAGATAAATTAAATTTAGTTACCCGAGAAATTCTTACTGGCTTAAGGGTTATTAAGGCTTTTGGCAAGGAAGACTACGAAACTCAGAAATTTGACAAAGTTAATCAAGATTTAACACGGCTTCATCTTTTGGTTAACCGTTTAATGGTTATTATTCAACCAGTCATGATGCTTATTATGAATTTTATGATGATTGCTATTGTTTGGCTGGGGGCACATCATATTGGGGCTGGTGATTTGCAGGTTGGCAGCATGCTAGCTTTCTTACAATATTCCATGCAGGCAGTATCGGCCTTTTTAATGATTTCTATTGTTTTTATTAATCTGCCCCGAGCTGCTGTTTCGGCTAATAGGATTGCGGAAGTACTGGAAACTGAAATTCAAATTAAAGATCCAACTAACCCAGTGAGGGCTCATAGACGGGGTGGCAAGGTAGAATTTAAAAATGTTACCTTTACTTATCCGGGAGCCGCTGAGCCTGTTCTTCATAATATTTCTTTTGTGGCTTTGCCTGGCGAAACAACAGCTTTTGTCGGTAGTACGGGCAGCGGTAAATCAACTATTATTAACCTTATTCCTCGTTTTTATGAGGTGACTGAGGGGCAGGTTTTAGTTGATGATGTAGATGTGCGGGCAATGAGACAAAAAGATTTGCGGGCGCGAATTGGTTATGTATCGCAAAAAGCTATGCTTTTTTCTGGTACTATTAGAGATAATATCACTTACGGCAATCCTAATGCTACCCAGGAAGAGATTTTGCGAGCCGCTGCTACGGCTCAAGCTTTAGAATTTATTAAAGAGTTAGAGGGAAAATTCGATAGCTCGATTGCTCAGGCTGGCACTAATTTTTCTGGCGGTCAGAAACAACGTTTAGCTATTGCCAGGGCTTTAGCCAAGAACCCTGAACTTTATCTTTTTGATGATAGTTTTTCGGCCCTGGATTTTCAGACCGATAAAGCCTTAAGGACTGCATTAAAAGAAGAAGCTCAAGGCAAGACCGTTTTAATTGTTACCCAGCGTATTGCGACCATTATGAATGCTGACAAAATTGTAGTAATAGACAAAGGAGAGATAGTGGGGCAGGGGACTCATGAAACTTTACTCAAGACTTGCAAGGTTTATCAAGAAATTGCGGCTTCACAGCTTGCCCCGGAAGAATTAGCTCGAGTTCTGAAATAATTATTATGTCTAAAGATAAAGAAAAATTAAATAATCCTACCACTTTTACTTTACCTCCCAGAGGACCACGGGTTGGTGGTTTAGGTTTAGGTCGTCGGCATGGTGGAGGGATACGGGGCCTGGTGGAAAAACCCAAGGATTTTAAGGGTACCATGCGCAAGCTTATAAAATATCTAAAGCCTTATTACGTCTCCATTATGGTGGTTCTAATTTTAGCCATGGCTAGCACTGTTTTTACTATTATTAGCCCTAAGATATTGGGAGATATTACTAATGAAATTGTTGCCGGCATTAAGAATATAACCCAGGGGGGTATTGATTTTTCCGCTATTCTTCACTTAATAACAATTTTGGTTGGTCTTTATTTGATTGGCGCCTTATGTGGCTATCTTCAGGGTTGGATTATGACGGGGGTTGCCCAGAAAGTTACTTATAATCTAAGAAAAAGTATTGCTTTAAAAATTAATCGGCTGCCGCTACGCTATTTTGATACCCAAAGCCATGGAGATATCTTAAGCCGGGTAACCAATGATGTTGATACCGTTAGCCATAGTTTTAATCAGAGTTTAACGCAAGTGGTGACCGCTGTGACTACTATTGTCGGTATTCTCATAATGATGATTATTATTAGTTGGCAGTTGACCTTAGTCGCCGTGATTGTTTTGCCGCTTGGCTTTTTATTGGCGCGACTTATTATTAAAAAATCACAAAAGTATTTTTTTAATCATCAAGTATCATTAGGGGAGATTAATGGTCATATAGAAGAAATGTTTTCTGGTCATACTATTGTTAAAGCTTTTAATGGAGAGAAGAAATCTATCAGCACTTTTCGTAAAATTAATAATAAACTTTATAATAACGCCTGGAAGTCTCAATTTTTTTCTGGTCTTCTACATCCCATAATGAATTTTTTGGATAATGCTGGATTTGTTGCCGTGTCGGTGCTCGGCGGATGGTTCGCTATTCGCGGCAAAATGACTATTGGTAGTATTCAGGCTTTTATTCAATACCTTAACCAATTTAATCGTCCTATTATTCAGACGGCTAGCATTGCTAATGTTTTTCAATCTACGGCTGCAGCTGCCGAAAGAGTCTTTGAATTTTTAGAAGAAGAGGAAGAACTTCCAGATCCGGCTCAACCCAAAGAGCTTAAGACAGTAAAAGGTGCTGTTGATTTTGTGAATGTGGTGTTTGGCTATACTCCTGAAAAGATAATTATTAATAATTTCAGTGCCACTATTAAACCAGGGCAAAAAATAGCGATTGTCGGACCAACTGGTGCTGGCAAGACCACTATAGTTAATTTGTTAATGCGTTTTTATGAGGTTGATAGTGGTGCTATTAAAATTGACGGTGTAGATATTAAAGATTTAAGGAGGTCAGATTTAAGAAAACTTTTTGGGATGGTACTTCAGGATACTTGGCTTTTTAGCGGCACGATTGAAGAAAATATTGCCTATGGAAAAGACAATGTTTCTCACGAAGAAGTAGTTAAAGCGGCGCAAGCAGCTTATGCTGACCACTTTATTCATACTTTACCCGGAGATTACCAGATGGAGATTAGCGAGGAGGCAGATAACATTTCTCAAGGCGAGAAACAACTTTTAACTATAGCGCGGGCTATTCTAGCTAATGCCCCCATGCTTATTTTAGATGAAGCTACTAGCTCTGTAGATACTCGTACTGAAGCCTTGATTCAGGCGGCCATGGATAAAATGATGGAAGGCCGGACTAGCTTTATTATTGCTCATCGGCTGTCAACTATTCGCAATGCTGATTTAATTTTAGTGATGCGTGATGGCCATATTGTGGAGCAGGGGACACATAAACAATTGTTGGCCCAAAATGGATTTTATGCTTCTTTGTATAATAGTCAATTTGTGGTGTAGCCATTTATAGCGTTGTGTGGTTATTAGTGATTATAAAGTGGCACTAATTGACTGCCCATTTATCTATTGATATTTTTCTGTGGTAAAACGGTAGAGAACGATTTTTTCTTGGGATAGATTAATGCCGGCCTTTTGGCAGGCAATTATAATTTGTTTTTCTACAGTATCTACTCCTGCAAGGTCAGGTAAAAGAAGACCAGTTTTGAGGCGGTCAGGAGTGGAGACAATCACTCCATATTTTTTAGGGTTTAAATCCGAAATATCTAGGATTTGTTCTGGTTGACCTAAAATGGAAACAGTATAGGTAAGATTGGGCAGTTCACTTTTTTGGATAGGCATAAAACGATAATCTTCAGTAGCGGCGGCTATAGCGTTATAAATAGTTTCTTCGGCTATATTATTTCTTACTGGCAGATAGGTGCCAATACAGCCTCGAAGTTCTTGGTCTTTTTCCTCAATAGTAACAAAGACACCTGCTCTTTTTTTAAGGAAAGCAGAAGGGAAGTTTTTAGGGGGCTTAATAATTTTTTTGGTCGTGATATATGTTTCGACCGCTTGTTTTGCTAAATTGGCTAAAGGAGTCATATGGTTATTATTATTTTTTTAGTTTAATATTAGCGACTAAATAACCAACACCAAACGGGCCTTCATAAGATAAAATTTCTGGCTGGTAGTTTAGTCCGGCAGCCTCAAGAATTCCTAAGATAAAAGAAAATGATCTAAGACCACATTCACCAGCCTCAGGATAAAGTTCGTCTAACTGTAAAATAGTGGCAAGGTCTTTTTTCTTTAGAGCCTCAGCTAGGGCTTGATCATATTTGGGGCCATCAGGATGAAAACCATAGGGTCCATCTATTTTAAGACAATGTGACATATCACCACTGCCTACTAAAGCAATATTTAGGGAGCAATTTTTTAGCAGGTCACTATATAATGCCTGCCCCCACCAATAATGTTGTCGTGGCGAATCCAGAGTAGTTATAATGGGATAAATGATTGATTTGCGAGTTGTGTCTATTATAATGTCGTCCGGGGTTTGGTAATCTGCCACTTTAAAGGAGGCAGGCGGATCTAAAAAATAAAGGGGGACATTAATACCCCAGTCGGTATGAGGTGAGGAGATAATAATTATCTCAGGCTTAGCTTTTTTAAGGCTAGCGCCTAAAGATTCCAAACTATCTATTGTATCTCTTACCTGTTCTTGATCTTCCGGGCTGCCGACTTCTGGGAGGAAGATAGGGGCGTGAGGGGATAGACAAGCAAAAGTAATCATATGATTTAGTTAATGATATGTAAATTATAATGACAACTTGGACAATGTCCATCAATATCTTTTCTAGTAATATAGTAGCCTTGTCGCCCAATAACTAATGTGCCACATTTGGGACAATAAGTATTTTCATGTTCTTCCCCCAAAACATTGCCAATATAGACATAGTGTAAACCAGCTTGTCGTCCCAGCTGGTAAGCTTTTTCTAAGGTTTCTACTGGCGTATCTTCAATATGCTGGAGTTTCCAGGAAATTGTCCCAGAAAATTGAGAGATATGCCACGGGGTGTTGCGGCCTAATTTTTGGGCAATAAATTGAGCTATGCCTTTTAGAGATTCTTCATCATCATTAAGTCCAGGAATAACCAGGGTAGTTATTTCCAGCCAAATCTTTTTCTTTTTAATGGCTATTAGATTATTTAAAACTGGTTCCAGGGTGGCGCTGCAGTTTTTGCGGTAAAATGCCAAGTTGAAGCCTTTTAAATCAATATTGGTGGCATCAAGATAGGGCGAGATTAATTCTAGCGCTTCAGGAGACATATAGCCGTTGCTCACCCAGATATTTTTTAGGCCTTTTTCTTTAGCCAGTTTCATGGTATCTAGGGCGTACTCTAAAAAGACCGTTGGCTCAGTATAGGTATAGGAGATGGAGGGTATATTATTTTTTAAGGCAATTTTTACTATTTCCTCAGGGGTAATGTCTTCACCCCAATTTACTTTAGCAGTTAACTCTTCGGCTTGGGAGATTTCCCAGTTTTGGCAGGCCAGACACTTAAAATTGCATCCTATAGCTGCTAGAGATAAAGATAGTGAGCCTGGAAGAAAATGAAACAGCGGTTTTTTTTCAATAGGGTCAATATTTAAGGCTACGACCTGGCCATAATTTAAAGAATAGAGTTTACCGTCAATATTTTGCCGAACACCGCAAATACCTTTTTGGTCTGGAGATAAGTGGCAATAATGGCTGCAATTTAGACAGCGGACATTATGGTTCTTTAATTTTTCATAAAGATAAGCCTCTTTCATTAATAATATTATATAATAATTAAGGTAATTTTTAAAGATTAGAGTTGAAGAAAGGCAATATTGGTTATATAATATCAATAGAATTTTAATAATATTAAGATAAAATTATGAGCAGAACATCCATCGTTATACTTATTATTCTTCTGGTGGCGATTGGTCTTTATTTTTATTTAGGGCCAAAGAGCAAGAAGAATAAAAATCAATCCATTGCTCCAGTGGTGGAGCAGCCAACTTCAGTGAGTGTGTCTAATAAAAAAGTAGTAATGGTTGTAGCTAGTGAGAATTTTCGCGATGAAGAGTATTTTGAGCCCAAGACAATTTTAGAGGAGCAGGGGGTAATAGTTAAAACTGCTTCTAATAAAGCTGGGGTAGCCCGAGGAGTGGGTGGCCGAGAAGCAAATGTTGATTTACTTATAACTGATGTTAATCCAGCTGATTTTGATGCCGTTATTTTTGTTGGTGGGCCTGGCAGTTTAGAGAATTTAGATAATGATAATTCGTACCAATTAGCGCAATCTACTTTAGGCCAAGGAAAAATTTTAGCCGCTATTTGCGTCTCACCTGTCATTTTAGCTAAGGCTGGTGTGCTTAAAGATAAAGAGGCCACAGTCTGGTCTAGCCCTGAAGATAGAAGTTCCATCCAGGTTTTAGAAGACAATGGTGCGAAATATGTTGATCAGGCCGTAGTAGTTGATGGCCGAATTATTACTGCTAATGGTCCAGCAGCTGCTCAGGAATTTGGCAAAAAAATTAGTGAATTACTAGGATTATAATACTATATGGCCCGTAACTTTGCGGGCCATTATTTTTTGTTGGTGAGTTATTAGTAAGCCAATAACTTCTTATTTAATGCCAGAAAAACCAGATGAAAAGATAGCCGGAGATGACAGCGGCTAGAGTAAAGGGGAGACTATATTTTATGAATTCTTTAAAGGAGACGGTATAGCCTTCTTTTTTTAAAATATTAAGGGCAGTGATATTAGTAGAGGCGCCAATAGGGGTAATGTTGCCGCCCAAGGTGGCTCCAGAGAGGAGGCCGAAATAAAAAAGATAAGGGCTTACGCCTAGCTGCATTGTTAGGGCATCAATTACTGGCAGCATAGTAGCCACGTAGGGAATGTTATCAATAAAGGCTGAAGCTAGGACTGAGCCCCAGACAATGACAGAATAAAGGAGAAAAATTTTACCTTGACCAGCTCTAGCAATCAGGCTAGCAATGTCGCTAATTAACCCTACTTTAACAATAGCGCCAATGATAATGAAAATAAAAGATAAAAGAACCAAGGTTTCCCAGTTTAAGTTTTTGACAATTTTTTTGGGGGATAAATTATGCTTTATTATTAGTTCTCTTAAAGCTGCTAAGAGAAAAAAGCCGGAGCAAATAAAACCATTAGTGAGGACTGGCTTTTCTTTAATAAAAGATACACCAATTAGAGAGACAATCATTAAAAGAAGAATAATAGTCGGAAAGAAGTTAGTTACTTTAGTATGTTCTTCAGTGGTGATGGACTGTTTTTCTTTGCGAAATAGGTAGAAGGTGGCTATAGCCGCCATAATTGCTCCTAGTTCGACAGCAAAAAATATGCTTGGTTTATGATTAAGGAAGAAAAATTGTAAAAAATTGAGGTTAGCATAATTGCCAAGCATAATGGAGGTGGGATCGCCAATTAAAGTAGCCGCTCCTTGTAAGTTAGAGGAAATGGCAATGGTAATAAGGAGGGGTACAGGAGAAGTTTTTAGTTTTTTAGCCATAGCTAAGGCTACTGGTGTTAGTATGAGTAAAGTAGAGACATTTTCTAGTAAGGCGCTAATACCCCCAGCTAAAAGAGCAAGAAAAACAACAGCCCATCTAAAGTCAGGGGCCTTGTCGATAACTTTTTCCCCAAGAAAAGCAGGCATTTTAGATTCCGAAAAAAATATTACTAGCCCGCTGGTTCCTAAAATCATAAGTAAAACATTCCAATCAATAGCTGAGAAGATTTCCGGAAGATTAATAATTTGCAAGATAATAAGTAGACCAGCCCCGATACCCGCGCAGAGTACCCGTTTTTTGGGCAAAAATATTAAACCGCAATAGGTTAAAATAAAAATGATTAGAGTAATTATTTTCGGGCTAGCCAAAAGAGTCATCCTGAAAATTTAAATTTAGTTTTTTTTTATCTTATTATAAAGTCATAATAAAAGATAGGCTAGGGATAGTCAACCTTAAGGTAGACTTATAGTATTATCATATTTATGTTAATATTGCCATAAAAAAGAGATATAATTTTGTGACCCTAGAAGCTGACTAGGGGTAAAGGGCAAAATTTGTCCAAGGAGAAAAAATTGCTTTTAGTTGATAAAATAGCTACAATATTTTAAAGATTTTAATGGTGCACTAGAGTTAAGGCTATTAACATTTTATGCTATCCAAAATTTTAGCAATAATCATAGCTTATAAATATCTGGCTTTATTTATTATTACTTTTCTGGCCTCTTTATTGAATATTACTCCAGCCATGCCCATTTTGTTGGTTTCGGGCTTTTTAATTCGCTCAAAGTATTTGATCGCTTCCATAACCTGGATAGTTGGTTATTGTGGGGTCGTTTTGGGAGACCTAACTGCTTATTTTTTATCTTTTTGCTATGGCCGAGATGTATTAGTTAAGATTGGTTTTAGACGAATGCTTAATTCTCCAAAATTTTTTAAAGTTGAAAAAATTTTTAATAAACATGCTTCTATTACTATTTTTTTAAGTCGCTTTTTAGTACCAGGGGTTGGGCCAGTAGTTAATCTTATGGCTGGTCTATCCAAGACTGACTATAGAAAATTTATTGTTTGTGACTTATTGGGCGAGGCTATTTTTATTAGTTTACTAATCGGTATTGGTTATTTATTAGAGCCGACCAATGGCGTGGTGTTGCTAATTGGTTAAGTATCGGAAGTTTAGTTTTGTTGGTCATTATTATTGCCATGATTATCCACTATATTTGGTCTAAATAAAATTCTAGTGATTTTGAGGACAATTTAGTCCGGCTAAATTGGCATAGCCTTTTGATTCAAAATTAGCACAAAGTCGGTAGTGGTGGCTATCAATATATTCATATTGATACGTATAGCTATCTGGTGGTAAAGATGGCCAGGGTGTGGCAAATAATCGCCGCTGTTCATTCCAGCAAGTAATTGGGTTATATTCTGCTGGACATGGGCCTAATTGATTAATGGGATCTATGGGTAGTGATGAACCTAGTTTTAGGGCCAAAGTTTTCTGCCAGCTTGGCCAGACCGACAAGGTCTTGTTAATTAAATAGGTTCCTGCTTCCAGGGTGGGATAATGATGATAGGTATCATAATACTGTTTTAGTTTTTGGTGGATAGATGTTAGGTTAATTAGACGTTTTGTGTCTCTTACTATTTTAGCTTTAGCACTGGTACAATATTGCCCGCTGGGACAATCTTTATTAGACAAACAGTAAATAGTAGAGGTAGTGGCAGGTTTACTTAAACAACTACCCTTAGGGTTATTAATGTTTTGGTTAAAGCGCCAGTTGTTAAGAAGTTGACCGAAAATATCTATAGTCTCAGAGGAGACATTTTGATTAAAAGAGATGATGGCAATAATGGGTTGTAAGCATTGTTTACTGGAACTGCAGGTTACTACATTGGAGGCAGCCACATAGACAGTTCGGTCGTCTCTTATTGCTTCATAGCCATCAATTATTAGGGACTGAAGGGAACGGTTAGCTCTGACATTATATTGATACCAATCATAAGCACTTAAATAATTATCATTATTAAAAACACGGACAGCAATAGCATCAGAATTAAGAGGATTGTTGTTATTTAAATACTGATTGTTAGATAGCGAGCTGTCAGATAAAGTACCTTGATTATTGGTGACCGCCTGGACAGTAAGAGGAATAATAACGGCCAATAGTATTCCTATAAAACCAATTTTAATAATTTTAATTTTTAGTCCTTTGAGCGTTCTAAAAAAATATAACATAAAGATAATATTTTCGTTATTATTTAATTATATCAGACAAAGTTAAGAAAGACTATAGACCTGTGTGTCTTTTCTTTATTATTTTTTATTAGTATAATTTATATTATTTATGAAAACTTTACCGTCAAAAAATTTATTATTAGTAATTTTTGTTATTTGCTTATTGGTCGTTATTGCATTAGTTATTTTCTTAGGACATGTTCCGAGACAAGACATAGAGCAATCAAGCCAGGTTTCCTCTTCTATTTTATATTTTGCTTATGGCTCTAATCTGAGTAGCAATAATATGTATAGCCGTTGTGGTTCTAATATTACAGCATTGGGGCCGGCTAAATTACCAAATTATGAATTTACCTTTGATAGACGGGGTAGTGCTAATATAGTACCCCATACTGGTCAATATGTATGGGGATTATTATGGAATATAGATAGTGATTGTTTGAGGGCGTTAGATAGATATGAGGGATATCCTACATTATATGGACGGCAGACTGTTACGGTAGAATGGGAGAACAATGAAGTTTCCGCTTTAGTTTACATAGAATCATCAAAAGAGGCCGGCGGACAACCCAATTATAGTTATTTAAAAGATAAAGTCATTCCCGGTGCCAAAGAACATAATTTACCCCCAGCGTGGATCAACAAATTAGAAAATTATTTACTTTATAAATAAGCGCTTTGGATATATTGTTGTAGCATCCTTTCGGAATTAAAGAATGAAGCATTAATAGCAATAGTATAACGCATAGTTTCTCGCCAATTTTCAGGGGCATGATAGTAGCGAGGCAGTATTCTGGTTTCTAGTTTATTATATAGATTAGCGGCGTCACGTTTATTAAGTTGTTTAGGGTCAAGGGTAGTGCGCCGTTCTCCAATGGCCCAACCAGTTTTACGATTGACAAATCCTTCTATCCACCAACCATCAAGAGTGCTAAAATGGGGTACACCATTATGAGCTGCTTTCATACCGCTAGTGCCTGAAGCTTCATTAGGGGGGAGGGGGGTATTAAGCCAAACATCTACTCCTGCAGTCATGAGTTTGGCGATATTCATATCATAATTTTCCAAAAAGACAATTTTAATGTCTTTTTTATATTGTTCTTTAATCTTAATAATCTCTTTAATAAGTTGCTTGCCATTTTCGTCATCCTGGTGGGCTTTACCAGCATAAACTATTTGGATGGGGCCAGCAGTACGATGAATTCTTAGTAATTCATTCATATCATAAAATAGGAGGGTTGACCTTTTATAACCTGTAAATCGTCGAGCAAAGCCTAGCGTAAAAACATCCAGATCTAGTTTAATGCCTTGCTTTTTATAAATATAATTAAGAAGTCGGGCCTTAGCTTGTTGGTGGGCTGTCCATATTTCTGAAGTAGGAATACTAAAGACATTGCGTAAGGATAGGCTACACTCTCGCCAGGTAGGGATATATTTATCAAACAATTTCTGAAATTCTGGCGAAGTCCAGGTCGCTGAATGTACTCCATTGGTTATAGAATAAATACAATAGCCAGGGAATAATTTTTTAGATATCTCTTGATGGCTACGGGCTACTCCATTAACATAGGAGCTAAAATAAAGAGCCAATTTAGTCATATTTAGCTCGTCATTTTGAAATAGCTTTGGAAGATGGGGTAAATCATGCTGTAAATCCTTAGCTAGACTAAGAGGAAAAATATCATGGCCAGCTTTGACAGGGGTGTGGGTGGTGAAGACACATTTGTGACGCACTTCTTTAATTTTAGCGCTACTGCTTTTAGCTAGTGACTCTCGAAATAGTTCTACTGTTGCTAGTGCGGTATGACCTTCGTTGAGATGATATTTTTGGATATTGTGATATCCCAGCTCGGACAATATTTTTACGCCGCCTCGGCCCAAAACAATCTCTTGCATTAAACGATATTCTAACCCAACTCCATAGAGTTGACCATTAAGACGACGGTACTTTTCTTTATTACCAGCAACATTGGTATCTAGAAAGTATACTGGGACGTAATAATTGCTATGCCCCCTTATGAGATATTCCCAGGCACGGATTTTGACCACATCTTCGCCAATTTTTATATGGGTTACTACATTAGTTTTTTTAAGATGGCGATAATTAAAGGTATCTGGTAATTCTATTTGGTCCCCCTCACAACTAATTTTTTGTTTGAAATAACCATAGCGATTTAAAAGAGTGACGCCGACCATGGGTATTTTTAAGTCAGCAGCTGATTTGAGAGTATCACCAGCTAAGACACCTAATCCGCCAGCATAGCTTTTGATTTGATTGTTTAGAGCTATCTCCATGCTGAAATAGGCAATTTTAGTAGAATCTTTGTCAATAGAGATCATAGACTAAATATAAAAACTTATTCCCATATCATAACATATTTTACAATTCATTAAAAATTGTTATGATATAATAAATAAAATTTATTTTTAATTTTTGCTTATGTCATCCAATAAACATAGAGTGGCGTTAATTACTGGAGCTGGTCAGGGAATTGGACGTGGTATTGCGGTTCAATTAGCTCACGACGGTTATAATATTGCCATCGCTGACATTAATCTAAATAATCTGGCCGAAACAGCCCGGGAAATTTCTGCCCTAGGGGTTAAAGTTTTAAAAATTGAGGCTAATGTTGCTAATTCTTATGATGTCCAGAATATGGTTCAGGCCACAATGGATGAATTTGGTTTGTTAGATGTTTTAGTTAATAATGCTGGCATTTATCCCTTTGAACCATTTATGGACATGACTGAAGAACAATGGGATAAGGTGATATCCGTAAATTTAAAGAGTTTATTTTTATGTTCACAGGCAGTAGCCCGAGTTATGTCAAACGGCGGACGCATCATTATGATTTCATCTATTGCCTCACTCCTTGGTTTTTCTGGTTTAGCTCATTATTGCGCCTCTAAGGGCGGAGCTAATAGTTTAGTGAGAGCTTTAGCCTTAGAGCTAGCACCGCGTCAAATTACCGTTAATGCTGTTGCTCCAGGAAGTATTATGACTCCAGGTACTAGTAATACTGACGAAGAATCCCAGAAAGCCATTATTATGAAGATACCTTTGGGCCGATTAGGTACACCCCAGGATATTGCAGCGGCGGTGGCTTTTTTGGCCTCTAAAGAGGCAAGCTATATCACTGGTCAGATTCTTGTAGTTGACGGGGGTTGGACTATACAAAGCTAGTGTTAAATTTATTTTTAGTGTATTATAAGATAGATTGAGATAAATTAAGATATATGAATTATGATCGGATTTGGCAAAAGATAATTACTCCTGGAGAAAAGATTGAGTATCAGTTTTCTGTTGGTAATCGGTACCTTTTATTTTATTGGTTATTGTGGGTTTTGATTAGTATTGGATCGATTGTGGTTTACCGGTCGCCATTGGTGCCGCTGTTGTTATTTTTGGGAGCTACCTTCTTTTATGCTTTTTATTTTAAAATAGCCAATGCTTATGCTTTTACTGACCATCGGGTATTGGTGCATCGTGGCTGGCTATCTACTAATTTAGTGAGTATTGATTATGATAAAATTACTAATGTTACGGTGGAAGAGCCGTTTTTTACTAAAATTTTTACAGGTACCGGCTCGCTAACTATTTCTACAGCTGGTTCTATTGACGGTGGGGTTCAGCTTAAACATATTAGTAAGCCCTATCAACTAAAACAAATTTTAGATAATCTGATGACTAAATATCGAGTTAATAGTTCTAATAAGTATTAATTTTTGATTTATGAATCTTCTTGATATAAAAAATTTATATCGCGAGACAGATAGATATTTAAACCAAAATATTACTGTAGCCGGCTGGGTAAGGACAGTACGTCTTTCGAAAGATTTTGGTTTTATTGAGCTTAATGATGGAACTTTTTTAAAGAATCTACAGATTGTTTTTGATAAAGGGTTAAGTAATTTTTTAGAGATAGAAAAATTAAGCCTGGGTTCGGCTATTAAAGTTGATGGCCAGCTAGTAAAATCACCAGCTCCTCTTCAGCCATTTGAGCTCAAGGCTGATCATATTGAGGTTATTGGGCTGTCAGATAATAGTTATCCACTTCAAAAGAAAAAGCACAGCTTAGAGTTTTTAAGAGAAATAGCTCATCTAAGGGTAAGGACCACTACATTTTCTTCAGTTTTTCGGGTACGCTCAGCTCTAAGTTCAGCTATTCATCAATTTTTTCAGGAACGCGGTTTTAGCTATGTGCATACTCCTATTATTTCTAGTAGCGACTGTGAAGGAGCGGGCGAGATGTTTACGGTTACCACTATGGATTTAACGCAGCCTATTATCAAAACACCCACCGGTCAGGTTGATTACCGTCATGATTTTTTTGGTCAGAGGGTAGGCCTAACAGTTAGTGGTCAGCTAGAGGCCGAAGCTCTTATTTTTGGCCTTAATCGGGTTTATACTTTTGGTCCAACTTTTAGGGCTGAAAACTCTAATACCACCCGGCATGCTTGTGAATTTTGGATGGTGGAACCGGAGGTGGCCTTTGCTGACTTAGCTGATATTACTGACTTAGCTGAAGAGATGGTGAAATATTTAGTAAATTATATCTTACAACTTTTGCCAGAGGAGATAGAATTTTTTAATGATTCGGTTGATGATACTTTAATGGAACGTCTGCAGAAGACTCTTAAAGCTAATTTTATTAGATTATCATACACTGAAGCCATTGACTTACTCTTAAAGAGTAAAGAGCATTTTCAATATCCAGTAAGTTGGGGAATGGACCTGCAAACTGAGCACGAGCGTTATATTACTGAAAATATTTTTGGTCAGCCGGTTTTTCTGACTGATTATCCTAAAGATATCAAAGCCTTTTATATGCGTCAAAATGATGATGGCCGGACAGTAGCAGCAGTTGATTTATTGGTACCAGGTGTTGGGGAGATTGTTGGCGGTGGACAAAGAGAAGAGCGTCTGACAGTATTAGAAGAGCGTATTGATGAATTGAAGATGAATAAAAAAGATTATGGGTGGTATTTAGATTTAAGAAGATTTGGTTCAATTAAGCATGCTGGTTTTGGTTTAGGTTTTGAGAGATTTATAATGTATTTGACAGGTATAGCCAATATTCGTGATGTTATTCCTTTCCCCCGCACTCCTAAAAATGCTAAATTTTAATGAATTTATGAAAAAGACAATCTTTTATTTAATCATTGGTCTTGTTATAATAAGTGGTTTAATTATTTTATTTATTAAGATTAATACTTTGTTTAAGGCCAAAGAACCTCATTTAACTATTGAATCTAACAAACCTTTGGATATGTCGGATTTTATTGTGGTAGATAAACCTCGGGCCGGAGATGTTATAGAAAGTCCAGTCACGATTGTTGGTCAAGCACGTGGTCAGTGGTTTTTTGAGGGTTCTTTTCCTATAAAAATTATCGATGCTAGTGGCGAGCAATTAGGCGAAGGTGCGGCCGAGGCTCAATCTAATTGGATGACTAATGATTTTGTAGATTTTAGAGCAGTTATTAGTTTTAAGTCGCCAGCCACTAGTTCTGGTTTTGTCGTTGTCCATAATGATAACCCTTCGGGTTTACCTGAAAAGGCCAAGGAGTTAAGGATTCCTATAGTTTTTTCTAGCAACCCACCAGAGAGCAAGGAGCGGACCGTTAAGTTTTTTTATTATGATAGTCGGTTAGATCAAGATGAGAGCGGTAATATTTTATGTAGTCCGAAGGGGTTAGTGGCTTGGGGCTATAATATACCTTTTACCACTACTCCAATTAAAGATACTATTGAGGCTTTTTTAATCACTCCTTTACCCGAAAAGGCTTTACTTGCTGGTCTTTCTAGCGAATTTCCTTTACCCGGTGTTTCCTTAGAAAGTCTTAATTTAGATAAAGATAGTGGAATATTAACTATTAAATTGTCTGATAAAAACAATAACACTCAGGGTGGAGCCTGTCGGGTAGCTATTCTCAGGGCTCAACTTGAGGCGGTAGCTAAACAATTTCCTGAGGTTAAGGAGGTGAGGTTTGAACCAGAGACTTTATTTCAGCCGTAAGATGATCATATTATGTTAATTAGGAAATTATCTAAATATTTATTTTTTCCTACCCTCCTAATAATTAGTTTGGCCATAACGTTGCCAGCGGCAGCTCAGATGACCATTACAGATATTGCTATTAGTAAACCTCACGATGGAATAGCCACTATTACTTGGAATACTAGTGAGGCTACTAAAAGTGATATTTATTTTGGCACTAGTAGTGACCGCTTAATTTATCATGTAGGTAATATTGAGTTTAAACATAGTCATGAAATTGATTTGACTGGTCTCCAAAAGAAGACTGATTACTATTATAAAATTGTGGCTACTAATTCTAGTGGTCAGAGAGTTGAATCTTTCATTCAATATTTTAATACTGATGAAATGAAAGATTCAACGGCGCCAGAGATCACTGGGCTTCGGGTCCTTCAAACAATAGATACTGCGGCGGCAATTTATTTTCTTACTAATGAGCCGAGTCGCTTTGATATCTATTATGGTTTTACTTCAGATAAATTAGATAAGCATCGTTCAGACAGTGCTTTGCGTTATGAGCACTTAATAATTATTGATGGCCTTACATCAGGTAGTAAATATTATTTTAATATTTTAGCTAAAGATGAAGATGGTAATATTGCAGAAAGAAGCGGGGAGTTTACTACCGATGCCTATCATAACTATGATCAGATAAAAATTAGTAATTTAGTGCCAGAGAATGCCAACCAGGCCATAATTTTACCGGAGGCGGTGGTTATTAGCTGGGATAGTAATGTTCTGGCTACTTCGGAGATAGTTTATGGTCTTGATCCTAATCATTTAAATAATAGAGTGCAAGCATCAAAGGACCATCAGCTAAGCCATCGGGCTGAACTAACCAATCTAAATCCTAGCACGGTTTATTATTTTAAAATAAAAATGTCTAGTAGCCTTAATCATAAGAGTTTTGAGAGCCAAGTGTACAGTTTTAAGACCGCTTCACTTACAGCTGAGTATTTGCGCCAATATTTTAAAAGCGGTGATATTTTAAAGCACGGTAATGATTATTATTATTTATATAATCAGCAAATAATTAAATTAAATGATGATAGTCTGGTTAGTCGTGGTTATGATAAGTCAGTTGCTAAAACTATCGCTGATAAATATTTTACGTTCTACAAAGCTGGTCCAGCCTATTGGGGTGCTTATCATGATGGCCAGGCAGTGAAGTCGCCCAAGAACCCTACAGTATATGTTATTGATGGTCAATATAAACGGCCGCTAGCTAATTGGTCGGTTTTTAAGTATCTAAATTATAAAACTAGTGACATTGTTATAGATAATAGCGGCAATTTAAGGAATTATAAAGATGGTACACTGGTAAAACATTCTAGCGAATTAACCGGTAAGTGTCCTCTTAAAAATTATAGTTTGGCGAAATCACCCAATGGCACCACTGTTTATTTAATTGCTAATGGTCATAAAATGCCATTCGTAAATCAAAAGGTCTTTTTGCGATATGGTTTTAAATTTTCCAATGTTAAGACAGTAGATTGGGGTATTCTTGGTCATATTCCTGATGGACAACCGATTATTTAATTTAGATTAAAATCTAAATAAAAATGCCGAATAAACTTCGGTATTTTTAATTTTTACCAAAAAGGGACACCCCTAGTGGTCAAACTATTGCCAGGCTGCCTTGGTTTTTAACCCAATCAGCAAGGGGGTGCCCCTTACTGGCCTGATTGGGTTTTGACCTTCTGCCGATTAAAATCGGTGGCAACAGTTTGACATTATCATTTTATTATCTTCCCATATCATTGTCAATTGCTGAAGTAGAGTAATTTGGAAATTAAAGAAAAATTTTGTATAATGATAAATATCCCTTTTATAACTAAAATTATTATGACTCAGCACAAAACTCGGGGTGGTTTTACATTGGTGGAGTTATTAGTGGTAATTTTTGTTATTGCTATTATTTCTACTCTTTCTTATGTGGTCCTTGAGGGAACTAGGGCCAAGGGGCGAGATGCTAGACGCTTAGCTGATATTTATATGATTCGTCAGGCCTTGGAATTATATAAAGACCGTGAAGGTAGCTATCCGATTAATCTGCCAGAGCCTCAGCAGTCACTTTTGGGTCCATCGGGCAGGCTCTACTTATCACCCATGCCCAGTGATCCTAAGACCAGTCAACCATATTTGTATAATTTATTAGAAAATGGCGGATATCGGTTAATATTTAATCTAGAAAGAGATAATCAAGGTTATTCGGCAGGAGAGAATGTAATAATTTCTCCTGGCGATGATAAATAATTTTTAATGTTGCAAATTATTATAGTAACTATCGGCTGTTTGAGGTCAGCAGCTTGTCGTGAATTAGCCGATGATTATTATCAGCGGCTGGGTCAACTAGCAAAGATTCGGGTGATAGAATTAGCTGGTGGACGATTTGCTCCGGGTCAGGCTTTAGTGGCACGTCATAATGATAGTATTAAAATTGCGCAGTTTCTGGAGCATTATCCAGGGGCGCAGGTTTATTTATTAACTGAGTTAGGCAAGGAACTGGATTCTATGGGGTGGGCAAGTATGCTCCGCCGCTGGGATCAGGATGGCCGGTTAATTATTTTGGTAATGGGTGGTGCTCCGGGGCTAGATAACAATATACTAAAAATTAAAGAAACATTATCTTTATCTTTATTAACTTGGCCGCATGAACTGGCTCGAGTTTTATTATTAGAGCAGCTATACCGTGGTCTCACCATCAATAATCATAAAGATTATCATTACTAATTATGGAACAGGATAAATATATCATTGATTATAGTCATAATGACCGGCAAAAAATTAGTGAGCTGGAGTGTGTTAAGCGATGGTTACCTATATATAATAAAGTTAACAAGGCAAGTTATAATTGTCTGCGACCTAATTATTTTCAAAATGAAGTGGATGTTTATGTTTATCAGCAGGGAGAGACTGGCCGACCCTTACGTTTGCAATTAACTAAAACTAATTTTCAAGCCTTAACTAAAACTATTAAACGTAAGGCTAAATTATATACTCCAGAGCAGAAAGCCGATTTATTATTACTTTTAGATTTTACTGGCAATGAATCAGCAGGCAAAATTATGGCTTGGCAAAAGAAACATCTAAATCTGCTAGTAAGCAGTGGCTTTATGGAGATTTGGTTGGTGGGTTTTAATGGTTTGGTGATAAATTTGTGGCCTGGTTTGGGCTAGAAGCGGAAATTATTAATAATTAAGATAAATTTATATCCCAATACTTCTGCCGCCTGCTGACATTGAGTCATGCGGTCAATAAAAATTTGAAAATAATTAATAGGTTCAACTTCTTTAGTATCGATGGTGAGTCTTAAGATTATTTCTTTGGCCTTCTTATTTACCAATAAATCATTATCAGTCACTGCATAATTAACGCGATCATGAATGTCTTCTTTAATTTTGCTAAGGTCTTTTTGTCTTACCCGGCTTCGATGAACATCAGACTTGTCAGCTAAAATTAAGACAGCGGCAATTTTATTATCTGTTTGTAGATGGTTGCTATCATGGTTAACAATGGCCTGCATAATAGTAGCTAGGTCAGCTGTCTGTTTTATTCGGGGTTGCATTATTTGGAAAAAAATTAGAGCTGACCAGTAATGGTGCATTTCGCGTCCCATGAAATTGCCTAAATCGTGGCAATAGCCAGCGACAGCAGCTAATTCTTGTTCTTTTGGGGTTAATCCTATTCGTCTGGCTAATTTTTTAGACCTATCGGCGACAATAGTTAGATGTCTAAAACCGTGGTCAGTAAAACCTAAATGTTCTAAGTATTTCTCGGTAGTTTTGATGAAACTATTAATTTGTTGATCATTTTTTACTAGCTGGTAAGTTAAGTCCATAGATTTATTTAAAATTTTTTTAATAAAATTAGTATAATTAATTCATGATTAATAAATTGCTTAAGGGGTTTGGTGCTGGTGCTTTCTTTTTATTATAAAGAAAAACCATAGAACTAACAAGCAATTATAGGTATTGTTTTAAATATTTGTAATATTAGCTTATTTTTATTGGGTTTACAAAATATTAAAAAGAATTTATGCTATTAAATAGTACATTATTAAATTATTTAGGAGGCAAAGTGTGAGTAGTAATAAAATGACTATTCACCATTTAATTCCCCGCAGTCGCGGCGGGGATTCATCTAAAAACAACTTAAAGAAGTTGCCGTGGAAAATCCATGGTGCCTGGCATACCTTGTTTTTAAATTGGTTGCCGGAAGAAATTTTTTCTCAGGTAGTGATAATGCCAGAGGCCTTGTATGATAGTATTAATAAGCAATTAGCCTGGAAAATGGTTTTCCACTATTCTTGGGAAGAAGTTATGTGGTCAGAGGCGGTACGAATGGATATTTTTAGACAGATCATTGGCGGCTGGGTACCGACTACTTATATAATTTCTTGGGAACAAGTTAACCAAGGAATTTGGGACATCTGTTGCGCTCAATGCCCGATGAGCTGTTGCCCACTAAACCACCATCGGCGGCAACCTTTTGAGAGCGGATCGGTCTTATATTATTGTTATTGGCCGGTTCATAAAGACTTACTAGATTTTATAACTTTTCCCCGATGTTAACATCGGGGTTTTTCTTACTTTCAATGATATTGCCAAACCACAAATTATGATATAATATAACATTACTTATTTGCTATAAATTGTAGCAGATAATTTATTATTGTTTTTATTTTATGCAAAAACATAAGAAGACTTGGTTAATTATTATTGGAATAGTACTGGTGGTAGGCTTAATTTTAGGTTGGGCTGCTTGGCGAGGGAGCAAACAAAACAAGCCGCAATATACCACAGTGCAGGCCGAGGCTGGCCCATTAAAACAAACAGTAAGTGTCGTGGGAACGGTTAAACCTCTTAAAGAGTTGGCTTTGAATTTTTTAACATCAGGGCGGGTGAGCAATGTAGCCGTGAAAGTTGGTGACAGCGTTAAGGCTGGTCAGCTATTGGGTGAGTTAGATTATAGTGCCCTACTCCTTAGAAAAAATGAGGCTGAGGCTGGTCTGCAAATTGCCCAGGCTAATTTAAATAAATTATTATCAGGGGCAAGCCAGCAGACTATTGCTGTAAGTCAAGCCAGTGTAGAGCAGGCAGTGGCTAATCAAAAAATGGCTCAAGCGGAGTTAGATAAGCTTAATAAGACGGTAGCCGAAAATATCAAACAAGCAGAAAAAACCCTTAATGATCTTACTGATCCAAGTCCCGAGACAGCTACAGTTCAAGAGCAGGCAGTGGCTACGGCTCAAACCAATTTAACTAACATAGATAAGACTACTCAAGAGAATCTTACCAATGCCTATAACTCTGGTTTGATTGTTTTTAGCGATAAAATTCTTGCGGCTAAAGTGGCCCTAGATCACATTAATACTATTCTTACTGACGATGACGCTAAATATGTTTTAAGCGTTAAAGATAGTGTTTATCTCCAGCGGACTAAAGATACTCGCACTTTAGCTTTAGAAAGTTATACTGCTGCTAGTCAAGCCGTGACAGCAGCGCGAGATGGGTTCAGTGATAATGCCTTTACCATTGCCTCTGATAAAACTAAACAATTTTTAAATCAGACAGCTCAAGCCCTGTCTTATGCTTACTCAATGTTGGAGGCCACCATTACTAGCAATAATTTTTCTCAGGCCAAATTAGATAATTACAAAAGTATTATTAGCGGGCAGATTAATCAAATTAATGCCGCTATTACTGCTGCTGAATCGGCTACTCAAAGTTATAAGAATGCTAAATTAAATAGGGAGACTAGCTTAGCAGCGGCTCAAGATAATCTAAATCAAGCCAAGGTTAATCTAGATAATGCCCGTCAGGCAGCGCAAAATAATTTAAATACTGTGCGTTTAACCGGAGAGCGACAAATTGCTAACGCCCAATCGCAATTAGATGCAGCTACTAAGGCAGTAGAAGTAGCCAAAGCCCAATTAGAAAATGTTAAGGCTCCAGCCAGAGCTGCCGATATAACTTTAGCCCAGGGGCAGATTAATCAGGCTTTAGCTAATTTAGCTAGTGTGCAAAAGCAGATTGATGATAGCCGTCTAGTTGCTCCGCTTGATGGAGTAGTTACTCAGGTGAACTATGAGGTGGGTGAGCAGTTTTCTGTCGCCGGGAAGCCCTTTGTTACTATTTTGGTTAACAATAATTTTTATATTGAGGCAGATATTACTGAGGCCGATATTACTAAAATTAAAATTGGCAATCCGGTTGAAATTACTTTAGATGCTTTTGGGCCTGATGTTATATTCCATGGCCAGGTATATTTTATTGACCCGGCTCAGACAGTTATTCAGGATGTGGTATATTATAAAGTAAAAATTAGTTTTAGTGATTCGCAGGAAATTACTAGGTTGACCACTGAATATCATACCGATATTAAAGCGGGCATGACGGCTAATGTCACTATTATTACTGCTGAGCGTGATAATGTAGTTAAGGTGCCAGCCCGGGCGATTATTGACAAGGATGATGGAACTAAAATTGTGCGGCTATTAAAAGATAATCAATTACAAGAAGTGCCAGTAACTGTAGGCTTGCGGGGTGATGAAGGTTTAGTAGAGGTAACCAGTGGGGTTAATCCTGGCGATCAAGTGGTAACCTTTATAAAATACCCCAAAAAGTCTAACGGTCTGGAACTAAATTTAAATAACTAATATGGCTGATTATCCTTTAATTGATGTCCGACATCTTAATAAAATATATAAAAATGATGGGGTAGTTACTCAAGCTTTGTTTGATATTACTTTTCAGATTAAGCATGGTGAGTTTGTTTCCATTATGGGTCCATCTGGTTCAGGCAAATCTACTTTAATGCATATCTTAGGGCTCCTAGATCGTCCTAGCAGTGGTGAATATTTTTTTAATGGACATAATGTTAATGAATTGTCAGACGATGAATTAGCCAATTTACGTAATAAAAGTATTGGTTTTGTTTTTCAGGCCTTTAATTTGTTACCGCGCACTACAGTTTTAGATAATGTAAAATTACCACTCCTTTATTCTAAAGATAAGAGGAGAATGGAGGAGCGAGCCAAAGAGGTTTTAGAGAATATCGGATTAGGACATCGTCTTTATTATTTAAGCAATCAAATTTCTGGTGGCGAGAAACAGCGGGTAGCTATTGCTCGAGCTTTAGTTAATAATCCTCAGGTTATTTTTGCCGATGAGCCTACCGGCAATCTTGATTCTAAGTCGGGCATACAGGTGATGCAAATACTGCAGGCCTTAAATGATAAAGGTACTACTATTATCTTGGTTACCCATGAAACTTTTACTGCTGAGCATGCTCAACGCATTATTAAGATTTATGATGGGCGCTTGGTTAGTGATGAGCCGGTGGTTAATCGGCGCATTGCTAAAGAGAATGAGTTTTTAAAATAAAAAGATGGGGGAAGAGCTCAAACAATCATTATCATTAGCTTGGCGAGCCCTAATGAGTAATAAGGTGCGTAGTTTTTTGACGATGCTCGGGATTGTTATTGGAGTAGCGGCAGTTATTATTATTATGTCTATTGGTAATGGAGCTCAATCACTTATTCTTGATCAACTCAAAAGTTTTGGTAAAGATTTAGTTATTGTTTTACCGGGTGACTCCGACGGGGGACCACCTAGTGAAACTTTGGGTATAACCGTCACTACCTTAAAGTATGATGATGCTAAAGCCTTAAGTGAACCTAATAATGTGGCTAATGTTAAAGCAGTAGCGGCGTATTATCAGACATCAGCTAATGTTATCTGGAGAGATAAAAGTTATGAGACAATAATTAATGGGGTGACAGCTAATTATTTTGATGTTGAGGATAGCTCTATTGAGCAGGGTCGTTTTTTTACTAATGAGGAGGTGGACAGTGCGGCTCATGTGGCCGTATTGGGTAGTGTGGTAGTTGATGAGTTGTTTGGTGATGTAGATCCTATCGGCCAGCGTCTTAGAATTAAAAATCAAACTGTGGAAGTAATCGGAGTGCTCAAAAGCCGAGGTAAAGTTGGAATGCAAGATTATGATGACCAGATATTAGTGCCAGTAGTCTTTGCTCAAAAGATGATTGCCGGAGTAGATTATTTAAGTTCTATAAGAGTAAAATTAGTTCCTAATGCCGATGCAGATAGGGCAGTGTTAGAAATAGAGGAAACTCTACGGGAGCAGCATAATATTTTAAAAAAAGAGGATGATGATTTTTCAGTGCATAGTTTTCAGGACGTCCTGGATACTATCACTAGAATTACTAATACTATCAATTATTTTTTAGCGACTATGGCTGGTCTGTCTTTGGTGGTGGGGGGTATTGGCATTATGAATATAATGCTTGTAAGCGTTACGGAGCGTACGAGAGAAATTGGTTTGCGTAAGGCTATCGGGGCTACTAATGGACAAATTTTAAGACAATTTTTGCTGGAGTCAGTATGTTTAACGCTAATAGGTGGTTCTATTGGCATTATTAGTGGTGTTTTAGTTTCTTATTTAGCCGCGGTGGTGGCTCATCTTTTGCGATATCAATGGGATTTTGTTATCTCTATCCCAGCTTTACTTATTGCCGTATTAATATCTATTGCCATTGGTATCATTTTTGGCCTTTATCCAGCCAGACGAGCTAGTAATTTAGAGCCAGTTGATGCTTTACGCTATGAATAAAATATTATGAAGTTTCATGCCGCCCTACAATTATCTATTAGATCTTTACGGTTAAATCTTTTACGAACCACCTTAACTGTTTTGGGGGTGGTGATTGGAGTTGCCGCTATTGTCGTAGTTTTTGCCGCTGGTGATGCAGTAAGAAATTTAGTTACTGAGGAAATTTCTTCTTATGGTACGGATATCATTGAAACTGAAATTAGATTACCTAAAAAGAGAACAGCCAGCGCATTGGCTCAAGTAACTACTCTTAAAGTGGAAGATATGGAGGCGGTGAATAAATTGGCCAATGTTAAGCAAAGCTATGGTGCTATTTTAGGACAGCAGAAAGTGAGTTGGCAGGGCCAGAGTGAGCGGTCACTACTGTTTGGAGTTAGTGCGCCCTATGTGGAAATAGATCAAAAAAGTCATCCCATTGAGGGCCGTTTTTTTACGGCCGAAGAAGACCGTAATCAAGCCATGGTGGCGGTAATCGGCTATAGTTTAAAAGAGGAATTATTTGGTGATCAATCACCCCTGGGGAAGTGGATTAAAATTGGTCATAATAAATTTCAGGTAATTGGCGTTATGCAAAAAAGAGGTCGAGGTGGTAATAGTCAGATAGATATAGATAAGTCAGTATATCTACCCCTAAAGACTCTACAGAAACGCATTTTGGGGGTAGACTATATACTTTATATGGTGCATCAATTGAAAGACCCAACCAAGGCCGATGATACGGCTGAGGAGATTACTTCACTGCTCCGGGAGCGGCATGGTATTAATGACCCAGATAAAGATGATTTTCGGGTTATTACTATGGCTGAAATGATGAAGACATTAAATACAGTGACTAATACAGTTACCTGGTTATTGCTAGCGATTGTCATTATTTCCTTAATTGTTGGCGGTATTGGTATTATGAATATTATGTATGTTACAGTTTCTGAACGAACCCCTGAGATTGGATTGCGTAAAGCTTTGGGGGCTAATTACCATGATATTGTAGAACAATTTTTAATGGAGGCAGTTCTAATTACTATTTGGGGGTCCGTTATTGGCATTATTATTGGTCTTTTTCTCGCCTGGATATTAAGTATCGTGGCTCGTCATTTTAGCATTGAATGGAGCTTTATTTTTCCTTGGTCCGGTATTGGCGTAGCTATTATTTTTTCTTTGGCTTGTGGTCTCTTGTTCGGTTTTCGGCCAGCGCAAAAGGCGGCCAAACTTGATCCAGTGGAGGCCTTACGGGCTGAATAATTTTTAGAGATAACTAAAAAGAGTAATTCCACCAAAGCCGGCAAAGAGTAAAAAGATAATCAGCATAACAATTCTTCGCGGCCATCCCGGACGGGTGGATGGTGGTAATAATTTCCAGTTGCCAATATTGACAAATCCAATATGGACAAACATTGCTATGGCATTAATAATGGCTCCAATCGTAATTAGCTGTTTAGGCTCATAAAAATTAAGAAGTAATAGGATAATGCCAAACATTATCTGTCCCCAAAGAAAAGCATAATAAATTTTAGACAAATTAAGTTTTTTCTCTTTTTTGTTCTGCAGTTTAAGTAGGGCGGCGTTTTCGGCCATAATGCGAGAGGTCGAATCTAGGACGCCGAGCTGAGTTTGGGCGAGCATTATACCAAGAAGTATAAGAAAAATTGAACCCACCCAGGGGGCGAGAGTTTGTCCAATAAGTTTAGCTTCATTAAAAATAAAGTTAATGCCTTCTTGGTTATTATTAAGACCAAAAGCGGTGCTATATGATAAAATCATCAGCAAGGCCATAGCTAGGAATCCCAAAAACCAAAATACTAGTAAATGCTCTAGGCTTATTTTTTTCCACCACTGTCGAAAACGTTGTAAATTAGTAGGGTTAGGTGTAAAGTCTGGACCCTCTAAATTAACTTCCTGTTCTTGGTTAGACCTAAATAGTCCGCTTATTTTTTGCGCATATAGTCCCATACCATAGCCCTTGTCTTTAATATAGAAAGATTGGGAAAGGTTAAGGTTTCCCCCAGCCCCGGAATAGGCGAAAGCCGCCAAAAAACTAGCTAAACCAACACCCGATGGCAGCCAGTGATAATTATATCCTCGGCCAATCAGGCCTTGTAATAGAGCGAGCCAATCGGTTGAGGTAGATAAAATAATAGCCAGAATAATTAAGCAGGGTAACCCAATTAAAATAATAGTTTTGGTTATTTTTTCTAAAGTATGGTAGACGCTTTGGTTAAGGGTAAGAATTAAGCCAATGGCCAACAAAATAATCATAGCCAGCCAGCGGAAATCTTTAAGGCCAATAAGGTGACCAAAAATCTGGGCACTGGCGGCGGCAATCCCTGGCAAAGCCCAGCCTAGAAAAGTTGAAATAATAAACCAATAGGGGAGTTTAGGCCAGAGCTTAGCTAGACCGGTAAAAACACTTTCACCTTTTACTAAAGCGTAACGTTCAATCTCCATATTAATAAAATATTGGCAGGTGAGACCGAGCAAGGCGCCCCAGACAATTCCTAGTCCATAGTTAGCAGTAAGATATGGCCAGAGAATAATTTCTCCTGAGCCTAGTCCTAAGGCTAAGATGACAAAACTTGGGCCAAGCATCTTGAGGAAAGGAATGGGTTGCGGAAAAGGTTTAGTCGTCATACAATTAATAAAGATAATTTTATTTTATTTTAGCAGAAAAAGTTTTGATTAACAAAAAATATATGTCTGAACCCCTCGCTAGCCTTATGCGGCCCACCAAGTTGGAAGATTTTGTTGGCCAGGAAGACATTGTTGGTCCTGGGTCATTTTTACGGCAAGCGTTAGCTAATAAGCATGTGCCATCGTTATTATTTTGGGGACCACCTGGCTGTGGCAAAACCACTTTAGCTAAAATTATTGCCGCTGAACTGGATTCTGAGTTTTTTGCTTTGTCGGCCGTAACCAGCGGCTTAAAAGAATTACGGCAGGTTATTGACCAGGCCCGCAGTAATCAACTGTTGGGTAAGAAGACTCTTTTACTGGTTGACGAAATTCACCGTTGGAATCGTGGCCAGCAAGATGCTTTACTGCCCTATGTAGAAAATGGCACGATTATTCTCATTGGCGCGACTACCGAAAATCCTAGTTTTTCAGTCAACGGCGCTTTACTGTCGCGCTGTCAAGTCATTGTTTTTAAGCAACTTTCGGTAGATAATATTATAATTTTGTTGAAGAGAGCCTTATCAGATAAAAGGCGAGGATTGGGGGGGCGAGTTAAGGCGGATAAACCAGCCTTAAGGCGTATAGCCCATTTGGCTGATGGCGATGCTCGTTTGGCTCTTAATTTATTAGAAGCTGCCGCTAAAACTGAATCAGCCATCACTTTAGAGGTGGTAGATAAGATTAGCCGGCAAATTGTCTTTAATTATAATCAGGTGGGTGATGAACGTTATCACTTAATTTCGGCTTTACATAAAAGCATGCGTGGTCATGATGCCGATGCAGCGGTTTATTGGTTAGCCAGAATGTTGGAAGCGGGTGAAGATCCTTTATATATTGCTCGCCGTCTAGTACGTTTTGCTAGTGAAGATATTGGTTTAGCTAATAATACGGCCTTATTGCTAGCTACCAGTTGTTTTGAAGCCTGTCGGCAGATAGGACTGCCAGAATGTAAAGTTATTTTAGCTCAGACAGTTATTTATTTAGCTAAATCACCCAAAAGTATTGCGGCTTATGAGGCTTACGGGCGGGCCGTAGCTGATGTCCAGCAATTTGGGGCTTTGCCTGTGCCGCTTCATTTACTAAATGCTAGTACTAAACTAGCCAAAGAATTAGGTTATGGCGAGGGTTATAAATATACTCCCAAAGAAGATAGTTCAGACCAGAATTATTGGCCGCAGAAGCTATCGGGCGGTCGTCAGTATTTACCGCATAAATAATCAGCGGGTATCATGAATACCTAATATAGGAATAAGTCCAAGGGTAAGGCTAATAGCGAGGACTATAAAAATAGCGGGTAAAGAACAGAAACTTAAAGTGATGAAGGCTGTAAGGGAAGCTAGAAGCCAGCCTAAAGAACGATTTTGACGATAAAGATTAATGACAGCAGTATCGTGGCTGTCAATTTTTTTGTAGAAATAAGATTCTTGCATACTTTCGGCCAGCGCCGCGCCAACCCGACTGCAAAACAATAAAAATCCCCAAACAAAAGGATTAGCGGTTTTGGCTAAAAATATACCCACTACCGAGATAATCATAATAATGTTACCTACTAGGAGTATTTCTTTTTCGCCGAGAAGTTTATCCGCTAAAGCTCCAGCTGGCAGTTCCAGAACAACAAAGGGGATAAGCATAATAGTAAAAATAATACTTAAAGTTGTCCAGCTTAGTCCAACATCCTGGTTAAGATAAATCGGAACATAAAGGGTCATTAAGGCATAAAAAAATTGGAGTACTAGAGAAGAGAAAAAAATACGGCGACGATCACCATGTCCGATTAATTTATTAAGGCCCTTACTAAGACTTTGTTCTTGGCAGTAAATTTTAGAACGGGGTAGTTGGTGTTTAGTAAAAATGAGTAAAATGAAAGCTGCCAGTAAAATTAAGCCACCAATATAATAAATTTGTGGATAATCGTTGTTAGGGCCAATAATATGACCCATAAGTAGCGGTGACATTAGCCAGGCGACATTCATAACTGTTAGGTATTGAGTCCTAATTACGCCGGTACGGTTGTCGGTAGAAATATCTTCTAGGAAAATATCCAGATTAATCATCAGAAAAGTAAGAGATAGATAGCGAATAGTAAAAGCTATTAATATAAGTAAAGAATTTGTTCCAGAAGACATGAATAGACTAGCAATAATAGACAGGAATAAAGTGAGGATGGTTAGACTATAAACTGAATGACGGGAGATTAGTTTGGGGTAAATAAATGAGATAATAATAGTGATAATAGTTACCAGTGACAAAAATAAGCCAATATAATTTAAGGACAGAAAATGATTTAAATAAGAAGACTGGACATAGCCAGTGATGGCATTAGCAATAGTAGCAGCAAATGCCAAGGCATAAATTATATGGAAGGTGGATTTATTTTTTAGCATAAAAAATAGCCCTATAACGACTTGCTTTTATTATATAAAAAATTAGGAATAAAGCCAAGTTTATGTTATAATTTTAATAAATTAGTCTTTATTTTATTATTATGCCTAAATTATTATCTCAGCTTGTATATCCAGCTGATGTTCCCAAGTATCGGCGGACCATTTATAATACTAATTGGTGCCTGCTTACTAAAAATACTGGCCGTCTATTGCTTTTAGCTGGTGATCAGCGGCTAGAGCACCTTAATAATGATTTTTTTGGACCAGGCATTGATTCAGCTGACAATAATCCAGAGCATCTTTTTCAAATAGCGGTTCACGCCCCAATTGGTGCTTTGGCCATCCATTATGGGTTAGCCAGTCGTTATGGCTATAACTATCGGCAAGTAAATTATGTCATTAAGCTTAATGGTAAGACTAATTTAATTAGCGATGATCCTGACAGTCATTTACTAGCTACTATTGATCAAACGATTGAATTATCCAAGGAGGCTGGTTTTCACTTAGTTGGTGTTGGTTATTCCATTTATCCGGGAAGCCGTTATGAGCCGAGAATGCTAGCGGAGGCAAGCCAAATTATTATTGAAGCTCATGATAATGGTTTGCCGGTTATTTTGTGGATTTATCCACGTGGAGGTAAGATTAAAAATGAAGACGATGTTTCTCTCATTGCTGGAGCGGCTGGAGTAGCGGTTAGCTTAGGAGCTGATTTTGTTAAAGTTAGAGCACCTAAGCCTTTAACTATGAAAAATATTCACCGGGTAGTTGAAGCTGCTGGCCTGACTAAAGTTATTTTTGCCGGTGGTGCTAATACTTCCCACGATAAATTATGGCATGATGTTAGTTTAGAGTTAAAAGGTGGTAGTGCTGGATTAGCAGTAGGTCGGAACATTCATCAGTATTCTGTAGAAGAGGCGAGGGAGCGATTGCAGGTTTTAGCTGCCTTAATTTATGAAAATAAGACCTTGGCTCAAGCCACTACGGTGTTTAATAAAAAACGACACGCTAAAAATAATTTAAAATAAATATATGCAAGCCAATATCAAAGCCAATAATTTTGAATTAACCCCAGCTATTAAAAGTTATGTTGAAAAAAAACTTAATATGCTGGATAAATATTTAGGAAGCATTGTGCCGATTAGTTGTGATGTAGAGGTAGAAAGAACTACTCGTCACCACTGGAAGGGCGATGTTTTTAGGGCTGAAATTAATCTAGAGTTGCCGGGAGAACTTTTAAGAATTGAAAAAGTTGAGCCTAATCTATATAAGGCCATTGAAAAAGCTAAAGATCGTTTGGCGCCGATGATTGTTAAATATAAAGAAAAAAAACAAAAATGTTAGCCTTGCATTTTGTTTAATTTTCTCTCTATAATAAAAAACTATCTCAGAGAATTATTTATTGAAAAATATTTATGGGTTTTTTTCAGAAAATAGTTGGTGACCCTAATGAACGGGTTATTAAAAGTTTACAGCCAACACTTAATTTAATTAATGAGTGGGAGTCACGGGTAGCCGATAAAACTCAAGAGGAATTGCAACAACGAACTCAAGAATTTCGAGCGCAATATTCTGCTATTGCCAAAGAGAAGGATCTTAAGGAGGCAGAAAATTATTTAGATGAAATTTTGCCGGAAGCATTTGCGATGGTGCGCGAAGTAAGTAAACGCACCTTAGGTCAACGGCATTTTGATGTTCAGCTAATTGGCGGTATTATTTTACATCGTGGAGAGATTGCTGAAATGAAAACTGGTGAAGGTAAAACTTTAGTAGCCACCTTACCGCTTTATTTGAATGCTTTAAGTGGTCAAGGGGTTCATCTGGTGACAGTTAATGATTATTTGGCTCGTATTGGCGCGGGATGGATGGGCCCAATCTATAATTATTTAGGTGTTAGCGTCGCGGTAATTATTCATGATCAGGCACTTCAATATGACCCTACCTATAATGATGAGAGTCAATATGATGAGCGGCTTAGGCATTTTCGGCCCGTTAGCCGTCAGGCGGCTTACGCCTGTGATGTCTTATACGGTACTAATAACGAATTTGGCTTTGACTATCTGCGAGATAATATGGTTTATGAGCTTAGTCAAATGGTCCAGCGGCCGCTTCATTATGCGATTGTCGATGAAGTTGACTCTATTTTAATTGATGAAGCGAGAACCCCATTAATTATTTCCACTCCAGCTGAAGAATCTACAGATAAATATTATAAATTTGCGGAATTAGTGGCTCGTTTGGATGAGGCTACTGATTATAATGTTGATGAAAAAATGCGCGCTGCTACTTTAACTGAAGCAGGCATTGCTAAAATGGAAAAATGGTTGGGGGTAGATAATATTTATGTTGAGGGCGGGGTTGATGATGTTATGCATATCGAGCAAGCCCTAAAAGCCAGAGTACTATTTAAAAAAGACCGTGATTATGTCGTTAAGGATGGTGAAGTTATTATTGTTGATGAATTTACCGGACGTTTAATGTACGGCCGTCGCTATAACGAAGGGCTTCATCAGGCCATTGAAGCCAAAGAGGGAGTAGTGATTCAAAAAGAAAGTCGTACTCTGGCGACCATTACCTTTCAGAATTATTTTCGCATGTACCATAAGCTTGCCGGTATGACCGGCACAGCTCTAACCGAAGCGGAAGAATTTTCTAAAATTTATCATCTAGAGACGGTGGTTATTCCTACCAATAAGCCAACGATTCGTCAGGACCTTAATGATTTGATTTATGCCACCGAAGAGAGCAAATTTAGGGCAGTAGTGAATGATGTTAAGGCCCGTCATGCTAAGGGTCAGCCAGTGCTGGTCGGTACCATTTCTATTGAAAAAAATGAGATTTTAGCTGATTTATTAGCCAAGCAGGGGATTGAAGCCGGGGTATTAAATGCTAAATATCATGATAAAGAAGCCCAAATTATTGCTCAAGCCGGACGAAAAGGGGCTGTGACTATCGCTACTAATATGGCTGGTCGAGGCGTAGATATTATCCTTGGAGGTAATCCGCCTGACCCTAGCGAACAGGCAGAAGTTCTTAAGCTGGGCGGTCTTCATGTTATTGGGACAGAGCGGCATGAAGCGAGGCGGATAGACAACCAGTTACGAGGTCGAGCTGGCCGGCAAGGAGATCCTGGTTCTAGCCAGTTTTATATTTCTACTGAGGATGATTTAATGCGTATTTTTGGTGGTGAACGTCTGAAGAGGATTATGACTACCCTGAAATTGCCAGAAGATATGCCAATTGAAAATAAGATTATTTCTCGTTCTATTGAGTCAGCTCAAAAAAGAGTAGAAGGCAATAATTTTGACTTAAGGAAACACTTGGTCGAATATGATGATGTAATTAATAAACACCGGGAAAGTATTTACCGACGGCGCCGACAGATTTTAGAGTTAAGTGAAACCCCAGTAGACAGGGCTATGGAAGGTGCTTCTTTATTAACTCCTTTATCTTCTTTGATTTTAGAGATGATTGATAATGAAATTGAACAAGTGGTTAGTTTTCATACACAAAGCGAGAATATTGATGATTGGAATATTAATGAAATAGCTCAGGTAATGAGCACTATATTAGATGTAGAAGCTACTAAGCTGGCTCAGGAGCTAGTTAATTTAGGTAGCAGTTCAACAGCTAAAATGGATAAAATTGCCTATCGTGATAGTCTGGTAAAATATTTATCTGACATGGTTCACCAGGCCTATAATGAATTATTAGCCCTGACCAAAGATATTGGACTAGATTGGCTGGCTATTGAAAAATCAGTACTTTTAAGATCTATTGACAGCCTGTGGATGGATCACTTAGATGCGATGGACTATATGCGTCAAGGGATTGGCCTTAGGGGTTATGGCCAGCGTGATCCACTTGTTGAATATAAAAAAGAGGCTTACCGCTTATTTAATGAACTTAATGCCGCCATTCAGAAACAAGTAGTTTATGCTATTTTTAAGGTGGTGGATTTAAGCCGTTCCAACGAACAAAAAATTAAACAAATAATGAATATCCCCGGTCCAGCTAAAAAGATTGTTCTTAATGCCGATGGAGAAATGGCTACTGCCCCGGTAGAACGGAAGATAAGAGATAGTGAGGGGCATAAAATTGGCCGTAACGATCCTTGTCCCTGCGGGAGCGGCAAGAAATATAAAAAATGCTGTGGCAGATAGCATCTAATCTATGAGAACTAAAACCAAGGCTGTATCAGCATTTAAGCCGAGTTTGGGTCAGATAGATTATACCCATGCTCGGTGGGCTCCAGTTATTAATTGTGTAGTTAAGTATGGTTCTAAGATATTGGTAGTGAAGCGTAGCCCTGACCTTAATTTTTATCCTGGCTATTGGAATGGGGTTTCTGGCTTTTTGGACGACCATCAAAGTTTAACGGAGAAAGTATATAGTGAATTAAAAGAGGAATTAGGATTAACTAAATCACAAATTGCTAAAATTAAGGTAGGCGATATTTTTGATCAAGATGAACCAAAATATAATAAAACTTGGATTGTTCATCCGGTTTTAGTAGAAGTTAAGACGGATAAAATTAAATTAGACTGGGAAGCTAGTAATTATAAATGGCTTACTTTTCCCGAGATTAAAAAAATGAAATTATTACCAAGTTTTGCCGAAACGTTAAAACGTTTGTTTCCTTTCAATGAAATAAAATTATGATTATTAATATTGCTTCCCATAATCCTAATAAAATTGAAGCTCTGCGGGAAATTATTAGAGATTATGATAATCTACAGCCAGCAACGGTTGTTGATGTGGATAGTCTCTCTGGAGTAAGCGAACAGCCTATATCACTAGATGAGACTATAAAGGGGGCAATAAATCGAGCCCAAGAGTCTTTCAGGGATTGCCAGTATAGCGTGGGTTTAGAATCTGGTCTTATGTCTGTGCCTTATACCCAGACAGGGTATATGGATGTTTGTGCTTGCGCTATTTTTGATGGTCATAATTATTATTTAGGGCTTTCTTCCGCTTGGGAGCCGCCAGCCACCGTAGTCCACTATATTATTAATGAGGGTTTAGACATGAATGAGGCGGCATTGAAGGCTGGTTTAACTCCTAAAAAGAATGTAGGGTCAGCTGAAGGATTAGTTGGTATCGTAACCAAGGGGAAATTATCCAGAAAAGAATACACTAAAGAAGCTATTAGAATGGCCTTAATTCATCTAGATAAAAATGAAGTGGACTGATAAAAAAAATTGACGCCACTAGCAATAAGTAGTAACATACAGATGTAAATTATTCTTTGTTTGTAGTTAATGTTTTTATTTTCCAATAAAAAAATCAAGTCTTCACTGGTTGCTTTTACTTTAGTTGAACTGCTCGTAGTTATTGCTATCATCGGTTTACTATCTACTATCTCTACTATAGCTCTAAACAGCGCTCGTTCTAAAGCTCGTGACTCTCGCAGGTTAAGTGATATCCATAATCTCTCTTTAGCTCTAGAGATGTATTATGCTGATGTTGGTACCTATCCCTTATCTCCTACCTCGACAGGGATTATTGGCGGTCTTTGTTTTAGTGACCTCGGTATTTCTTCTACCTGCGGGATTAATACATATCTTGCTAAAATCCCCGATGATCCTAAAGGCAGTAAACATTATCTTTACTCTACTGTAGTTAATCCTCAATACTATGAACTAATCTATGAGGAAGAAACCATCCCTGATGATTGTCCCCCTTACTGGATTAGAGTACCGGGCAATACTTTATATCATACCCGTACCTTTTGTGTGATGCAGTATGAAGCTAAAATCAAAGGTCAAGACAATGGTAACCAAACCTATAGTGCTAGCTATGAACCTGAATCTCGGATTAGTGGTACCCCTTGGGTTAATATCTCTCAAATCAATGCTAAAAGTGAATGTGAATCCATTGGAGCTCACCTTATAACTGAAGATGAATGGCTAACTATTGTCCGTAATATTGAACTGCAACCGGCCAATTGGACCCTGGGTAGCGTTGGTTCTGGTCAAATTCCTCGAGGTAATAGCGATACCAGTGCGGCTATGGATGGCACTGATTCTCTTACTGATATCCATAAACGTACTCTTACTTTATCTAATGGTGAAGTTATCTGGGATATAGCTGGCAATGTCTGGGAATGGACTGATGCTACTATCTTAGGTAAAGATGAGCCCCAGGGCGTGGCCAATCCTACTAGTTTTGGATGGTATCAGTATTCGAACCTTTATTCTTATGGCGCTATTTCTCCTGAACGTCTTTTACCTTTAAATCCTACCTGGAATACTAATCAGGGTTATGGCCAAATCTATACTAGTGGTGCTCCTACCAATACGACTACTTACGCCTTTCTCCGTGGCGGCTACTGGTACAATGAGACGCCATCTGCTGGTGTCCTAGCTTTGAATTTGGCCGCTGGGGCGTCTTACACGAATTCGAGCATTGGGTTTCGCTGCGCGCGGTAGCCAGGGGTGTCTTATCTTTTATCTAAAATCTGTATTTAAATTTTAGTATTAAAATAAAAAAATGATTGATAATTTGTTAGTTTTTCAAAAAACTTATGATTGGTTGCTGTGGATTAAGTCAGCGACCGAAAGATTCAGTCGAGTGCATAAATATAGTTTGGGACAACAACTCCAGATTGAATCAATAAATTTATTAAAGAAAATAATAATTGCCAATCAACAAAAAAATAAGTTTGCGGCAATTAACGAATGTTTAACACAAAAAGAAATAGTAAAAGTTTTAGTTAGGTTATCTAAAGATTATTCTTTGTTTGATAATCGTCAGTATGAATTTGCAGCTCAGCGTTTGTTGGAAATAGATCGAATGTTGTTGGGATGGCAGCGAATTTCTAATTAGCCATTTTTAAAATGGAGGGTCTTAAATAAATAAACGCCTTTCTCCGCGGTGGCAACTGGAGCAATGGAACGAACGCTGGTGTTTTGACACTCAATTTGAACAATGGTCCGGGTAATTCCAACAACAACATCGGTTTTCGCTGCGCGCGTTAGCCAGTGGTCCGAAACAGAATATTTATTTTTAAATAGATAGAGTTTTCGGTCACCCCCATTTAAGAAACCTGCCAGAATTGGCGAAATGATGCTTTTACCCTTCCGTTATTTTGTTAAAATCTGGCGGAAGGGACTGAGCTTTATGCGAAAAAATTATCAAAGCTATTCTCAGATAATTAGTTGGGATAATATTTACTCGGCCTATAAAAAGGCCGCTAAAGGTCGATATTATCGTCAAGACGTTTTAATTTTTAATACTAAACTGGAAGAGAACTTGCTTTTAATTAGAAAACAGTTAGAGACAGAAAATTATCATTTTGGACCCTATCAAAAAAGAACAATTCATGAACCGAAAAGGAGGATAATTAGCATTGCTCCTTTTAGCGATAGGATAGTTCATCATGCTATTTGCCAAATTATTGAACCATTTTTTGACCAAGGTTTTATTTTTGATACTTATGCTTGCCGCGTTAATAAAGGAAATCAGGCAGCAGTTAAAAGATTGCATCACTGGTTGTTGGGCGGTCGTTTTACATGGGTTTGGCAGGGTGATATTTATCATTATTTTTCTAGTATTAATCAGCAAATTTTATTGCAAGAAATTAGTAAAGTTTTTAATGATCAGAAAATTGTTAAATTGTTAGAAAAGGTGATTAGCTCTTATAGCGATGATGCGAACCAGCAAATTGGCCTACCGATTGGCAATTTAACCAGCCAATTATTTGCCAATATTTATCTTAATCCATTGGATCAGTTTATTAAGAGAAAATTGAAGCAACGGTATTATATGAGATATATGGATGATTTAATAATTTTAAATAACGACAAAGAACAACTGAGAAATGATTGGCTTAGAATTGAATATTTTTTACGGGATAAATTAAAGTTAAGACTGCATCCCCAAAAGGGCCAAATTGTGAAAATTAAGAATGGTTTTAATTTTTTAGGTTATCGACATTTTACACATTATTATCGGCCCAAAAAAGAAACTTTTAAAAGATTTTTTCAAAGAATAAGGACTAACGTTAATAACAAGAATGAAGATGTTAAAAAAATAAAGGATTTTTGGCTGTCTTGGAAAAATTATTGTCAAAAAGCCAAGTTTTATTTTTTAACGCAACGATTAATTAATGTAGTTAGAAATAAAACAATGTTTTAGGCGCACACATTTGGCGATTTTAATTATTGCGCAGAGCCGCATTGGAGTCTAGGACTTCAATCGCCCTTTCAATTTTTATTAAATAACGGACACTTGTCCAAAATGAGCTGGACTGATACATTTGTTTGACTTTTCAGTAATTATCTATTATACTTTTTGTTGTAAGTTTTTCTTTGGATGATTTTTAAATCAAGTCGCCCAAGAAAGAGGTCGACTTACTTTTATTAAAATGTATAAATTTGTCCGTTTTTATGTCTAAAAAATTATATGTGGGCGGGCTATCCTACAGTCTAACCAGCGATGGCTTAAAAGACAATTTTTCTCAGGCCGGTACCGTAGAATCAGCTACCGTTATTACTGATAAAATGTCCGGTCGGTCTAAGGGTTTTGGTTTTGTAGAGATGTCCAGTGAAGAGGAAGCCCAAAAGGCCATTGACATGTTTAATGGTCAGGAGATTGGTGGACGACGAGTAGTAGTTAACGAAGCTCGTCCCTTAGCTGATCGTCCAGCCCGCAACAATAGTTGGGATCATCGTTCTACTCATAGTTTCTAACTATTATAGTGTGTGATCGTAACCACGACACCGCCCTTTAAGGGGCGGTGTTTGTTTATCGTTGATTTTTTTTCTAAAATCTCCTATGATAGAATTAAATTAACTTAAGTTAATTTAATTTTGTTATATTATTAAAATATTTTATGGCTTATACAGCAACGAAAGCTTCCACCAAGCAAAAAGGTCATGTCTGGTTTTTGGTGTTTCTAGTAATTTTAGTTGTGGCCAGTTTATTAATTAATTTAGGGCCACAATATAATGCTTTTATTACGAAGCACAATATACCATTACCAAAAGTTAAGGAATTGCCCTTTAGGCTAGGTTTAGATTTGTCTGGAGGCACTAGCTTAACTTATGATTTAGATTTATCCGTTATTGAGCCTAGTGATCGGCTTAATGCCGCCGAGGGGGCGCGTGATGTTATTGAACGGCGAGTTAATATGTTTGGCGTTAGTGAACCTAATGTTCAGGTTAATAAAACAGCGCAGGGTAATTACCAGATTACTGTAGAATTGGCTGGCGTTAAAGATATTAATGAGGCAATTAAAGAAATTGGCGAAACTCCGCTATTACAATTTAAAGAATTAAATGAAGAGCGTAAAGAATTAACTGATGAGGAAAAAGCAGCGATGGATGAATATAACAAAAAGGCAGAAATTAAAGCCACCGAGGTTTTAGGTAAGGTTTTGTCTGGGGGTAATTTCGCCGAATTAGCTAAAACCTTTAGTGAAGATGAGGTCACTAAAGACAATGGAGGTTCCTTGGGCTGGCTCTCTAGTAAGGAAGATCCAGAGCTTATTGCTATTGCTGAGAAACTAGAAGTAGGACAAGTTAATACCAATCTACAAAAAACTTCTCAGGGCTATGAGATTGTCAAAGTGGAAGACAAACGTCCCCAGACTAAAGATGGTAAGCCGGTTGTAGAAATTAAAGCGGCCCATTTATTGATTTGTTATGAAGGAGCTTCTAATTGTCAGAGCGGTCTAAGTAAAGAGCAAGCTTTAGAAAAAATTAATCGGCTTAAAGAACAGGCCACCCCAGAGAACTTTAGTGATTTAGTAAAACAGAATTCTACTGAACCTGGCGCTAGAGATAGTGGCGGTGAATTGGGCTGGTTTAGTAATGATACTATGGTTAAAGAATTTGAAGCAGCTGCTATGGCCGCGAAAAAGGGAGAAATTGTTGGACCAGTAGAAACTGAATTTGGTTATCATTTAATTTATAAAGAAGATGAACGGCCGATGATGGATTATAAGTTAAGCCATATTTTGATTAAAACTAAATCTATTGTGGATATTCTCGGTAATGTTGATGAGTGGAAAACGACTGAGCTTACTGGTAAATATTTAAAACGAGCTACGGTACAATTTAATCCTCAAGATAATACTCCAGAAGTAGCACTAGAGTTTGATAGTGAAGGGGCCAAGTTATTTGAAGATATTACGGGACGCAATATTAATAAGCCGGTAGCTATTTTTCTAGATGGTTATATGATTAGTCAGCCGACAGTTAATGAAAAAATAACCGGTGGGCAGGCAGTTATTTCTGGCCGATTTAGTTTAGCGGAGGCTAAAACTTTAGCCCAACGTCTTAATGCTGGCGCTTTGCCCGTACCAATTACTTTAGTTAATCAACAAACTATCGGAGCTAGTCTGGGCCAATCATCGGTGAATAAAAGTTTAACTGCTGGAATAGTTGGTCTTATTTTAGTAGCTTTATTTATGATTATTGTTTACCGCTTGCCAGGGTTGCTGTCAGTGATCGCTTTGTTGGTTTATGGTTCATTGACTTTATCTATCTTTAAGGTATGGCCAGTTACCCTTACTCTTTCAGGGATTGCCGGTTTTATTTTGTCCATTGGTATGGCCGTTGACGCTAATGTGCTTATTTTTGAAAGAATGAAGGAAGAATTAAGGGCGGGGAAACCATTAGGAACAGCTATTAACGAAGGCTTTTCCCGGGCCTGGCCGTCAATTCGCGATGGTAATCTTACCACGCTTATTATTTGTTTTATTTTGATCCAATTTTTGACCGGCTCCATTAAGGGGTTTGCTATAACCTTGGCTTTGGGTGTGTTAATGTCTATGTTTAGCGCGGTTGTTGTTACTCGTAATTTATTAAAATTAGTGGTGACTCCCAAGATAGCTAGCAAACTATGGCTTTTTGGTGTTAAGCCAGCGTCAGATAAACAAGCTTAAAATTTATTAACTATTGAATTATATGTATCAGTTTATTCCTAAAAGAAAAATTTGGTTGACTATCTCTGCTGTTTTGATAGCTTTGTCTATAGCGGCCGTTGCTTTCTGGGGTTTATCATTTGGTATTGATTTTACCGGCGGTAGCGTTTTAGAAGTGCGTTATTCGCAGAATCGTCCCAGCGTAACCGCCATTAATGAGAGTTTGTCTAGCTTAGGTTTACAGAATTTAATTGTCCAGCCAGTAGGGGATACTGATGTGAAACTTCGATTCCAGGAGGTAGATGAGGCTAAACATCAGGCTATTCTTGCTAAGCTACAAGAATTAGCGCCGGCAGGTGAAGGGCAAAGTTCTATGGAGGAGTTGCGGTATGATTCTGTCGGGCCAACAGTAGGTCGTGATTTACAGACCAGAGCCGTGACCTCAATTATTTTGTCTTTAATAGCTATTGTGATTTATATTGCCTGGGCCTTTCATAAGGTTTCTCAACCAGTGAGCTCCTGGAAATATGGGGTGTGCGCTATTTTAGCCTTGGTCCACGATGTTATTATTATAATTGGTTTTTTTGCTGTTATGGGACACTATTTTGGCTATCAGCTAGACATTACTTCTATTGCTGTTATTTTGACGGTGTTAGGTTATAGTGTCAATGATACTATTGTTGTTTTTGACCGCACTCGAGAAAATTTATTTCGTCTCCGGCAGGGCTTTGCCGAGACGGTTAATATTAGCTTAAATCAAACATTAACTCGTTCCCTATATACTTCTTTTACTACCATTCTGGCTTTGATGGCTATTGTTATTTTTGGTGGTTCATCAATTCGTGATTTTGCCTTAGCCCTAACTGTCGGTGTCTTTTTTGGTACTTATAGTTCCATCTTTGTTGCCTCGCCTCTTTTGGTAATCTGGAATAATTTACATAATCGTAAAAAAGCTTAATTTTTATATTATTATCTATGCGCCAAAGCCAGCTTTTTACCCACAGCTTGAAGGAGCTCCCTAAAGATGAATCCAGTTTTAATGCCCAAACTTTAATGCGGGCGGGATTTATAGAAAAAATTTCTGCCGGGGTTTATGCCTATCTACCTTTAGGTTTACGGGTATTTCAAAAGATTGAGGCTATTATTCGCCAAGAAATGGCTAGTCTAGGAGCACAAGAAGTGGTGCTGCCCAGTTTAACACCAGAAGAACCATGGCAGCAAACTGGCCGGTTAGCTACTTTTGATGTTTTATTTAAGACTACCGGCAGTGATAAGAAGAAATATGTGCTAGCACCAACTCATGAGGAAATTATTACTCCGCTAGTAAAAAAATTCGTCCAGTCTTACCGTGATTTACCGGTAGGGGTGTACCAAATTCAAACTAAATTTCGCAATGAATTAAGGGTTAAATCAGGTTTACTGCGGGGTCGAGAGTTTACTATGAAGGACCTTTACTCTTTTCACTTAGACCAGGACGATCTTAATGCCTATTATCTAGCAGTTCAGAAGGCTTATTTTCAAATTTTAAAACGTTGCGGCCTTTTAGAGCAAACTTATCTAACTTTTGCCTCGGGTGGAGCCTTTAGTCAATATTCTCATGAATTTCAGACGGTAACTGAGGCCGGTGAAGATACTATTTTTATTTGTGAAGATTGTAATTTAGCCATCAATAAAGGGATTATTAAGGAACAGCCAGTTTGTCCTAATTGTGGTCGCAAGGATTTAGTGGAGCGACGGGCGATTGAAGTTGCTAATATTTTTAAATTAGGCTTAAAATTTAGTAAGGCTTTTAATTTTACCGTAGCTGATGCTAAGGGTCAGCGACAGCCGGTTATTATGGGTTGTTATGGTTTAGGTTTGGATAGACTTTTAGGGGCGATTGTTGAGGTGAATCATGATAATCATGGTTTAATTTGGCCAGTTGAAGTGGCGCCCTTTAAGGCTCATTTATTAGACATTACTACTGATCCTAAGGGCCATCATCAAGCACAAAATCTTTATGAGGCTTTACTTAAACTAGGACTGGAAGTGCTGTTTGACGATCGGCGTCAAACGCCGGCTGGCTCTAAGTTTGCTGACGCCGACTTAATCGGCTGTCCTTATCGTCTGGTAGTAAGTGACCGGACCATTGAACAAGACAGTTTTGAAATTAAACGCCGGCGAGACACTGAAGGACGGCTAGTTAATTTTGATCAAGTTAATACCTATTTTCATAGTAATTAAACAATAATTCATGTTTCATAAAATGAGACATAATAAATTAATACGCAATCTGGCCATTGACCTGGGGACTTGTAAGACCATGTTAAGTGAACCGCAAAGTGGTTTATTTTTAAACGAGCCAACTATTGTAGCGGTTAATAAAAAAACTGATCAAATTTTAGCTGTTGGGGAAGCGGCCAAGGTTATGGTGGGTAAGAACCCGGCCTATATTGAGATTGTAAAACCTTTGGTTGATGGTGTAGTCTCTGATTTTGAGGTAACCGAAAAACTGCTTAAATATTTTATTGACCAGACGCAAGAAAATAATTTCTTTTTAGCGCCCAAGCCAGCTGTTATTATTGGTATTCCGCTAGACATTACTGAGGTGGAAAAGAAGGCAGTAGAAGATGCTGCCAAATCAGCTGGGGCACGACAGGTTTTTTTGGTGGAAGAGCCAACGCTCTCAGCTATTGGGGCTCAACTGCCCATTATGGAAGCTACTGCTACGATGCTGGTTGATGTTGGGGGTGGTATTACTGAAATTGCCGTTTTAGCTTTAGGTGGTTGTGTTGCCTGGAAGACTCTGAGACTGGCAGGTAATGCTTTTGATGATGAGATTATTCAATATATTAGAGAAGAATTTAATTTATTAATTGGTGAACAATTAGCGGAAGAAATTAAAATTAAAATTGGTTCAGCCATCCCGAGGCCTCAGCCACTGACCATGGCTATTCGCGGCCGTGATCTTATTGATGGCTTGCCGAAAGAGATAGAAATTAGTGATGAGCATATCCGTGAAGCTTTATCTCGGCCTGTCGGTCAAATTATTGATAATATTAAGGCGGCTCTAGAAGTTACTCCGCCGGAGTTAGTCGCCGATATCTATGAGCGGGGGATTATGCTGACCGGTGGCAGCGCCTTGCTTAATGGTTTAGACCAGGCCATTGCTCGAGCTACTAAAATTGGCGTCCATATTGTTGATGACCCTATCAGCACGGTAGTGCGTGGGGCCGCTCATTTACTAAGTGATTCTGAATTATTGAATAAAATCGTGGTGCCTAGTTTGGCTGAATAAATATGAGTCGGCAAAGGCCCAAAAAATCTATCTGGTGGTTAGGGATTATTATAGTCCTTATTATTGCTCACTTTTTAGGCTGGCTGTCTAAACCAGAAAATATTATTAGTCGTGGTTTAGGGGCAGTGGTTTTTTATGTGGCTAAGGTACCTCAGGCTACGAGTAACTGGTGGCAAACTTGGCAACAGCATCAAGTTTGCCAGCAGGAACTGCACCAAGCTCAAGATCAAATTAAGGAATTAAACTTATCTATGTTGAGTTATGCTAATTTGGTCGAAGAGAATCAAAAATTACGAGATTTATTAAATTTTCAACAATTAGGTGGTCATAAATTAGTAACTGCTAATATTATCTATCGGGGACGGGTAGGCGGGTTATTAGCGCCTGATCAGACTTTTATTATTGACAAAGGTACTAATCAAGGTCTAGCTCTTGATGAAGTAGCGGTGGATGAACGGGGGGCGGTAGTAGGTAAAATTGGCCAGATTAAGGGAGATTCAGCCGAGATCTGGTTAACGACTAATAAAAATTGCCGCCTTGCAGTTACGGTCACCAGCAGTAGTGAGACTATTGGGGTAACTCAGGGCGATTTGGGATTAACTATTCAGGTAGATTTAATTCCTTTGCAGCTTAATCTTTATCCTGGACAGGAAATTATAACCTCGGGTTTAGAGCCAACAGTGCCTAAAAATTTAGTAGTTGGCAAAATTTCTCAGGTTCTTAAGGCGGATAATGCTTTATGGCAAAGCGCTATAGTAGAGCCAGCGGTCAATTTTAGTCAATTAAATTTTGTGAGTGTTATTGTTCCTTAATTATTATGCGACGGTCTATAGTGGTTAAATTATTATGGTTAGGGATAGTAGTGATTTTGCAATTAGCCTGGATTAATCAATGGCCGAGTACTTGGCCTCAGCCAGATTTAATTTTAGTTACTCTTATTTTTTGGCTATTTGCGGCCGGGTGGTCAGAGACAAAATGGTGGGTAGTAGGTACAGCGCTTATTTTAGGTGCTGCTTCGTTTTATCCTTTTGCTTTTTACTTAATATTATGGCTGGCAGTCTTTTATCTTCTTTATTATTTGCTTCTGAAGATTTTTACTAATAAATCCATTTATTCTTTAATGGCTTTAGTTGCTCTAGGTACGGTGGGACAATATTTGGGATTTATGTTATTAGGGAACAGCTGGTCGTCTTCTTTGTGGTGGCTTATTTTAGGTAAAGAGCTAATAGCTAATTTATTAATAGCTGGGTTTATTTATTATTTACTGCGTTGGCGAGATAAGCGGTTGGTACCGCTTTTTATGGTTAAGGACGAGTAATATGGCCAAGAAAGGTCAACAAATTAAGAATTTGAACAGCCCATTTGGCTTAGTAAGTGAGAAGAAACGTCAGACACATTTAAGTTCAGGACACAAAGAATGGACTGAAGAGGTTTTTTTAAATGAAGCTAAAGCCGAGGAGACTGTTAGCCATAATTTTAATCCTCATTTTGGTCTTATACTCTTAAGAATTTTATTACTAGCCGGGCTTATTCTATTAGCGAGAGTAGTATGGCTACAATTTTACCGTGGGGATTATTATTATAATTTGGCTGAGGGTAATCGGTTGCGCACGGAGCGTTTAGAGGCTAAGCGAGGAATTATTTACGATACCCATCACGAGCCTTTAGTAAGTAATATGGCTAATTTTATAGCTTATGTTACCCCCAGCAATCTGCCTACTGACGCTGGTTTGCGTCAGGCAGTATTAGCCCAGCTATCTCTAATCTTAGGAGAGTCAGCCATAACAAGTCTTAAAGAAGAGTTAGCCGTTATTGATCCTGGCTCAGCCGATTTTTACCAGCCAGTAGTTATTAGTGATAATCTAACTTATAATGAAGTGGTTCAGCTTACTATTAAACTTCATCGGTTGCCGGGAGTATCTTTAGCTACTACTAATAAAAGATTATATGCCAATTTATCCAATTGGCTCGCCACTACTAGTTCGACGTTGAGCTTAAATAGTCTAAGTCTTATTTTAGGTTATACTGGTAAGATTAGTCCAACCGAATTGGAGAAATATAAAGAGAGTGGTTATTCACCCCTCGACTATATCGGTAAGGTTAGCCTAGAGGCTTATTATGAAACTGACTTGCGAGGTACAAACGGCAGTAAGCAAGTGGAAGTTGATGCGCTGGGTAATGAGAAAGCCATAATTAGTCAGCAAAATCCAATAGATGGCCGCCATTTAGTTTTAAATATTGATGCTCGTCTCCAAGCGAAATTAGAGGAAATTATGCGGCAACATTTAGCGCGGATTGGCGGACGTCGGGCAGCAGCTATTGTCATAAATCCTCAAAATGGAGCTATATTGGCGATGGTCAGCCAACCCAGTTTTGACAATAATAGTTTTTCGTTAGGTATTAAGCAGGCTGATTATGATGCCTTGAAAAATGACCCAGATACACCCTTACTTAATCGGGCTATCAGCGGGGAATATCCTTCAGGTTCAACTATTAAACCCATTATTGCTGCGGCTGCCCTGGAAGAAAAGATAATTACCCCTAGTACCAGTTTTTTAAGCACTGGCGGTCTTAGGGTTGGTCAATGGTTTTTTCCTGACTGGAAAGCTGGTGGTCACGGCTGGACTAACGTTACTAAGGCTATTGCTGAATCAGTTAATACTTTTTTTTATTATATTGGCGGTGGCTATGAAGATTTTACTGGGTTAGGAGTAGAACGTCTTGGTCAGTATTTACAGAGTTTTGGTTTGGGCCGACCGACCGGCATTGATTTAACTGGTGAAACTTCGGGTTTTGTGCCTACAGCCGAATGGAAAGAGCAGACCACTGGTGAGCCATGGTATATTGGTGACACTTACCATTTAGCTATTGGGCAGGGTTATTTATTGGTTACTCCACTCCAGGTGGCCAATTATACTACCGCTTTTGCTAATGGAGGAAGAATTTATCAGCCACGTGTAGTCCAGGAAATTTTAAATAATGATGGTTCAATTTATGAGGTTAAAGAACCTAAAATTATCGCCGAAAATATGGTGAGTCCGGAAAATATAGAGACTGTTAGAC
>ERZ795052.590-NODE-590-length-54458-cov-13.205522_pt1 | contig 54458 bp, 49 predicted proteins | sample MGYA00375136_ERZ795052 | MGnify/ENA primary metagenome ERZ795052 (study PRJEB30181, sample SAMN05720156) | activated sludge metagenome | isolation source: Anaerobic digester | place: Japan | collected 2015-05-26 ... | reverse complement strand
GAAGCCGGTCCAGCGCCCGCCGCATTATCCAAGAAAAATCGAACGGAAAATAAAAAACCGAAAGGTCCTTTTCATACAGCGCTTTGGCCCGCGCCAGTCCGGTATCGGTCGTTGAAGAAAGCACGACCTCGTAATCAGGCATTTGGCGGCGCAGCTGGTCGATGAGGGTGCGGGCGGCATTGACCTCGCCGACGCTGACAGCATGAATCCAGATGCACGGCTGATCGGGACGCCGGCGGTCAATAAATCCGCACCGCTGCCGCCAGCCGCTGCGGTAGCGATTTTCAAACAGGCGGCGATAGAGAATCTTCGGGCTGTACAGCACCAGCGCAAAGCCGTAAATCAGGTTCATCACGATCTGCATAGGAAAATCATATCTGCAAACCATGCGGCTGTCAAACATGCAATAGAATTGCAGATCATCCGAGGACTGACCCAGCTTAGGGATTTTGGGTCCACTGCTCAAGCCAGCGGAGCAAATCGGGCAGGTCAACGGCGCCGGACAGATCAAGGTCTGCCCCGCCGGCTGTTATTAGACAATTAAGCAGCGCCCAAAATCAATTAAAAAGGCCGCTGCATGCTTAATCACAGCGGCCTTTTCGTATCCAAAATAATCTGTTACAGCTCCAGCGGGCTGATGAAATCGCCGTGCCTGCTGCGGGCATCTTGGAGCCGCCTGCGGATAGCCGCAAAGGTCTCATAGACAATCTGCGGCGTATCGGGGACTTTATCGCGGTATATCTTTTCCACACGGTCAAACTTGTCCAGCAGGTTGGCAACACGGACCGTAAACTGCTTGACATAATCTTGCTGCGTGTATGTCTTGCCCAGCTTTTCTGCAAACAGGGCCGCCAAATCCTCCCAGCGGGGTATCCAGCCGGTCGGCGTTCGGAGGGCTTCAACATCGCCGTTGACCCGCAGTTCCGCCCACAGCAGCCAAATCATCTTGTCCAGCTTGCCGTTGAGGAATTTGTTGTTTTCGTCCCGAAGGAAATAATTGACCGAGAAAATCGCCGGCGGATTTTTAACGCCTTTGGCAAAATCAAGGTTGTTCTGGATGTAGCGGCCTAAAGGAATCGATACAAAGTCCTGATTGGCCATAATGTTGAATTTGCGCACGCCGTGCTGGCCTAATGTGGCCGCCGTGGTTTCGGATTCGATCGAGGCCCCTTTGGCAATGATGCCCTCGGTCCAGTTGAAGGCCTGCTCGACAGGAACAAGGGTATCGCTGTCGCGTCCGCCGTAAATAATCCCGCCGACGGGCACCCCTTGCGGATTTTCCAGCTCCGGATCCAGATTGGCCAGCGCATCCAGACGGATTGTGTAGCGGGCATTTTTATGCGAGGGCGGTATTTCTTTCCCATCGCCGTCTTTTTTGCCCGGGTACCATTGGCCCTGAAAATTGATGCCTCGTTCAGGCAGCCTGCAGCCCATTCCTTCCCAATAGGGCTTGCCGTCGGCAATCAAGACGTTGCCGAAAATCACTTCGCCGGGGCTCTGCAGGGCCTTGAAAATAACCGGATCATCATCGGGATTGACATCGCCGATAATGCCGAAGATGCCCTGTTCGACATTGGCGGCATAGACCCTGCCGCCGCGCTTGCGGAAATAGGCAATGTCATCGCCGATAATGGTCTGACCGGGCAGCATGGCCGTGGAGGTCTTTCCGCAGGCAGAGGGAAACGCTCCGGCAAAATAAGTTGTGCGGCCGCCGGGTCCTTTGGCGCCCATAATAAACATATGCTCGGCCAGCCAGCCCTCTTTGGAGGCCTTCTGGATAGCCAGCCGCAGCGCCAGTTTTTTCAGCCCCACCGTGTTGCCGGCGTACTGCGTATTGACCGAATAGACCGTATTGTCAATCAAATCGATATAGACCCGCCGCTTCTCCCAATGGATGCTGCAGCCGTTCTCATCGGTTTGCCCTTCCGAGTGCATAAAACGGAAAAACTCGTCATTGGGGCCCAGCTTTTTGAACTGCTCGTAGCCGGGACGGTAGAGAATGCTTTCGCTGTGGGCAACATAAGGGGAATCGGTTATTTGGACGCACGAAATCGCAAAATCGGAACCGGTGGGGCACAAGCACCAGAAGCAGACAATCATGGTACGTCCCTTCATGGCATTTTTGAGAAGCCCGCGGATTTCGTCCAAACCCTGCTGACGGTCGATGGAATTGAGCGATTCGCCAAGCTCCATATCTTTGGGCAGCAGGTAGCGGGTGCTGAAGGTATCGCGGCCCTGATCATTGGGACCATCAAAATGATAGGTATGGCCGGGAATGGCAAGAGGAATCTCGCCGCCGCCGTTTTTGGCCATTTCACGCAGATTCGCCAAATCCTCTTTCGAATCTGTAACAACCAATACTTTTGAAGGTTTCAAAAGCTCGATCGCTTCGGCAATAAATGCATGAAGCTTCGGATTGCTTACAGCAGTCAGCTTTTTAAGATTTATCGGGTCTATAGTACTTTCTAAAATAGTATTGACCACGGAAAATTCCCCTTTCCGGCTTATCTATTTATCAACTTTGCTGCTCTAATAACATTATGGGCACAAAAAATCCTCGTCATTTTAGAAAGTTTCCTATTAAAATCAACATTTTCTTTGGAAAACAGCAATTTCAAGATTAACAAAACAATATTTCCTATTATTCAGTTTGCCCTAAACAATTTCCTTCCTAATATCTCCAATGATGAAAGAAGACGCTATTTTTAGACACAAATGGTCTTTTTAAGAATCTGCCAGCATGGCAGGCATCTGAAAGGCCGAACTGTCGAATTGAGTTGAGATAAATTTGGGCTGTTATTATCGTTTACAGCGTATCTTATTTTTGCAAAAGAGCTTATAGATTTTAAGACCGCGCCTTTATATGCCTGGCACAGTGTTTGCACTAAAGAATTATCTTTCGTAGCGGTTTATCAATTGTTAATTATGGACCTTTTTGAGACAATAGGAGACGAGCAATGAAAATCAGACCATTAGGGGACAAAGTGATTGTCCAGCGTTTAGAAGCAGAGGCCAAGACGGCAGGCGGGATTGTGCTTCCGGATACAGCCAAAGAAAAGCCCCGGCGGGGCAAAGTTATTTCCGTAGGCGAAGGCAAACTTCTCGACGACGGCAAGCGGGCTGAAATGAGCGTGAAAAAAGGTCAGGAAGTTCTGTTCGGCAGCTACGCCGGAACGGAAGTAAAGATAGACGGCAAAGAATATCTGATAATGGATGAATCAGACATTCTGGCAATTATTGAAGAGTAAGACAAAACCCGCCAAGTCGGGACAACTGACAAGAGGAGATTAAAAATATGGCAGCAAAAAAGATTGCTTTTGATACCGAAGCCCGTGCGGCAATACGCGAAGGCATCCGCAAGCTGGCCGCAGCGGTCAAGGTTACGCTGGGCCCCTGCGGGCGTAATGTGATTCTGGAAAAATCCTTCGGCAGTCCGACGGTCACCAAAGACGGCGTTACTGTCGCCAAAGAAATTGAGCTGGAAGACCCGTATGAGAATATGGGCGCCCAGATGGTCAAGGAAGTGGCTTCCAAGACCAGCAATGTCGCCGGCGATGGAACAACCACCGCTACCATTCTGGCAGAAGCCATTTTTGAGGAAGGTCTCAAGAACATCACCGCCGGTGCCAATGCCATGCAGGTCAAGCGGGGCATCGACAAGGCGGTGGAGGCCATCGTCGCCGAACTGCAGAAGATGAGCGTCAAGGTGGATTCGGCCAAGCAGATTGAGCAAGTGGCAACCTGCTCGGCCAACCATGATGCTGAAATCGGCCGCACGATGGCACAGGCGATGGAAAAGGTCGGCAAGGATGGTGTGATTACCGTCGAGGAAGGCCAGTCTTTGGAAACCACCGTCGAACTGCTGGAAGGAATGCAGTTTGACAAAGGGTATTTAAGCCCGCACTTCATCAACAATCCAGAAGAGCGCACCGTGGTGCTCGAGAAGCCGTATATTCTGATTCATGAAAAGAAAATCAGCGCGGTCAAGTCTTTGGTGCCGATTCTGGAAAAGGTTGCCAAGCAGGGCCGTCCGCTGCTGATTATTGCCGAAGATGTTGAGGGCGAAGCGCTGGCAACGCTGGTGGTCAACAAGCTGCGCGGCGTTCTGCAGGTTTGTGCCGTCAAGGCGCCGGGCTTCGGCGATCGCCGCAAAGCAATGCTGCAGGATATTGCCATCCTCACCGGCGGGCAGGCATTGTTTGAGGACTTGGGGCTGCAGCTGGAAAATGTCGAGCTCAGCCAGCTGGGTCAGGCCAAGCGCGTGACGGTTGATAAGGATACGACCACCATTGTCGAAGGCGCCGGCAAGACCAGCGACATCAAAGGCCGCATCGAGCAGATCAAGAAGGAAATCGAGGCCTCGACCAGCGATTACGATATTGAGAAGCTTCAGGAGCGGCTGGCCAAGCTGGCCGGCGGCGTTGCCCAGATTAATGTCGGGGCAGCCACCGAGGCCGAGATGAAGGAAAAGAAGGCACGGGTGGAAGATGCTCTGCATGCCTGCCGTGCAGCCGTCGAGGAAGGCATCCTGCCGGGCGGCGGGGTATCGATGCTGCGGTGCCTGCCGGCACTGGACAAGATTAAATGCGCCGGCGATGAGCAGATTGGTGTGGATATTGTCCGGCGGGCGGTTGTGGCACCGATTAAGCAGATTGCGGCCAATGCCGGTTTGGACGGGTCCATTGTCGCTCAGAAAGTAATGGAGTCGTCGGACAAGAATTTCGGCTACGATGCGGTCCGCAAGGAATACGGCGATATGATTAAATTCGGGGTGATTGTGCCGACCAAAGTGGAGCGTACAGCCCTGCAGAACGGCGCATCGATTGCCTCTCTGCTGCTGACGACCGATGCCATTGTATCGGAGATTCCTGAAAAGAAGAAAACGCCTGCGGCACCGCCGTCGGATATGTACTAAACACTACAAGGCCTCTTGCAAAAGAGGCCTTTTTTATTGGTCCATTTAGGCATATAATCTGAGCAATGCAGACCGTTGAATTGTTAGCTCCGGCCAGAGATTTTGAAGCGGCACAGGCTGCTATTCTGTGCGGTGCAGACGCCGTCTATATCGGCGCCGAACAGTTCAGCGCCCGTCAGGCAGCCGGCAACAGTATTGAAACCATTCGTCGGGTCATCGAGCTGGCTGCTCCGTATTATGTCCGGGTGTACGCGGCTCTGAATACGCTGCTGACGGATGACGAACTGCCGCAGGCAGGCCGTCTGATTGAGCAGCTTTACGAAGCAGGCATTGACGGGCTGATTATTCAGGATACAGGTCTTCTGGAGCTGGATCTGCCGCCGGTGCCCCTGATCGCCAGCACGCAGATGAATAATACGACTATTGACCATATCCGATTCCTGCAGCAGGTTGGATTCAGCCGCGTGATTCTGGCACGGGAGCTGTCTTTAGAGCAGATAAAGCAAATCCGACAAGCGGTGTCGATTGAACTGGAATGCTTTATCCACGGGGCCTTGTGTGTGGGTCAAAGCGGGCAATGCTGGCTCAGTTATGCTCTCGGCGGGCGCAGCGGCAATCGCGGGCAGTGCGCCCAGCCGTGCCGGCGGCTTTATACGCTGAAGGATTCGCAGGGCCGAACGATTGTTAAAAACCGCTACCTTCTGTCGCTGAAGGATCTCAATCTGTCAGCACATCTTGAGGCTTTGTTAGATGCCGGCGTTGTCTCGTTCAAAATCGAAGGTCGTCTGAAAGATGCGGCGTATGTGGCCAATACGGTGGGTTTCTATCGGCGTCTGCTGGACGGCATCCTTGCCAAAAGGGGATTGCAGAAAAGCTCCTCCGGCATCTGCCGGCTGAACTTTGAACCCGATCCGCAGAAAACCTTCAGCCGGGGTTTTACAGATTACGGAATTAACGGCCGCATCGACTCCTTTGGATGCATAGACACGCCCAAATCTATCGGCAGCTGTGTCGGCATCGTCCAGCAGGTGCATCGGGACAGCTTCGTGCTGGACAGCTCCGTCCAGCTGCACAGCGGCGACGGCCTTTGCTATTTCGATGAGGATAAAAGCCTTACCGGTACAACAGTCAATCGGGCTGAGGGGCAAACGGTTTGGCCGCAGAAAATCGGTTCTCTGAAAGTCGGGACCGCTGTTTACCGCAATTATGACCATCGATTTCATAAGCAGCTCCAGCGGCTGGGCGAGCGGAAGATTCCTATCCAAATGACGCTGCAGGATACAGATAACGGCGTCGCACTGGCCGGGGTTGACCAAGAGGGCAATCAGGCGCATTTTTCGCTGCCGCTGGATAAGCAGCCTGCACAGAAAACGCAGCAGGCCCGTCAGACAGCGGCCAAACAGCTGCAGAAGTTGGGCGGGACGATCTTTATCTGCAATGATGTACGCATCGAAACACAGCAAATCTACTTTTTGCCTGTCTCTGTACTCAATGCACTCAAACGGGGGCTGACGGCGGCATTGGTGCAGACGCGGCTGACAGGCCGGCCGCGGCGGGCCGGCGGCATTGTCAAAAACAGTGTGCCGTACTGCCGTAAACGGCTGGACTTTCGCGGCAATGTCCTCAATGAAAAGGCACAAGCGTTTTACAAGCGGCACGGAGTTGAACACATCGAGCCGGCGGCAGAAAGCGGATGCGACTTGCATAATGAGGCGGTGATGACAACCAAATACTGCCTGCGAAAACAGCTGAATCTATGCCCCCAAGAAGGGCAAGCCGAGCCGCTGCTGCTGGAAGACGAGGATGGGCATCTGTTTCAAGTGCAGTTTCGATGCGGCCGGTGCGGGATGGACATAATTTGGATAAAATAATGCACCAGCGGCCGGCTTTAGGCGTATAGTGTATAATAACCCATTGAAAGGAATCAGAAAATGTTTCGTTTTTTCTTTCACAGCAATCCGTTTCGGCAGATTACAAAAGACTTGGCCAGAAGCAGTTTTATAAGCGGTCTGATTCTGATCGGTCTTGGTATGCTGGTGTGGGTACTAAAGGATATCTTTGCCATTATTGCTATGGTTATTTTCTTTGCGGCAGGTTTTTCCGCTATCGGCTACGCTGCCCGTCTATATTTAATGCAGTGGAAAATGCGCAAGGACAGCCGCGTGTACCGCAAAGGTGTAGAAATTCACTTCGAGGAAGATATCTTTTAGCTCCTTATACCGATAGCGAATCGTTCTGTTCGTCGTTTTCGTCGGCAGGCAATAAAAAACCGTTTGATTGACGGGATTTGCCTTAAAACACACATGCACCGCAAAGCCGCCCGCCGGTAAAAAATGCAAGCAGCGGCTTTATACAAGTAACAGACCGATAATTTCGCTCAGGGCAAACCTGATATAAAAGCCGTTAAAAATATCCTTTCAGGATACTAAAAAATATCCTTCCCAAAGGTCATTTCTGCAATATTTTCCCAAAGAAAAACGTTCTGATTTACCGAAAACAGCGATAATAGGTCATTTTTGCGTGTTCCTTCAAAACAAGGATTTGGCATTCGAAAAATTATTTCGTATGGTTTTATAAGGAAACAGTTCAAGCGTTGTTTTGCGCTTTTTAAAACCATCGAAAACCATAAATGACACTATGATGTACTGCATTGCTGCGAAAAAGACGAGAAAGAAGGATACTATGAAAAATGGACACACAATTATCCTGATCGCTGTGGCGATCCTCGTTCTGCTGTCGCTGTTGGGATGTTCGGAAACCAGCCGTAAAGCCGCCGCCGAGCGGCGCTGGGACCGGACCTTGGAACGGGCCCGCCTCGAAGCCGCCCAAGCCGGCATTAAAGAGGGCCGGCTGGCCTATGCACGGCATATTTTGGAGGACTGCATCGAGTCGCAATCATCCTGTGCCGAACAGGCGGCTGCTATTCTGGCTGAACTTCAGAAGACCGAACAGCAGATTGCTCAAGCACGGCTAAACACCAGTGCTGACCAATCGCGGATTAATTAATCCGCAAACGAGGGCGCCAAAGGCCGCTATCTCGGCCTCGGCGCAGCAGGCAAAGGAGGGGAGGTAGTCAGTGTATTCTTTTCATAGGATCTAAAATAAAGCAAACCTGAAAACATTTGCCTAAATTGTATACCCTCTCAGCAGCCGCCCATTCCTTTGGGGATACCTGATTTTTTTGATAGCGGTCTTGGTGCGCTTCGGAATAAGGATTGGATTTTTCGGCCGACTGTGGTATAAATTCAGCCGATGGTACAAAACAGGAAACAGTCAGGGAGATAGAAACGATGTCCAAAGTGCTGATCATCGGAGCTGGCGGAGTCGGCAATGTAGTGGTTCATAAGTGTGCCCAGCAGCCGGACGTTTTTAGCCAGATAGTGCTGGCCAGCCGAACCAAAGCCAAATGCGACAAAATCGCCGCAGCCCTCAAGCGGCCGATAACAACCGAACAGGTGGATGCCGACAGTGTGCCGCAGATCATTGCTTTAATACACAAACATCGGCCCGATATAGTCATCAATACAGCGCTGCCGTACCAGGATTTGCCGATTATGGATGCCTGTCTGGATACAAAAACCGACTATCTGGATACAGCCAATTACGAACCGAAGGATGAGGCCAAATTTGAGTATAAATGGCAGTGGGCTTATCATGACCGCTACCAGAAGGCAGGAATTATGGCTCTTTTAGGCAGCGGCTTTGACCCGGGCGTTACCAATGTGTTCTGCGCCTATGCCCAAAAGCATTTCTATGATGAAATTCATACTGTTGATATTGTCGATTGCAATGCCGGCCAGCACGGGCACCCGTTTGCGACAAATTTCAACCCCGAAATCAATATTCGCGAAATCACCCAAAAAGGCAAGTACTGGGAAAATGGCCGCTGGATTGAAATCGAGCCGATGAGCGTGTCCATGGATATCGATTACCCCGAGGTCGGTCCAAAACGGTCGTACCTGCTGTATCACGAGGAGCTGGAATCGCTGGTCAAGCATATGAAGGGTCTGCGCCGCATTCGATTCTGGATGACATTCGGACAGGCCTACCTGACGCACTTGCAGGTGTTGCAGAATGTTGGAATGACCAGCATCAAACCGATTGACTTCAAGGGCCAGAAGATTGTGCCGCTGGAGTTTCTCAAAGCCGTGCTGCCGGATCCGGGATCGCTGGGAACAACCTACTCGGGCAAGACCTGCATCGGCTGCATTTTTGACGGCGTAAAAGACGGCAAGCAGAAACAGATGATGATTTACAATGTCTGCGACCACGCTGAGTGCTTCAAGGAGACCGGCTCGCAGGCGATTTCCTATACCACCGGCGTGCCGGCGATGATTGGCGCGAAAATGATGCTGACAGGCAAATGGAAGCGGCCGGGCGTGTGGAATCTGGAGCAGTTCGATCCGGATCCGTTTATGGACGACCTGAACCGCTGCGGCCTGCCATGGAAGGTTTTGGACGGCAAAACACTGGAGGGCTGAATCAAACCGTCCGGCCGCAGAACCCGACACTTATGCCGACGCTGAACCGGCGGGGTGGGTTCCTTTATTGAATGGGCGATTTGGCAATTTCCAGAATTTCAAAATGCAGCCGGCCGCGGGGGACATCTACCGAGACTTTGTCGCCTGCCGCCAGACCGACAAGGGCCTCTCCGATGGGCGACAGGATGGAAATGCTGTCATCGGTCAGGTCGGAATCATATGGTCCCAGAAGCTGATAGGTAACCTTCTTTTTCGTATCCAAATCCAGCAGGGTAACCACCGTTCCAAAGCCGGCCTTGTCGCTGGGAACCTGCGTACAGTCCACCACTTTTGAATAATTCAGCTTGCCGCGGATTTCCCCCATACGCCCCTCGATAAAGCCGAGATTCTGGCGTCCGTAGATATATTCGGCATTTTCCCGCAAGTCGCCCTGCTCGCGGGCTTCGGCCACCCGCTGCCGCAACTCTGCCGCCTGATGTTCCAGCTGCTCGAGTTCTTCCCGAAGTTTTTTATACCCTGTTTGAGAAATCGGCATAATCTCATGCATCGTACCGGTCTCCGTACAATCTGTTCATAAAAGCGGCCTAATTATAAAAAAGCCGGTTGACATTGAAAGTTTTTTTCGGGAGATTTTAAAAAAATTATCGGCCCGCCGGGTACATATTCTGCTGACAGGGCTTAATTTTTCCCTCTCAGGAAAAAAGGAACAAGGCGACCGAGGCCGACATCAAAATCGCCGCCAGCGTACGCTGGATAATCTGTCGGGCCGACGCCTTCGGCTCCAGCGCTTCAAAACCCAGATGCGCCACAGCAAACGCCAGCAGGATGGAAAAAATGCCCCGTACTGACTGCATAATATTGCCGAAGACTACTCCGATCAGACCAAAAGAAGAAAACAGCAGAATCATCGCAATAAACCAGCTTGCGGCAAACGGTGCCGCATACAGCCATGTCTGACGGGTCGAACAGGAGGGTCTAAACAGCAGCACCCCCGCACCGACCAGTCCGCAGAAGATATAGCACAGGGCAGTGGCCATGGCTGCGCCGCGAATCGGGCCCATAAAGCCGAAATAGTCCACTAAAATCTTGATGTTAATGTCCGACAGGCAGTAAAACAGACAGACCAGCAGACCCATTCCTACAAACGGCCATTCCAGCCGGCCGCCGGCATATGACAGAAGAAATACAGACAGCGTGCTGCACAGCACTGCCAGCCATTGGGCTGTTTGAAACTGCTGACCGAGGAAAGCTGCCCCGATAACAGCCAGCATAAAGACCTTCAGTCCCAGCAGGGGTGAAATCCGCGACGGTTCTGTGCGGGTAATGAAAGCAAACAAAAAAAACTGCCCCAGCAGATAAAAACCAGAAGCCCCCAGCAGCGCCTTCAGATAGCAATGGAGGGCAGGCATTGCCGCCGGCCGCAGCAGAACCGCCGCCGCCAGCGAAACGATCCCCATCGCTATATGCGACAAAGCCAGCAGAGCAAGAATGTTGTCCTGATGGCGCTTCATAAACAGCCGCGAACACAGGTACGACAGCGACTGAAAAAAAGCCGCGCCCAATCCCAATCCAATTCCCAGTATTTCCGGTTTACTCATACTTTTTCTGTTCGTTTGCAATTCGGCAGGAAAGGATTATACGGGCTGGTGAGCAGAAAAACAGACAAAAAAACAGTTTTTCGGACAATCTGCCGATAAAAGCAATAGACATAGGAAAAAAATTGTTTAAAATCGGCCTTGTTTATACATATTGCAGAGCAATTAAGGAGTATTGTGTATGAAGCTGGTGAAAATCATTCTGGCCATTTTTCTTCCTCCCGTTGCGGCATTTTTGCAGGTTGGTGTCGGTTTGCATTTCTGGCTGAATATCTTGCTGACGCTGTGCTTCGGGCTGCCGGGGATGATTCACGCCCTTTGGCTGGTCGCTGCTGACAAACATTGAACAAGCCAACAGGCGGCCTATAACTGCGGCGGCGGCTTCGGGTATTAATTTGTAAGGAGTTTACGTATGCTGTCGCATCCGTTGACATTTCTGACCGGCTATCTGGCCGGGGCGTTTGCTTTGTCTTTCGGGATTATCGGCCCGCTGGCAGCTCTGGCAGCCGAGTTTTTTGGGGGACGCCGCACCGATAGGCAATATTTGAAAGGACTGCGCGCCGGCATATCGGGAACTTGTCTGGCCTTTATAGTGCTTCACTACCTTTTATATCTGCGCGGTTACGGCATAACGGACTGGTCGGCTGTCTGGAGCGATCTTTTTTACCCTCCATCTGTATTTTAGGGGGCATAACCATTTCTAAATAGGACTTTAAGAAGGGCATTTTTAACAGTTGACTTGTGTGAAATGGCTGACTTGTCATAGTATCGACATAAGAAAGAGGCGGTTATGCATTTTATGACGACCTATAATATTGGCCTTTTTGAGTAAATATAATGGTTTATATTGTTCTTTTTAAATATATATATACCCTTATTGTCTGATATAAATCAAGTCTCAAATATTTTTAACATTTTTTTAATATTTTTCTAAAATTTTTCTTGAATTACACAAATACGGGGCTACAATACTGCCGCCTTCTGGGAAAGATAAAAAATTTCTGAATTTTGAAAACATTTTTCTTTTTCAAACGTTTATAAGTGTAGAGAGGAGCGGGAAAGCCGCAATAATCATACGAATTTCTTCTCATCACCCTCCTCCGAAGCCAGGTTCACATGCTGAATCTGGCTTTTATTTTGCGCTCATCCTGCCGGAAGACAAAGGCTATCTCAATAAAAAAAGATGCATCCCTCTTCAGGGATGCATCTTTGATAAGTGCTGCAGATGGTGAAAAATTTAGTCTGCCATCAATTTTTCAAGTGTCGGCAACATTGCTTGGGCCCAGATCTGGTAGCCCTTTTCCTTGGGGTGAAGCAGATCCGGCATCACTTCACGGGTTAGAACACCGTTTTCATTCAGAAACGCCTTATTGATATCGAGGTAATAAATCCATTTGCCGTCTGCCAGATGACTGGCCAGCCGGCTTGCCTGGTCATTTTTGGCCCATTGGGGATTGTAGGAACCATTCTGGGTTTTGTCGGCCATCTGTTCTCTCGATCCGCGCGGGAAAATCGCCAGAATAAGCACCTTGGTCTGCGGCAGTTTGGTACGCAGCGTGCAGACAATTGCCTGAATACCTTCGGCAATCTGCTCCGCTGTGTATTCATCCCCGTTGGAATTATTGGTGCCAATCATCAGAACAGCCGCTTTAGGCTGGATGCCGTCGATTTCGCCGTTTTCCAGCCGCCAGAGGACATGTTCGGTGCGGTCGCCGCTAAAGCCGGCGTTGACGGGATTCCACCGGCCGAACGAAGCATCCCACAGCTCTTTCTGACTGTCCCAGCCGTGCGTGATCGAATCGCCGATGAAGAGGATGCCGACATTGCCCTGTTTGACCCGTTCCACAACAGCATCATGGCGCTGTTTCCACCAGTCATTGGACCGAGGCACAGGCTTGATGGCTTTGTTGGACGACACCGCCAGTTGGCTGGCAACCTGACTGCACGTGAGTTTTTGTGTGGAGCAGCCGGCCAACATCATACCGGCTAAAGCGATGAGTGCCGCCGCAATTTGCAATCGATGCTTCATACCATAGTCCTTTCCAAAAAGAGGTTTTGTCTGCCTGTATTGTGTTAAATCCAGATGTCAAAGTCAACTGTGATTTTGAATAATCGGCAAATAGAAGAGCACCTGTTCGGACAGGATTGATTTTCGGTTTGCATTGGGAGTAGGGATTCATATAATAAACAGCAAAAACCAGAACTCACTGTATGCAGGATGAAAATAATGAACAAGGCATCTGAACAGTTCTTAAAAGAGCTGCTGGAAACGCCCAGTCCGTCGGGCTTTGAGCAGCCGGCGGCCAAACTCTGGCGGGCATACGTCAAAGACAGTGTCGATGAACTGTCCGGTGATGTGCATGGCAACAGCATTGCCGTGCTGAATCCCAAGGCGCCGCTGAAGTTTATGCTGGCCGGCCATATTGATGAAATTGGGCTGATGATTACACATATCGATGAGAAGGGCTATCTTTATGTTGCCCAGATCGGGGGGATGGATCCGGCGCTGCTGATTGGCCAGCGTGTTGCCATTGCCTCCGAGAAGGGACCCGTTTTCGGGGTCATCGGGCGCAAGGCTATTCACCTGATGACACCGGAAGAACGCAAAAAGAGCGTAGAAATGGACGATATTTGGGTCGATATCGGCGCCAATTCGCGCAAGGATGCTCTCAAGCGTGTGGCCATTGGCGACCCGATGGTGGTGGATGTTGTCTGCCGCCGGCTGGATGATGATAAGCTGGTTACCCGTGCCGCCGACGACAAGGCCGGTGCATTTGTGGTCGCCGAATGCCTGCGGGCTTTGGCAGGCCGCAAGCTTAACGTCTGCGTAGTGGGTGTTGCCACAGTACAGGAAGAAGTCGGCCTGCGCGGTGCGATTACTTCCAGCTACTCCATCAAGCCCGATGCGGGGATTGCAATTGATGTAACTTTCGCCAGCGATCATCCGGATACCAATCCCAAAAAGACCGGTGAAGTCAAGCTGGGCAAAGGACCGGTTCTGCATCGGGGACCGAATATCAATCCTATCATGGAGCGGGAACTGTTCAAAACAGCCAAATCCAGAAAAATTGCCTATCAGGTAACAGCCGAACCGCGCGGCACTGGCACTGATGCGAATGCTATGCAGCTTGCCCGCGGGGGCGCGGCTGTTGGACTTATCAGCATTCCAAACCGCTATATGCATACGCCGGTAGAGGTCATCTCGACCAAGGATCTGGACAATACTATCAAGCTGATCGTGGAATATATTGCTGCCCATCCGGCCAAGCGGGATTACCGACCCTGATGTGATTCTTTTGATTTCTTCCTGACGCCTTATAGTCCGGCTGTAGATGATTGGGCTCTGAGGGACGCTGCTTTTTAGCTTTGATGACAGAAAAACCGCACTCTCGGGCAAGTGTTCTGAAATTGCACAGCATATCTTTCAAAAATCCAGCAGACCAATGAAGTGCCGGAAAGCATTTTGGCTTGCCTAGGCCTTGCTGGACCGGCGCAGTGCATCTGCTGCCTCTTGCGGCAAAGGGCGGGCATTGGGATTGGTCAGTAAAATCTGACAGGCCAGTTCAAAAAAAACTGCTTTCTGAATCACATCGTTGAAATCAACACCGACCGCAACCAAACCGTGATTTTTCATAAACGCCAGCTGTGTTTGCGGATTTTTCATCTCTTCAATAACCGCCTGTGCCAATTCCGGCGAGCCGGGGGGAAAGTAGTCCACTGCAGCCGGAATACCGATATAAACCGGTACTTCGATGATGACATTATAGTTCCATTTTAGCGGATTTCCGCAGGCGAGGGCTGTGGCATAAGGACTCTGGAAATGCAGCACAACATTGACGTCAGGTCTGTTTTTTAAGATTCCCAAGTGAAAGACACTTTCGCAGGTTGGTATCTTGCCGTTGAGGCATTGGCCTGTCTGAATCCCGCAGATTGCGACTTGCTGATCGGTAATCTCTGCCAGCCACGAACGACTGGCTGTCAGCAGGGCTGTATCCGGCCCGATGCGCCGTGACATATTGCCGCTGCTGCACTGCACCAGCCCAAGTGCGGCGACTTTGTGGCAGGCTTCGACAAACTCCCTAACCAGATTGTCCGGACAAGCCATCGCTATTCCTCAGCCGGCGGCTTTATGGGCTTTTCGGCGTCCAGCTCCGCAATGTGGGCCTTCTCATAAAGGTATTTTTTGTAGGCAATCATAATTCCGCGTACAGCCAAATCCGGAACATAGGAATCCACAAATGTGCAGTCGTCGCGTATCAGGCCAGCCGCCCCGCCGGTTAGAATCACATGCGGCCATTTGCCCAGCTGCTCGGCATACTTTCGACAGACCGTTTCCAGAAGACCGACAGCCGACCAGTAGACGCCCGCACGCATCGCCTCTTCTGTATTGGCGCCGTACACATCCAGCGGCTTCTGCATCGCCACCTGCGGCAGGCGGGCTGTGCCGGCTTTCATTGCCTTCATCGACAAATCAAAGCCGGGCGAGATTGTGCCGCCAAGAAAAACACCGTTTTCATCCACTAAATCCACAGTAACTGCCGTACCGAAATCGGCCACCACAACAGCGTCTTCAATGACTGAATAGGCCGCTGCGGCTGTAACAAGCCGGTCTGTTCCTACCTGAAACGGATCATCCGTGGCTGTTTCAATCGGCAGCGGAATGTCTTCTCCGATAACCATAATCTTCTGGGCCAGCTCATCTTTGACGGCCTCGCGAACCATTTCTGTCCATTCGGGCTTTACGGAGCTGACAACTATGACGCCGTCCCGTACCATCTGTTCGGAGCCCTTGACCAGCGGAATCTGGTCCCAGCATTCGGCCAGTGTTTCCTGAAGCTGCAGGAAGATTTCGGCCTCGTAACCACTGAGGCTTTTGATGAGCTTTTCTTCGTCGTCGAGAAAAAAAGCCACTTTGATGTTGGTATTTCCTATATCAATCGCTATCAGATTCATCTGTTTTTCCTTTTACAACAGCCCAGAGCCGCTCGTTAAGCTGAAGGACGCCTTCGCCAGTGGCGGCCGAAATCACATATATATCTTCGGGATTTTTATTCAGGCGCTTGCGTATCTCTTCGCAAAAAAGTCTTTCCGGGTCAAGATCAGCTTTATTAAGTACGATGATTTCAGTCTTTTCTGTAAGAACCCGACTATACAGCTCCAGCTCCCGCCGGATGGTACGGTAGTTTTCTATAGGGTCTGAGTTGTCAGACGGCAGAATATCGAGGATATGCACCAGAATCCGCGTTCGCTCGATATGGCGGAGAAAATCGTGTCCCAGACCGGCCCCTCGGTGTGCTCCCTCTATCAGGCCGGGTATGTCAGCCATTACAAATCTGCGAAATCCGGTCAGTTCCACAATCCCCAGAACCGGCGACAGCGTTGTGAAGGGATAATCAGCAATTCTGGGGTGTGCATCGGAACAGCGCGAAATCAGCGTGCTTTTGCCGGCGTTGGGCATACCGACAAGCCCAACATCGGCTATAAGCTTCAATTCAAGCCGCAAATGCCTTTCTTGACCGGGTTTGCCGGGTGTTGCAAAACGCGGCGTTTGGCGGGTGGACGTTGCAAAGGCCTTGTTTCCCTCGCCGCCGCGGCCGCCCCGGCAGATGCAGACCTGCATTCCCGGCTCATTCATATCCTTCAGAAGCAGGCCGTATTCTTCGTCGTAAATCAGCGTTCCAACAGGAACTGGAATAATCAAATCCGGTCCATCGGCTCCATGCCGGTTCGCACCTTCGCCGGGAGAGCCATTCCGTGCTACCCAGTCATGCCTGCCGGAAAAATCCAGTAACGTATCCAGCGAAGGATCGGCCTTAAATATAATATCTCCGCCGCGCCCGCCGTCACCCCCGTCAGGGCCGCCTTTGGCAATAAACTTCTCCCTGCGAAAACTGACGCAGCCGGGACCGCCGTCGCCTGCCTTTACCCTAATTTTTGCTTCATCAATAAACAATTGTGGATATTTAATGTATTGATATTTATTTCTTTAAGTGCGAGATTATAAACGTCCTGTTGACCGATAACAATATGTTTATTATACACCGATACAATACTTTTTTTGTCTATAAAGAGGTAAATAAATTTTTCTTCTGTTGATAACCTGTTAAATCTTGTGTCTGTGTTGTTAATTATTCTGTTCTATTTTCCATATTATTACATTTAATCACATTATTTTTTTCGTTTCATCATAGCTGCTAACAGCTTTTCTAACAGCTTCTCCGCAATCAGCATTTTACCATCTTAATTATAAGTACTTTATTATACAAATCTTGCAAATTGCGTGCTTATATAGTTTACAATTTTACAGAACTTATGACAAATACGATTATAAAGATTAAACCATCTATTACTTCTTAAGATCCTCAGTTCCGGCTGCATCTATGCCCTTGGCCCGGGAATTGTTCAAAATCTTAATTTTTTACCGTTTCAAACTCTTTTCAAGAACACAGTTTTCGGGTACATTATGGGGTCGATTCAGACTTGGCAAGGACAGACAAAAAACCAATAAATGAGGAAGCTATGAAAGTCAAGTTCAACCGCGCAGCTTTGCAGGAAGCATTGGGTTTGGTAACGACGGTAATACCCAGCAGGACACCCAAGCCGATACTGCAATGTCTGAAAATCACAACGGAAAAAGAATCCATTCGAATCGGTGCTACCGATCTTGAAGCCGGTATTACATATCTGGTCAATCAGGTTGAAATCGATAAGCCCGGAGAAGTGATTGTGCCGGCTGAAAAGTTGTCATCGATTGTTCGTGAAAGCCAAGATGATGTTTTGTTAATGGAAGCGACGGAATCGGCTGTTAACTTGGTCGGTTCAGACAGCCGTTTTACCATCTACGGACATGACCCGCAGCAATACCCGACTATCCCCGTCTTTGACGGTACTGCCGAGCTGGAAGTAAAACTGCTCGGTCTTCAGGAGGGGATTGAGCAGACGGTCTTTGCGGCTGCACGCGAAAGCACACGCTACGCCCTAAACGGTGTTCTTTGGGAGGTTGCGGGCAAAAAGCTGTCGTTAGTCGCTACCGACGGCCGGCGTTTGGCCAAAGCAACTGTGGCTCTGGAAAAGAGCGGCAAGATTCCGGACGGCCGCATCATTGTGCCGGCCCGCACTATGTCGCTGCTGCTGAAGATCACCCAGCATAACGGAGACGAGACCGCCCAAATCTGTTTTGTAAACAATCAGATTGTCCTTGCCAGCGGCTCGGTCGTGGTGAGTTCCAATCTAGTGGAAGGCAACTTCCCGAAATACGAAGACATTATTCCGAAGGACTACGAGAAAAAACTGACGCTCAATACAGCCCAGATGCTCAGTGCCGTCCGGCGAGCGGCACTGCTGGCTAATGAAGACAGCAAGGGGATACGGCTGGCGCTGGACAAGGGGTCGCTGGTGCTGACCAGCCGTGCTCCCGAAACCGGCGACGCCCAGATAGATATGGCGGTTGACTACAGCGGTGAGCCGATAGAAATCGGCTTCAATCCTCAATTTCTCATAGATGTTCTGCGCGTGATAGGCGCCGATACATTTGAACTCCATCTGGGCCAGCCGGATCGTCCCGGTCTAATCAAGAGCGGTTCCAACTTCCTATATATCGTGATGCCGGTCAATCTGTGAGACCGGCCTAATGGGCAGTCTTATGGCCTGCAGCAAACAGGTGGATGAAGAACGTCTTCTGCACAGTGTAACGCAGCGAATCGGCCAGCAGAGAAAATCGGACATTCGCCTTGGAGAAGTGATAGAAACTTTCCTGCGGGAGCGAAGCAGGATGCTGGAGCAGGGCGCTGCCGTTTCCGATGTCTGGAAAGAGGTAATACCGCCGTCCCTGCAGCCGTTTTGCCGGCCGGACAAAATTGCTGGACACACGCTGTATATTCAGGTTCAGCCGGGAGCGCCAATGTATCAAATGCAGCTGCTGACCAGCCACTTGCTGGAGCAAATCCGACAACAATTGCCCGGCAGCCGGATACGTACCATCCGTCTGGTGCCGCTGGCTGTGTAGTATTCAGGAGTATGACATAAGATGACTGAACATAGTTATGATGCCAGTAATATAAAGATTCTGGAAGGCTTGGAAGCCGTCCGCAAGCGTCCGGATATGTATATCGGCAATTGCCAAGAGGGCGGTCTCCATCATCTTGTTTATGAAGTGCTGGATAATGCCATCGATGAGGCATTGGTAGGCCGCTGCGACCGCATCCTTGTGCAGATTCACGTTGACGGAAGCTGCTCGGTAGAAGACAACGGCTCCGGGATTCCCACGGAAATACACGAGGAAGCCAAAAAGAGTGCGTTGGATGTTGTACTGACGACACTGCATGCCGGCGGCAAATTCGACAAAGGCGCTTACAAAGTTTCAGGCGGCCTGCACGGCGTTGGGGTCAGTGTGGTCAATGCGCTGAGCGAATGGCTGGAGGCCGACGTCTGGCGCAAAGGCCGGCATTACCATTTTGAATGCCAGCGGGGAGTTCCCAAAGGCCCTGTGCGCGACATCGGCGAGACGACCAAGCGGGGCACCCGCATAACATTCCTGCCGGACGATACGATTTTTGATACCATCGAATTCAAGTACGAGATTCTGCAGAAGCGCATTCGGGAGCTGGCCTATCTGAATGGCGGGGTGCATATTACCTTTCAGGATGACCGGATTCAGAAGAAAGAGACCTACCACTATGAGGCGGGGATTCGAGCGTTTGTCGAGTATCTCAACGAAGGCAAGGTGCCGGTATCCGAAGTGATGTATTTCCAGAAAGAAGACCCCGAGATAGGTTTATCCTGTGAGCTGGCGATGCAGTACAACGACGGATATGCCGAAAATGTGCTGGCGTTTGCCAACAATATCCGCAATATAGACGGCGGCACGCATTTGTCGGGTTTCCGGACGGCACTGACCCGCACAATGAACAACTATGCCCGCAGCGCCAATCTTCTCAAATCGGGGACTGCCCCTGTCGGCGAGGATTTGCGGGAAGGTTTGACGGCGGTCATATCCGTCAAAGTGCCGGAGCCGCATTTTGAGGCACAAACCAAAGTGCGTCTATCTAATCCCGAAGTTGCCAGCTTTGTTGAAACAATGGTCAATGAGCAGCTGGCGCAGTATCTGGAAGAAAATCCGGCCGAAGCCAAGCGGATTCTCAACAAGGCCATTCAGGCCGCCGCCGCCCGCGAAGCGGCCCGCAAGGCCCGCGAGCTGACACGCCGCAAAGGAGCACTGAGCAATACCAGTCTGCCCGGCAAATTGTGGGACTGCTCCAGCCGCGATACGGTTAACACGGAGATTTTCATTGTTGAGGGCGATTCAGCAGGCGGTTCAGCCAAAGGCGGGCGCGACCGGACGATTCAGGCAATTCTCCCCCTGAGGGGCAAAATCCTCAATGTGGAAAAGGCCCGGCTGGAAAAGATGCTGGCGCACGAGGAAATCGGCACGCTGATTAGTGCTTTAGGTACCGGAATTGGGGCTGATGATTTTGATATTAACAAGTGCCGCTACGGCAAAATCATTCTAATGACCGATGCGGATGTAGACGGGGCCCATATTCGGACACTGCTGCTGACCTTTTTCTTCCGGCAGATGCCGCAGCTGATAGAACATGAGCGGATTTATATTGCCCAGCCGCCGCTGTACGAGATACACCGCAAAGGGCAGAAAGATTCCGAATATATCCTCAATGAGTCCCAAATGCGCAAAAAAACGGAAAACCGCGGACTGGAAGGTTCGCGGCTGATAATCCGCAATTCCGACGGCTCATGCAGAGAGTATGAGCAGCCTAAATTGGCATTTTTGGTCAAAATACTCAACGAAGCCGAACGGGGCATTCATATTCTCAACCGGCGCGGCATTGTTTTCAGCGATTTTGTGGAGAAGTATTACGACGGTTCTGTTCTTCCGATTTACCAAATCCGCTCGCAGGGGCAGGATGAGTTTTACTATGATAAAGATTCTTACGAGAAGCGCCTTGTGGAGCTGAATGCAACGCAGACCGAAGCACAGGATCTGGATGAGACGTTTTTTGCCGAGGAGCTTCATGAGGTTTTGCGCTTAAACGAAATCTGCGCGCGGCTGAAGGAGGATTTTGGTCTCGACTGGCGCGATTATTATCTTAAGCAGCAGAAGGCTGATTCCGGCGAAGAGCAGCCGTCACGGTTTGCTATTCTTAACGGACCAGAGGAGTTCAGTGCGGCCTCGCTGGATCAGGTGCCGGCGGTGATACGGCAGATTGGCTCGCGGGATATGGAAATCAAGCGGTTCAAGGGACTTGGCGAGATGAATTCCGAACAGCTATGGGAGACCACGATGAACCCGCAAACCCGGACGCTGCTGAAGGTGCGTCTGGAAGATGCCGGCGAAGCAGACCGCCTGTTCAGCATTTTAATGGGTGATGATGTTGAAAAGAGGCGGGCATTTATACAGGAACATGCGCTGGAAGTGCAGAATTTAGATATTTAGAAAAACAGCCCGGAGTGACGAAAAAGAATATACGGCTTTTGCCTTGCAAAAACGGTGCAGTTGACAGACAATAGAGAAAAATTGGATACGGATAGACTGAAAATTTCGATGGAGGCATATATGGCAAGGATAGCAATCATCATGGTATTATGTCTGGCAATAGGAGGCTGCGGGGATTCAAACAAAGGCCCTACGACCCAGCAGGAGGTGCAGAAGTCAGAACTGCTTCGCCAGATAGAGATGAAATATGAGAATCCAGAAGCCCATTATCAGCTGGGCAAGCTGTACTTTGCCGACGGTTTGATGGACAAAGCCGAGTGGGAATATCGGGTAGCGATACAATTCAATCCCGTGCATTATCCAGCGCAGGCAGGTGTGGTAAAGACTTGGCAGGTCCGCAAGGATGCCCAGCGTGCCAAGGTGGCCGCAGAATTGTACACCAGTCAAGCAGCCACTTCGGCGGATGCGTCACTGCGGCTGGGCAGGGCATTTCAGAATGAAGGGCTTAACGAGTTTGCCCTGACCTGCTACCAGCAGGCGGCCAATCTGGCTCCTAATTCACCGGTAGTGTTTAAGCAGCTGGGGTATTTTTATCTGGCCAACGGCGATAAGACGCTGGCGGAAGAATACCTGCGGCGCAGCTTCGAGCTGGATCCGTATCAATCGGAAGTAGCCGGCGAGCTGGGACGGCTGGGCGTGATAGTGCAGTCACCCCGTATGAAGGTCGAACCTGTTCAGCCGGAAGCCCCCACACAGGAAGTGCCGTAAGGCATAACAGCCGACGGCATTTATCCGTAAATGAAATAAGGTTATTGTCCAGCTTTTCCTGCAAGGGCAATAACAGACAGTTTAGTTAAACAGAGCTTCAACAAATTCATCCGGGTCGAATTCAGCGATATCTTCGGGTGTTTCACCCAGCCCCACGAATTTGACAGGAATGTTGAGCATATCGCGAATCGCCAGAACAATGCCCCCCCGAGCCGTGCCGTCGAGTTTGGCTAAAAATATGCCTGTTACCTGAATGGATTGCGTAAAAATTTTGGCCTGCATAATGGCATTTTGGCCGGTGGTGGCATCAATCACAAGGATGACTTCGTGCGGCGCACCGGGGATGTGCTTGGCAATGACATTTCGGATTTTGGCCAGTTCTTCCATCAGATGCTTCTGCGTATGCAGGCGGCCGGCCGTATCCATAATTACATAGTCGGCATTTCTGGCGATAGCCGCCTGACAGGCATCATAGGCCACCGCAGCCGGGTCGGAGCCGGATTTGTGCTTGACAATCTGAACGCCGATGCGTTCGGCCCAAATGGTCAGCTGCTCGACAGCCGCCGCCCGGAAGGTGTCGCAGGCGGCAACGATGACCTTTTTGCCGTTTTTAGTAAGCATGTATGCTAATTTGGCGATGCTGGTGGTCTTGCCGGAGCCGTTGATGCCTGCAACCAAAATGACCGTTGGGCCGGAAGCGGCCTGATTGAGCTGACGGTCTTGCGGCGGCCAGCAGCTTTTGAGACGTTCTTTTAGAAACGGTAGAACTTCTTCCGTTTTCTTAATTGCGCCCTTTTTGTAAGCTGCCCGCAAGTCATTTATCAGACGGGTTGTTGTTTCCACGCCGATATCGTCGCTGATGAGGGTTTCCTCCAGCTGCTCAAGCAGAGTGTCATCAAGGTCACGGCCGAACGGCAGCAGTGACGACAGACCGCTGGCAATCCGCGATCGGGTTTTGGTTAAATGGTCTTTGAGATATTGAACGGTTTTTGAAAAAAGTCCCACGGTTTCTCCCGGCTGGTATCAAACGGTCAACGGTGTATCATCGGAGTTTCGTACGGCCTCAGCCAGCACCTTGATAAGCTCTTCTGTTTCCTCCCACCCGATGCAGCTGTCTGTAAGGGAAACGCCGTATTTTAAGCCGCCGGCGGCACCGATGCTCTGCTTGCCCTCTTTGATGAAGCTTTCGAGCATAACGCCGGCGATGCTGATATTCCCGTTTTTTATCTGGTCGGCAATGTCCAGCAAGGCTTCCCGCTGCCGTTTGTGGTTTTTGTGTGAATTGGCGTGGCTGCAATCGATGACAATGCCGTTGAGAATGTGGTTTTTGCGAAGCAGAGCCTCGGCAAAGGCGACATATTCACAGGCGTAATTAGGACCGTCCGAGCCGCCGCGCATGACCAAATGGCCGTATTTGTTGCCCCGTGTCTCGGCAACGATGACCTTGCCGTTGCGGTCAATACCGAGAAACGAGTGCGGATTCTGGGCAGATTGGATGGCGTCTAATGCGACAGACAGCTTGCCGTCGGTGGAATTTTTAAAGCCGATGGGCATTGACAGACCGCTGGCCATCTGCCGGTGAATTTGGGATTCAGCCGTCCGTGCGCCGATAGCGGCCCACGAGATCAGGTCGGCCAGATACTGCGGGACAATCGGATCCAAAAACTCGGTTGCAGCAGGTACGCCAATAGCGGCCAGCTCACACAGGATGCGCCGGCTTTGACGGATGCCGAAATCGATGTCATAAGAGCCGTCCAGATGCGGATCATACAGCATTCCTTTCCAGCCCAAAGTTGTTCGGGGTTTTTCAAAATAAGCCCGCATAACCAGCAGCAGTTCGCTGCATTCCTTCTGCACCTTTTGCAGGCGTCTTGCAAAATCGAACGTGGCCTCGAGGTCATGCAGGCTGCAGGGTCCGACAATAACCATTCGCCGCTTGTCCTGCCGGCGGAGAATGTTCTCGATCTGCCGCCGGGAGTCAGCCACCAGTGCGGCGGCAGATTCGGTAATCGGCAAATCGGCCTTGAGCTGCTCCGGAGTTGTCAGCGGCTTAAACTGTTTTATATTCAGATTGTCTGTTAATTCCATACCAATTCCTTGCCGGTTATTTCGGTACTGTCTAAATAATATATGTAATCGAAAAACCCCCTAAATGCAAGAAACCATTTAACGGTCAAATTTATACAGGTTGAAATGCGGCAAAACGCTGCAAAGCTTTCTTGAACTTTCCCCAACACCACTTCAATAAACGGCAAACGGAACATTCTCCGCTGCTGTCAGCTAAACCATTCCGCAGACCCTCCGCCGCTTGGCATTCACAGCCGCCGGCATAATAGAACCCCATTTTTGGTCTATTTTTACCCTAAAAAAGATAACATTCTCCCCACCCTCGGCATTTTCTTTTGTTCTGTGCCCTCAAGCCGTCGGAAAGCATCAGGCCTGCGGGTTTCGGGTATGGGTGATAAAGGCCCATACTTCATTAGCTGCGAAGTTTTCGATTTGCTCCATCTGCTGTTGGGCGCCGAACCCGGCCATTTTGTTTACAATTCGGGGCCGCGGCCAAGTAAAGATCGTTTCAACGAACAGCTTATTGGTCTCGCGCAAAAAGGACTCGATCCGCAGCTCTATGGAAACCGGCTCGGAGCCGTCAACGGAATGGGGGGGTATCAGCAGGCGGAGTCCCCCGCCGGCAACGGGCCGGGAACCTAAAACCACAAAATCCTGCGGCAGCTGACCAAGACGGTCTTCCCACAGATACTTGAACGCATGAACGGAAGAACTGTAAAGATGATGTATTTTGCCGGTGGCGGTCAAGAGCTGGTAATGCTCCGACGGCCAGGTCTTTTCAAATGCCTGTGTAATCGCCTGTGTGTCCCGGCAGAACATCTCCAAGTCGTACTGGGGATTCTGCGAAATAACTGTAATCGTCATCACCTGCTGGCCGGGAGTTTCGAGCTTAATTTGCAGCGGCGAGGGCTGGCTGCGGGACAGGATGAAAGCCTTGTCTTGCAGATGGGTTTCCGCAAAATCCAGCCCATTATCAAGGAGGGATTTTTCAAATTCGATGGTTTTTGTCCTTTCCGGCATCCACGAGCCGGCTAACAGATATTGCAGACTGAAGTGCGAGGTAGTTTTTGAGTGCCGATGAATAGTTTCCATAACAGCTCCGGTTCATGGTTATCTTTTAATACAGCATTTTGATTATAACGAAAACAGCCCTTCCGGAAAGACGGAAAATCGCTGAAAAGAAGTATTCGGGATGTTAAGAAGCATCTTAGAGATGTCGATAAAGGGAAAAATTGTCTGGATAGGTACGATGAAGATACTGCAACTATTGCTAAAAAAATGGTTGGAGCCGGAAGATCCAACCCAAGAAGGAGAATATACCGTGCGGGTTTACCCCAGCCAAAGGAGCTGTGTCAAACCTAATATGACCTATGTCAAACCGGAGCAAATGCCTCCGCTAATGGTTCGTAAAGCCAGATGGCGACAGTAGTTATGAATTAATCGAACAACATCAGACGAAACACAGAAAAAGGCACATAAAGACCCCTAATATCCTTTATTCCGCTCGAAATTTTATAAATTATTATTTTTCGACAAATAATCCCTTGCAACTCCTGAACAATTGCTGATAATTATAGTATAGATAGTCATTGTAGCGGTTTTTGGTTGGACCAAAGGTATCAACATAAACCTTTATGTCAGGAGGTTACTATGAAAATCAGCAGATCGACCGGTTATGCATTGGTGGCAGTAGGATACATAGCGCAGAATTACAAAGACGGCGCTGTCCTGGCCGCCCGTATTTCGAAGGAATACAATATTCCGCTGGAATATCTGCTCAAGATTCTCCAGCAGCTGGTGCGAGCCAATGTGCTGCGCAGCAAGCGAGGCCCGCGCGGCGGTTTCTTCTTGGCACGTCCGGCCGAAGGGATTACGCTTCTGGAGATTATTGAGGCGGTAGATGGTCCCCTGATGAGCCACCTGCATTTGGCCGAACAGACGGGCAATGCCCCATTCAGCGTCAAAATGGAAGCTGTCTGCCGCAAGGCCACCGAAAAGGTACGCGATATCTTTGCAGAATCCAAGCTTTCAGAAGTGATGGGCTGACGGCGGCTGCGGCGAATGGATATTCGCGCTTTTCAGCAATTAATTGAGCGTCGCTACGGTCAGCGGGACCGCCAGCGCGGCACGCCGGGGACATTTATGTGGTTTGTTGAAGAGGTGGGCGAGCTGGCTACAGCCCTGCACGGCAATGACCAAGCCAACAAAGAAGAAGAGTTTGCTGATGTTTTTGCCTGGCTTTGCACACTGGCGAATATCAACGGTATAGATATCGAGAAGGCCTGCGAAAAATATATCGATGAAAACCGGGTAAAGGGCTATAAGTAGCGCTGTTTTTGAGAACAACGCAACAGAAAGCGGATTGAAGAATCCGCTTTTTTGTTTTTCGGATAAGCCAACAAATTTTCCGATTGTATGAGAAGCCGGATACGGCTTTTTGACAGACATCAGCAGGAAGGATTTTTCGAATCTTGAGGCGAGGAATTGTCTTTAGATGATTTTGCATCGGAACGCAGCGTCCGCACCATACAGAAGACAAACATCCCGATAATAACCGACCAGCTGATCAGCATAAATATCCAGCCGCTCCATTTCATAAGGATTCCTCCTGTCGGTTTTGGGATTCAGGACGGCGCTTCCAAGCAATCCAGACCATCAGCAGCAGAAACACAAACAACCCCAGCAGCCCAATGCGGGTCATCAGCACAAAAGGCACATTGGTGCTGGCGACATCCTGCATAAAAAACTGTTTTTTCCAGTCCTGAACAAGCCAGACTGTCAGGATGGTAATCAGAAACAGAGGAGTTATATATTTGATAATGCCTCGATACAGTTTCGGAATTTTGATATCCGAACCGGTATGCAGCTCTTCCCACGCCTTATCCATACCGAAAACCCAAGCGAACAAGATCGCCTCAATTGTGGCAAATACTACCAAACAGACAGAATTTCCCCAGAAATCCATTTCGCCCAATACGCCGTTTCCGAGAAAGAAGATGACCGGCTGGCAGAGGATAAATGTAACGGTGCCGAAAACGATGCTGGCTTCCCGGCGCGACAGATTAAATTCATCTTCCAGAAAGGCTATCGCCGGCAGCGCCAAGGAGATGGAACTGGTAACGCCGGCCAGAAACAGCAGGAAAAACCACAAAAAGCCGAAAAACTGGCCGAACATAACTTTCTGCAGAATCAGCGGCATTGTAACAAATCCAAGGTCAAAGAGGTTTTGGGAGGCGATATCTTTGATGCCGTCCGGTCCGATAAATGCAAACGCCGCTGGAATAACGATGCTGCCGCCCAAAACCACCTCGGCTAATTCATTTGCAGAAGCAGCGGTCATGCCCGACAGAGCCACATCGTCCTGCTTGGTCAGATAGCTGGCATAGGTCAGGATAACGCCGAAACCGACGCTGAGGGTAAAAAAGATTTGTCCGGCCGCGGCCAGCCAGACATGGCCTTTTGCCAGTGCGCTCCAATCGGGATTCCACAGAAAGCCCAAGCCGTTGAGAATGGAATTTTCCGGACGGGTTGGATCGGGCGTACCCAGCGTCAGAACCCGCACAACTAGCACACAGGCAATGACCAGCAGCAGCGGCAGCGCCCACTTGCAAAAACGCTCGATGCCCCGGTTAACGCCGAAGCCCACGACGGCCACATTAAGGATAAAAGTAATGACAAAAAATAGGTAAGCGGTTCCCAGCCCGGAGAAATACTCATTGGCCGCAGCGCCCTGATAACCCTTGAGAAAAGAGGCCATTGCCTGTTGGTTGGTGCAGGCGGCGTATTTGCCAGTCAGGGCGAAAAAGCTGTAGCCCAGCAGCCATGATTCGATGTAGGTATAATAGGAAAAGATAACCACCGGTCCAAAGATGCCGATGACGCCGAAATATTTAATGAAGCGGCTTTTCCGCCAGACGGTATCGAAGATGCCGGGGGCGGTGCTGTGCTCAAAACCGCCGCCGAAGCGGCCGATGGTCCATTCGATCCACATCAGCGGCAGTCCCAGAAGGAAGAAGGACACCAGATAAGGAACCATAAAGGCGCCGCCGCCGTTGCTGGCGGCTACCCCCGGAAAGCGCAAAAAGTTTCCCAGACCTACCGCACTGCCGGCAACGGCCAGAATCACGCCCAATTTAGAGCCCCAGCGTTCTCGTGCCATTATATGTTTTCCGCGTGAATAAATATATTAGACAACAAACCGCAGCATCCTGCCCCGATGCGGCTGAAGCAATCTGCGTCTCTTAAAAAGCGGCCGCTTTTGCAAAAACAAGCTATTTCAGCCCAAACAACTTCAAGGTATCCCGTTCGACGATACTGCGCAGTTTTTCACGGGGTACCTGCGGCAGATGCGTATCGGCCAGCAGTCGATTGAAGCCCAGCAGCGTTTCAATACACGCATCCGGCCGGGCAAAGGGGAAACCGCTGCCGAACAGCAGCTTGTCCATAATGCCGGCTTCATAGGCGCTGAGAACCAGATTATAGGTCTGCCAAATCCGCTGCGGGTGGACGCTCAGGTCAGCATAAATATTTTTGTGTTTGGCTAAAAGTCCCTCTGTCTGCCAGTAGAACGGCATTCCCATCCGTCCGATGATTATTTTCAAATTCGGAAACCGGCGGGCGACTTCATCCAAAAGCCACGGCTGTGCAAAATCAAGAACGGATTGCGGAGAATACGGCGGGCAATTGTGGAAAAAGACAATCAGCCCCAGCTCCTCAGCAGATTCGTAGAACTGCATAGCGCGGCTATGGGCCGGATGAAAGGCGTTTTCGGCGCAGTAAAAGACAACACCGCACAATCCGCGGTCACGGGTTGCTTTGCGGACTCCCTTCAGGGATACATCATCCTGCACGGGATTGTAGGTTGCAAATCCATAAGCCTTGGAACTGCCGGAGACATAATCAACCAAATCCTGATTGACTGACTGGCGGTCATCCGACAAGCCGGCCATAACAAAGCAGCCGTCCAGCCGCTGGCAAATCTCTAAATGCTCCTGTGCCAGATTGCCTCGCTGCGAAGAATATAAATGGGTATGGCAATCAATAATCATCTATGCTCTTTTTGCCTTTCTTGGATTAATTGAGGGCAAATTGTACCTTTTGAGGATATGATAGTCCAGCATAAAAACAGCTGTCAAGCACAAACCGCTGTAAACCGACAAAAAAAACCGTCAATTAGCGGATGCATTCCTAACAGCGCTTGACAATAAGACTGCCGGCGGCTACTATGGATGGAACGTATTCATATCTTATTTTTTGGGAGTATGTTATGGACTGCCCAATCTGCAAGACAGCAATGATAGTTCTCGAATTGGAGGAGGTGGAAGTTGATTACTGCCCCCAATGTGTCGGCATCTGGCTGGATGCAGGCGAACTGGAACTGCTGCTGGATGATGCACACAAGGCCAAGGAGCTGCTGGAGTCATTTAAGGCGGCCAAATCAGACGAAAAAAAGCGAAAATGCCCGATATGCCGCAAGACGATGGAAAAGGTACTCGTTGGCCAACACGACAGTAAACAGGAATTGATAGACCGCTGCCCTCGTCAGCACGGGCTGTGGTTTGACCGTGGGGAATTGCAAGCTGTTTTGACGATGGGGCGGTTTGACGATGCCGGCCGCATCCAACGCCTGCTGGGTGATTTATTCTGCCCAGAGGCCAAAAATCCGCAAAAGTTGTCACAATAACTGGCTTTGGGCGTTTATATCTTAAAAAAACCAATTAAGAAGAAGAAGCGGTGGATAACGCAGCAAACGGATTTGTTCTGATGCCGGTGGGCGATATCCCGCTGTATATTTGTTTCGGCAAGCGGCAATTCGCCAGGCGGGGCGTTTTGGGGAATGCGAAGGAATTTTGGTTGACGCCGGATTTTTTTGTCGGCACTGGCAGGACAGTACTGGGACGACATCTGGATAGAGGGTAAACAAAGCTGCTTTATGCAGCGTTAGTAGTTAAGGCCGGTTGTGGATCATAGCCAAGCTGGTGAGTGAGGCGGCATAGCAGGAGAAAAAAAGCGGTCTCATGCGTTGTCCGGGGTGTAAAGGGTTGCTGCGGGCCGAAAGGCACGACTATATCGAGTTTCATATTTGCTCGCATTGTCGCGGCATCTGGGTTGCCGGCGAGCAGTTTCATGCCTTGGCGGTACGGGTGGCAGCCGAAGGACAAGTGCCGTCCAGCGCCAAGCTGACATTCGAGCCGCGCAAAGCCCTGAAGCCGGCAGAAGATAATCCTGCACGGCTTTGTCCCGTCTGCGACAAACCGATGCAGGAGTTTAGTTATGCCTATGACTCCAATATTTTTCTGGACCGCTGCCGGCAGTGCCGGGGAATCTGGCTGGACCCGAATGAAATTATCGACATTGCCGCTCATATTCAGTATAATCCAGATGTGGATGCAATCGGCAGGCTGCTGATAAAGGATGAAAATGCTCAGGATGAAACCCAATGGCTGTATATGCTGGCCGCAGCGGCATTGGCGGTTTTGCGGGCAGTGCTTTTTAAGCGGTGATAAAAACAACAACTGCAAACCAGCAGGGGAATATGAAATAATAGGTGCATTTGGCACAGAAGATGAACAAATACGGCCCAGAAACATCATATAGAGCAGGAAAGGAGTAATACAATGATATTGAGTGCGGGATTGATCGGGATGCTGGTGATTTTGGGAGTAGTGGTGCTGCTGGTGCTGTTTGTCATCGGCGTTTACAACAGTCTGGTGCGGCTGCGCAATCAGGTGGATAATGCGTGGTCGCAGATCGATGTGCAGCTGAAGCGCCGTCATGACCTGATCCCCAATCTGGTCGAAACGGCCAAAGGGTATATGCAGCATGAGCGCGGCACATTCGAGGCGATTACCGAAGCCCGCAGCCGGGCGATGGGCGCCAAATCCGTAGCCGAGGCCAGCAAGGCCGAAGGCGCCCTGACCGAGGCACTGAGCAAATTTATGCTGGTAGTGGAAAATTATCCGGATCTGAAGGCCAATCAGAACTTTCTGTCGCTGCAGGAAACGCTGACCAGCACCGAAAACAAGATTGCCTTTGCCCGTCAGGGATACAATGATCAGGTGCTGTTCTACAACAACAAGATTCAGATGTTCCCCTCGAACATCATCGCCGGCATGTTCAATTTCACCAAGCGGGATTACTTTGAAATTGAAAATGAAGCCGAACGCAGTGTCCCGAAGGTCAGTTTTAGCTGATGATTGGAGAGTCTGAAGAGAACAGCACAACAGCGGCCGGGATTGTTAAAACAGGAACCGAAAATGCAGAATATCTTTCAGCATCAGGAATGCGCAATTAAAAATGCGGGAATTAATACGCATCAATAGACGCAATTCGATTCTGCTGCAGGCGCTGGTTATGAATGTTATATCAGGGCTCTGCGGCAGAATAGGAATAAGCGAGTGCCTTGCCTCTGGGATGGCCCAAGAGGCACCCCGTGCCGCCCGCAGTGTGCACCTTTGGTATCCGGCGCCGGAGGGCATGGTTTATTACAATGAACTGACCGTGGAACAATCCGCACCGGGCAGCTATTTTTGCGTATGCGGCTTTAAGAATGGTTATTTTGGCATTCAGGAGATCAGCCCGGAACGGAAGGTTGTCATTTTTTCTGTCTGGGATCCGGGCAATCAGGATAATCCGGACATGGTACCGGAAGATCAGCGCGTCAAGGTGCTTTATGCCGGCCAGGGAATCCGAATCAAACGGTTCGGCAATGAGGGCACCGGCGGGCAAAGCATGTTTGACTACGACTGGAAGATCGGTCAGCGATATCGCTGTATGGTCAAGGCAGCTGTTCAGGATCAGCGGACCGCCTATGCAGCGTTTTTCTATCTGCCCGAGCAGCAAACATGGAAGCATCTGGCAACATTTGAAACGATCACCGGCGGTAAATCCCTGCAGGGATATTACTCGTTTATAGAAGATTTTCGAAGGAACGGCCAAAGTGCACAACAGATTCGCCGCGCTCGCTACGGAAACGGCTGGATTAAGACAGTCGATGGTCAGTGGATAGCTTTGAGCAAAGCCGTTTTTACTGCCGACAACAATCCGTCCATACATATTGATGCGGGTAGGATTGAAGGCGGTTTCTTCCTGCAAAACGGGGGAGAGACTAAAAACAGCACCCCCCTGAGTTCATCGCTGACCTGTTCAACCGATTCATTTGAACAGCCCGAAGATCCCCAGTGGAAACTAATCTGGAATGACGAGTTTAACGGACAGGGACTGGTAGACGAGGAAAAATGGAACTACGAAGAAGGCTTTATCCGCAACAACGAAAGCCAATATTACACACGCCGGCGGCCAGAGAATGCCAGACAGGAAAATGGAACGCTGGTAATCGAATCCCGGAAGGAAGCGTTTAAGGAGGGCAAATATACTTCAGCCAGTATTCATACCTCCGGCAAACAGTCGTTTCTTTACGGGCGGTTTGAGGTCCGCGCCAAACTGCCGACCGGCAACGGAACCTGGCCGGCGATCTGGATGCTGGGTGATTCCATCCATCAAGTCGGCTGGCCTGCCTGCGGCGAGATCGACATCATGGAAAATGTCGGATACGATCCGGAAACTATTCATGCCAATATTCATACCAAGGCCTATAACCACGTCTTGAAAACAGGTAAGGGCTCAAAAATCCGTGCCGACAAGCCGTGGGAACAGTTCCATCTGTACGCCGTGGAGTGGTACGAGGATCATCTGGATTTCTTTATGGACAACCATAAGTATTTCACCTTCCAAAACGAAGGAACCGGCCCCGACGTTTGGCCTTACGATAGGGCACACTACCTAATCCTGAATACAGCGATAGGAGGAGCGTGGGGAGGACAGCAGGGAATTGACGACAGTATTTTCCCCCAGAAGTTTCTGATTGATTATGTACGTGTTTATCAACAGCAAAATTAATTTTTTTGATTGTTATCTGCTATGTGGGAACTGATACGTATTAATAAACGCAATTCGATTCTGCTGCTGGCAGCAATGGGAGCAGTCCTGCTGCTGCTGGGGTATATTCTGGGAGTTTTGTTCGGGGGCAATCCGCAGGCCGGCTGGATGGGAATGACGGCAGCCTGCTGCATCTGGCTGGTGCTGATGCTGATCAGCTTATCCAGCGGCGACCAGATTCTGCTGGCTTCCAGCCGGGCTGTTCCTGTAACAGCGGATGTGCACCCTATGCTGTTTAATGTGGTGGAAGAGATGACCATAGCAGCCAACCTGCCGAAGATGCCCAAGATCTATATCATTAACGATCCGGCCCCAAATGCCTTTGCCACCGGCCGCAGCCCGCAAAGCGCCTCTGTGGCGGTAACTGCCGGGCTGCTGGCCCGGCTAAACCGGGATGAGCTGCAGGGTGTTGTTGCCCATGAAATCAGCCATATTGTGCATCGGGATATTTTGTTTGTGACACTGGCTGGGGTTATGCTGGGCAGCATTGTGCTTATCAGCGAAATTTTCATGCGGAGTCTGTTCTATGGATCGCTGGGATCGCAGCGGCGGTATTCGTCACGCTCCTCCAATCAGGGCGGCGGACAGCTGATCATGTTTGTCGTGGCGATTTTGTTTGCGATTTTAGCCCCGATTTTCGCCCAGCTGCTGTATTTTGCCCTGTCCCGGAGGCGGGAGTATCTGGCCGATGCAGGGGCTGTGCGGCTGACGCGCTATCCGGAGGGGCTGGCCAGCGCGTTGGAGAAAATAGCCGGCTGCCCGATTAATATGGAGTCAGCCAACAAGGTAACTGCTCCGATGTATATTGCCAATCCGTTCCGCGGCAGAAAGGCGGTCCATCTGTACAGCACGCATCCGCCGATAGAAGAGAGGATTCGGATTCTGCGGAATATGAGTCACGGTGCCGGATATATCGATTATGAAAAATCCTATGAGGCGATAACCAAGCGCTCCCCTGTTGTACCGATGTCGGCTTTGAAAGAAGAAGCGGTAGCAATTCGGCAGGGCGCGGCTGAACCGGCCGCAGGCCCGACAGCTCGGCAGCAGGCCCGCCGGCTTGGCGACCTGATGCGCACGGTCAGCGCATTTGCATTTCTAACCTGTCCGGGCTGCGGATTGAAAATGAAAATCCCCCCGGAGTATAAAGGCAGCCGCGTTGAATGTCCCCGCTGCCGGCATATCGCAGTGCTCAAGCAGCAGTAAACCAATGCATAGGATTTTGTTGGGGGTCTGCCCGGGAAAGAAAGAACGCGCGGCAGCTACCGCATTACCCAGCGGCTTTCAATTTCTTTCAATGCAGCCGTGTCCCGAAGTCTTTCGTCGCCGCCAATGCTGTATTTCAATTGGAGAGTTTTCTGCATAAAGATTTTGACGGGATTGCCCTGCGGGTCCTTCTGGACAGGATGAAGCACCACAGCGGTTTCATTGCTTAAGCCGCCGATGAATAAGCTGATTTGGCGGGCCTTGGGGTCAAAATCCGGCCAGATGATGGCAAAATCGCGGGTATTGTCTTCGCCTGCAAATATGCGGTGCTCTACAAAATCCAGCGATTCAAGGAACGGATAACTGCCCTGATGTTTTCTGGCAATAACATCAAAAACCGCCTTGGGAACCTTTTTGTCGGCATCAATTATTTGGAAGGTATCCGTAACAAGCTGACAAACAGGGTAAAAATCAACCGTATCAAACGAACTGTTGTTGGTAACTGTTAAGATGATATACCAGAATCGCTGAGGGGCCTCTTTGCCCGCAAGCTTGACCAGAAGCTGCTCGGGCTGGGAATACTTGACCTGCAATGTCCACTGTCCAATCGGCTGAACGATGGCCGGGGCAGGATAAGAAAAAACAGGTGATGAGGCACCCAGCAGCAAAACCGCAGCTGATAATAAAATAATTCCAGATTTCATTAAAATATCCCCAATATTATTATTGCCAGATATATTAAGTATGGTACATTTTACTGCTGAATCGGCCGCAGGTAAAGAAAAACTTCAACGAGAAGTCGGGTTTTACCCAAAATCATCGCATAGAGGAGATAATTAGTCTTATATAACAGATTGCCCGGGGTAAACCTATGCTGAAAAAATATACAATTGAAAACGGCAAGCTCATTGAAAACGGCAGGGACGATGCGCAGGTACATGTTTATATCGCACCGGACGAAGCGGAAAAAAGGTATCTCATCGACCAGCTAAAGATTGATGAGCATACCCTCAATTCATCGCTGGACCCTGATGAGCTTTCCCGACTGGAGTTTGAGCCGGAGCATATTGCCATCATTTTCAAAAGGCCCCGCCATTATCAGGCATCGGATGATTTCTTATTCAAAGTGCTGTCGGCTGGTGTATTTGTCTTCAAGGACCGGCTGATTATTGTAATGGGGGAAGAAGCCCCGCTGTTTGAGGGCAAGCCATTTATCAAGATTCAAACAATCCAAGATGTGATTCTCAAGCTTTTGTACCGCTCCATATCCCATTTTGTCGAACACCTCAAAGGCATCGATGCGATGGCTAACGAAATCGAAAAGCAGGTCAATGTGTCGATGGAGAATAAGTATCTGATTAATATGTTTACCCTCGAAAAATCGCTGGTGTATTACCTCAACGGCATTATTTCCAACGGAGTTCTCATTGAGAAGCTGAAAAATAATGCTGTAAGGATCGGCTTCTCGCAGGAAAATATAGAGTTTCTGGATGATATACTGATAGAAAACAACCAATGCAAAGGGCAGGCGGATATTTATTCGCAGGTGCTTTCATCTCTGATGGATGCGCGGGCATCGATAGTAAGCAATAATCTGAACATTCGAATGAAGCAGCTTACTATTATCACTATAGCGATTATGCTCCCGACATTTGTTGTCAGCTTGTTCTCGATGAATGTTCGGATTCCTCTGTCGCAGTACCACAATGCTTTCTGGATCATTTCGGCTATGGCCGCAATGACCACAACTATCGTTGCGGTACTATGGTGGAAGCGTCGGTGGTAGTCCTATAATTGTATGAAAAATGAAAGATAAGGGCCTATGCCTTTTAGAGGGGGTATAATTCCTGTCCGAACCGGGGATTTTGCAGACGGCAGGAAACATCATGGTTGACATTGACAATAAAGTTATTCTACTTTATAATGCATTATTTTAAGCCTGTCTTTTGAAATATAGCAGGGCAATTAGTGCCCCCGGAACTGTTAGAGACCGAAAAAGACGCGTAAGCAGGCCCAAATTGTCTTAAATAGATTAAAAGATATATTTCAAAAGAGGCAATCTGTGGAATAATAAGCCGATTTCGGCTGGGTTGAGGACTAATACTTGTTATCTATTTCTTAGCACAGCAGGAGATGTTTGATGAAAAATCAGCCGCTGGATACCCATGTCCAGACCGAGACAAACAAGACGCCTGAAATAGAGAAATTGTTCCGGGCAGTCATTAAGGCCGATGCCAGCGACCTGCACCTGAAAGTCAATATGCCGCCTAAAATCCGGGTTCACAGCAAGCTCAAGAGCACCACAGGCGATCCCCTGACCGAAGAAAAGATTGAGCGGATGGTTTTTGAGATTATGAGCGAAGACCAGAAGCAGTTTTTCTTAAAAAACGGAGCGCTGGACTTTGCCTATCAGGTCGGCGATATGGACCGCTTCCGCATCAATGTCTTTCGCCAGCGCAGCTATATTTCTCTGGCTGCCCGACGGATCAGCGGACGCATCCCGCCGTTTGAATCGCTTCATCTGCCGCCGATTGTGGAAAAAATCGCCGAAAGCCACGACGGACTGATTTTGGTAGTCGGTCCAACCGGCTGCGGCAAAAGTACAACCATTGCTTCGATGATTGACCATATCAACCGGCTTTATGCCTGTCATATTGTTACGATTGAAGACCCGATAGAATTTCTTCACGTGGACAAGAAGGCCATTGTTTCGCAGCGTGAGATCGGCATTGATGTGCCGTCATACGAAGAGGCCCTGCGGAGTCTGATGCGTCAGGACCCGGATGTGGTGCTGGTCGGCGAGATGCGCGACCAGGAAACCCTGACAGCCGCCATGCGGGCTGCCGAAACAGGGCATCTGGTTTTCGGCACACTGCATTCCAACAATTGCTCGCAGACGATTCAGCGCATATTGGACCTGTTCCCGCAGGAAGAGCGCGATCTGATGCGTCAGACCTTTGCCCTGACCATTCGGGCCATTATTGCCCAGCAGCTCCTGCCGGGGATTCGTCCGGATGTGCCGCGGGTACCGGCAGTAGAGATTATGATTAACACCCCGATTATTCGAAAACTTATCAGCGACCAGCGCGAGGCCGATCTGCCGACGGCCATTCGGGCCGGCGAGGGCGAAGGCATGCAGGATTTCACGGAAAGTCTGCGCCGGCTGGTGGAAGAAGAGTTTATTGATTTGAAGGTCGCTCTGCAATATGCGCCGAATGTAGAAGAACTCAAGATGGCCCTGAAGGGCATTCGCTCGACGGCCAGCGGTATTTTATAAATCGCCAACCCTATATTGCCGATGCGGGAGACTTATCAATGCCGATGGATGTGATTGCTTCTGTGGATTACGGCGGCTATGTATCGCTGTGGAAGCTGCTGTTTTTTATGCTGGCGTTTGTTCTTTGGGCGCCGATGGTGAATTGGGTCTTTACGGATTCACAGGCCGTCCGAACCAATACGCTGGTCTGGACGCTGACCATCGCACTGGCCGGAATCGGGGCATTGTTTGTATGGCTGCTGATACCGGTTTTTATCATCGGTTTGCTTTTGTATCTGCTGGTTTTTGCCGGCGCTTCCATGGCCTATGTTATCCACCGCAATTCGCGCGTGGCCGAGTTTGAAAAGGTTCTCACCAGCGAGCATATTCGGGGACTGCTTGTCAATCCGGCCAAAAAAATGGAAAAAGCCAGCCGGGGGATTACCTTCATCACGGCCAACGGCAACGAGGTCCCTTTGCCCGAGCCCAAAAGCCGGGAGGCGGAAGGATTTATTCTGGCCTGTGAAGTGATCGATGATGCGGTCTATCATCGGGCCGATGTGGTCCGCTTTGTCCCCCAGAAAGAGGATTATGCCCTGCTGTATGAAATTGACGGCGTTACCACCCAGCAGAATCCGCGAACCCGGGAAGACATAGACCATTTTGTCTATTATGTCAAAGAACTGGCCGGCTTGGAGGTGGAGGAAAAGCGCAAGCCCCAGAAAGGCCGCTTTACGGCTGTGCTTCCGGACAATAAGCGGACCAGCTGGGAAGTCAGCACGTCCGGCTCGACAGCCGGCGAGCAAATCCGGCTGGAACGGATATCCGAATTGGTTTCCCGAAAAATTGCCGATTTGGGCTTGAATGACAATCAGTTTGAATCGATAAACAGCCTGCGCGACATCAAGAGCGGTCTGGTGATTATCTCCGGTCCGCCTAAAAGCGGCGTTACGACGACATTTTATACCCTGCTGGGCAACCACGATCCGTTTATGAATAATATCAATACGCTCGAAAAGAATCCCGCCGCAGAGCTTCCCAATATAACGCAGGTGCAGTTCACATTGGGCGATTCGGGAGAAAATACCTATGCACGGCGGCTGCAGAGTGTGCTCCGACGCGGACCGGACATCATCGGCGTAGCCGACTGCGAAGACGACCAGACGGCCAAGCTTTGCACGGCTGCCGCCAAAGACGGCAAAATCGTGTATGTCTGCATTTCCGCTACCAGCGTCAGCGATGCGATGGATAAATGGTGCGGCTGGGTCGGCGACAAAGGGCTGATTGCGGACACGCTGGAAGCGGTTATCAACCAGCGGCTGGTGCGCCGGCTGTGTATGGAGTGCCGGCAGGCCTATCAGCCTAATCCGGCCCTGTTCAAGAAGTTTAACCTGCCCCCGGACGATGCCCGGATGTTCTATCGGCCGGGAGAAATTGAATACGACAAGCACGGCAAGCCGATTGTGTGCAAGAATTGTCAGGGAACCGGATTTTTCGGACGCGTGGGATTGTTTGAAACCATCCGCATTACCCCGGAACTGCGCGATGCCATCCGCAAGGCCAAAACAGTGCAGGAAATTACCACCGCCTTCCGGCGGGCCGGAATGCTGTATATGCAGGAGCAGTCGATTAAGAAGGTTTCCGAAAGCATCACCAGCATCAATGAGGTCATTCGGAATTTTTCAGCAAAATCATAAGGCGGCCGAAACGGCTCTGTGCGAGGGATCAATATGGAACTGGCAATTATTGTAATTGGCATTTTACTGACGATGGCGTATTTCTATCTCAAATGCACCCCCATGTCGTCTTTATCGACTCTGCTGGCGTCAATTTTTGCATTGATTATCGCTTTCAGCTGGTATGAGAAGATCACCGAGCTGTTTATTTCACGCGGCTACGGCGTCGATTGGGCGCATTTCGGCTGCTTTCTGCTGTCGTTTATCTTGACCTTTGCTCTGCTGCGGGCGCTGGCGGATCTGCTGGTCGGGGTCAATATCGACCTTGGCAAGCCCGTCAAGCTGATTACCGCCCTTGTCTGCGGCTTTTTGACAGGGATTATTCTGACCGGAACCCTGCTGGTGGCATTGGGTATGCTTCCGCTGCAGGGGAAGGTGTTTTACAGCCGCTTCGATCCGTCCAAGCCGGTCTCGCTCAACAGCCCTAAGGTGCCGCTGCTGAATGCGGATGGATTTGTGGTTGGTCTGTACCGGCTGGTCAGCGCCGGCTCGATGAGTTCAGGCAAAAGCTTCGGTGTGGTGCATGCCGACTTCCTCAAGCAGATACATCTCAACCGGCTTCGGGTTCAGGAAGGCGTGCTGACGGTCAGCTCCCGCAAGGCATTGATACTGCCCAGCGGCAAAAATCAAAAACCGGTGCGGGAATGGGATATACCCAACAGAGGAAAATTAACCGTCGTGCGAATGGGCATTGTGGCCCGAAATATTGCTGACGGCGGGGCCAACAATTCATCCGGACAGATCCAGTTTTTCCCGGGTCAGATTCGAATGATTTGCAAGCCGTCCGGAACGGATGCAAAAAAAATGCTGGCCGGTTCCGGGAAGGCGATATGGCCAGTCGGATTTATCGAGGGCGGCAAGCTTGTCGAAAAGCATCTTGAAGAAATAATCACGCCCGAAACAAAGGGTCTCAAAGACCGGACCATCTGGCTGGATGCGGCCTTTGATGTTCCCCAAGGTCAGGAAGGTGTTCTTCTGCAGTTTAAGCAGTATGCGATGGTGCAGCTGCCCAAGGCCGTGTCCACTTCGGATGAGGTGGAGAAAGCCCTTCTTGAAGGTTCTGCGGAAGCCAACGCCGAAAGCAGCCCGACAGAGTAAACGGCTCCTGTCATTGTCCAAATAAACTCCTCCGCCTGACAGCAGACTTTTTTGACCGGCTCCTGCTCAGGAAATACAAACCAGCAGACAAATCAGTGCATTAGGCGCATAAGCAGACCTCTTCCAGGTCCACCTGCATGAGATGCTCCAGATACAAATCAAGGTCTTCGACGCTGAACTGTTCGAGGAATTCGGGTTTGGCGGATTTATTGATTTCGAGGATGCAGTCGATAATTTCGTGTTTGCTCATTACTCATAACTCCGTTAACGAATCTCTTTTTCTTCCTTGACTTAGTAAGCATATCGGACAATGCCGCAAAAATACTTGAATGGCGCTAAAAAAGATTTTTAAGCCGGCCGGTCTCCTCCGGATACTACATCTATGACGGCAGAACCGCTGACACACACAATATTGAAGGTTTATTTATCGGCACTTGGAGCGTCCAATAAAACTCTCAAAAGCAGAGGAAAAATAGAGCCGCTGAATTTGGAAATTTTTCATAGTGCCGGATATAATAATCAGAAAGAACTGTCGGGGAAAAATTATTGCGGGATCAATATGGATTTACAGGACAATGCCTTTAACGCCGGACGGATGCGGCATCAGCCGCAGCTGAAACTGTGGCGCTATGCCGGCCTGATGCTGACATACCGCTGCACGGCGGCCTGCCGATTCTGCTATTACTATTGCAGTCCGCAGGCTGGCGGGCTGATGACAGCCGATACGGCGATAGCCGCTTGGCAGGGACTCATCCGCATCGCCGGCAAAGATGCCCGCGTTCACATTACCGGGGGCGAGCCGTTTCTTTGTTTTGACCGTTTGGCAGAAATCTGCCGGCTGGCCTGCCGGCTTGGTCTGACGCCGATTGATTCGATTGAAACCAACGGATTCTGCAGCGGCAGCGATAAAGAACTGTCTGAAAAACTGCAGTTTTTGAACGACTGCGGATTAGAACGGCTCAAAATAAGCTGGGACCCCTTTCACGAGGAATATATTGATATTGAACAGGTTAAGAGAACGGTTTTCATTGCCCGCCGGATACTCGGCCCCCAGCGTGTTCTGGTCAGGTGGGAAAAATACTTGTCGGCTCCATCGGGCATTCGACAGCAAAGCCAAGCCCAGCGGCAAGCTGTTTTACAGCGTGCGTTGGCGGATGATGTCTGCCGATTTACCGGCCGGGCGGCGGAAGCGCTGGCCCATTTGGCTCCGCAGCAGCCCTTGACGCAATTTAGCGATAAAAATTGTCGAAATGCTCTTCTGTCTGCCAAGGGTGTGCACATTGACCCCGACGGCAATGTCTTTGTCGGCCAGTGCAGCGGGATGATTCTGGGCAATGCGGGCCGGACGCCGCTGGATGTCATCTGGAAAAACTGGCAGCCGGACAGAGGGGATTTCTGGGGCGTGCTGTATGACAAAGGGCCGTTTGGTTTTCTTGAAAAAGCCCAAAAGCAGGGATTTCACCCTCGCAGTCAGTATGCATCGAAGTGCCATCTTTGTACGGACATTCGGCGTTTTTTCTTTGACAATCAGTTTTTTTCTACGATAATTGGCCCCAGTGATTGTTATGGCAGATAGAAAATGCGGACTGGAGATTCGTCTTGGCCGCCGGTGATACAACAAGCTACGATACGATAGTCGGTCGCATGGTCGTTGAGCAGCGGCTGTGTACGGAAGAAGAAGTGCGCCGCTGTCTGGAGGAATTAAAGGAACGGGCATCCAGCCGGCCAGCTACACTCGAGCAGCTTCTTCTCGAAAAGCAGTTTTTAACCCCCAGCCAAGCCGCCCGCCTGCAAAGCATGATTCGCGAAAGCAAGGATGTCTCCAGTCAGATTCCCGGCTATAAGATTCTCGGCAAGCTCGGTTCCGGTGCGATGGCCGTAGTGTACAAGGCCAAGCAGATTTCATTGGACCGCACGGTGGCTATAAAAGTGCTGCCGAAAAAATTTGTCCAGAAGTCCGACTATGTAGAGCGGTTTTACAAGGAAGGCCGGATTGCCGCCAAGATGAACCACAACAACATTGTGCAGGCCATCGACGTCGGCGAAGTCGGGGGGCTGTATTATTTTGTAATGGAATATGTCGAAGGCCGTACGCTGTACGACGATTTGTCCAAAGGCAAAATCTTCAGCGAAAAAGAAGCCATTGATATCATCCTTCAGCTGGCCAGCGCTTTGGGGCATGCCCATTCGCTGGGACTGGTTCACCGTGATGTCAAGCCCAAGAATATTATGATCAGCAAGGACGGCGTGGTCAAGCTGGCGGATATGGGTCTGGCCCGGGAGACCACCGATGTCAAGGCAGCCAAGCACGAACAGGGCAAGGCCTTCGGTACGCCTTATTATATTGCACCCGAGCAGATTCGCGGACTGGTGGATATTGACGGACGAGCAGATATTTATGCACTCGGGGCAACCCTGTTTCATATGGTAACCGGCCGTGTGCCCTTTGAGGCCAGCACGCCTTCGGAAGTGATGCGCAAGCACCTCAAGGAGCCGCTGACCCCGCCGGACCATATCAATACCTCGTTGACAGCCGGTATTTCCGAGGTCATCGAGGTGATGATGGCCAAGGAGCGGGAGGAACGGTACCGCAATATGGAGGAAGTGATCGCCGACCTTCAGGCGGTGCGCGACGGGAAACCCCCGCTGCTGGCCCGCCAAAAGTTTGATGTGGAAGCCCTTGAGCAGCTGGAGGAGGGAATGGCCATAGAAACCACCGCCGGCACCGAGCGGGTGTACACCGAGGAAATGATAGCCAAATATCGCATCGGGCTTCTGGCGCTTGGGATTCTGTCAGCTATCCTGCTGCTGGTGATTTTGTTTCTGGTGATGCGATAGTCCGCATCAGGCGGCATCGGCGGACTGCCATACGATTATGTCAAGACGACCAACCGATACGCGAGAACGGATTCTCGATACGGCAACGAATCTTTTCAGCTCTCACGGATTCGCCTCGACTTCGATTGACGATATCTTAAAAGCGGTCGGCATCACCAAGGGGGCATTCTACCACTATTTCAACAGCAAGGAACACCTCTGCCAAGTAATTCTGGATCAGGCAGTTTGTGTATTTCATCAGTTAGCTGAATCCCTTCTGGAAAGCCCCGATTCGGCTTGGCCGCTGCGGCAGTGGATTGAGATGCTGGCCCAAAAACAGCAGTCCGGCCAATGGCTTTTCGACCGTCTTCTGTGCCGTTTAACCGTCGAGAGCTCTCAATTGAGTCCTGAAGCGCAAAACCAGCTGCGAATGTTCTGGCAGTGGTGCCAGGTGTTCTATGAAAGTCTTATCCGAAAGACCATCGGGGAAAAAGGCGATTGGCCCAAGCCGTCCTCGTCTGCCCGACTGCTTGCGGCGGCTCTCTTTGGAGCCGTATGGCTGGACCGCTGCGCGGGCTCTGATGAGGAACAAGGAGCCATCTGCCAAGCACTGCTGGAGCTGATTGCAGCAGCCCAGGCAGATCCGGCAAAAACAGCCGAATGAACAACACGGCATAAACAAGCCGGTGCTGATGACTGGAGCTGGCGGGAATCGAACCCGCATCTCCGCGATGCGACCGCGGCGCACTCCCATTATGCGACAGCCCCTCTACGGCTGTCTATCATATCCCAAAGGACAGAAAGCGTCAAGAAGCAAAAACGCCGGAAATCACCAAGGGGTGGTTTTAGGCTTTTACTGCACGTATAGGACCGAATTGTAATCCCCGAAAGGATTCATTTCGGTTTGGCCGTTATAGGGATCCTGCTGCCATTGGCCGTCCACCACCAGCCGATAGCGGTATACCCCTCTGTCCAGCGGCAGGGAGAGAACCCATTTGCCGGTATCGCCGACCTTCTGGAAAGATGTCTGCTGGGGATCCCAGCCGTTGAAGTCGCCGGCAATCTGGACGGTTTGCGCACGCGGATACAGGGTGCTGAAGACAACCTGCCCGTCAATCTGCCGCACGCCGTAAAAGTCGGCCAGCTTCTCATTGAACGACAAAGCCGGCTGGGCTTTTTCTTCCTGCTTGGCCGGTCCGGTGCTTTCCAGCAGCTCTTGGGCACTGGCGCTGATAGTGCTCAGACGGGCCTGCAGCGAATTGACCAGATTGGCACGGTGCATTTGGGTATCGGCGCCGATCAGCTCATCGGCTAAAGCCAAGAAATCCTTATAGCCCTTGCAGGCAGGGTCATATTCACTGATGGGCTGGCCCAAGCTGGCGGCCTCTTTGAGTTTTGTGTTGAAATTAACCACGGTTTTGAACATCCGCTCCGAGAAGTGCTTTTTCAATTCTGCCAGAATTTCCCGGCCCATTTTGGTGCGGATGTCATACATGCTGGCCAGCACCATCACATTAATTTTCTGTTCGCACTGCTGACAGAGAATATTGAGTGTTTCCAGCTGGCGGCTTAGACCATGCAGCGAAAAATAGCCCATTTCTACCGGTACAATAACATCCGTGGCGGCTCGCAGGGCATTGAACGTCAGCAGACCGACTGACGGCGGGCAGTCAATCACTACATAATCATACTCTTCCCGAACGGCATCCAGTACTTTGCGCAGGCAGTTTTCCCTTTCCTTGACGCCGTTCATCTGCTGCTCAAAGGTTGCCAAATCGATGCTCGACGGCGCCAGCTCGAACCGGTCGCAAATCTGCCAGAGTATCTCCTTCAGCCGCATCGGTTCGCCGCGACCCATCCCGATGAGAACATCATAGATGCTTTGCTCAATTTGTTCTTCCGGCACTGCCAGACCGACAGCACAGTGACCTTGCGGGTCCATATCCATCAGTAATGTCCGATAACCTCGTCCGGCCAAGGCAGCGGACAGATTAATCGAAACGGTGGTTTTGCCGCAACCCCCTTTTTGGTTGATAACTGCTATGGTTCTCATAGTATTTCTCCCTATACCGCCTATAATCTTAGAAAAATCCCTTTTTCTGTATAACGATAATAAATCTATAACAGCTCTTTTTTCAGTATCGGAAAAATGAATTGAAATTCTTTAGAGTTTTATCGGACAAATCCTAAAAAATCCCAAATTTCAGTAGTATTATGGGGCATTTTTAGTGTCAGAGGAACCCGCAGAAACAGAACAAAAAAAGTCTGGTTATCGGTTTAAAATCAAAGTTGAAGCGTTTTCTGAATGTCTGCCGATAATAATTATAGCAGTAATTGACAGCCGGAGGAATTTTGCCGGCTCGATTTTCATGGAGCTATAGAAATGACTGAAGAGCAGATTGTCAAATGGATGCGTGAAAGAGTTCAAAAAAACGGCTTTACGGATGCAACATCACTGGCTGAAAGCTTTTTAAAAGAATACAAAATAAGCGATGCTTTAGACCCTATATTTTCACGGTCTTTGGATGCCGGCTTCAAGGTAGCTCAGGAAATCCGCGACCGCCGGCTTGCATTGCAGCCCAATTGAGCAAAAAGGAGCCTCCAACAGCGTTTGCTTGGGCAGTACACATTTCATCCGCATATTTTTGCTGCCGTTTAATTCGGAATCTTCTGTTGCCCAAACAGGCATAGCACCGTTGCAGCACTGCCGGATGTATTTACAAACTTCTTTGAGTACACTATGCTGGAAGAGTATTTCTACGGTTTGATGCGGCTGATCAGAGTGTCGATGCGGCGGCGGAACTGTGCATCGGTTTTGTACATCTGTTCGATTTTGGCACAGGCATGCATAACTGTGGCGTGGTCGCGCCCGCCTAAATGCCCGCCGATTTCCTCCAAACTGTGGCGGGTCAGGCAGCGTGCCAGATACATACACACCTGCCGGGGCAGGGCAATGCTTTGACTGCGTTTTTTGCCTTGAATATCGGCAATTCGCACATCAAACTGCTCGCTGACGGCCCGGACGATTTCCGATATCGTTATGTTTTTTGCAGCATCCGCACCTTGAACGCCCAGCGCCTGCCGCGCCAGCTCAACAGTAATGGGTACTCCGGCTGTCTTGGACATGGCATAAATCATTGTTAGCGCGCCTTCCAGCTCGCGAATATTGTTTTTGATGTGTTCGGCTACCAGTTCGGCTACACCGTCAGGCAGCTCCAGTCCCCGCAGGCTGGCCTTTTTTTTGACAATCGCAATGCGGGTTTCATAACTGGGCGGATCCAGACGGGCGACCAGCCCCCATTTAAACCGGCTGATAAGCCGCTCTTCCAGCGCCGCCAAATCCTGCGGGGCGCTGTCCGAAGTCAGCACAATCTGCCGCCGGTTGTTGTACAGGGCATTGAAGGTATGGAAAAACTCTTCCTGACTCTGTTCCCGTTCGCGAAGAAACTGCACATCGTCGATTATCAGCACATCAACTGTGCGGTGGAGACTCTGAAACTCCGACAGTGTTCCTTTTTCGATAGCGCTGATAAAGCCGTTGACAAATTCCTCGCAGCTTAAAAACCGAATGGATATGTCCGCCTGCTTCTTGCGGGTATCGTGGCAGACGGCGTGGAGCAGATGTGTCTTGCCCAGTCCCGCGCTGCCGTAAAGAAACAGCGGATTGTAAATCACACCGGGATTCTGACTGACCGCCACACAGCTTGCATGGGCCAGCCGGTTACACGGCCCGACGACAAAGTTTTCGAAGGTATAGTCCGGATGCAGCCGAAGACGGCCGGCGGCTTCAGCCGGCAGAGTGGGTTTCTTGTGGGGGCTGCCGTTGTACAGAAACTGCACCGATACCAAATGCCCTGTAACCGCCTGTGCGGCCTGCGTGAAAGTACCCTGACAGCGGTCCTGCAGAAATTCGGCACACGACTGATCGGGGCACTGAATCTGCACCAAGCCATGGTCGAAAGCCGCAATATGCAGATTGTCAAACCACGTGCGGGTATTGACCGGATCAATCGCTTTGACCCGTTCAAGAATCCCGTCTAATATCTCGGTACTGTTCTGTGCAGCCAAATGAACTCCTTATACTGCCAAGCTCAAAACACGGCTTTTTAATCCGCGGTGTTTGAGATGGCATTAAAAATATCAGTAAAAAAGTATCCACACTTCGCATTTCTGCGGTCAAACAGGCAGTAAACTCTACAACTGACACCTGACCTTGTCAAAGGTTTTTATCACCGAGGATAGACAGGCAACCGGCTTTGCCGCAGCTAAGTGCCGACAGTTCAATGACTTAGTGCCAACAATCCGATACAGTGTGATTCGAATGCACATATCTGTCGGGCATCTGCTTACGGCGTCAGCCAGTGCAGACCGAAAGCGGTAAAATCGCCCAGATTGAGCAGTCCATCGCCGCTGCGTCGGGGAATGATGTCATAATAGGGCGTATCGGTCAGCCAGTTGTCGGCCAAAATGATCAGGTCTTCAGTATCAATATACCGGTCGCGGGTAAAATCGGCCTCAAACGGCCGCACCTCCGGCAGCACCCGCATTTCAGTAGTAAAGTGGTAGTCGTAATCGTCCAGCTGCCCCAAAAACGATCCTGAAAAATCAAACACCAGCTCCACAAAATAGGACCGCCACCCGGTCGGCGGCACACCCGGATCTGCGATGTACAGCCCCGACGAAACAGCCGTCAGCGGCGTCGGTATCCAGGCATCGCCGATCGTGACCCGCCGAAAATCCCGTGCAGCAGGATTGTCTGCCTGCCAGAGTGTTACAGACAGCGGCGTAGCCGATGTCTGGATAGCCATACTCCCGTCGGGCTGAGTGGTCCAGGTAAATGACGGACGCGCTTGCCCCCTCAAAAAAGCGTCATAGTAAGGCACCATATTAGCCACGACCTGTTCATAAGCCCCGTCGAGGTAGTGATTGGTGTTGGGCATAGTGCGGACGAACGTTTCTCCGACAAGGTCATCGATATAGAACTGGATGGAGTCGTGGACGAAGAAATCATCGCCGGCGGCAGTCACAATAAACTTGGGAATGCCCAGCCGGCTGCGGTATTCATAGGGATCAACAATGCTCATCAGCTCGCTGGTGCGGGGATGCTCAAACCAGTTGAAAATGCCCATTTCCTCGTAGGGATGCAGCGCCTCAGCCCAGAAGCCGTAGCATGACCAGTGGTGGGCAAAACTGCGGCGCATGTTCAGCAGGTCGCTGACAATCGGAGCGATGGCCGCTACCCGGCTGTCGACGGCGGCGGTAAGCCAAGCCGTCCAGCCCCGTTTGGAGCCGCCGGTCAGCACAAAGTTTTTAACTGCCGGCCGAAACGCCTGCACCGCATTCATACAGGCGACAACAGATTTGACCATCGGCAGCTGCACCGGCCAATAGAGGTCGCCTCCGCTGAGGAATTTTTCCCACGAATAGGCGATAATCTCATCCTCGCTGCGGCCGAAGCCCTCATCGGCAAACACCAGCGGCTGATTGGGCACGCCGCGCAAATCAACAATCACTGAGCGGGTTGCAAGGGCCAAATCACGGAACTGCCGGTTGACTGGATCAGACGGGTCCAGCGTCGGTGCCGGGTCAGTAATGCTGCCCCCGTTGATTAAAACCAATGCCGTGTTTTTAACACTGCCCAGCAGCAATCCCCCCGGCACAATGACCGTGACCCAGTGCGTCCAAACCGAGGGAGTAACTTCGGAGCTGCTGCGCCATGTCTGAGAAGTCAAGCGCAGATTGACGGCTGTTGTGCTGACTGTCCATTGGCTGCCGTCAAACCACGATGAGCCAACCTGTATCCAGCTGTACGACGAATCCGGACTGGCGACATAATCATCCAGCGCTGTTCCAAAGGAAAGAGACTGCCAGACCAGACAGAAAAAAATGATGCTGCTGTGTTTTGGACACTTCATCGGACACCCTCGCTCTCATTCTTTTTCCAGCCGGCTTGTAAAGCCAGCCGGATGGTTCGATTTTACTGCAAATCGACCGGATTTGTCAATTAAAAAGCCGTTTTAACCGTTGCTGCACTTCGAAGATTAGGGATTTTTTTCGAAGTTCAAGGCTGCCGAGTTGATGCAGTAGCGCAGACCTGTCGGGGCAGGGCCGTCATTGAAGACATGCCCCAAATGCGACCCGCAGCGGGAACAGGTAATTTCCGTGCGAATCATCCCATGGCTGGTATCGCGGCTTTCGGCAACGGCATCTGGATTTGTGGGTGTCCAAAATGCCGGCCAGCCGCAGCCGGAGTTATATTTTGCTTCAGACCCGAATAAGGGATTGCCGCAGGCGGCGCATTTATATATTCCTTTTTCGAAATGCAGGTCATATTTACCGCTGAACGGCCGCTCGGTTCCTTTCTGCCGTAAAACATAATACTGCTCAGGCGTCAAGATTTTCTTCCATTGCTGGTCTGTTTTGGTGAAAAAGGGGGTTTCATTGGCATCCATTGGTATCTCCTTTTGTATGGCGGCGGAAGTCGGCTGAATCTCTCGGGAAGGTTCTGCCGGACAGCCCTTCATAAAAGCCGCTAATGCAGTCAGCAATGCAATATAGACAATCTGCATATAAAATAGATTCATGCTTTACCGGTTTAACCACACCGCTCGCTGCGGCAGAGCCATGCAGAAGTAATCCAGTTGTTTTAAATCGCCGGAGTTGACGATATGGCTGTTTTCGACTATTGTACCAATAGCTTTTAAGAAACCCAATGAGAAAATCCTGCCCTGCTGTTTGGCTGCTGCAATTTAACAGGAGAAAAAATGACCAGAAAGGGTATTTTTGGCAAAGCATCTCTGGTCGCCGTGCTGGCTGCAATTCTGCTGGCCGGCTGCCAGACTGCGGGAAAGCCCCGCATGCGGATCGGCTCTTTTTTTGGCGATGCGGCGGGTCTTACATTTGTGGACCCGAATCATCTTGGACCGCACAGCCGCAGGCATAATTTCCACGAAAAAAGCGGATTGCTTTACACATGCGGAGCCGGCTTTATCGATTTAGGGCACCTGCGTGAGGCCGCCGACCGCACGGAATACTTAGCCCGCATCACCTATCAGAATCTCCTGCAGCAGGACCAGAGTTTTTCCTACCGCCTCATTGAACCGGCGCGGTATGAGGTGAAAGTTATTTATCCGCCCGGCTGGGCATCGCTCAGTCAGCTTGAAAAAGAACGCATCGCTTCGGAGGCAGCTATTATCTTCGGCCAGTACGGCGCCCATACCAGCCTAATTTGGCATGAAATCCTGACTTGGTACGGTTTTGCCTCGTCGGGCATTTTCTCCGAAAACATATCCTCATTTTCGTGGGAAGACCCGTATTCGGATGTGCTGGGTACGCATCTGGCCGTTGAAGCAATGCGCAACCCGGCGCCCTATGAAGAAGCGATGACAAGACTGATTAGTCAAAAGCTGGCGCAGCTGGATGTTCAGCCGATTTCGGTAGCACAGGAAGCAGCGCGGAAAGTAGCCGGCCGCTGGTACACCGGCGGGTATTATTTCTTTGTGGAGATGAAGCGGCGCAATTTTGATGTTGGTTTTGATGACGACCTGCTGACCCCTTGGCTGGTGCCGGAGATGTGCCCCGACGCCGTACCGCAGCCCTGTCCGCGCCCCACTTTGGAACCGCTGGCGGCTTGGGGATTTTGCTTTGAATTAGCACTGTATCCGGCGGAATTTGAGAAGACCAAGATATTCAAAGCGCTGGGCCGGAAAAAAGCGGTAATTTATCCGCTTGAGGATTTTCCTCTGCTTATCGAACATATACGGGCTGAGGCTCAAAAAACCTATGGCCCGCAGATTGACTGCCCTGTTTTTTGATTCTGGACAACCGTTTGACAGCAAGGATACAACAATGACGCAGAAGTATCGACTGGACAAGTTAACAGGATTGACATTGCTGCTGCAAAAGGCAGCAGTCTGCTTGGGCATAGCAGCCCTTCTGACGGCCGGTTCTGGCTGCGGCTTGACCGGCTTGACCGGGCCCCGTGCCCGGCTGGGTTATGTCCCGGCGGCTACTGTGGGGGTGGTGTTTGCCGACCCGGACAATCTGGGCTCGCATGCCGCGGTTTACAGCCCGTTTGAAAACAGCGGCTTGGTTTATACCTGCGGGGCAGGGGTTTTGGATATCGACCACATCCGCGGCAGCGCCGACCTGACCCGGTATTTTATCGGCCGGGTTCGGGAAGCCCTGACCAAGGGCCAACAGCAGTTTTCCTACAAAGTCTCGGGGGAGACATCGCGGCACTATATTACAATTGCTTACCCGCCGGACTGGGAAACGCACCCTGACAAACAGCGGATAATCGAAGAAATCGCCTTTGAAGCCGGCCCCTATCTGGCCTTTGATGCGACCATTTGGCATGAAATCCTGACTTGGTTCGGCGTGCATTTTATGGGCTTTGAGCCGGAGTTCAACTCGGCTTTTTCGTACGAGGATCTTTACTCCAACCTGCTGGGCTGCCGGCTGGCTGTCGATGCGCTGCAGGATGAGCAAAACGATTATGACCGGGCAATGACGCAGCGGCTGAATGCTGTCCTTCAGGAACTGGGCGTGCAGCCCCGCCAGATTGCCGTTGAAGCGGTCAAAAGCGTAGAAGGCCGCTGGTACACCGGCGGTCTGATTCCCGATATGAAAATGCGGAATTTTGATATCGGGCTGGACGGTTTTATAACGCCTGTGCTGATTGAGAATGTTAAAAACTGCCCGGATGCCCGTGCAGTTCCGCTGCCGGCGCCGGCGCTGGAACGGCTTCAGCAATATGGTTTTTCCCTGACCCACGAAATCAAGCCCAATGTCTTCGAGCAGGGGGCTATTTTCAAAGCGGCCGGCTCCAAACGGATTGTCCCGGATGAGCACTATCCGGTACTGATTGAGTTTATGAAGCAGGATGCTGCCCGGCGCGGCTATCAGTATAGCGACTAAACAGCTGTATTGGGGCAAGCCGGATGCAGTGTGTAATCAAAACAGCTGAAATGGAAAGGACCCCCAATGCGATTGTATCTGATTTACGGGCTTGTCCTGTACAGCCAACTTGCCGCAGGGCAGACCTATTATGCCGACAGCCGGCAGGGCAATGATGCCGCCGACGGCACCAGCCCGCAGACGGCATGGAAGACGCTGGAAAAAATGAACAGCATTGTCTTTGAGCCGGGCGACAAACTGCTGTTGGCCGCCGGCAGTGTTTTTGAAGGCCAGCTCAAGCCCCAAGGTGCAGGCGCCCTGATCGACGGCACGCCGGCAGCTGTCTGCATCGATAGCTACGGCGACGGCCCTAAACCCCGCATTGACGCGCAGGGACGGTATCATTCGGCACTGTATCTGTACAATACACAATACTGGGATATCGCCAACCTCGAACTGACCAACACCGGTTCAGACCGTCAATCCGGCCGCTGCGGCGTCTATGTTCACATCCGCGATTTCGGCACAGCCCATTCTATTCATCTCCGCCATCTCTATATTCACGATGTCAACGGCTCGCTGATTAAAAATCAGGGCGCCGGCCAGGGTATCCTATGGCGCAACGAGGGCCGCCGCAGGCCGTCGTGTTTTGATGATTTGCTGATAGAAAACTGCCGTCTGGTCCGCTGCGAGCGCAACGGCATCATAGGCGCCGGCTACTCACGCCGCGACAGCGGCAAACTGTTTACGCCGAGTCTTCGCGTGGTTATCCGCGGCAATCTGCTGGAAGAAATCCCCGGAGACGGGATTGTGCCGCTGGGCTGCGACGGCGCACTGGTAGAACGCAATGTAATGCGCCGCTGCACACGGCTTCTGCCCGAAGGCGAAGCGGCCGCAGGCATCTGGCCGTGGGCCTGCGACAACACCATCATCCAGTACAATGAAGTCAGCGGCCACAAAGCCCCGTGGGACGGGCAGGGATTTGACTCCGACTGGGACTGCACCAACACGCTGATCCAATACAATTACAGCCACGACAACGAAGGCGGTTTTCTCCTAATCTGCAACAATGGCGGGGCTTCGCCGGCGACGGCCGTCAATACCGGCACCATCGTCCGCTACAACATCAGCGTCAATGACGGGCTTCGCACGCAGCCGACCCGTGAGGGAATGTTCAGCCCGACCTTTCACATCAGCGGACCGGTCAAGAACACCAAAATCTACAACAATGTTATCATTGTGCCTAAAAAGCCCGATGCCCGCATCGATGCCACGCTGATTAAGATGGACAACTGGGGCGGACCGTGGCCGGAAGATACGTTGTTTGCCAATAATATTTTTTATGTGGAAGGCCAAACCCGCTGCGACTGGGGCGGCAGCATTGGCCATTCCTTTTCCAACAACCTCTTTTTCGGCACATTTGTCAGCCGGCCCAATGACCCGTCCGGCATTTCAGCCGATCCGAAATTTGCAGGACCGCTGTTCGGCGGCGACGGTTTTGAGGGCTTGACGGCCTACCGGCTGAAGCCCGATTCGCCCTGCATCGATGCAGGCATTCCCGTTGGCGGAACCGCCGACTTCTGGGGCAATCCGCTCAGCAGCAGACCCGATATCGGCGTCTATGAAAAGCAGCCCGATACCCCGCAGCCATCCGCCGAAATCCAGCCGCTGCCCTTTGTGGATATCCACGATCCCCATATCATCCGCCACAAGGACTTTTATTACATCTATTCGACTGGCCGGCGCGGACAGGTTATCGGCGCTATCCGTTCCAACGACCTCAAGCGATGGTACCGCATCGATTCGCCGCTGGCGGCAGTGCCCGACTGGGTAACCGAACAGATTCCCCGCTGCCGCTCCCTGTGGGCCTCGGATGTGCATCTGATTAACGGACGCTATTGCCTGTATTATTCAGCATCCACTTTCGGCAGTCAGCGTTCTATGATAGGGATGCTGTCCAACACGACACTGGACCCTGCCGATGCCGCTTATAAATGGGTTGATGAGGGGAAAATTATCGAATCCGACCGGGGCAAAGACTTCAATGCCATCGATGCCGCCGTTGCCGCCGATGAGCAGGGGCGGGTCTGGCTGTGCTTCGGCTCTTTCTGGGGCGGAATTAAAATGATTGAGCTGGATGCCGGCACAGGCAAAGCACTGGGGGACAATCCGACCGTCTATTCGCTGGCCCGCCGGCAGCAGGGCACCAGTGCCATCGAAGCACCGTACATTATCCG
>ERZ795052.578-NODE-578-length-55003-cov-6.183264_pt1 | contig 55003 bp, 47 predicted proteins | sample MGYA00375136_ERZ795052 | MGnify/ENA primary metagenome ERZ795052 (study PRJEB30181, sample SAMN05720156) | activated sludge metagenome | isolation source: Anaerobic digester | place: Japan | collected 2015-05-26 ... | reverse complement strand
CCCGCAGACGCGCCGCCAGCGTTTTGACTTGCATGCTGGAGAAGCGCCGCTCGACCGCCAGGGCCTTCGCCCGCCGCAACTGATCCGCCTCGCTTCTCTCGGCGGCAATTCCCCGCAACACGTCATCAAACTGCTCCGCCTCGAGCGGAGCGGTCTCCGCACCCAGCGCGGTGGCGAGGCTCAATGCCAGGAGCAGCGCATAAAATCCTGATCTGGAAACAACACGCATAAAATTCCTCTCTTACGCTCAACTGCTGTTCGTTTCTGTCGGACGGGAAATTGCGCCAGGTTATTCAACCGGCCGCCGCGGGCGGGGCAGCCCATTGCCCGCGTCTCCGCAACACAGCCGCCAAGGCGCCAAGCACGACCAGCGCCGCGGCCGGAGGCTCCGGTACAAGGGTGATGGCATAAAAATTGTAGCCGCCTGCAGGCGCGGGGGCGCTTACCTGAATGTCAATCGCGTCAATCCGAAGGATGCCGCCGGCCTGCGGCCCGTAGGTGATTTCGATGCCCCCGCGCACTTCGTCAAAATACATCGGCTGGCCCAGGCCGGGTTGCCAATCCGGTGGCGCCTCCGTCAGGCCGAAGGTCATGGCATAGATTTCCCCACGAGGACCCCAGAAGCGCCAGAAACACAAGTCCCCCTCGACGAGGCCGCCCCGGTCGTATGACCAGAGACAGTAAACCCAAGGGTCGGGGATGTGCTCCGCGACGAGAGGCAACGAATTGAACTCGTAAGTAAAGGTTTGGCCTGGATGCAATACAATCCCCTCGGCCCGCCCTCCCAGGAGGCAAGCCAGCCACACACCGGCAATCAATGCGGAACGGTTCATAAGGCTTGTTCATGGCCCCCAAGCCCACGCCCGCGCCCCGCCTCGAAGCTCGACGGGCAGATGCCACGCCCGAAGCGGTACACTCGCGACGCCGAAGGCCAGGGGTCTTTTGGAAACCATCGGTCCGGCAGAGCCAACAGTCAAGACCCCTTCCCCCACCGTTGGCAGTCCGGAGTGGCACGGAATCCAACTCCGCAGGGCTGGCGACGGGTGCCCGGAAAATCCCCGGGAGGTTTTCCGGACGTTGCCCGGGTTGTTGGGACTCAGGGGTTAACAGATACTGGGACCACGGTTAGGGCAGTGGATTGAGAAGAGCCGGCTTTAACAATTCGAAAGGTAGCAGGCTCTTGCCACCGCCAAAAAGCGGCCCGCAAGTGTGGCCGCTTCTTTTTTTTTGTCCTTAAAGCTGGCGGCGCGCCCAGGCGTCCGCCTCCAGAATCTGATCCAGCGTCGGGTCCGCAATCACTTCGTGCGCCTTCATCGTGCGGTCCACAAAGGAGGAAATTTCGGAAAAACCAATTGCGCCGGCGAGGAAGGCTTGCACGGCAGTTTCGTTGGCCGCATTGAGCACGGCCGGCAGGGTTCCGCCGATTTCCCCGGCCCGGCGGGAAAGGGTCAGGGCGGGGAAGCGTTCCGTGTCCGGTTCCTCGAAGGTGAGGGTGCCGAGGCGGGTCAGATTGGTTTGCACACGGTCGCTGGGCACCCGCTCCGGATAAGTCAGCGCGTATTGAATGGGCAGGCACATGTCGGGAGTGGACAACTGGGCCAGCATCGAGCCATCCACAAATTCAACCAGGGAATGCACGATGCTCTGGGGATGGATGACGACGGCGACCCGCTCCATTTCGATGTCGAACAGCCACCGGGCTTCGATCATCTCCAGGCCTTTGTTGAACAGCGTGGCGGAATCAATCGTAATCTTGCGCCCCATCACCCAGGAGGGATGCCGCAGCGCCTGCTCGACGGTAATGCCGGCAAACGCCTCCTTCGGCGTGGTGCGGAAAGGCCCGCCCGAGGCGGTCAGCCACAGGCGCCGCACGGAACTGGCGGGCCGTTCCTGCAAACATTGGAAAATGGCCGAATGCTCGCTGTCCACCGCCAACACGCGAACCCCGCATCGGCGGGCTTCCGCCATGACGATCTGGCCGGCCATCACCAGAATCTCCTTGGAAGCAATCGCGATATCCTTGCCCGCGCGAATGGCGGCAAGGGCGGGCTGCAGACCCGCAGTGCCGACAATGGCAATCAGCACAATGTCCGCCTCGGGCAGCGTCGCCAGCCGGACCAGCCCCTCCGTGCCTGAAAAAACCTCGGTCCGGCTCCCCAGCAATTTCCGCAACTCCGCCGCTTTGTCGGGGTCGCTGATGCTGATGGCCTCCGGTTGATGGCGCCGGGCCTGCTCCAGCAGCAGTTCGTGATTGTTTCCCGCCGCCAGCCCGAGCAAGCGGATGCGGTCCGGCAAATCCTCGGCCACTTTGATCGTGCTGGTGCCGATGGAACCCGTGCTGCCCAACAAAACGACGTTCTTCATGACGACGTCAGCACATGACGCAGGTAAACATACATGATGGGGGCATTAAACAGCAGGCTGTCCAGCAAGTCCAGTATCCCCCCAATCCCGGGGAAAAGCCGTCCGGAATCCTTCACCCCCGCCTCCCGTTTGAACAACGATTCGATCAAATCCCCCACCACCGCGCACAAGCTCAAAACCACGCCCAGCACAACCGCGTGGAACCCGTTCATCCCGCAGAGATGCTGTCCCGCAAGCCTTGCAAACAGGACGCTCACCAGCGTCGAGAACACGATCGCCCCCGCAAACCCTTCCCACGTCTTGCCGGGGCTGATGCGCGGGATCATCTTGTGGCGCCCCAGCAGCGACCCCACCACGTACGCGCCCGTGTCGCTGACTTTGGTAATCAACACAAAATACAGCAGATAATACTGCCCTTCCACCCCGGGAAAGAAATTGATTTTCTGGATGAAATTCAGGAGCCAGGGAACATACATCAAACCGAACAGGGTGGTGGAAATCGCCAAAAGACCCGCCGTGTTGTTGCGGGAAAAAAACTGCCGCAGACACAGTCCCAGCACGAACAGGATGAGGAAGCTGGTCTCGAAGTCGTTGACGCGGGAAGGGGTTCCATGAATCCCCGGAAGCAGCCCGCGCAAATGCAGGAAGGTTCCGACCATCAGCAGAACCCCGCCCAGGATGCCGCAGCCTCTAAAACACACCAGGCCGCGCTTCTCCACCAGACCGTAGAACTCCACCAAACCGCTCGTGGCCAGAAAAACGATGATGGCCAGAAACACGTAGTCCGAGAGGACGGGATTGCCCGAAAACAGCGCCGCCAGGATAATCCCCCAAAGCACCACGGTACTCAGGAGGCGCCGCAGGAACACTCTGGTTTTTGAGACCGGCTGAACCGGGCTGGCTGTGGCCGACATGCGCAGCGCAACCTAGCAAGTTCACCCGCGGTTGCCAACGTGCATTTGAGCATCAAACGCTTCGAATTCCGCGGCCAGGCGCCCCTCAGGGCTGCCGGCCACGCTCGAGAATTTGTCCGATGGCCCAGCGGGCGTGTTCTGAAATCAGCGGCTCCGGGTCGCGGGCGGCGCGCTCCAGCGCCGCCAGGGCGGCGGGGTCTCCCACGTTTCCCAATGCCACGCAAACGTTGCGGAGCAGTCCGCGCCGCTTGCACCTAAGGAGCGGGGTCCCCGCGAAACGCCTTTTGAATCCCGCGTCGTCCAACGCCAGCAGCTCGACCAAGTCCGGCCCGGTCAAATCCGGCCGGGCGTGAAGTTGCATCAGGTTGCCTGCGGCGGCGAACCGGTTCCATGGACAGGCCGCCAGGCAGTCATCGCAGCCAAAGATGCGGCGGCCAATCGCCGGGCGCAGCTCGAGGGGGATCGGACCTTTCAACTCGATGGTCAGGTAGGAAATGCACCGGCGCGCGTCCAGTTGGAACGGAGCCGTGATGGCCTGGGTGGGGCAGGCTTTCAAGCAACGCATACAGGTGCCGCAACGGTTCGGTTCGGGAGGGTCCGGGGGCAGTTCCAGCGTGGTGATAATCTCGGCGAGCAGAATCCAGTTGCCGAACTGCCGGCTAACGAGGTTGGTGTGTTTGCCGATGAAACCAATCCCAGCCCGCTCAGCCAAATCGCGCTCCAGCACCGGCCCGGTGTCCGTGTACCACAGCGAGCGCGCGCCCGCGCCGCCCAGCTCGTCAAGAAAGCCGGCCAGCTCGGCCAGCAGCCCGGCCAGCACCTCATGGTAGTCCCGATGACGCGCGTAGCGGGCAATCACGCCATGGCCGCCCGGGGGGGTGTCGGGGGGGAGCGCCTCGCCGTAACTGGCTGCCAGGCAGAGGATGCTGCGCGCCCCCGGCAACACCCGCTGCGGGTCGGTTCTCCGGGCGGCGTTGCGTTCGAGCCACGCCATCTCCCCGTGGCGCCCTTGGGCCAGCCAGTTCTGGAAATGCGGCGCCGAAGCCGGGGGCGCGGCGGTGGTTACGCGGCAAACCTCGAACCCCAGTTCGCGCGCGCGTTGTCGAATCGCTTCGATCATCGGTGGGCGGCCTGGGCGAGGTGAAACTGGCACACCACCTGGTGGGCGACTTCGCGCAAGGACCGCCACTCGGTGTTGATCAACACATCCGCCTGCCGGTAGCAGGGCTCGCGAACCGCCAGCAACTCGCGAATTCGGGCCAGCGGGTCCGCTTCGTTGATGAGCGGACGATGGGTGTGCCCGCGCACCCGCTGCCAGATCATCTCCGGCGATGCCCATAGACAAACCACCAGCGCGTGGCTCTTGAGACTGGCCAGGTTCGCCGGGTTCACCGGCAGCCCGCCGCCCGTGGCGATGACCGTCTTTTGACACCCAGCCAGCTCCTCCACGATGCGGCATTCCCATTCCCGAAACGCCGGCTCCCCCTCCTCGCGGAAGATGTCGCTAATCGCTTTACCGGCGCGCGACTCGATCAGTTGATCGGTGTCAACAAAGGTGAAATCCAGCGCCTGCGCCACCAGCCGGCCAACGGAGGATTTTCCGGTGCCCATGAACCCAATGAGCGCGAGGTTCTGTATCGAACGCGTGCCCGTCATGGCAGTTCCATAACCGATAACGCGGGGGGAGGCACGTTTTTTCCTGGCTGTTTCGCGGCCGCAATTCCCGGCTGGGCACCCCGCGGACAAGCCGGCGCCGTGCGCGCCACCAGACTTAAGAGGGGCTTAGGGGGTCCAGCCAGTATTCCTTCAGGATGCGCATGCGCTCGCGCATTTCATCGAAGCCGAGCGGCTTGACCAGGCAGGCCGCGATGTCCATCGCGTAGGCCTGTTGCGTCTCGCTGGGCAGTTCGACCGAACTGAGCACCACCACCGGCAAAGACTGCGGGATGGCGGGGCGCTCATGAATCCAGCGCAGCACCTCCAGTCCATCCTTGACCGGCAGCCGAAGGTCCAGCAGGAACAGCGCCGGCCAGGGATAAGCGGTGCGGTCGGCAAAACTTCCAGTGCCGGCCAGATAATCAATTGCCTGCTGGCCGTCCGGGACGACGTGGACGGGATTCCGAGCGCCCGCCGAGGCCAGCGCCCGCCGAATGAGGAACGCATCCTGCGGGTTGTCTTCCGCCAATAGCACGGGCATCAGCTCTGGCATGATGAATCGCTTTCTTAAACCAATCTGGTCCTCGGGGCAATCGAAATTCTCAGGCCTAATCCTGCGCAGCGCCCGCCCGAAAAGCGGCGACGAAACCGGCACCTCCCCTCCGGTGGGACGGTTTTAACGGTGCTGGAAGCATTCTGGAACCAGTTTGCCTTTTACTCCGCCACCGGAATCTGGCATATAATAACCTTCGACCGTCCGAAACGACATGATCAGTTTTTGCGTGAGAAGTCAGTTGTGCCTTGCCGTTGCCGCGGCGCTGGTGTGGAGTTCCGCGCCAGCCCGGGCGGAGTTGCTGCTTTCCGAACCATTCGATTACCCCGCCGGACCCTTGGTCACGGTAAGTGGCGGGTCGTGGACGCATCATAGCGGCACAGTGACCGGTGAGGTCCAGGTCGTGAACGGGGCGGCTGTTCTCAGCCAGGCTTTTTCCGAGGATGTCAATCGGGTCTTGACTGGCGCGCCGCACAGCTCCGCCACGCAGCCTGAGCCGCTTTACGCCGCCTTTCGGCTGCGGATGACCGCCCTGCCGACGGGGAGCGCCGGCGGGTATTTCGCGCACTTCAAGGATGCGGGAACGACTTTCCGGGCGCGGGTTTGGGCCATCACAAACGGGGCAAGTGCCGGCACTTATCGCCTCGGTTTATCGTCCGCAAGCGGATCAGCGGCCGAGGTGGTTTATCCGCTGGACCTGACACTGGATCGGAGCTACGTGGTGGTGACGCGGCTTTCCTTGAGCACCGCGGTCGCTGCGCTGTGGATTGACCCGTCGGCGGAGGATGACGCCTCGGTTTCCACACCAGCCGGCCCCTCGGCGTTTGCGGCCACGGCCTATGCGTTGCGGCAGGCCAACGGGATCGGCGCGGCCCTGATTGATGACTTGCGCGTCGGGACCAACTTCAGCGAGGTGCTTGCCGCTCCGATTCCGCCGCCGGTATTCAGCCTTCAGCCCCTCAGCCAGGTTGTGGATGAAGGCAGCAGGGTCACCTTGAGCGGGCGGGCGAGCGGCGCCGAGCCGATGTTCTACCAGTGGCGTTTTCAGGGGGCGGACCTGCCCGGGGCGACCACTTCGACCCTGGTCTTCGGCGCAGTGACGACAAATCAGGCGGGCGTGTACGTTTTGCGGGCGAGCAACGCCGGAGGCGCGGTCAACAGCCAGCCGGCCACGCTCACGATCAATCCCGCGCCTGCGCCCGAGCCCGGCGCGATTTCCGTGGTCGTTTACAATGTGAAGGGCAATGGCGCCAGCAATTGGAGCACCAACTCGGCCCAAGTGCGCGCCATCGGACGGCAGGTCGCCCACCTGCAGCCGGACGTCATCGCGTTCAATGAAATCCCCGCGAATTACACGTGGGAGATGACGAACTTTGTGACGGCTTTCCTGCCGGGATATTATCTGGCAACCAACTCGGGCACCGACGGCTACATTCGCAGCGTGGTGGCGAGCCGGTACCCGATTGTTTTCTCGAAGTCGTGGCTGGACGGCACGAGCCTGCAGGCGTTTGGCTACAACGGTTTCTTTACGCGCGACCTGTTCCAAGCGCGGGTGGCGATGCCGGGCTTCCCGCGCGAACTCGACGTGTTCGTGACCCATTTGAAGGCGACCACCTCGAGTCCGCAAAGCGACGCGAACAAGCGCGGAGCCGAGGCGGCCGCCATTTCAAACTTTTTCGTGACCGTTTATCTGCCGACCAACGGCCTGCATCCGTATCTGCTGGCGGGGGATTTGAACGAGGATGTGTTCCGGCCCGAAACCAGCCGGTATGACAGCCGGCAGCCTGTTCAAACGCTGGTCAGCGCGCCGACCGGCCTGCGATTGACGACCCCGGTGAATCCCTTTACGGGGGCGGATTTCACGCTGTCCATCCAAGGCACACTGAATGCGCGTTTTGACTACGTGCTGCCCAACGGGCTCCTTTTTTCGAACGTGTTCGCCAGCCAGGTCTTTCGCACGGACGTGCTCCCCGGTCTTCCCCCGCCGCTCCTGGCCTCGGACAGCGAGACGGCTTCCGACCATCTGCCGGTCCAGATGGTGTTTATCAATCCCTACACCCGGCCGTTCAAAGTGACGGAGGTGTCGCAGGACGGTTCGGGCTTGAGGATTAGGTGGGAGTCGGTGCCGGGGCAGGCCTATCGGGTCGAGCAGTCGGTGGATTTGAATTTGTGGCAGGTGTGCGCCGACAACCTGCTCGCAACCGGCGCGTCATACACCTTCAGCACCAATTCCGCCACGCCGGCAATCTTCTTGCGGGTCAGGCGGCTGCCTTAAGGCCGGCGCGGCTTCTCATCGAGGGGGGGTTCGGCGGGTGCCCAGCAAAGACTCGGCCGCCAGCAGAAGCAGGACGGCCGCGACGGGATAATGGAACCGGTCAATTCCAAGCTTGCGGCCCGGGCCGGCCCCGGCGCCATTGCTGAGCTCTTCCAGCGCCAGTTGCACCCGGGCGAGACCTTCACCCAGCGGTCCCAGCGGGAAGTAAGCGCCACGCGTTGCCGAGGCGATTTCACGCAAGGTTTTTTCGTCCAGCCGGCTGCGAACCACTTCGCCGCGGCTGTCGCGCAGCAGCTCGACGCGGCCCTGCTCATTGAGCAACTGGATTTCCGAGCCGGCGGGCGTGCCAACTCCGATCGTAAAGACGACCACGCCTTTACGGGCCAGTTGCTCCGCGATGCGCACGCCTCCCTTCTCCAGGTCCTCCCCGTCGGTGAGGACCAAGAGGACCTTTTCCGGCCGGTTCTGGTCCAAGGCGCGAAAGCCTTCGTCCAGGGCGCGGCCAAGGTCGGTGCCGAGGATGGGGATGGTTTTTTCGTCCACCGCATTCAAGGCATCGAGGAAGGCGCCGTAGTCGTAGGTCAGGGGACATTGGAGAAAGGCCTGGCCGGCGAAGGCAACCAGGCCGACCCGTCCGCGGCCCTGGCGCTGCACATAATCCTGTATGGCAAACTTGGCGCGCTGAAGCCGGTTGGGGCTGACATCGGTGGCGAGCATGCTGCGGGAGCAATCCAGCAGAAAAAGGGTGTCGCGGCCCAAAAGCTGGCCGGCGAGTTCCTCCTGGCCCCATTGCGGGCGGGCGAGGGCCAGGCCAATGCCTGCCACCGCGAGCAACTGCATGGCATTTTTCAAGGCGCGCCTCAGGGGGCTGTAGGAGCGCGTGAGGGTTTCAATGAACTGCGGAGCGGCCAGTTGAGATAACTGCCGCCGGCGGGCCCAGGCGGAGTAACGTTGCAGGGCCAGGATGAGCAGCGGCCCAAGCAAGGCCAGCCAGAGCCACGCCGGTTCGGCAAAATGGGGCTGCGACCAGTCCATCAAGGCACCCTCCTCAAGCGGGTATTGGCCAGGACCAGCTCGAGCGTCAGCAGCCCCAGGCCGGCCAGCAGAAACCACTGGAACAAAGGCCGGTAGGTGGTGAACCGGCGCAATTTCACCTCGGATTTTTCCAACTGATCAATCTCGTTGTAGATGCGCTGCAATTCCCGGCGGTTGGTTGCGCGATAGAACTTGCCGTTGGACAAGGCCGACATTCGGGCCAGCACGCTGTAATTGGCCGGCTGGAGCATCATGCCAAAGGTCAGATTGCCCTGTGGGTCCACCACCAGTTTGCCGGTGCCCGGATCGAAGGCTGGCAATTCGGTTGGTTGTTCAATGCCGATGCCGATGGTGTAAATCTTGACGCCGAGCGCGGCGGCGAGCTGCGCGGCGGGGATGGGATCAATCTCCCCTTTGTTGTTATCCCCGTCGGTCAGGAGGATCATGATGCGGCTCTTGCTGTCCTTGAGGTCCTTGAGACGCTTGGCGCCGGCCGCCGCGGCATCCCCGATGGCCGTGCCCAAATCGCGGATGAGACCGACGTGGAGCCGGCGCAGGTTTTCAATGAGCCACTCGTGGTTGAGTGTCAGGGGGCTGGCCAGGTAGGGAACCGCGGAGAAGACGATCAGACCCAGGCGGTCGTTGGGCCGTTTGCGGATGAAGTCTTCGAGAACCTCGGACGCGACGTCAAAGCGCGACACGCGCTCGTGGGGTGCGCCCATGTCGAGGGCCATCATGGACCACGACAAATCCACCACGAGCATGATGTCAATGCCGCTGGCCTCGGTTTCCGTGTGGTCGTTGGCGAACCGCGGGCCGGCCAGCGCAAAGATGCACAGGCCGAGGGTGAGGATTCGCAGGAACAGGAGGAACCGCCCGGCGGCGGCGCGAGCGGCCGCGCCGGCGGCGCGGGCGATTTCCGCGCTCGGGAAGCGGAGGGCGGCCAGCTTGCCGGCACGCCCGTGCAGGAAGGCATAGACCGGCAGGAGGGCCAGCAGGGCCAGAATCCAGGGGTATTGGAATTCGAAGTTGCCGCTCATGCCTTGGCGGGGGTTGAGCCCTGCGCCGGCGCCGCCATCCGGGCGAGCTCCGCCCGGCGTGCTTCGGCGGCGGCAATCAACTCCAACGCCCGAGCGGCCGCGTTCAGGGGCGGTCCCTGCGGTGCCGGCGCGAACTTGCGCTCGTCGCATTGCCGGAGCAGCTCCACGACTCTTGTCCCCAGTTCGGGGCCCGCCTCGGGGCACTGCTGGAGGGCCTGAGCCACCTCGGCGGTGGTCCACTCGCCCACGCCCAGCCGGAAGGCGTCGCGCACATAATGGCGCAACGCGGACGATACCCGGCTCAGCAGCATTCCCGTTTCGGGCTGGCCGCGCAACGGCTCGAGTTCCTGCCGCGCCAGGGTTTCCGGGGGCGCCAGCCCAGCCGGCCGCGGTCTCCGCCACCAGGCGAACCCGGCCGCCGTTCCAGCCAGAACCAGGACCGCTGAGCCGATCACTGTCGGCCCGTGCTGTTCCCAAAAGCCGGGTGGAATCTCTCCCCGGGGCGGTTGCAGCGGCGGGATTTCGTCATCCCCTCCCTGGGTGGGAGAGAGCGTTGCCGCGTAGCCGGCCTGCAGCCAAACCGCAACCCCGAGGCTGACGACGAGCGCGAGGCTCCTCGACTCTCTGCGGTTGCGCCGGCTGGTGAGTGCCATGCCGCGCCCGCCACGTTTAAGAAAACCGCGTTTCAACCCCGCCTCCTTCCGCGCCGGGTTTCGAAGAAGTTCTGCAGCGTGGGCGCGAATGGCTCCACGGTGCTGAAGCTCAAGGTCTCGACTCCGGCCCGCCGCAGGGCGCGGTCCAGTTCGGCGAGCCGCTCCGCGTTGGTCCGCGCGAACGCGTCGCGCACGGCCGCACGGTGGGTGTCCATCTCGAGGAGTTCCCCGGTTTCGGCGTCTTCGAGGGTGAGCAGGCCGGCGTGGGGCAGGCGGCTTTCGCGCGGGTCGTGGAGATGAACGCAGACCAGATCGTGCCGCGCGTTGGTCAGGCCCAGTTCCTGGAGGGTATCGCGTCCGGCCATGGCCTGGCCCGCGGCCGGGCCGAAGCTATGGAGAAAGTCGGTGAGGAGAAAAATGATCGAACGGCGGTGGAGCACGTGGTTCAGGAAGGCGAGGGCGGCGGGTATGCTGGTGGCGGGGCGGGCGGGCTGGAAGGCGAGCAGCTCCCGGATGAGCCGGAGGATATGTTTCCTTCCTTTGCGGGGGGGCAAATAGAGTTCCACCTGGTCCGAGAACAGCAAGAGGGCAACCTTGTCGCTGCTGCGCGTGGCGGAGAGGGCCAGGGTGGCCCCGATTTCCGCGGCAAACTCGCGTTTGGAACGCGGCCCCGATCCAAAGGCCGAGGAGGCGGAAACATCCACCGCCAGCACCATGGCCAGTTCGCGCTCCTCGCGGTAGCGTTTGACGAAAGGACGGCCCATGCGATAGGTGACGTTCCAGTCAATGTCGCGAACCTCGTCGCCGGGGATGTATTCGCGCAGTTCCTCGAAATCCATGCCGCGGCCTTTGAAGTGGCTCAGGTAAGCCCCCACCATCATGTCGTTCACCAGGCGATTGGTGCGCACCTCGACCCGGCGGACACTTTCCAGCAGTTCGGTGAGGGTCATAAAGCGAGCAGGCAAAGTCTTCCGAGGCGGCCGGCGGGATTCGGAGGGTCCCCGGCGGCCGCGCTCGAAGCCGAATCAGGGCACCGGCACGGCATTCAGGATTTTCTGGATCAGGGCATCGGTGGTGATGGCCTGGGCCTCGGCCTCGTAGGTCAGGATGATGCGATGCCGCAGGACGTCGGGTCCAATGCTTTTGACGTCCTCGGGCGTGACATAGGCGCGGCCCTGGAGCAGGGCCCACGCTTTCGCCGCCAGCGTCAGGTAGATTGTCGCGCGCGGCGAGGCGCCGAATTGAATGAAATGTTTGATGTCCAGGTTGTAGCGCTCGGGCTGGCGGGTGGCGAAAACCAGGTGGACGACATAATCGCGCACCTTTTCATCCACGTGAATCTGGTCCACCAGCTTGCGCGTGCGCAGGATTTCGTCCAGCCCGATCACCGGCTGCACCGCGGTCTCGGGCGCGGTGAACGCCATGCGGTCGAGGATGCGGCGTTCCTCCTCGAAGGTGGGATAATGCAGCAGCACCTTGAACATGAACCGGTCCACTTGCGCTTCGGGCAAGGGGTAGGTTCCTTCCTGGTCAATCGGGTTCTCGGTGGCCAGCACGAGGAACGGGGCGGGCAGCGGCATGGTCTCACCGCCGAGCGTCACCTGGCGTTCCTGCATTGTCTCGAGCAGGGCGGATTGCACTTTGGCCGGCGCGCGGTTGATTTCGTCGGCCAGAACGAAATTGGCGAATACGGGTCCCCGGGTGGCGTGATACTTGCCGTCCTGGGGGTTGTAAATCAGGGTGCCGACAATGTCCGCGGGCAGGAGGTCGGGCGTGAATTGGATGCGATGAAAGGAAGCCTGGATGGCCGCCGCCAGCGTGCGCACCGACAGGGTCTTGGCCAGCCCGGGCACACCTTCCAACAGCACATGGCCGTTGGCAAGGAGTCCAACCAGCAGGCGGTCCACGAGTTGTTCCTGGCCAACAATGACGCGGCCGATTTCCTGGCGGAGTTTGCTGATCCACCCCGCCGCCGCCTGCACCTGGTCACTCAAAGGAGTACTCATTGGCACGAATCTAGGCAAGGAATGCAGGTTACTCAAGTGAATCGGCAAAAAAGCGGGGGGTGAGCGGGCAGGCAACCTTCTGACCGGGAACCGCATCGGTGGAATCGTTCCTTTAGGGCTTTACTCTGCGCCCCGGGAGGCTTACGTTGAACGGGTAGTTATTTTACTGTATGAACGTAATGATTGCAGCAATGCTCGGCGGTTGGGAAATTGTCCTGATTCTCGCCGTCGTGTTGATCCTTTTTGGCGCCAAGAAGCTGCCGGAACTGGCAAAGGGGTTGGGCACGGGCATCAAGGAATTCAAGAAAGCCACCCGTGAAGTGACGGATGAGATTTCTTCCGCAATGGATGAGCCGCCCCCGCCGCCGCGCCGGCTGCCCTCGAACAACACCGCCGCCAGCGAGTCCCAGCAATCCACCGTCTCCCAGTCTTCGCCTGACTCCAAAGCGTGATTCGGTGAGTGGATAACCGCATGGCCGATGAATCCGCAGCGGAACGCCCCGACGTCGAGCAGGAAGAGGAGGAGGAAGGGGGTCCGGTAAAATCCTTTCTGGAGCACCTTGAGGACCTGCGTTGGGTGCTCATCAAGAGCGTGGTTGCGCTGGGCGTGGCCATGCTGGTGTGTCTCATTGCGGGCAATCACGTCGTTGATATTCTCCGTCGGCCGCTGGCCAAGGCGCGCGTCTCCTACCCCGGCACCAATCAGGTGGTGACCGTCCGCTTCGGCACCAACGTGCTGGGGGTTTACACCCTGACCGCCGCCCAACAGGAAGCGTTCCGGCTCGGAACCAACCGTTTCCTCGCCGTCCATCTGGAGCCCGCCATGGTCGGCACCAATGCCGTCCTGACCTGGCGCGTCGAGGACGACCCGCGCCTGGCCGAAACCGCCGAAAAAATGCGGGTCGAGTTGCTGAACCTGAGCCCGGCGAGCGGTTTCTTTGTCGCTTTTCAGGTGGCGTTCTATGGCGGGCTGGTGCTGGCCGCGCCTTTCATTTTCTACTTTGTCGCGGCCTTTGTCTTCCCCGCCCTCAAGATGAAGGAGAAATACTATGTTTACCGCGGGCTGGTGTTCGGCGTGGGGTTGTTTCTAATCGGCGTGGCTTTTTGTTATTTTGCGCTGATGCCGGTGGCGCTGGCCGCCTCGCAAGTCTATTCCCAATGGCTCGGCTTTTCCGCCTACCAATGGAAGGCCGACGAATACATCAGCTTCGTCTCCAAGTTCATGCTCGGGATGGGCATCGGTTTCGAAATGCCGGTCGTCATCCTCACCCTCGTCAAAATCGGGGTGCTCAACTACCATATCCTCGCCAAGGGCCGCCGGTACATGATTGTGATCAACCTGGTGCTGGGAGCCGTGCTCACCACGCCGGAGGTCATTACGCAGGTGATCATGTTCATCCCCCTGCAGTTCCTCTACGAAGTGAGTATCTGGGTGGCTTGGTGGTGGGAACGGCAGGAAAAGAAACGGGAAGCGGCGGCGGCCGTGCCCGCCGGCACCTGAGCTTTTCCCGGCCTTCCCCGCCCTCCCAACAAATTTCAACAAATCCGGCTTTACAACCTCTTTGGAACCGGGGTAGCTTTTCGACGAAACGAACCGTTTTCAACACAGCGACGACTATATGCGAAAGACTTTGCTTCTGCTGGCGGGCGCGGCCTTGGTGGCTTCCCTGGGCGCTGGTTGCGCCAACACCGAGAGGAAACTCAGCCGCGGCTTCAACAACACCCTCGAGCTGGTCCGGCTGGGCGAGTTGCGCCGGACGCAGGAACAAACGGCATTGTTTGATGGCCCCAGTTCGGGTTATGGCACGGGTTTCTTCACGGGCTTGAACCGCAGTCTGGCGCGCACGGGCATCGGCCTCTACGAGATTGTCACCTGCCCCTTCCCGCCCTACGACCCGGTGTTTACGGATTACCTCTCGCCGAACCCTGCCTACCCGGACAGCTACCGGCCCAGCATGGTTGAAGACGCGATGTTCTCGACCGACGCCAACCTGGGTTTCAGCGGCGGCGATGTCGCCCCGATGATCCCGGGCAGCCGGTTCCGCATCTTCGACACCCACTGATCCCTTTTCCTCGGACCCGCAGCGCCAACCGGCCGTTGGCGCTGTTTTTTATTGGGCTTAACCCAAATCACCTGCACGGCGCCCGCAGCCCTGCCGTCCCCTCACGATGGAGAAAGACTCCCCCTGCAAAGTCAATCTGCTCCTGAACATCCTGGGCCGCCGGCCCGACGGTTTTCATGAGCTCGAGACTGTGCTGCATCCTGTCGCTTTCTGTGACCGGTTGCGGTTCGACCGCGCTGCCAAGGGGATCGAGCTCACGTGCAACGACCCCCGGTTGCCAACGGATGGACAGAACCTCGTTTTTCGGGCGGCGGACGCATTCCTGAAATCCACCCGCATTTCCAGCGGCGTCCGAATCCATTTGGAAAAGCGCATCCCAATGGCCGCCGGCCTGGGGGGCGGGAGCGGCAATGCTGCAACCACCTTGCTCGGCCTTAATGAGTTGTTTGGCCAGCCACTTGCCCCCGCACAACTCCAACAGCTCGCCACCGGGCTGGGATCGGATGTTCCTTTTTTTCTCCAGTCCCGCCCGGCGCTGGGCACCGGCAGGGGCGAAATCCTCGAGCCCCTTGACCCGTTTCCCTGTTTTTGCGGCGCGGCTTTTCTCTTGATCCATCCGGGATTCGGCATCTCGACGCCTTGGGCTTATCAGCAACTCCGCCGTTTTCCTTGGGCATTGAATGGCCGGCCCGGCAGAGCCCGGGAACTGGTCAACGCGCTCCAGGCCGGCCCGCTGAAAGCGGCTGCCTCAGGCTTCTACAACTCGTTGGAAGCCCCCGCCTTCGAAAAACATCCCATCCTCGCGCTCTACCGGGACTTCCTGGTGGAGGAGGGAGCGGCCGGCGCCCTCATGTCCGGCAGCGGCTCGACGGTCTTTGGCGTGTGCGCCAGCCTCGCGGACGCGGACCGCCTGGCTGACAAGTTCCGCACCCGCTTTGGCTCCGCCGCCTGGGTCCGCACCGTGCCAGCCGCCCCTGCTCCGGCTTAGTCCGTCGCAGAGGGCTCCGGTCTCAGGCAACTGGTGCTGAGCAGCAGGCGAAAGGCTTCGCGTTTGTCCAGCACTTCATTATGTCCAAGGTTGGTGTGGAGAAAGAGACGGCGGTGTTTCAACAGGTCCTCCGCCGTGGCCGCGGTGTCCTTATTCTGATAATAGCTTTGGCGCCTGGTCTCCAGCCGGTTCATCATGGTTTTGGTTTCCTCCAGGGTGCCGCCATTGTCGGTGTAGAGGTTGACAAAGCGCGCGGCCGGGTGCGCTTCCAGCCACGCGAGGAACCTGTCCGTGCGCGCGTAAAGGCCGTCAAACAGCCACACCTCCTGGATTTTGTCCGGCAGCCCTCCCCGCTCGAGGATGGCCGAGATGACCTGGTAGCCCCCGCTATGGCCTGAAAGGATGATCCTGCCCGGTGCGGGCGGGGAGCCGCGCGCGCCGGCGTCCGCCGGCAGGCAGGCCAGCACCTCGGTCAGGAACCGAGCGAATCCGCCGGCATCCTCGAGTTTGCCGCCGAACGAGTCGGGCGCGTTGCGCGGGCCTTGAGGAATGACCAGCACCGCGTTGCGACCGCTGGCGGCCAGTTGTTCCGCCAGTTTGAATTGTTTCAGCGCCCCGGCCGCGGTGTTGCGCCAGCCATGAAAATGAACCACCAGGTCAACGGGGTCCGTGGACCGAAAGCGGGCGGGAAGGAAAAGCAGAACGGTATTGTCTGAATAATGTGCGGGCGCTGGATAAGTCTGGCCCTGGTAAACGTGACCTTGGGCGCGCTGAGGATGCGGGAAGGGAGCCGAGGCCAGGTTGGTGACAATCAGGCGGCCCAGGGGGGCCAGTTCACGGGTGAGGTCTTGGGCGGGAGCGGGCGGCCCGGTCAAAAGTCTGAGTGCCAGGAATCCCAGACAGTGTTGGAAGGATTGGAGTTTCATTTCAGCGCGGGATCACCCCGGCGGGCCATCGGTTGGGGACATTCCAAGGCGCCCGGCGCCGGCGCCTGGTCCGACCACCCGGCGCAGTCCGCCGGCGGAATCAGGCGCCGACCTGGCGTTTGATGGCGTCGGTAATCAGTTTGGACCATTTTTCCAGGGTGGCGGCGTCGCGTCCCTCCAACAGCAGGCGCGCTTTGGGTTCGGTGCCCGAATATCGCAGGAGAATCCGGCCGCCCATGCCCTGGAGTTCCTTCTCGGCGTCGCCAACCAACTGCATGACCTTGTCCAGTTGTTCGAAGGGTTTCTTTTCGCGCACCACCACGTTGGTGACCAGTTGCGGAAACCGGGTCCAGCACTTGATGACCTTCGACAGCGGCGCCTGTTGCAGCTTCATGGTCTTGAGCACCTGGAGCGCGGCCACCAAACCGTCGCCGGTGGTGCTGAAGTCCCGAAAGATCATGTGGCCGCTTTGTTCGCCGCCGAGGTTGCAGCCCGTGCGGAGCATTTCATCAATGACGTTCTTGTCGCCGACCGCCGTGCGGACCACCCGGCCGCCGGCGGCCTGAACGGCGGCGTCGAGGCCGGCATTGCTCATGACCGTGGCCACCAGCGTGCGTTCGGCCAGGGTGCCCTGGCGGAGCATCTCCAGGGCGGAGATGGCCATGATGTCGTCCCCGTCAATCAGGCGCCCGGTTTCGTCCGAGAGCAGGACGCGGTCGGCATCGCCGTCATGGGCGATGCCGAGGTCGGCGCGATGTTCCCAGATTTTCTGGCACATGAGGGAGGGATGCATCGAGCCGCAATCCTTGTTGATGTTCATGCCGTCGGGCTGATTGCCATAGACAATCACCTCGGCGCCCAGCTCGCGCAGCACGCAGGGCGTGGATTTGTAGGCCGCCCCATGCGCGCAATCCACCACGATCCGCATGCCCTCCAGGGTCATGCCGCGGGGGAAGCTGGCTTTGGCATGCTCGATATAACGGCCCAGGGCGTCATCTATGCGCACCGCCTTGCCGATGTCGTCGGCCGTGGGCCGGATGTTTTCGATCTGGCCGCTGAACACCAGGGTCTCGATTTCCTGTTCGATCTTGTCGTCGAGTTTGTAGCCGTCCGCCCGGAAGAACTTGATGCCGTTGTCGGCATAGGGATTGTGCGAGGCCGTGATGACGATGCCGGCATCGGCCCGGAGGCTGCGCGTGACATAGGCCACGCCGGGCGTCGGGAGCGGCCCGATGAACAAGACATCCACCCCCATGGAAAGAATGCCCGAGGAGATGGCGTTCTCGAGCATGTAACCGGAGAGCCGCGTGTCCTTGCCAATGACGATTTTATGCCGCCCGCGGCCCCGGGCGGGGCTCTGGAGGTTCTTGAAGACATGGCCGGCGGCGCGCCCGAGTTTGAGGGCCGTTTCAGCGGTGACCGGCTCGATGTTGGCGGTGCCCCGGACGCCGTCCGTGCCAAAAATGCGTTTTTGATGGGAACCCATTAGGCGAATTGAGCAGACAAGATTGGAAATTTGGAAAGAAAAAAATCGGCCTCACCCGCCCTCCGAGGCGAAGACAATCTGCACTTCTTCGGGAATGATGCGGGTGACACTGATGCCCGGCGGCGTGCTGATTTCGATGCGCTTGCGCAGCCCGTGGGCGGCTTCGATGCCGGTCATGTCCACCAGCAACCGGATATCCCGCGCAATGAGACTCTGGAGGGCGCGGGCGTCTCCCTGGACCGTGACCTCGGCTTCTTTGGGAATCACCTTGTAATTGCGGGCATCGCCCGCGCTCGAGACCACGAGCACGGGAATGGCGGTGAAAGTCCGGCTCTCGAGGACCAGCGGGACCGGGCTGCTGGGGGCGAGGTCCCGCGCATAATAGATGGTGAGGTAAATGAGCGTGGCCAGCGCCAGCGAGAACAGCTTGAGCCAGAAATCGTGAACGAAGAGGCGGCGCAGGGCGGCGATCATGGCGCGGAGGAAGTGGTTTCGGTGCGGGGCGCTTCCATTTCGGCCTTGGTGACCACGACGGGGCCGGGCACCACTTTGCGTTCGTTGAAGAGGGAACGGACCCAGCCAAACCATCGGCGGGACCGCGCGGGCCGCACCAGCGTCGAGGTCAGGAACGCCCGGAGCTCCTCGATGGTGACGCCCCGGACGAACTGCCCCTTGTAGGCGTAGGAAATCGCGCCGGTCTCCTCCGAAATGACCACCACCACCGCATCGGTTTCCTCACTGAGGCCGATGGCGGCGCGGTGACGCGTGCCCAGGGAGGGGTTGAGGTCCTGCCGCTGCGTCAGCGGGAAGATGCAGGCGGCGAAGGCGATGCGGTCGCCTTTGATGATCACCCCGCCATCGTGAATGGCATTGTTGGGGAAAAAGATCGTCTCGAGCATCTCCGGGGTGGCTTCGCAATCCACCACGATCCCGGACTCGACCGCCTCCTGCAAGTTGATGGACTGCTCGATGGCAATCAAGGCCCCGATCCGCACTTCGGACAGCCGCTCGGCGGTCTGGATGATCACTTCGATGTTTTCCCGCTGCTCATGCGCGGTGCCGAACAAGGGCAGGTTGCCCAGTTCCGCCAGCATGCGGCGCAACTCCGGCTGGAAAATGACCAGCACGCCCAGCAGCGAGAACGCCGAGAAGGCGCCCAGCAGGTACTGGAGGACCTTCAGGTTGAGCAGAAAGCTGACCAGCACGAGCGTGAGCAGGACGACCAGAAAGCCGGTCACCACCGGGGCCCCCCGGGTGCCCCGGACAAAGCGCAAGGCATAGTAGATGCCCACCGCCAGAATGAGAATTTCCAGCGCGGGCCGCCATGCGAGTTTGAGCAGGTCCAGCATTTCTTACCGTGGCGTTCTGCGGGCGAGGATGGCCTCGGCCATCCTCAAGGCCTGCAAGGTTGGAGCCACATCGTGCGTCCGAATGATCGCGGCGCCGGCTTCGAGCGCCAGGCAGGCACACGCCAGCCCGCCCGCCAGACGGTCGCCGGCGCCCAGCACCCGGCCGATAAACGATTTTCGCGAGACTCCGATCAGGAGGGGACGCTCAAACCGGCCAAAGGCTTCCAGCCTGCCAAGCACCTGCAGGTTGTGTTCCACCGTCTTCCCAAAACCGATGCCCGGGTCCAATATAATTTGCTCGCGGGCAACTCCGCAATGGTTCAGTTGCTCGAGCCGTTCGGAAAAGAAGGCGCCAATCTCGCCCACCACGTCCTGGTAAACCGGGTTTTGCTGCATGGTTTGGGGAGTGCCCTGCATGTGCATACAGACGTAGCCGGCGCCGGTTTCCGCCGCCAGCCGCCACATGGCCGGGTCCTGGCGATTGGCGCCGACGTCATTGATCAGGCTGGCGCCCGCCGCCACCGCAGCCCGGGCGACGGCCGGTTTCATCGTGTCAATCGAAATGGGGACCGGGACGCGGGGCGCCAGCGCTTCAATCACCGGCAGGACTCGCCGCATTTCCTCCTGCTCGCCCACCGGGACGGCTCCCGGGCGGGTGGATTCTCCGCCAATGTCCAAAATCGCGGCCCCCTCCTTCACGAGCTCCAAGGCATGCGCCACCGCGGCTTCGGGCGCCAGAAATTGGCCTCCGTCCGAAAACGAGTCGGGCGTAACGTTGACAATGCCCATGACCAATGCCGGCCCGGGAAACTCGAACCGGAATTGGCGGGCGCGGAGCAGCATGGGAAACAGGCGGATGGGCCGGGAGCCGAGAGCGGCGCCCTCAATAACCCGGCCCGGAAGGCGAGAGTTGAATCAATTCGATTTCATACCCCTCGGGGGCGTCAATAAAGGCGATTCCCCCGCCATCGGGCTTGAAGTGGGGTCCGTCGGAATACTGCATCCCCAAGGCGGCAAGGTGTTTTCCAAAGGCTTCGAGGCTGTCCACCTGAAACGCCAGGTGAGTCAGGTCGGGTTGCACCTGAACGTCTCCCCCCGCTGGATAGTGGCACAATTCAATCAACTCTTCGCTTTCCGGCGCCTTAAGGAAAACCAGCTCGGAGCCGCGCGGCGATTTCTGGCGCCGCACTTCCTCGAGACCCAGCACCTTCTTGTAGAAAGTGACGGACCGTTCCAGGTCGTTGACGCGGTACCGCGTGTGCAGCAGTTTTCGAACCTTGCTCATGGGCTGACATTAACGCGGTTCCGGTACAAGGCAATGGGGAATTGCGCTGAATCGCCACCAGGCGCCGCTTGGCCCGGCCGGCAGGGGCTCACAGCCGGGCGCGACGGGGACTACGGTCCGCTCCGGCGAAGCAGGCGTTCCCGCGTGTAAGGGATGAGGCCGCCGGCGTCCAGAATCGCCTGACGCGACCTGGGCATCGGTTCGACAGGGAAGACTTTGCCCGAAGTCAGATTGCGAATGGCCTCGGCGGTGATTTCGAGGTCATCCCCCTCGGACGCCTCGAGTTCGGGGCAAACCACCATGCGCAAGCCCAGGTTAATGCCGTTCTGGAGGAAAATGCGGGCAAAACTCTTGGCCACAATAACGAGGTCATGTCCCTTCAGGCAGGACACGGCCTGTTCGCGGGAGGAGCCGCAGCCAAAGTTCCTGCCGCCCACCACCACACTGCCGGGGGGCACCTGTTTGGCCTTGAGTTTCCCATTGAAATTCGCGTCATCCGCGAACGCGAACTGGGGGGTTTCCGTGGGCAAAACCGTGGCCATGAAACGGCCCGGATAAATGACATCGGTCGAGACATCATCGCCGACCTTAAGCACGACTTTTGGCATAGGCAGTGGGTTGAGCAATGTTTGGAGCGGCGTTGTCAGCGGCCAGCGGGACGCGCGCGGCCTGGCTGCCACGGCGGGGAATCTTCGCGCCGGGCGTCCAGGCAGATTGGCCGGAAATGAGCAACAGGGGGTGGGCCATTTATTGGGGGAGCTTGCGGGGGTCCGTGATGACACCCTGGATGGCCGAAGCGGCGGCGGTGGCGGGAGAGCAGAGGTAAACCTCGGAATTGGGGTTGCCCATGCGTCCCTTGAAATTCCGATTGGTGGTGGAGAGGGCAACCTCGCCGTCGCCCAGCGCGCCCTCATGCACGCCAAGGCAAGGGCCGCAGCCAGGGTTCATGACCACCGCCCCCGCTTTGACGAACACCCCCAGGTAGCCTTTGACCAGCGCCTGCCGGTAGATTCGGCCCGAGGCCGGGAAAACGAGCATCCGGGTATGTGCGGCCACCTTCCGCCCTTTGAGGATGGTGGCGGCCACCTCCAGGTCGTCCAGCCGGCCATTGGTGCATGAGCCGATGACCACTTGGTGGATTTTCGTGCCGGCAACCGCCGCCACCGGTTTGACGTTGTCCACCGTATGGGGGCAGGCGACCTGCGGTTCGAGCTTGGAGACGTCAATGGGAATGACCTGTTCGTACTGGGCGTCGCGGTCAGGTTGCAGCAGCTCGATCGGGCCCTTGACCCCCGCTTCCTCGCGCAGATACCGCGCGGTTTCCTGGTCGGGCGGGACGAGGCCCGCCGTGGCCCCGGCCTCGACGGACATGTTGCACAAGACCAGCCGGCCGGAGGTGGACAGGTTGCGGATCGTGGGGCCATGGAACTCCAGGACCTTGAAGTTGGCCCCTTGAGCCGTCAGCTTGCCGATCAGATGCAGGATCAGGTCTTTCGCGCCGACAAATTTCCTGAACCGGCCACTGACGACGATCTTGATCGTGGGGGGGACCTCGACGTTGAGCACGCTGCCCAAGGCCCAGACGCTGGCCATTTCGGTGGCGCCAATGCCGAAGGCAAAGGCGCCCAACGCCCCGTGGCTGGTCGTGTGGGAATCGGTGCCCACCACCACCGTGCCCGGCAGCACGTAGCCGTTTTCGGGAAGCACCTGGTGACAGATGCCCCCCACGTCTCCACGAATGTCATGGAATTTGTCCACTTGCTGCGACTGGACAAACTCACGGACTTTTTTCTGGTTCGAGGCGGTTTTGGGGGATTCCGCGGGCACGCGATGGTCAAAGATGACCGCAACCCGCCGGGCGTCCCAGATGCGGGGGGGCAGGCTTGTGCCCTTGAAGATTTCCAGGAACTGGTTGATGACCAGGGCGGCATTCTCGTGCGACATCGCCAGGTCCACCCGCGGCTCAACCACGTCGCCGGGTTTGACGGAGGCAAGGCCCGAGGCCCTGGCGAGGATTTTCTCGGCAAGTGTCATAAGCGGGGGCAGGGTTGGGATGGCCGCGACGCCCCGGCGTCATCCCACGATTTTTGGGGTTCCATGGTATTTGGCCTCGAGGGTTTCCCGGGGCAGGTAACGGTCCTCGAGCTGGCGGTATTCCTTGAGTCCGACAAAGTCGGTGAATTCCTCGAACGAGGAAACCCACTGGGTTTGGCCGGCGAGAATGCCGGTGGGGGAATTCCTCAGCGCCGTGAAAAACGCGGTGAGCGCCTTGTGGGTGACCATGATCGAGGCGACCGGGATCGAGACCCGGCCGACGCCCATGGCGGCAAGTTCCGGGATGGGGACCAGCTCGGTCTTCATCCCGGAGATGGCGTCCATGAGGTTGACCGAGAGCGGCCCCTTGAGTTCCCGGATGGCCCGCTGGATGTCGGCCTTGGTCTTGATTCCATCAATGAAGGCCAGGTCCGCCCCGGCTTCCAGATAGAGGTTGCAGCGACGGATGGCCTCGTCCAGCCCCTGACTGGCGAAGGCATCGGTGCGGGCGTTGATAATGAAGTCCTTGTCCAGCGCGTCCCGAACCTCGGCGCAGGCGCGAATCTTGCCGGCCATTTCCTCGGCGGGGATGACCTCTTTGCCGGCCATGTGCCCGCAGCGCTTCGGAAAGACCTGGTCTTCGATGTTCAATCCGGCCACGCCCATGGGGATCAGGCGTTCGACGATCGCCCGGGCGTTGACGGCATTGCCTCCGCCGGTGTCAATGTCCGCCATGACGGGGATGTTCACGGCCTGAACGATGTTCCACGTGATGTCGAGGATGTCTTTCATTTGCACCAGGCCGACGTCCGGCTTGCCCAGCAACGACGCGGCCACACCATAGCCGGATATCTGAATCGCCTCAAAACCGGCGGCGGCGATGATTTTGGCGCTGAGGGCGTCGTGACAGCCGGGAACAACGACAGCCCGGCGGGCCATGATGGCCTGGCGGAGGGAGGTAGTGGTCTTCATAAAAGTCAAAGCGACAGGGGGGTGGATTGGGCTGTGGAATCAGAGCTTGCCGGCTATGGCCCGCGCCATCTCCAGCGTGGAGCTTGTTCCCCCCATGTCGTAGGTTCGAATTTTTCCTTCCCGGATCACCTCGGCCACGGCCTGCTCGACGGCGGCGGCCTTTTGCGTTTCGCCCAGCCAATCCAACATCATTTTGGCGGCGAGAATGGTGGCGATGGGATTCACCTTGTACTGGCCGGCGTACTTGGGAGCCGAGCCGTGGGTGGGCTCAAATACCGCGAGGCGGGCGCCGATATTGCCCGAGCAACCAAAGCCCAGGCCGCCGACCATCTGCGCGCAGAGGTCCGAGACGATATCCCCATAAAGGTTGGGCGCCAGCAACACATCGTAGTTGAAGGGATTCTTCAGCAGCCACATCGTCATCGCGTCAATGTTCGCATCGTCCACCTGGATTTCAGGAAACTCGCGGGCAACAGCCCGGGCCGTTTCCAGGAACAATCCGTCGGTGGCCCGCACCACGTTGGCCTTGTGAACGATGGTGACCTTTTTGCGGCGGTGTTTTCGTGCAAACTCAAAGGCGGCGCGGGCAATGCGCTCGGAGCCGGCGCGGGTATTGATTTTGCAGGAAATGGCCACTTGATCCAAAGGCGTTTGAGCGAACGCGGCGAAGGGTTTGGACAGCGTGGAGAGCGTGGCTGCCAGTTCGGCCGGGACGGGCGCGAACTCGACGCCCGCGTAGAGGTCTTCGGTGTTTTCGCGAAAAACAACCAGGTCCAGGCCCTCCTTGTAGTTGAGAGGGTTGCCGGGGAATGCCTTGCACGGCCGCAGGCAGATGTACAAATCAAACAGTTGCCGCATGCGCACTATCGGGGAGCGATAGCTCAGACCCCGGCCTTGCAGCTCGGGCGCCAGCTCGGCCGCGGCGGTTTTGGCCGGCTTCGAAGTGATGGCCCCGAACAGGGCCGCGTCCACGTTCCGAAGCAACTCGACTGTCCGGGCCGGAAAGGCGTCGCCTTCCTTGCGCCAGAACTCCCAGCCAATGTCACCCGGGACGTATTCCGCATCCAACTGCAAACGGTCCAGCACCATGCGGGCCGCTTCCAGCACCTCAACTCCAATCCCGTCGCCGGGAAGCCAGCCAATGCGGTATTTAGCCATAACTGCGGACTTTCAATAAGGTGTCAGGACTTACGCCTCAGTTATATACCCCGTGTCAAGAGACGCCGGGTTGAGTGTGCCGATGGCGTCCGCTTTTTTGTCTGGATTTGGCCGGTTAGCCCTGCTAATTCCCAGTCCGATGCCAGACAATCAAGGGACCCAAAACGGCCTTGCGCCCCGTCGGATTTACGAAGTGGCCAGGGAACTGCAACTGGATACCGACAACCTTCTGCCGCATGGGCATTTCATTGCCAAGGTGCCGGTCCAGGAGTTGGAGGCCCGGCAGAAACAGCGGGACGGCGCGCTGATTCTGGTTACGGCCATGTCGCCCACTCCCGAGGGGATTGGCAAAACCACAACGACCATCGGCCTGGCGGACGCCCTGCGACAAATGGGCAAACGCGCCTTGTTCTGTGTGCGCGAGCCCTCGTTAGGGCCCTATTTCGGTATCAAGGGTGGCGGCACAGGGGCGGGGCGGTCCCAGGTAGTGCCCGCCGAGGCGATCAACCTTCACTTTGTGGGGGACATGTACGCCGTCAGCAAGGCCAACAATCTTCTGGCCGCCATGGTGGACAACCACCTGCAGCACGGCAACGAGCTGGGCATTGACCCGCGGCAAATCGTGCTGCGGCGGGTCATTGACCTGAACGACCGCTCGCTGCGGGATATCATCATTGGTCTGGGCGGGGTCATGCACGGCGTCCCCCGCCGGGATGGCTTCAACATCACCCCGGCCTCGGAGGTAATGGCCATTCTATGCCTGGCGCGGGATTTCCAGGATTTGGGGCAGCGGTTGAGCCGAATGGTGGTGGCGTTCACTTACAAGGGCGAGCCGGTTCGTGCCGCGCAGATTGAGGCGGTGGGAGCCATGCAAGTGCTTTTGCGCGACGCCATTCATCCGAACCTGGTGCAATCCCTGGAAGGGACGCCGGCCTTCGTGCACGGGGGCCCCTTTGCCAATATTGCCCAGGGCACCAACACCACCTTGGCCACCCGCATGGGATTGAAACTGGCGGACTATGTGGTTACCGAAGCGGGGTTTGCGACCGATTTGGGCGCTGAGAAGTTCTTTGATATCAAATGCCGGCTCGGCGGCCTCAAGCCGGCGGGCGCCGTCATCGTGGGAACCGCGCGCGCCGTGGCTTATCATGGGGGATTCAACGCGTCGGGCGGCCTGGGCAACCTCGCCAAGCACATCGAGAACATCCGCCTTTTCGGCCTCGACCCGGTGGTGGCCCTCAACCGATTCCCAGGGGATACCGACGCCGATTTGAACCGCATCATCCGGTTCTGCGCCAGGCTGGGCGTCGAGGCGGTGGTGGCCGAGCATTACTCGAAGGGCGGCGAGGGAGCCAGAGGGCTGGCCGAGGCGGTGCTGCGGATGGTGGAAAAAAATCACCGGCGCAAGCTGCGGTTCCCCTATCGTCTGGACCAGCCGATCGAAAAGAAAATTGAGACTCTGGCGCGCAAACTCTACGGCGCGGACGGTGTGGATTTCGACGCCGGAGCGCGCAAGACGATCGAATTGCTCAACCGGCACGGCTTTGCGGACCTGCCGGTCTGCATCGCCAAGACCCCGCTCTCGCTTTCGGATGATCCCTCGCTCCGCGGACGGCCCCGGGGATTCCGCATCAAGGTCAACGAGCTGAGAATCTCCGCCGGCGCCGGCTTTGTCGTCGTGATCTGCGGAAACATTGTGACCATGCCGGGTCTGCCGAAAGTGCCGGCCGCGGCCCGCATTCGCGTATTGCCGAACGGCCAGGCAATTGGTTTGACCTGACAAGGGGGGTGGGTGAGCCGATGGCCGAACCGGTTCCTTATCTTTCCCTGGTGATTCCCTGCTATAACGAGCAGGACAACGTGCCGGAGTTGCTGCGCCGGGTCGAGGCGGCCTTGGGCCGGATCGGCAAACCGTTTGAAGTGCTCATTGTTGACGATGGCAGCACCGACAACACCCCGCGGCTCCTGGCTGAAGGGATGCGCCGATTCCCGTGGCTGCGCGTGCTGCGCATGGCGCGCAATTCCGGCCAAAGCGCGGCTTTCGAGGCAGGCTTCGCCGCCGCCCGGGGCCAGGTGATTGCCACCCTCGACGCCGATTTGCAGAACGACCCGGAGGAAATCCCCCGTTTGCTCCCCTTGCTTCAGGAGGTGGACATGGTTACCGGTTGGCGGCGGGACCGCCAGGACACGGCGTTCCGGCGATGGCAAAGCCGGATGGCCAACCGCATCCGCAACTGGATCACCGAGGAGACCGTGAATGACTCCGCCAGCAGCCTCAAATTGTACCGGGCGGAGGTGGTGAAAGGCTTGAAGCTCTTTCGCGGCGCGCACCGCTACTTCCCAACGCTGGCCAAGATGCGGGGCTACACCGTGCGCGAGGAACCGGTCAAACACTCGCCGCGATTCGCGGGCACCGCCAAGTACGGATTCCGAAACCGCGCCTTTGTGGGCATTTTCGACTTGATCGGGGTCCGCTGGATGAAGAAACGCTACCTGCGCTACTCGTGCAGCGAGTTGCGCCGGGAGGGCCCTGAAGCGACCCAATAGCCGCCACCTGCCGTCCAAACCCCTCCCCGGTCATTGCCGTCAGTCCTTTCCTCCACCCTCCGCTAAAATGGCGCGCAACGCCGCCACATCCATTTGATCCTTCTCCCGCCACGAACGCTCCTTCAGCAGAATCAGATCGGGCGCGGAGAGATACGGGATTCGGACGTCGCCGGCGTTCAGGTGGCGCAGTCGGGCTCGAAAGTCATCGAGTGATTTGCCGCCCATCCGCGTAAAGATATCCAGGTCGAAGTCCTCCATGACTCGAATTGACCCTTCTGCCGGAGCGAAATCCTCCACACGCAGCTCACGGGCCCAGCCTTCACCCCACCCCGAAAGGCAATCCAACAACTTGCGCAAGTTGTCTGCTGAATCCCCAACCAAAATGTCAACATCCACCGTGACCCGCGGGTAACCGTTCAGGATGACGGCCACGCCCCCCACCACCGCGTAGTCAATCGTGGCGCGGGCGAGGGCGACCAACAGCTTTTCGAACCGGGAAATATTCTCGCTCGACTCGTTTGAGGGCTCCGGGGGCATACTTTTTGACAAAAGCAGAGAGGTCCTCGACACACGCCAGCCGTTGGCGGGCTGTTGGAGGCCGGCCTACGGCCTTCCGCACCGGCTGCTGAAATGGTTCAATGTTGCCTGGCACCACTCAGACCCTAGGCTTCCGGGCGGTTCCGGTCAACCGCCATCTCCCGGCAAGATGCCGACAGAAAAGGCCGCGACCCGGGATTTGACCCTTCATTTCCCCACGATTTCGAATGGGACGGCGGGCAGTGCGCCGAGCAGGGCGCGGCGTGAGTTGTTTTGTTTTCCTTTTCGGGCGTCGCCAGCCCGGCTCGCATAGGCGTTGAATACCAGGTTGCCGCGCAAACCGGGTTTGAGCTTCGCTGCATCCGCGGACAACACAATGTCCGCGCCGTCGCTCGAGGGGGAGACTTTTTCAATCGCCAGTCCCTCCGGCGGATCGTTGAGTTCGAGTTGCAGGCGCACGGCGCCCATTCCGGCGTTGACGCCGTTAACCTGAACATGCGCCGTGCCCCCGGCAGGAATGCGAATCGGTGTCCCCCCAACTATCCGCGCCCCGCCCCGGTTCATCCAGCGCCCGGAGACCGTCACCAACAACTCCTGCGAAGGAACCAGATGCCGGTAGAAAAAGGCCTGCATCATGTCTTCGGCGGGCACGGCGGGCCGGACGATTTCGCGGCCGCCTGCGCGCGCGGTCCCCTCCAGTTTTATGCTGACCGGTTCGTCCGTCGGCCGGGGCGGCACACTGAGAGTGACCTGGACCTTCTCCTGCCCGGCTGGAAGGCACGAGCCAGCAAGGGCGAACCCTCGCGGGGCGTCCTGTAGCCGGAGGAAGATGTCATTGGTGAATCCTTCCTTGCGCAAGGCGTAAACCGTCACTGGCATGGAGGCCCCGCCGCGGGCACTCAGGCTTGAGGGAACCACACGCAATTCAAAATCCGGTTGCGGCGCGCTGATGCGCAAACGGTAGGCGTAGTCGGCCCCCCCTTGGCGCTGGGCGTCGGCTAGGTGCACAAAATAGGTGCCATCCGCCGGCAGAACCACCTGCAGACGGGAATCCGCATGATGGGTGGTCAACCCCGCCCCTTTGTCTTCGCAATCATCGTTGATGGCCACCACGCGCCCCGCCGCATCGGCCAACCTCACGACGGAATCCAGCGGCGAATTGAGCACCCGGGCGCTGACTGCGACCACAATGGAGTCGCCCGCCCGGCCTTTGAAGCTGAACACATCCAGGTCTCCCGCCGGGTTGATGCGGCCATTGATGATGACGGGCACGCCCACTTCCTGGGCGCCGTTGACCGCGTTGTTGGGCTCTTGCTCGAGCAACTCCGGCAAATCGTCCACGGCAAACAGCAGCAAGTTCGACCGGCGGCTGCCCTCGCCCACCGACACGGGCAGCAGCCCGGTTTGCTTCGGGTCCAGCGTCAGTTCGGTTTCCGGCAGGTTCCATCCCTGCAGTTGGACCCGGGTCTTCGTTCCCACGCGTCCGCCCAGCGGATAAATCCCGGTGATGAAGGGCTGTTCGCCCAGGGAAAGCCGGTAAACAAAATCCTCGCGCCCGCGGTAGATGGAATCCTTGATTTCAACCACGTAATCCCCGTCGCGGGGAATTTCGTAATAAAGCACCGGGTCGGGGTTGAATCGGAAGTCATCATCATAGGCCAGTTCGTTGCCTTTGGCGTCGTAAAGGGCCAGGGTGGCTTGGAACCAACCCGGCACCGCATCGGCCAGATAGGGAATCAGACTCCGCGCGCTGGCGGCAACCACCAGCTTCGTCCCTTGGCGCGCATGGAAGCGGTAACGATCCACCTCTCCCGGCAGAATCTGGCCGTTGACCACCACTGGCAGCGAGACATTCATGTCAGGCTTGGGCTGCGCCGCGGTCGCTCCGGCTGCCTTGCGAAATTGCGCGGGCAAATTCTCGGGCATGACGCGGCGGGCGGGCTCGGTGAACTCGGTCAATTCCCCAACTTGAAACTTGAGCGGATTGGAAAGACCCGTCGGCCCCGCGAGACGCAGCTCCCGTTCTCCCGGTTGGGCGGAGTCGGCGATTTTAATCCGGAGTGTGACCTTTTCGGCGATGGCGGGGTTCGCCTGCCGGTTGGGAGCCAACTCAACCAGCTTGTACCGAATTTCATTCAGCAGTTTCTCGTCGGCGGCCGTCCAAACCGTGTTGGTGCCGCCGGCAGGCCGCGGCCGGGCGAAGGACCGCAGCCGGCTTCGCATCGAACTGGCCTTCCGTTGCTGCAACTCCCGGAATTTTTCGCGCAGATCATTGAACTCCTTTTGCGTCAGGGGCCGGGTATGGTCCACCACTTCCAATTGGACATCATCGCCCGAAATCAGGGCGTGGTTTGCCGCCGCCAAATACTGGCCCCCGACCGTCACTGTGAACGAAGTGCCCCGGCACCCCCCGGCGGGATAGACATAGCCGACTCGGGGCGTGTTTTGTCCCACAGCGACGTTCGCTGCCATTCCCAACAGGGCCAGACTGAGGAAAAGGCCGGCTGTGGGCGCCATCTTGCGGCTCCCGAACCACGAACACAAAACGGACGAAGAATCTGACACTCGAGCATTCATGACCTTGCCACCGTCAGCCGCTGTCACATGATTTCCTTGAGCATCCCCCCGCTCGGCGCATCTTTCGGCGCCGGAGGGAATGCGGCTACTGAAAGACCCTGGGGGTGAGGAAGTTTGGCGGTGGCTTCAATCCCCATCAGAGCGAAGAGGCTGCAAATAAGGTCCGCCGGATGCACCGGTCGGGTTTTGACTTCCTCGCCACGGGCATCGGACTCGCCGACCACCTGGCCGCCTTTGAAACCACCCCCGGCCACGACCGAGCAAAAGCACTTGCCGTAATGGTTGCGTCCCCCATTCCAGGGGGCCTCCCACAGAATTCTCGGCGTGCGGCCGAATTCCCCTCCCCACCAGACGATGGTGGATTCCAGCAGACCCCGCTGGGCCAGGTCTTCGAGCAGCGTCCCCATGCCCTTGTCCAGCTCGGGCAGCTTGCGCCGCATGATTTGGAAATGCTGCTTGTGGGTATCCCAGCCCTTGTAGTTAATGGTCACATAAGGCACCCCCCGCTCCACCAGCCGCCGCGCCAGCAGGCAGGACTGCCCAAAAGTGTTTCGCCCGTACTTCTCGCGCAGGTCATCCTTCTCCTGGGACAAATCGAAGACCTTGCCCGCATCCCCCAGGATTAAATCGTAAGCTTCCTTCTCGCATTGGGCCAGCGCGGCAAGGCGGGGGTCCCCCTTCATCGCATGGTTGAGCGTGTTCAGGTTGTAAAGGAGTTCGCGACGGCTCTTCTGGCGCTCGTCCGAAATGCCCTGCGCCACCACTCCCTCGACGACAAATCGGGCAGCGGCCGGGTCGCCGCCCGTGGCAAAGGGTTTGCAGCGCGACCCCAGGAAGCCCGCCTCCGAAAAGCGCCCCTGAAGCTCGGTGAGCACCACGTAAGGCGGAATGAGGCCGCGGTAGCCGGCATCGTAGCCCCGGAACAGCGAAACCACCGCTCCCACCGTCGGGTAAACCAAGCCGCCACCGGACGGATGCCCTGTCTGGACCATATAGGACGCCGTCTCGTGCGCATTAACCCCATGCGTCATGCTCCGGATGATCGAATACTTGTCCGCCTGTTTGGCCAGCAGCGGCAACAGTTCACCAATGCGAATTCCGGAGACGTTGGTGGCAATCGGCTTGTCCAAGGGGCCACAGTAGTCGGAGCCAGCCTCGGGTTTGGGGTCAAACGTATCCAGATGGGCCGGTCCGCCCCACATCCAGATTTGAATCACAGACTTGGCTTTGGCCTTTGGAGCCGTGGCGGCGCCCAAGACGCTCACCGGCAGACCGCCCGCCAGCAACAAACCAGCCGTCCCGGCCAGCCCCCGGCGCAGCGCCTCACGCCGCGACATCAAGCCGGAACCGCCGGATGACGCGGAGGAGTGGAACAGGCTCGGAGAATCGGATGTGCTCATCATATTCCAATTCAAAAACTTGCAGCCTTACAGCAGTGCCGACCTCAACAATCTGGCCAGTTCACCGGCGCCTGGCAAACCGGTACCCAAGCCGCAACCTGTCCGGCCTGCCGAAACCTCGGAACGAACATTGTCGGTCTGTTAATCATTGGACGCCCGATCCGGGGGCCACGTTACACGCTCGTTTGGTCAATGGCGGTAGAGAAACTCCGCGCTGTTGATCAACGCCCACGCCAGGTCAATCGCCGCCTCGCGATTGCCAACCTTTGTCTTCTGGACATAATCGTCCAATTTCTGCAGTTCCGCCTCGGTGGGGAACCGCGACAGAATCCCAAGGTAGATCCCGGTGGCCATCTCGCGAGGCGTCTTCTTGGACTGGGTCTGGTATTCGATCATCCGGCTCTGCTCGATTTTGCGCTGGATGTGGCTCGAGTTGAGCAGATGCAGCCGCTGGGCCGCGCTGGGCCGGCTGCTCCGCTCTGACTCCAGACCGGTGTCTCGCGCCGGACGGCCAAACAACTCGAGGAACGTGCTGGTGATACTGCCATCGCCCAAGGCGATCGCGCGCTGATTCTCCGGAATGAAAGTAAAGGGTTCCGGAATGGGGCTGGAGTATTTTTCCGTGGTGCCCGTGATTTGGTTCAGCGCGTCAATCAACACTTCCGCTTCAATCCGGCGCAGGGGATAATAGGCAAACTGCGCTTCCGCCGCCGCCTGTTCACTGCGGGGCACGCACGACAACTGGTAGGTCTGCGAATTCAGAATCAGGCGATACAAGTGTTTCAGATCATACCCCGCCCCGATCAGCTCCTGTTCCAGGCAAGCCAGCAGCTCGGGATTCGACGGCGGATTGTCCGGTCGAATGTCGTCCGGTTCGTGGATGATGCCCCGGCCCAACAGCCACGACCAGACCCGATTGGCGATATTGCGCGTGAACCAGCGGTTGGTCGGGGTGATGAGCCAGTCGGCGAAAACCTCGCGCGGGTCCTGCTGCGGATCCAGTTGCACTTTCTTCCCGTCCGGAAACACCGCCGTTCGCGTCGGGTTGTTGGTCCAAAGCTCGGGATCAAAAAAGACAATCTCTTCTTTCCATTCGAGGGTGCTTTTGTAACCGACTTGCTGGAAAAAGGCCGCCATCCCCTCCCACCGTTCCGCCGGCCATTTCTCCGCCCGCTCGCCCATGAAGGTCAGCGCCACGGCTTGGGCGATGCCCCGCGCATCCTTGTTCTGCATCGCCCGATAAAAATTCACCGGCCCGACCCGGAAATTGCTGCCGCTGGAGGTGAGCAGTTCACGCGCAAACCGGTCGTAGGGCAGATTCTGCTTAACCGCCGTGCGAAGGTAGCGGTGGTAGCACTGGACCGCGTTGGGCCACAAGTTGATTGGGAACTCGGCCTTGACTCGAAGCAGGTCGCTCCATTTCATGGCCCAGTAATCCGCAAACTCCTCCCGTCCCAGCAACCGGTCCACCAGCGCGGACCGTTTGTTGGGTTTAGTGTCGCGAATGAAATCCTGCGCCTCGAACCCGGTGGGCAGGGTCCCGAGAATGTCCAGGTAGGCGCGCCGCACAAAGGCCGCATCCGAGCAGGGATAGGCGGGGGCGATGTCCAGTTGTTGCAGCTTCCGAAACACCAGCTCGTCAATCCGGTTCCGGGGCGTTGGCGGATTGGGGCTCTCGAATGGACTGAATCCCGCCGGCGGGGCGGCGACGGCGAGGCATGCCCCCAAGGCCATCACCAAGCCGGCCAGGGCGATTCGCCCACCCCGGGCGGCATCATCGGCGGGTAACGCTGCAAGACGGCCGTTCATTGCCTCCTAAGACGCTTCATCCCCTCAAAAGGTTGCAGGGGACGCAGCACTTCCCGTCTTCGGCGGTCGGTTCTTGAACTCCGCCACGGCGCTTTCTTAGCATGAGCCCATGAAAACACTTGCTTCGTTGGCTGTTCCTCGCCGTCGCTTCCTCCGAGCCTTGGGGGCCATCGGCGGCTTGGCCGTCGTGGGCCGGGCCCCCGTTCCGGCCGCCGAGGCCGCCGCCCGCAAGGGGCGGCTTAAACAGGCGCTGTGCCGGGGGGTGTTCAAGGGCGCCAATCTGGATTTCGACGGCATGTGCCGCGAGGCAGTCCGTCTGGGGGCGTATGGTTTTGACCTCGTGGGACCCGACCAGTTTCCCACCCTCAAGAAGTACGGCCTCCTCCCCACCATGGTCCCCGGCGGCAGCGGCATCAAAGCCGGCGTCAACGACCGGAAGAACCATGGGGAAATCATGCCCAAGATGCGCGAGGCCATCCGCGCCGCGGCGGCGGCCGGCGCCCCGAACGTCATCGTGCTGGCCGGCGACCGCAAGGGGCTCACGGACGAAGAGGGCATGGATAACACCGTGCTGTTCCTGAACGAAATCAAAGCCGAGGCCGAGGAACGCCAGGTCACCCTCTGCATCGAGCTGCTCAACAGCAAGGTCAATCACCCCGGCTACATGTGCGACCATACCGCCTGGGGCGTCGAGGTCTGCAAACGCGTCAACTCGCCCCGCGTCAAGCTGCTCTACGATATTTACCACATGCAGATCATGGAGGGCGACCTCATCCGAACCATCCGCCAGAACATAGCCTATATCGGCCATTTCCACACGGCGGGCAATCCCGGCCGCAACGAGTTCGACGAAACCCAGGAGATCAACTATCCCCCGATCTGCGCCGCCATTGCCGACCTGGGTTTCCAAGGCTACCTCGCCCACGAATACACTCCCACCAAGGACGCCATCCCGACCCTCGAAAAAATGATGAAACTCTGCGAGGTTTGAAGGCGCCGGAAAGCGGTGGCGAACAGTCGCGGGGGGACTTCTGACCAAAATACGGTCTTAACGCTGCACTGGGATGCCGTCGCTTTGCCGCTTCCGACCGCCTATTCGGCCTTCAGCAACGTTCCTTGCCCGGGCGCCAGCCACACGTTTTCTCCAGTAAAAGGGATGGCAACACCGGTGTAGGGTGAGACTTGGAGCACCCGCGCCGGCTTGTTCCGCCATTCGGGAGCGCACACCTTGGATTGCTTCAAGTCTTTGTTCACTACCATCACGTAGCGTGAGCCGTCTCGATGCGTAAAGTCGCCCACCAGAAAATTCTCGCCTTCCATGGCGGCAATCAAGCTGTTGGCTGGCGGCGGTTGGCAGCCGGGCGGCACAGCCCCAATGTGGTACACCTCGTCCGAGGTCAGTTGCAGCAGCGTGGGGGCAAGCTTCTGAACCTGGAGATTCACATGCTGCATGGAATACCACGTGGGCGTTTCATTCCCAAACTGATCAACGGGCGCCAGACGATAATTCCCGATCTGCGGGGCGAAATACGTGAAATAAGAAATCCCCCGCCCGCCGTAGGCGAGCGTCGTGTACACTTGGAACCGGAACCCCGCCCCGCTCACTTCCGCATAACGGAAATGGGCCACGGAAAGCACGATGTTCCAGAATTCCAGTCCATGCCGCCGCGCCGCCGCGCGAACGGCCTCCAGGTTCGACCAGTAACTGTCCCGGACGGTGCCGTCGTCCATGAGCGAGTAATTGTCATAGCTGATAATCCTCGGCTGGCAGATGGCAACAAACCGTTCCAGATATTCCGTGTAGTTCGAAGCGCCCAGTTGGGCGCTGTTGGCGTAATCGGGGAACAGGTTGATATAAGGCCATTTTCCGGGCGCCAGCTCGCGTATCAAAGACGCCACGGTTGCCAGGCCGGGAAACAAATCGGCGCCGGGCTCGTCGCGCAGGTAAAACCCAAACACAGCCGGGTGATGCCCGACCGCCTTGACCAGGCTCATGACATTCGACCGGGCGACAGCCTCGTTCACGTTTTCCCAGTTGTAGCTGGACACCCGCGGGTCCGAGACGATCGCCTTGAGTCCCGCCGCCTCGCACGCGTCCAGCGCCTCCGGAGCCACAAAGCCTGCCATCGTGAGCCCGCACTCCTTCATCCTCTTTAGCACGGCAAGGTCGTTGGGAGCCCAGTTCCAGGCCATGAGCGGGAAAAACGGATCGTGTGCTGCCGCCCCGAGGGTGTCCAGGGTTGGCAACGCGCCGAGCAAGACCAGCCAACCGGCAAACCAGGAAATGCTTTTCATCGTGCGAGGTTTGCCACAGTTCTCGAAGCCGGAAAAGGTCGAAAAACCTCACGCCTCACCCCTGAAAGGCGCTTGGGTTTGGCACCCGTCCAGCCTATCCTGTGCCCTGGTTGCTGGATGCCGTTTTCATGGAGCTGCCATGGTGAGTCCTGGTCTTGACACTTGCGGTGTGAACCGCGGCCCCGAGGGAGGCCGGGGGCGGCAGCTTTGTCTTGACTCAAAAGCCTGAATGAACCCCTGCCGTCCTGCCATCCCTTTGACCCGCCGGCGCTTCTTGGGCCGTTTCCTCCCCGCCCTGCTGGCGTGCGCTGGCGCGCCGTTCCTCGCGGCGGAGGGGCCGGCTCCCCGCAAGGGCCGGTCGCGGATTTCCGGCACACTCTGGTGGATCGTCCCGCAGGAGTTTCAACAGATGGGCCTGGAGGGGTGGCGCAAGGAGTTGGACGAACAGCAGGCAATCGGGTTCGACCTACTCTGGCTTTGCAACGTGCCGGCCCTGCTCGAGAAACAAGGTTTTGGCTTGAGGCACCTGCTCGACCTGTGCGCGGAACGCAACGTGGAGGTCATCCTGGACATGGGAACGACCGGGCCGTGGCATGCCAAACTGGATGTGAAGACGGAACTCGCAGCCTGCGGCGACAACATCCGCAAAATTGGAAAGTCGTTCGGTGGACATCCGGCGTTCCATGCGTGGTACATTCCCCACGAGATTTACATGTGTTGGGATGCGATGGACCGCTACATTCAGGAGCTTTACCCCGGTCTGGTCCAGGCCTGCAAGGCTGCCGCCAGCCTGCTGGTCACCCTCTCCCCTTTTTTCATCCTGGACCGCACGGGAGTCTTTGGCGATTTCAAATTCAATGAACCGGAGGAGTACCGGGATTACTGGACGGCGTTGATCCGCCGGAGCGGCCTGGACATCGTTATGCTCCAGGACAGCGGCGAACATTTTTCCTACGTCACCAACGACCAACGCCGGCCGTTCTTCGAGGCAATGTCCAAAGCGTGCCGCCGCGCTGGCGCGCGGTTCTGGGCCAACGTGGAGGTCGCGGAGATGGAGTGTGCCAGCCTCGAGGAGTACATCCGGCGTTACGGGCGCGTCCATCACTCGCAGGCCAGGGCCATTCCCTGGCGGCCGGTGCCCCTGTCGCGCTTGCGCGACAAACTCGCCCTCGCCGCGGAGTATGCCGAACGAATGGTCTCCTGGGGCTATCGCGAGTATTGTCGTCCCGGCACCACCCCGGCTGCCAGGGCATGGTACGACGCCTACCGGGCGTTCGTGAAGACCGGGACCTGAGGTTATCGGGCGCAACGGTTTGAGATTGTCCAGCCTGGCAAAGCCCCGTATGAATGGAGGCCGTCACAACGATTATGAACAGCCATCTTCATGCCGCCGCAGCGGGTTTGGTGTTATTCTGCGCGCCTTGCCTTGTGCGGGGCGCTGAGTTCTTGACCTACGAAGGCAAGGCCGGCCCCGGCTTGGGCAAACACATCGTGTTCTTGGCCGGCGACGAGGAATACCGGTCCGAGGAGGGATTGCCGATGCTGGCAAAGATTCTGGCGGTGCGGCAGGGATTCAAGTGCACCGTGCTGTTTTCGCTCAACCCCGCTGACGGCACCATTGACCCGATGGCGGTCACCAACCTCCCCGGTCTGGAGCGGCTCGGGCAGGCGGATTTGTGCGTGATGAAGCTCCGGTTTCGCGAGCTCCCGGACGAACAAATGCGGCATTTTGTGGATTACCTCGAGTCGGGCAAGCCGCTGGTGGCGTTGCGTACCAGCACGCACGCCTTTGCCTACGGCCCCAACTCGCGCAGTCCCTACGCCCGCTTCGATTGGCGCAGCAAGGAATGGCCCGGCGGATTCGGACAGCAAGTCCTGGGGGAGACCTGGGTGAATCACCACGGCGCCCACGGGAAGGAAAGCACGCGGGGCGTGCTCAACCCCGCCTTCCTCGACCATCCGATTCTGCGCGGGGTCAAAGACATCTGGGGCCCGACGGACGTTTACACGGTCAGCCATTTGCCCAAGGACGCCCAGGTGTTGGTTTGGGGACAGGTCCTGGCGGGCATGCAACCCTCGGACCCGCCGGTGGCCGGCCCCAAGAATGACCCGATGATGCCGCTGGTGTGGGTGCGCGAGTATCGGGGAACCAAGGGGAAGGTTTCCAAGGTGGTGACGACGACCATGGGGGCGGCCGTGGATTTGGAGAACGAGGGCCTGCGCCGGTTGCTGGTCAACGCCTGTTTGTGGCTGGTGGGGCGCGAACAGGCCATTACGCCCGACCTCAGCGTGGCCTATGTGGGGGAATACACGCCGGGCTGGTTCGGGTTCGGCAAGTTCAAGCGGGGGGTCAAACCCCGCGATCTCGAGCTGAAGCCCTGAGTGCGCCCCTTGTTCCGCCGGTTTTTCCCCTCCGTCAGTTGCGCTGCAAACCGCGCGACCGACCCGGCAAGCGCCCCCGCCTCACCCCCCGGGACATCGCGGCTCAAGGCTTGATGAGACGATAGAAAGCGCCGCCGGGCTGGCGGGAGTTGGTCTGGTAGTTGAAGGTGTCCACGAGGCTGATGCCGGAGGGGAGGGTCGTCCAGCCGGTCGCGGAGACCTTGGAATTGACTTGGGGGACGTAGTTCGTCAGCCCGCTTGGCCAGGACAAAATGCACTGGGTCGAGGTCAACCTGATGTCCAGCAGGGCGGCCAGCCGGCCCCGGTGGATGGAATAACTGTAATTGTCGGCGACGAAGAGGTTGCCCGCACTGTCAACCGCCAGCCCGTAGGGGGCGTCAAACCGGGCTTGACTTCCGGTGCCATCCGCAATGCCGGCGTGGCCGACACGCCCCCCGATGGTGCGCACGACACCCGCAGGTGTGATTCGCCGGATGGTGTGATTGCCGGCATCCGCCACGTAAACACAGTGGGCCGAGTCTATTGCCAAACCCTGCGGTTGATTAAAACGGGCCGTGCTCCCCTGGCCGTCGCTGCTGCCGGCAACGCCGGGCAATCCGGCGAAAGTGGTCACCGTCCAGACATTTGCGGCAAAGGTCATCTTCCGAATGGCGTGGTTTTGAAAATCGGCGACGTACAGCGTGCCGTCGGTGTCCCGCGCAATGGCCGCCGGTTCGTTGAACCGGGCGGCGGCGCCAACACCATTGGCCGTGCCGGGTGTTTCGGGCTTTCCAGCAATGGTGGTCGTGACCCAGTTGGCCCCGTCAAATGACACCTGCCGAATGGTGTGGTTTCGGGTGTCCGCCACAAACAGCACTCCCGCAGGAGTGGATGTGATGCCGAAGGGATAGTTGAACCGGGCAGCGGCGTTCAACCCGTCGTTGGTGCCAATGGACCGAGGCTCGCCCGCGAGGGTGCTTACCACCGCCCCCGGCGTTATTTTTCGGATGGTGTGGTTGTAGGTGTCGGCGACGTACAAGTTGTTGGCAGCGTCAGCAGCAATGCCTTGGGGGAACCGGAACCGCGCGTTGGTCGAAGTACCGTCCTCGCTCCCTTGTGGCAAGGCCACGCCGGCGAAGGTGGTCACCACCCAATTGGTTCCTACCGGGCTGATCTTCCGAACCATGTTCGGGTCCACCACGTAAAGGTTTCCCGCGCTGTCGAGCACCATCCCCGCCGGGGCAATAAAGGTGGCATTCTTGTTGGTCCCATCCGCGCTGCCGCCCATCCCGGGCGTGCCCGCGATGGCGGTGAAGGTAAAAGGTTGAGCAGTGAGGTCTTGCGCAAACAACACTGCAGCCGTGGCGAGAACAGCAACCAACTTGAGTGCTTTCATACTACAACATACTACTACTTCTTCGTAAACTCAGCGTTTACGCATGCACCGGTGAAGGAATGTTTTGTAGCCTCCCTTATACTGGTTTTGTCTCAACCAGTCAATGAAAAACGTTCCGTTTACAACCCACATAAGCCCAAGCGGCCCCGGGGCTTATGCTCTATGGAAAAGTACGGATGCCCGCTCTCCGATACGTTGAAAACGGTTGCGAAATTCTTCTAAGGTTTCCCTCATACGGGTTTGCTCCGACTCTGGCGCCGCTTCCGTGGAAGCGACCCGTCACCGACGGCACGATGTTTTGTTCACGGGTCCAAACTGCTGTCGAGGAGGAGGTTGGGGTCATAACGGTCGCTTGAGACCCTGCTCTCCGCCGCCGTTGCAATGGCGCCGGCTTTTTTTGGTGCCAACCCGGAGCCGATTTGGTTGAATCGCGTCCGTGGAAGTTATTATACAACCGAACAAAGAGGCGGCCGCGCTGTTGGTCTCGCGCATTATTGCCCGCGAATTGCGGGCCAATCCGCACTTGGTGCTGGGTTTGGCGACGGGAGCGACCATGGAGCGAGTCTATCGCAACTTGGTGCGGATGCATCGGGAGGAAGGACTGGATTTTTCTTTGTGCAGGACGTTCAACCTGGACGAGTACGTGGGCTTGTTCCCGACAGACCCCAATTCGTACCGCCACTACATGAACCGGCACCTGTTTAACCAGGTCAATATTGACCCGCGAAACACGCATCTGCCCAACGGCCTGGCCGAAGACCTCGACGCCGAATGCCGGCATTACGAGGCCCTGATCCAGCGATTCGGCGGCATTGACCTCCAGTTGCTGGGCATCGGCAAGGCCGGCCATATCGGATTCAACGAGCCGCTCTCAGCCCTGCGCTCGCGCACCCGCGTGAAAGCCTTGACCCCGACAACGCTCAAACAAAACGCGCCATTCTTCGGCGGGGAGGACAAGATGCCCCGGCGGGCCATCACGATGGGTGTGGGCACCATCATCGAGGCCCGACGGTGCATTCTGCTGGCCACTGGCGAGAGTAAAGCGCGGGTGCTGGCCCAGGCCGTCGAGGGCCCCATCACGAGCATGGTCAGCGCTTCGGCGCTCCAGTTGCATCCTCGCTGCACTGTGGTCGTGGATGAGGAGGCCGCGGCCTTCCTCCAGGAGAAGGATTATTACCGGTGGATTTTCGAGAACGAACCGGAGTGGCAGGAATACCGCTGAGGCTGGCGCAGGCGGCATGGCCGCGTTGACTGTCGGGCGTCGGCCGGCCTACCGGGACATCGCCCCGGCCATTTGACCGCGGGTGACCCCAAGCTGGTTCAACAGCCTCAGCTCGCGCCAGAGTTGAACGCCGGTAATCCGGCCGGACAGCAAGTCTTGGTAGCGTTCGATCGTCTCGCGGACCCGGGCGGGTGGTTCGGTGAGGAACTCGAGGCGGAAGTGTTGCACCCCCAGGTCGAGGAGCCGCGGAACGAATTCGGCCCCCGTTTGCGCCACCGCATTGAACACGGTGTTGCGGCAGCCGGCGTCCGCCTTCACCGGATGTTCGGCCCCCACGCGGTCGCGCAGCTTGAGCTCGTGCCGGTCACACGGCCGGCCGCAGTCGCGGTAATCCACGCCTTGGGAGAGAAAGGCGCAGAACACACAATGCTCCATGTGAAACATGGGGATATGCTGGTGAATGGTGACCTCGAACCAGGCCGGGGGAGCGCCCTGCAACAGCGCCTCGAGCTGGCCCACGTTCAGGTCATAAGAAGCGGTCACCCGCTCGAGCCCAAACCGCTCCATGAACCACGCCGCGCTCAGCCGGTTGGCGATGTTCAACGAATAGTCCCCCACCCGCCGGTCGGCGGCAAAAAACCGCAGGTGATCGTAATTCCGCACCAGGTAACCATCCGCTCCGGATGACCGGACCTGGTTGAGCGTCCACTCCTCGCCCGTTTTGAAAACGCGCGGCGGCGCGACAAAAATTTCGGCTCCCGGCCGCCCGGCGGTCGCGGCACGGAACCGGCTCACCGCTTCACGGTATTTCTTGAGGTCTTCAAACTCGCAATAGAGGTGGCGCACACCGGCGGCGAGCGCGGCCTCCAACTGCGGAAGGTCGCGGACGAGGACGCGGAGGCAAACCTCGCTGGCAGCCGGTCCCGCCTCTCTTCCATAAGGGCCCCCCGCCTCAAGGTTCTCCAGGCCGGAGACAGGCCGGAGGCTCCAGCGCAAAGGACGGGCCCGCAAGGCTTCAAGTTGAGCCACCCCGTCGCGGCGAAGGCGGTTGAGCTCGCTCAGCGGAAGCATCACCTCGCCTTCAAGCCGGTTCTCCAGGTGTGCCAGTCGAAACGGCGTCCCCCCCAGCCGCCCAAGCTGCTCCCGCAACCGTTCCGTGGTCAGCGGCTGTCGTTGCGCGGGCTCCAGCGCCAGGGACGAGTCCACGGACGCCTCGCACCCCGTTTCATCGCGAAACCGTACGCTCAGGGGAGACCCGGCCCGACCCTGCACTTCGATCGTCACGGGCCGCTGATATCGCGGCGCATCGCCCGCGAAACTCTGGCGCAACCGGCGCTCCAGCTCGGGATCGCTCGTTTTCCAAAGTCTGTCTCCGACATGCACCCTCCCCAGATTGACGTCCCCGCGCCCAAACGTGAGCCGCCGCCCGCGCCCTTCGCGCGCCGGTTTGATCTCGTAAACGCGCCCGCCTTCCTCGGGCTCCTCCGGCTTGCCGGCGTCAAAGACAACCCCATCCCCCGGTTTCAACGGGCCTTGCAGGGCGACGGTCACGCCGTCACGATGCACGGCGGTGATTTCGCCGAGGAAGACCCCGCGCTTCTTTCCGAATCGGCCATGCACCAGTTGCTGGTTGTTGGTCCCGCCGAACCAGCCGGTATAAAGCCCGCGTGAAAATGCCATCTCCATTTCATAACGGTCCCCCGTCGGCGCGGCGAATCCCGAACCGCCTTGGGCCGCGATTTGGTCAAGGGCGTTGCGATAAATGCGCGTGATGCTCGCCACGTATTCCGGAGACTTCAGGCGCCCTTCGATTTTGAGCGAGGCGACCCCCAGCCGAACCAGCTCGGGCAAAACCTCCAAGCCGGCAAGGTCCTGCGGGCTGAGCAGATAGCGGCGGTCGCCGAGCGGAACCGGCTGGCCATCGGCGACCAGTTCATAAGGCAGCCGGCACGCCTGGGCGCATTCACCCCGGTTGGCCGACCGTCCGCCAAGGGCCTCGCTCGTCAGGCATTGGCCCGAGTAGGCCACGCACAAAGCACCGTGGACAAACACCTCCAGGGGAAGCTGTCTCCCGGCCCCGCCCGCGCGCTGAATCTGCTCGATTTCTTTCAGGGAGCACTCCCGGGCCAGCACCACCAGATTGCAGCCCAGTTCCCGCGCAAACTCGATGCCCCCCGCACTGGTCACGGTCATTTGCGTCGAAGCGTGAATCGGAAAATCATCCGACAGCGCCCGGATCAGGCGGCAGAGGCCAACGTCCTGAACAATGGCCGCGTCCACGCCCGCGGCGATGATGTTGCGAAGAAATTGTTCGGCTTCCGCAAGCTCATTCTCGAACACCAGGATGTTGAAAGCCACATACCCTTTCACCCCCCGCCGGTGCAGAAACTCCATCAGCCTCGGCAAATCCGCCTCGGTAAAATTCTGCGCCCGCATCCGGGCATTGAATTTTTCCAAGCCGAAATAAATCGCGTCCGCCCCGTTCTCGACCGCGGCGCGCGCACATTCCCAATCTCCAGCGGGGGCGAGCAGTTCGGGCAGGAAATGCTGCTGTGGGGCTGGCAGGGGCTCGACCGTGGGAGGGTTGGAACCGGAATCGAACATCAGGGGGCCGCCGGCTAACGGCCGGCCGTCGAATCCGTCGGGTGGGTTTCCTTCCAGCGCCTCCGCAAGGCAGCGTGAAGTCGCTGGCGGAAGGCTTCCGGCAACTCACAGGGCTGGCCCCCCTTGTAAAGCGTGATCGTCTTGCGGATGTTGTCCACCACGACCTGGCAGGGATTGCAGCCCGACATGTGTTTCTCGAACTCTTCACACACCGCCGGGTCCACCGTCCCATCAACGTACTCGTTCAGCCATTTCAACAACTCTTCACACTTCATAGGGCGCGCTCACAAGAAACAGAGCCGGCAGGACGGCAATGGTTACAACCCGAGGTCTTAATGCGCATGGGATCGAAGAATTTGGCGGGCCGGCTCCCCCAGCTTGCGGGTGAGCAGCTCGCGCAACTGCAGCCGCGCTCGCAGCAGCCTGACCTTGACGTTCGCCTCGCTAAGTTCCAAAGCCGCTGCGGTTTCCGCGACGGAAAGCCCCTCCACATCCCTCAACAAAAACACCAGCCGGTGCTTCTCGTCCAGTTCCGCCAGCGCGTCCTCGAGCAGCCGCTGCACCTCCCGCGAATGAACCAGTTGCTCCGGCGACCCGCGCCAGTCCGCGATAAACTCCGGATGCGGAATCGGTTCACCGTTGGCCTGCGGATCGGTGGCCTCTTCCAGAGAAACCGTGTTCAGCCCCCGCCGTTTGCGGATCACCTTCAGGGCGGCATGGGACGCAATCCGCAGCAGCCACGTCGAGAAACTGGCCTCCTCCCGGAAACCCGCCAAGTGTTCCAAGGCGCTCAGGAACGTCTCCTGCGTCACATCCTCGGCGTCGTGCTCGTTGCGCAACATCCGCAGCGCCAGGGTGTAAACCTTCCGCTCGTAGCGGTTGGCCAGCGTCTCGAACGCATCCAGTTCCCCGGCCTTGGCGCGACGCACCAACTCCGAGTCCGGGATGCTCGAATGGATTTCCGATTGAGCGGGCTTCATTCTTGCCTGTTCCCCCGCGGGGACTGCACCCCCATTCTACCGCCCAACCGAGGCGAAGCAATCCCCTTGTGCCCAAGCGGTCCGGTTCTGCGTCCGTCTGCGTGGTCTGCGGGCCACCCCAAACTTTTTCGCCCGCAGACCACGCCGACCACACAGAAAAGAATGAACCCCACCTTTCCGGCTTGCCGGCGAACGGTGGCGGCAGCACTCAAGCCCGTTTGGCAAATCCGAGCGCCTGGCCAGGACCAGGACCAAAGGGGCTGAAAATCCAGCAAGCGTCCCAATCCCCCTGAACTGAACCCGCGCTTTTTTCTGCGTCCGTCTGCGTGATCTGCGGGCTGGCATCCACAGCGGTGCGGCGCGCCCCGGAGGGTGCGCGCGCCACCCTGTCACGCGGTAAGGGCGGGCGGCGGATTATATAGTGGCAAGAAACGGGATTTGTGCTATGGATAAGCGCAACTAGCCGATATGAGCAAACCATTGATGATGTTCAGTTGGATTCCGAGGAACGTTTGCACCCATTTCAGGGGTTGTCCGCCGACTCAATCCCCATCCCGGCATCGGTGGAGCGGGTGGCGCCGAACCACCGCTCTGCCGCTTGTGGCGGCCGCGGTCGCCGTCATGGGCCTGATCCCGCCCTGGCTGGCCCCCGCCCAGGAAACCGCCTCGCCGGCGCCGGCACAGGTTTTAACCCAGGTGCTGACCCAGCTCGTGGCCGTGGTTGATCCGCCCGCCGGCGCGGCGCCCCGAACTCTCTCGGCCACGCTCAAGCTCTCGAACGCCGTCGGCCTGCCCAAAGGGTTGGAAGGCCGCACCCTGGACCTGGCTTTCCAGGCTCCCGACCGCCTGCGGCTCGCGACGGCCTGGGATGGCCGGCGCATCGAGGTCGGCCGCGACCGGGAGGACCTCTGGATTTACACGCCCGAAAAGAAGTTCGGCGTGGTTGGGTCGCCGGGCAAGCCCCTGTTCGGCACCGCTCCCGAGTTGAAGGACGCCAAGCCGATGGGCCCCATCAAGCTGCCGATCAAGACCGAGCAATTGGTGGTGTTGCCGTTCCTCACCGATATCAAGGCGCTGGCCGACGAAAGCATCGGCTCCACCCCGTGTTGCGTGCTGCAAGTGACGGCCAAGCCGGAGGCCATTGACGCCTTGAAACTGCCCCGGGGAACGCTCCAACTGTGGGTGCGGACCAACGACTGGCTGCCGCTGCGCCTGGCTTACCGCGAGGGCCGCAACACCGAAGTGCAGCTCGAAGTCCTCGATCCGAAACTGCAGGAGGGCGTTTCCGCCGACCGGTGGAAACTGCGGGCGGGCGACGGGACCAGAATCGAATCGGTCGCGCGCGCACACCTCACGCGATTTCTCGAGGTTGCCATGCGAATGCTGGGCGAAAAAGTCCCGCCGCTCGGACCGGCGACCGGCGACCGGCGGGTGGTGGCGCGGGAAGGCAACGGCCGCCTCGAGTTGAGGGATGGAACGCGAGTGCTCTTCCTGAAGGGAACGCCCGAGGAAATGGGGCGCCAGCACGGCGCGCTGCTGCGCAAGGACGTCCGGGAACTGGTTGACCACATGTTGTTCGGGGTGGGTGTGGGCAGCTCGTTCGAAAAAGGGACCTGGGTACTCGGCCAGATTGAAGAAGCCCAGCGGCGAGTGACGCCTTTCACTGACGAACGCTATTTCCGGGAAATGGATGCGCTGGCCGAGGCGGCGGGTCTGCCGCGGGAGGAGGTCCGTCTGGCCAACTTCTTCCCCGAAATGTTTCATTGCAGCGGGTTCGCCGTCTTTGGAAAGGCGACCGAGGACGGCCGCCTGTACCATGGCCGGGTCCTGGATTACCTCCGCGGCCTCGGCTTGGAGCAGAGCGCCGTGGTGATGGTCTTTCAGCCGGACCGCGGCAACGCCTGGGTGAATGTCGGTTACGCGGGGTTCATCGGGTCCGTGACTGCCATGAACGAAAAAGGCGTTGCCATCGGCGAGATGGGGGGGCGCGGCGAAGGGGAGTGGGACGGCAAACCCATGGCCCAACTGGTGCGCGAGGTGATGGAACGCGCCAACACCCTCGAGGAGGCCGTCGAAATCATGCGCAAAGGACCGCGCACTTGCGAGTACTACTACGTGATCTCGGATGGCAAATCCCGCCGCGCCGTCGGCATCGCGGCCACCCCCACCCGCTTTGAAACCATTGCCCCGGGCGAGACCCATCCGCAACTGCCCCACTCGATCGCGGATGCCGTGCTCATGTCGGCGGGCGACCGCTATGAAGAACTGGCCCGCCGCGTCAAGGCCAACCATGGCAAACTCGACGCCGCCGGCGCGCGCGACCTCATGAAACGCCCCGTCGCCATGACTTCCAACATCCATTGCGCCTTGTTCGCGCCCGAGACCTTCGACTTCTGGGTCGCCAACGCCGATTCGGAGAACGTGGCCGCCCACACGCGTTACACGCATTACAATTTGAAGGAACTCCTCGCCCCCGAAAAAGCCGAGTGACCTCGGCGCGATGCGCGACTGTCGAAACCGGCGTTTTGCCTCCCGGTGGATGTCCGCCGTCCTGACCGTTTTTTCCCTTCGTCCCGTATCCGCGCGGGAAGTTAAGAGGTATTGCGCGCGGTGGCTCGTGATGGTCGGATCGCTGGCCGCCTTTGCCGCCGAAGCCGCGCCCTCTTCCGAAGCGCACGAGGCGCGCCGGCTTTTGGTCATCGCGCCCGAGGCTTTTCATGAGGCGCTGGGCGGCTTCGTCACCCACAAATCCGCTCTGCGGCCGACGGTGCTCTGTTCGCTGGAACGCATTCTGCGGGAATCTGCCGGCGTGGATGACCCCGAGAAACTCAAGCGGTTCCTCTACGACCAATGGCGCGGGCCGGGACTGGGCTATGTTCTGTTGGTCGGCGACGTGGATGTCCTGCCCGTGCGCTACATGGTGCTGGACCGCATCACACCGGCCGCCTTCGATTATGCCTTCTATCCCAGCGACCTTTATTACAGCGACCTGGCCAAGGCCGACGGAAGTTTCGACGACTGGAATGCCGTGAAGGATTCGTTCCACGCCGGTTACTTCGGCGAGGTCCGCGGCGAGCAGAACAAGACGGACCCGATCAACTTTGACCGCGTGGATTACCTGCCTGACATTGCCGTGGCCGTTGGCCCGTGAGCACGGCCGACGAAGTGCGCCGCGTGGCCGCAAAAACTGCCTCGTACGAAGCAAGCGTGATCGCCGGCCAAAGCCCCCAGCTTCGGCGCGCGGCGTTCTTTGCGGTGGACGGCTGGGTGGACAGCCGCCGGTTGCTGGACCGGTTGGCCCGCCGGCTCGAGGGAGGCTGGCAGGTGGAGAGGCGTTTCTACTCCGACAGCGCCCGGCCGTACGACACCCCGCCCCCCAACCGCGCGGAACTGCGGAGGTTGTTCAACCAGGGCCTCGGCCTGGCCGTGCACACCGGCCACGGCCAGCCGGACTCGTGGGAGCAGTGTTTTTCGGTCCGGGACTTGGACCGCCTCACCAACACGGCCTTGCCGGTCGTTATCTCCGTCGGCTGCAGCACCGCTTACTTCGCCCCGCTGGCTCCCTATGACGGTTACGTGGACGTCAGCGGCGACGAGCACAACGGAACCGACCATGGGGAGGTTTTCAAAAGCCCGCCCCCACCCCCCGCGCCCTATCAGAAGGGCCGCTTCAACCCGACCGGCTTGGGCGAACAAATTCTCAAACACGGCACGCAGGGAGGGGTGGCCTAGATCGGCTGCAACACGGGCAGCCAGCCGTGTGCTTTAACCCTCTTGGAGGGTTTCATGACTGCTTTGGCCGAAACGCCCGGCCCTTGCCTCGGCGATTGCTGGGCTCAGGCACTCCGCCACTATTTCGAAAAGGAGCGCCTTGCCACCCTGAAGCCCACGGAGGGCTGGTACCCGCCCAGCATCTTCTTTCAAGGCATGAAGTTCATGCTGTTTGGCGACCCGAGCCTGCGCGTGCCGGACAACCGGCGCTGACTGTCCAATCAGGTCTTTCCCGGTGCGGAAGTTGTGGTCATACTCCGTGCCGGTATGAACTTCAGGCCTTCCTTTTTGTTTCGACAGGCAATCGTTTCATTGACGTTCCTGCTGGCCGCACTGCCAGCGGCCGAGGCGGCGAGTGTTCGGGTCACCACGTTGCGTTGCGAATACCTCAACAACCCTTCCGGGATTGATGCGCCCAACCCCCGCTTGTCCTGGGTGCTGGAACCGACCCGGCGCACCGCCCGGGGCCAGCGCCAGACCGCCTACCAGGTGCTGGTGGCCAGCAGCGCCAGGCAACTCTCCGCCGGAACCGGCGACCTGTGGGACAGCGGCAAGGTGCGCTCGGACCAGTCCGCGCTGGTGCCCTACGGCGGGCGCCCGCTGGTCTCCGGCCAGGAATGCTTTTGGAAAGTGCGGGTATGGGACGAGGCGGACAAGCCCAGCGGCTGGAGCGAGGCGGCCTGCTGGTCCATGGGCCTGCTCCAACCCGCCGATTGGCAGGCCCGATGGATTGGCCGCGATGAGCCGGAACGCGACGTTGCCCTGACCAACACGTCGTGGATTTGGTTCCCCGAAGGGCGCGCTGACCGTTCGGCCCCGGTTGCCACCCGCTATTTCCGCCGCACCTTTGAGCTGGAGGCGGGCCGAACCCTCAAATCCGCCCGCTGGCTCGTTGCCGGCGACAACCAGTTCACCGTGTATGTCAACGGCAAACCGGTGGGCAGCGGCGGAAATTACAAAGTGGCGGCGCAACTCGACCTCCGCGACGCCTTGCGCCCCGGCCGAAACGTTCTGGCCGTCTCGGTTCGGAATGTTGGGGACGGACCCAACCCGGCGGGTTTGCTCGGCCTGCTGACCATCGAGTTCGAGCAGGGAGAGCCCCTGACCCTGGTCACGGACGAGAACTGGCGCAGCACCGCCGAGGAGTTCCCGGGCTGGGAGGAGACCAGCTTCAACGACTCCACCTGGCTCAGCTCCCGCGTGCTGGGGCCGGTGGGCATGGAACCGTGGGGACAGGTGACCGGTCCGGAAGACCGCCGCCTTCCCGCCCGGTGGCTGCGCAAGGAATTCACCGTCCCCAAAAAGGTTCGCCGCGCAACGGTTTGGATGTCGGGACTCGGCTCCTCCGAGCTTTACCTCAACGGTAGAAAAGTGGGCAACCAGGTTCTGTCTCCCGGCCTCACCGAATACGACAAGCGGGTGTTTTACGTCACCCACGAGGTGGCTGATCTCCTGCGCCCGGGACCGAACGCGATTGGCGTCGTGCTCGGCAACGGCCGTTTCTTTGCGCCGCGGCACAAGACTCCGATGGAGACCCGCACCTACGGATTCCCCAAACTGTTGTTCCAAATGCGCCTCGAATACCAGGATGGCTCGCAGATCACGCTCGTCAGCGACCCGACCTGGAAGCTCACCACCCGCGGCCCCATCCGCGCCAACTGCGAATACGACGGCGAGGAATACGACGCGCGCCTCGAGTTGGGCCGCTGGAACGAGGCGGGATATGACGACTCCGCCTGGGAAAACGCGGCGCCCGTCGCCGCCCCGGGCGGCGCGCTGGTGGCGCAGATGATTCCACCCATTCGCGTGACCGAAACACTCCGTCCCATCGCCCTGTCGCAGCCGCAGCCGGGCGTTTACATCTTTGACATGGGCCAGAACATGGTCGGCTGGTGCCGGCTCAGCGTCTCCGGGCCGGCCGGCGCCACCGTCACGTTGAGGCACGCCGAGACCCTCAAGCCGGATGGGACACTCTACCTTGACAACCTTCGCGGGGCAAAAGTGACCGATACCTACATTCTTAAAGGCCGGGGCCGGGAAGTGTACGAGCCCCGGTTCACCTATCACGGCTTCCGTTTTGTCGAGCTCAAGGGCTTTCCCGGCAAACCCTCGCTCGACTGCCTCGAGGGCCGCGTGCTCCATGATGACCTGGAAAACGCGGGCGAGTTCTCCTGCTCCCACCCCCTGCTCAACCGCATCCACACCAACATTCGTTGGGGCGTGCGCGGCAATTACCGCAGCATCCCCACCGACTGCCCCCAGCGGGATGAGCGCCAGGGCTGGCTCGGCGACCGCTCGGCGGAATCCAAAGGGGAGACTTACCTTTTCCACACCGCCCCTCTCTACCGCAAATGGCTTCAGGACATGGCCGACGCCCAAAAGGAGAGCGGCAGTGTGCCGGATGTGTGCCCCTCCTACTGGCCAATCTATTCGGACAACGTCACCTGGCCCAGCAGCACGGTCATCATTCCCGGGTCCCTTTTTGAACAGTATGGCGACCTCGACGTGATCGCCCGGCATTACGACAGCGCCAGGAAATGGATGCAGTACATGACCGGCTTCCTCACCAACGGCATCATCGCGCGAGACAGCTACGGCGACTGGTGCGTCCCTCCCGAAGACCCCAAGCTCATTCATTCCAACGACCCGGCCCGCAAGACGGACAAGGCCCTGCTCGCCACCGCCTATTTTTACTACGACGCGCGGTTGATGGCCCGCTATGCCGCCCTGCTGGGCCGCACCGAGGACGTCCGTCACTTCGACGATTTGGCGCAACGCCTGAAGCAGGCTTTCAACGCGAAGTTTTACCGAACCGCCGAAGGCTGCTATGACAACGGCTCGCAGACCTCCTGCGTTCTGCCGTTGGCCTTTGGACTGGCGCCCGAGAGCGAACGCGCGCGCGTGTTCGATCACCTGGTGCGCAAAATCACCGGGGAATCCAGGAACCACATCGGCACGGGGCTCATTGGCGGACAGTGGTTGATGCGTGTGCTGTCCGACCAGGGGCGCGCCGACCTCGCCTTCACCATTGCCACCCAGCGGGATTATCCCAGTTGGGGTTATATGATCGAGAAAGGCGCCACCACCATCTGGGAACTGTGGAATGGCGACACCGCCGACCCCGCCATGAATTCCGGCAACCACGTGATGCTCGTCGGCGACCTGGGCATCTGGCTCTACGAATACCTGGCGGGAATCCGGCCGGACCCGCAGCAGCCCGGCTTCAAGCACATCATCCTGCGCCCCGAAATCGTGCCGGGACTGGATCATGCCAGGGCTGTTCATCGCTCTCCCTACGGACCAATCCGCAGCGAGTGGAAACGTGAAGGCGACGCTTTCCATTGGAACGTTTCCGTCCCCCCCAACACCACGGCGACCCTTTACTTGCCAGCGGATGATTCCACCTCGGCCCGCGAATCAGGGAGGTCCGTGGAACGCCGCCCCGGCATTCGCGTCACCGGACTGGACCGCGGCCGGCTCGTCCTGACGCTTGCTCCCGGCAATTATCGGTTTTACAGCCGGCTGGCGCCGACGCCGGGCACTTGACCTGCCCCGCCGGTTCAACCGCAGAGGCGAAGAGCCGCAGAGGGTCCGGTGGGACCCTTGCGTCCTTCTGCGTGCTCTGCGGGCCACTCCAAACCTCTTCGCCCGCAGACCACGCCGACCACGCAGATAAAGAACCAACCCCTGCTTTCCGGTTTGCCGACGGACGGTGGGGGCAGAACTCAAGCCCGTTTGGCTAATCCGAGCGCCTGGCCAACACCAGGAACCACCGGCTGAAAACCCAGCAAGCGTCCCGATCCCCCTGAACCGAACCCGCGCTTTTTTCTGCGTCTTTCTGCGTGCTCTGCGGGCCACCCCAAACTCTTTCGCCCGCAGACCACGCCGACCACACAGAAAAGAACAGCTCAACTTTCCGGCTTGCGTGCTCTGCGGGCCATCCCAAACTCCCGCGCTCCTCGTATCAGCGGGTTGGATAACCGGGTCCCCGGTGATGTGCGGAACCTGAGCCCAGGCTGCTTACTTCTCCGCCGGTCCCCGGGTCTTTGTCACTTTGGGGGCGGGTTCGTGACTCTCTCGCGTGACGCGAGTGTGGATCACGCCCTGGTCATCGAACCAGAGGGGGTCAATGGCCAGAAAACGGTTGAAATTCTGTTTGTCATCCCATTTCTGATGGTAAACCAGCCAAAGCTTGCCGTCCGGCCCTTCGATCACGGAGTGATGACCAGGTCCCAGCACCTTGCCGCCCCGGTGCGCAATGGGATTGCCTGAATACTTCACGAACGGCCCCAGGGGATGTTTGGCGGTGGCGTAGCCAATGCCGTAGTTGGGAGAATCCGCGCCGGTGCCGGAATACATCAGGTAATAAGTGCCGTTCCGCTTGAGCATAAAAGGCCCCTCGGTCACGTGGCCGCTGCGCATTTCCCACTCCTCGGTCGGCCGGATCAACAACTTCGCCTCACCTTTCGGCGTCAGCGGGTCCGCCATCGCCTGGCCCATGATTTTGAATCCACCCGCCAGATGGACCCAGTAGAAATAAAGGGCGCCGTCCTCATCTGCGAACAGGTGCGCGTCAATCGAGTTGGTGACCAGCACCACCTTGTCCTCGAACGGGCCCAGGGGGCTGTCGCTGACCGCAACCCCGATTTGCTTGTTCCCGCCCGTGCGCGGCACCCCCGGCATGTTGTCGGTGTAATACAGATAGAACTTGCCGTCGCCGCCCCGGTGATGAAATACATCCGGGGCCCACGCCCCGCCGCGCGGGTCTGAAAACACCCGTCCCTTGTTTTCCCAATTCACCAGGTCATCCGACACGTAAACGTCATAACCCCGCGTGTGCGTGGTCGCATAGAGATAATACTTGCCATTGACTCGAATGACGTGGGGATCGGCCATCTGCACTTCCGGAAGCAACGGGTTGCGATAGGTCGAACGCCCAGCCGGGACCGCGGCTTCGGGACTCCCGGCTGGCGCCGCCTCACCCTCCCAAACGCAACTCAAAACCCCCGCCAATAGAATGATAAGCGACAATCTCATGCCCCCAAATTATCCCGAAACCTCCAGGCCGAGGAAGAAAAACCGGTGGAATTGGGGCGGCACAGGTCGCGACTCCGTTGAGGCTGTTTGAGTTGGCAGGCCGGGAACCCACGATAGCCCCTGGCGGGCTAAACTTGTGTCAGGACCGCAAGTCCGTTGACGACATTGTTTGCCCCCGCCAGCGCCCGCGAACCCAGTCTCAGGTGAAAACCGGCCCAAAAGCGGTTTTTGCGTGAAAATCACGCGCCATGCGTGAGATTCACGCCTCATTCCACCCCCTTCTGTCCAGATTCCTTAAGAAAATTGCAGAAAAATGTTGTGGCACTATCGGTGCTAAGAGTAAGGTGTGATCAGGTTGACAGTGTGGATCGCCCCCGAAACGGAATGCGGACTGTCTGCCAAGAACGTTTAAACTGAAAACCAGCAGAGATTAAATGAACAACCAACGAAAGAAGACTCGGGCTTTCACGCTGATCGAATTGCTCGTCGTGATTGCCATCATCGCCATTCTGGCGGCTATGTTGCTGCCGGCGTTGGCCCGCGCCAAGGCACGCGCCCAACGTATTAATTGCACCAACAACCTGAAGCAGATCGGCCTGGCCTTCAAGACCTGGGCGATTGACAACGGAGACCGGTATCCGATGCAGGTTTCCGCCACGGAAGGTGGTCCGCCCAATCAGACCCAGTTGATGCAGGCGGCTCCCATGGCCCAATACCTCTTCCAGGTTTTCGGCGTCATGTCCAACGAGCTGAGCACGCCCAAGATTCTCGTGTGCCCGTCCGACGACGCGGTGGCTCACACCAACTTCATCATCGTGGCGAACCAGATGAATTCGGTGGCGCAGCCCGGTGGATTCTCGCTGGCCAACTACTACATCTCCTACTTCCTGGGCAAAGATTGTCAGGAAGGCCAGCCGCAGATGTTCCTGTCCGGTGACCGCAACATTTGGGGCGGGTTCAACAACCTGACTCCCAACTGGGCCGGCGCGGTTCCCAACAACGGTTACGGCAACTCGCCGCGCGTGGCTGCCAACTCCGGCCAGGCCGTCGCCATGGGCACGAACGTGCCTCCGACGGCAACCTTCGGCTGGACCGAACGCATGCACCAGAAGAACGGCAACGTGCTGATCTCCGACGGCTCCGTCCAGCAGCTCAGCTCCGCCCGCTTCCGCGAGGCCTGCAAGAACACCGGGGACATGAGCAACCCGGCCAACATGCTGCTCTTCCCGTAAGCGAAAGAGACAACTGACCTTCTCAAGGCGCCCGCGAGGGCGCCTTTTTCTTTTTTTATGCCGGACAGGACTCAGAGCCTGAGGGGCTAAAGTCCTCTCAAGACCAAACGAGCGGAACTACCAGCCAAAAGCAGTCATCCTGGGCGGCGATGTCTCCACCCCAACCCAATGGGTAAGGGGCGGCGACGTCTCGTCGCCGTGGCCTCCCGTCGCAATCCAAAGCTGCCTGGGACGAGACGTCCCAGCCCCCATCCAAAGCCTCAATCACGTCGGGGCTGGAGACGTCCCGTCTCCAGCTCCCACGCCCTCGCAACCCAAAGCTGCCTGGGACGAGACGTCCCAGCCCCCATCCAGACCCTCAATGACTTCGGGGGTGGAGACGTCTCGTCTCCACACCTCCCTCGCCCTCGCAACGCCCGTCATCAGTCCGGGACTTCCCCTGTCCTTCCCCAACCCG